>Ga0137369_10005331_pt1 | contig 13075 bp, 14 predicted proteins | sample SagtaG_12_FD_104918 | JGI IMG/M metagenome (GOLD analysis project Ga0137369, IMG submission 104918) | Vadose zone soil microbial communities from Sagehorn Ranch, Mendocino, California, USA - Sage1_L_113_16 metaG | ecosystem: Environmental > Terrestrial > Soil > Vadose zone | place: USA... | reverse complement strand
GCAGCGGGGTATCCGGATGACGCCCCTTGTGTGCTCATGGGCGGCCGCCGGTGATCGCGGTGATGGGGACGTGGTCGATCTGCATGGCCTGCTCGAGCAGGCGGTGGAAGAGGAGGCCGCGCTGGCGCGAGCTGCGGCGGTTGAAGCGGAACGCGAATTCGTCGAGGTAGAAGTCGAGCTGCTGCGCGCGGACCGCTCCTTGGTGGGTGCCGAGCAGCCAGCGCTTGAGCAGCGAGGAAACGCGGTGCGCGCGCGGCATCACGACGTGGGCCGGGTCGCCGCTGGCGGCGATGCTCGTCGGCTGATGGACGAAGCCGGCTGTGGCGAGTCCGCCGTAGCCCTGCCAGCGATCGGTGTAGACGACAGCGCCGGGCGCGACAGCGCCGCTGACGAAGTCGCTAAGGATGGGGCCGGAGCAATCGCGGATGCGGGCGAGCCGGAGCCGGCCGCAGGCGCCGCGCGGACGCGCCTCGACCGCGATCGCGACGATCGTCCGGTCGGCGAACGTGCCCCGTCCGAGCCTTCCCGGCGCGGAGGGGCCGATCGCGGTCTCGTCGACTTCGATCTCGCCGGCAAGCCGGTCTCGACCCGGACGCACCATCGCCCGGCGCAGCTTGTGCAGCAGCGCCCAGGCCGTCTCGTAGCTGCCCAGGCCGAGCAGCCGTTGCAGGCCGAGCGCGCTCACGCCGTGCTTCGTGCCGGTGACGTACCAGGCGGCGGCAAACCAGGTCGTCAGCGGCAACCGCGTGTCAGCGAAGATCGTGCCCGCCGTCACCGAGTGATCCGTGCGGCAGCGCGCACAGCGGAGATTGCGACCTTTACTCATCCGCCACGCCCTCTCGCCGCCGCAGATGGCGCAGACGAACCCGCCCTGCCAACGCAGCCCAGCCAGGTAGCGCAGGCACGCCTCATCGTCGGGAAACCAGGCGTTGAACGCGCGCAGCGTGCCCGGGTAATCGCGATCGACAACGGGAGCCTCCACGCGAACCAGGATCGCAACAGGCCAAGACGGGATCCGCACAAAGGGGCGTCACGCGGATACCCCACTGCCCGCATATCGAGCCTCCCTGCGTCCTTGCCTGGCGACCTCGTGCAGTCGCCAGAAACGCGAGACCATTACCGGACGGGGCACTGATGCTTGGAATCGCCTGCCTGCCAGGCGACGGCATCGGCCCCGAGGTCACGGCGGCCGCCGTCCGCGTGCTCGAGTCGCTTCCCCTCGAGGTCGTGGTCGAGGAGCATCCATTCGGCGGCGGGGCGATTCACGAGCTCGGCAACCCCTTGCCCGAGGAGACGCTGTCAGCGTGCCGCGCCGCCGACGCGGTCCTGCTCGGCGCCGTCGGGCTGCCGGAGCTCGAGGGCGCCCCGATCCGGCCCGAGCAGGGCCTGATTCGCCTGCGCGGCGAGCTCGATGTTTACGCGAACCTCCGGCCGACGCGCGGCGACGGCGTCGACCTGCTGATCGTCCGCGAGCTCGTCGGCGGGCTCTACTTCGGCGCGAGCGGCCGTCGCGCGGACGGCTCGGCGTTCGACACCTGCGAATACTCCCCGGCGCAGGTCGAACGCATCGCTCGCCGCGCGTTCGAGCTCGCGCGCGGGCGCCGTTCGCTCGTCACGTCCGTGGACAAGGCGAACGTGCTCGAGACGTCGCGGCTCTGGCGGGAGGTGGTGAGCGGCCTGGCCGCCGACTATTCCGACGTGCGCCTGGAGCACTTGCTCGTCGACAACGCGGGCCTCCAGCTCGTCGTCGACCCGGGCCGGTTCGACGTCATCCTCACCGAGAACACCTTCGGCGACATCCTCTCGGACGTGGCGGCCGGGACCGCCGGCGGGCTCGGGCTCGCCGCCTCCGCGAGCCTCGGCGACACCGGACCCGGCATCTTCGAGCCGGTGCACGGCTCCGCTCCGGACATAGCCGGCCGCGGGATCGCAAACCCGGCTGCCGCGCTCCGCTCCGTCGTGCTCCTGCTCCGGCATGCGGCCGACGAGCAGACGCTTGCCGCCGAACTCGAGGGAGCCGTCGATGCGGCGCTCGAGTCGTCGCCGACTCCCGACGTCGGCGGCAGCACCTCGACGGACGAGTTCACGGAGGCCGTGCTCCGCGCTCTTGACCGCGCCCCGGCCTAAACTTTACTCTGTACAGCACGATGTGGAGCTCGCTCGCACCCCTCGGCTTCCGCATCGTCCTGCGCGGGTTTACCCGCTAGCCGGCGCTCGCTCCCCGCCTCCGCCGGCTACCGCACAGAGGCGGGGTCCTTTCCGTGACGAGAGAAGGAGAGTCCCCGATGCACATGCATCACGTCGACGTCGAACCCGCACCGCCGTCAGCCAAGCCCGACGACGGTCGCACGTGCTCCTGCGAGCGGCCCCTGCCGCAGGTCCGCGCCGAGCGGAAGTGGGCCGCCCGGACCTACTGCCGGCGCTGCGGGCTGCCGCTGCCGCTGACGTGGCGGTGACGACCGCCGCGTACGCCGGAGGCGCTGCCGCGCACAGCGCCGCAGCCGCGGAGCGCCTCTTTCCAGCGAACGGCGAACTCGTCTCGCTCGACACGTTCGAGGAGGTTGTGGGCGCTGTGGTCTCGGGCCGCGTCGCCTACGGCGTCCTCCCGATCGAGAACTCGCTCGCCGGCCCGGTCGCAGAGACCCACGACCTGCTCTACGAAGCGCCGCTCTCGATCGGCGCCGAGACGTCGATCCCGATCCGGCACCACCTCGTCGCGCGCGAGCTACTCGCGGAGGGCGAGGTTCGCGTGGTGCGGTCGCACCCCGTCGCGCTCGAGCAATGCCGCGGCCTGCTGCGCCGGTTGAAGGGAGTGAAGGCGATCTCGGCGGCGACGACCGCCGACGCTGCCGCACAGGTCGCCGCCTCTGCGGCACCGGGCGAGGCGGCGATCGCAAGCGAACGGGCGGCAACCCTCTACGACCTGAGCGTGATCGCGCACGACGTCGGCGATCATCCCGAGGCCTTCACCAGGTTCGTCTCGGTCGCAGCGCACACGCGGATCGACGGAGGCCATCAGGCGTGGCGCACCGCGTTCTCGTTCGTCACCGACCACCGGGCCGGCGCGCTGCACGGCGCGATCCAGCCGTTCGCCCGCCACGGGATCGACCTCGTGCAGCTCGTGTCGCGCCCGATCCCGCACTCTCCGTGGACGTACAGGTTCGATGCGGTACTGGCCGGCCATCCGCTCGACGACGTCACGCGCCGGGCGCTCCGGGAGGTTCGCGCGCACGTCCGCCGCCTGCGCGTGTTCGGCTCGTACCCTGCGGCGGTCTAAAGAGAGAGCGCGGTAGTGTCGACCGCCGCTGCGTGCGAGCGCTCGTATGCAACGATCGCCTCCTCGCGCTTCAGTGTCAGCGCGATGTCGTCGAGCCCCTGCAGGAGGCAGTCGCGTGCGAACGGCTCGAACTCGAACTCGACGACCAGGTGGCCGGGACCGGCTACCTGCTGCGCCTCCAGGTCGACAGTCAGCGAGGAGCCGTCCGAAACCGCCCGCATCAAGACCTCGACCGTGTCCGCCGGCAGCACGATCGGGACGAGTCCGATCTTGAGCGCGTTGGTGCGGAAGATGTCGCCGAACGAGGGCGCAATCACGACCTCGAAGCCGTAATCCTGGAGCGCCCAGGCCGCGTGCTCGCGCGAGGAGCCGCAGCCGAAGTTGCGTCCCGCGAGCAGGATCCTCGCCCCCGCGTACTCGGGCCGCCGCAGCTCGAAGTCCGGCTCCTTCATCCAGTCGAAGAACAGGAACTCGCCGTAGCCGGTCCGCTCGATGCGCTTCAGGAACTGCTTCGGGATGATCTGGTCGGTGTCGACGTCACCGCGGTCGAGAACCGCAGCGCGGCCGGTAACGTGGCGAAACGCCTTCATGCGACAGGCTCCAGCTCGCGCGGATCGACGAAGTGGCCGGCAACCGCGGCCGCCGCTGCGAGCGCGGGACTGACGAGATGCGTGCGGCCGCCGCTGCCCTGGCGGCCTTCGAAGTTGCGGTTCGAGGTCGAGGCGCAGCGCTCGCCCGGCTGCAGGATGTCCGGGTTCATGCCGAGGCACATCGAGCAGCCGGCGCGCCGCCATTCGAAGCCGGCTCCGGTGAAGATCCGGTCGAGCCCCTCCTCCTCGGCCTGCCGCTTCACGGTCGCCGAGCCGGGGACGACGAGCGCGCGCACCGAGGGATGGACGCGCTTGCCCGCGACCACCGCCGCGGCGGTACGCAGATCCTCGATCCGCGCGTTCGTGCACGAGCCGATGAAGACGCGGTCGACCGCGATGTCCTCGATCTTCGTCCCGGGCGTCAGGCCCATGTACGCGAGTGCGCGCTCGACACCGGCGCGCTCGGCGGCGTCGCCGTAGTCGGCGGGATCCGGCACGGCTCCGTCCAGCGGCGCGACCATCTCCGGGTTCGTCCCCCATGTGACCTGCGGGACGAGCCCGCTGACGTCGACGACGAGCTCGCGGTCGAAGGTCGCGTCGGTATCGCCGGCGAGCGCACGCCAGTTGTCGAGCGCCTGCTCCCAGGCGGCGCCCTCTGGAGCGGCGGGCCGTCCTTCCAGGTACGCGAAGGTCGTGTCGTCGGGCGCGATCATCCCCGCGCGCGCACCCCATTCGATCGACATGTTGCAGACCGTCATCCGGTTCTCCATCGAGAGCGCGCGGATCGCCTCGCCGCCGTACTCCACGACGTAGCCGACGCCGCCCGAGACGCCGAGCTCGCCGATCGCGGCGAGGATCAGATCCTTCGCAGTCGCCCTTTCGGGTAGCTCACCCTCGAACGAGATCCGCATCGTCTTCGGCCTGCGCTGCGCCAGCGTCTGCGTCGCGAGCACATGTTCCACCTCCGAGGTGCCGATGCCGAACGCGAGCGCCCCGAAGGCGCCGTGGGTGGAGGTGTGGCTGTCACCGCAGACGATCGTGATCCCCGGCTGCGTCAGCCCGAGCTCCGGCCCGATCACGTGGACGATCCCCTCGCGGCCGCTCCCCGTCGCGAACAGCGTGACACCGAACTCCTCGCAGTTCCGGCGCAGCGCTTCGAGCTGCCGGTGCGCGAGCAGGTCGGTGACGGGCCCCTCGTCGGTGGGAACGTTGTGGTCCATCGTCGCGAGCGAGAGGTCGGGCCGGCGGACGCGGCGCCCGGAGAGGCGGAGGCCCTCGAACGCCTGGGGCGAGGTCACTTCGTGGATCAAGTGCAGGTCGACGTAGAGGAGCGCCGGCTCGCCCTCGGGCTCGGCCACGAGGTGCCGTTCCCAGATGCGGTCGAACAGCGTCTTCGGCTGCATGCCGACTATCTAGCGGATGTGCTGTGCAATGTAAAGCTTCGTCTGCAGGAGCCGCTCGCGAAGGGCCACGACCTCCCCGACGACGACGAGCGCCGGCCCGGGAAGGCCCGCCGCCGCCTCCGCGATCCCGGCGACGTCGCCGACCACAACCTCCTGGTCCGAGCAGGTTCCCCGTGAGATCACCGCGGCCGGCGTCGCCGGGTCGATCCCGTGGGCGAGCAAGCGCTCGCACACCGAGTCGAGCTCGTCCAGCGCCATGAACAGGACCAGGGTTCCGCCTCCCGTCGCGGCTTCGAGGTCCGGATCGCCGGCGGCGGAGCGGCCGCTCACGACACGCACTTGCGCCGACACCCCGCGATGGGTGAGCGGGATGCCGGCGGCGGCAGGCACCGCCGCCAGCGCGGACACTCCCGGCACGACCTCGAACGGGATGCCCGCATCCGCGAGCGCCAGCGCCTCCTCGCCGCCCCGGCCGAAGACGAACGGGTCGCCGCCCTTCAGGCGCACGACCTCGAGATCCTGCGAGGCAAGCTCGATCAGCAGGTCGTTGATCCGCTCCTGCGTCAGGCCGTCGCGGGAGATCGACAGCGCGTCCGCGGGCGCCTCGCCGACGAGCTCGGGCGCGACGAGCCGGTCGTAGACGAGCGCGTCGCAGCGGCGGACGAGCTCGAGCCCGCGCGCCGTAATCAGTCCGCGATCCCCGGGGCCTGCGCCGACGAGCCAGACGGTCACCGCAGGGCCTCCGACACGAGCCGCTCGAAGTAGGAGCGTCGCTCCTCGTAGGTTTCCAGGTGCTCGCGCGCCCACGGCCGCAACGCACGCAGGCGGCGCGCGAGCTGCGCATGCTCGGGCCCGACGATGGCCGCGATCTCGGTCCGCAGGTGCTGCGCGAGCGCGGGCGAGGCGCCGCCGGTCGACACCGCGATCGCGATCGGCTCGACACGATGGACCGCCGGCAGGATGAGGCTGCAGAGCTCGGGATCGTCGCCGACGTTGCAGAAGATCCCGAGCCGCTCAGCGTCAGCCTTGACCCTGCGGTTGACGCCACGGTCGGGCGTCGCCGCGATCGCGAGCCACTTACCGCCCAGGTCCCAGCTCGCGTAGTGCCCCTCGAGCCACTCGACGGGGAGGTCGAGCAACTCGGGGACGACCTTCGGCGCCACAACGGTGACCTGCGCGCCGCATTCGAGGAGGCCACGTGTCTTCTCGAGCCCAACGGTGCCGCCGCCGACGACGAGGCAGCTCCGCCCCGTCAGGTCGAGGCAGGCCATGTAGTACCGCTGCTCCGCCATCGTCTAAACGCCGGCCGAGTGGATGCGCGCGCCCGTGCGGTCGAGCCGGACGGCCAGCTCGAGGCCCTCGACGCCGATGCTGAGGAGGTAGGCGCCCGGGCCGGCGGTCTGCACCTTGACCTGCTCGAGCGTCCTGCCCTCGAGGGCCGCGAGCGCGTCCGTGACGCCCCTCGCGCTCTCCGAGAGCTCCCTTCCCCGCGGCAGCTTGCGGTAGGTCTTCAGCGCGGCCTGCTCACCTTCCGGTCCGTAGACGCCGCGGATGCGGCCGGTCGAGAGCCCGAGCTCGATGATCTCCTCGAGCGCCTGCGCTTCCTCCGCGCCGAGCTCCCCGTCCTGGACGGCGGCGACGAGATCGGCGAGCCGTCCGCGCCGCCCCTCGTCGAAGACCATGGCGAGCACCGCCTGCGCTTCCCCGAGCGCGACCTCGGCCGCGGCCGGATTCAACTTCACGGTCGCGCTAGGCATGGGCCTCCTCCCCGAGGATCGCGTGCAGCTCGTGCTCGAAGCCGCCGGTCTCGATCGCGCAGTGGATCCCGCACTCCTTCGGCGCATTCGTCTCCCACCACCAGCGCCCGGCGCGCTCGGCCTCGCCCGGCTCGACCGCACGCGTGCACGGTGCGCAACCGATGGACGTGTAGCCGCGGTCGTAGAGGGAGTGATAGGGAACGTCGTGCTCGCGCACGTAGTCCCAGACCTCGTCCTTCGTCCACTCGGCGAGCGGGTTGAGCTTCACGATCGCGCCGTGGTCGTGGTCGATCTCGACCTTGCGGATGTTCGTCCGCGTCGCCCACTGGTCGCGGCGCAGGCCCGTGATCCACGCGTCGAGCTTGGCCAGGTGCTTGTTCAGCGGCTGGACCTTGCGCACGTTGCAGCAGAGCAGCCTGTTCTCGACCGACTCGCGGAAGAGGTCGAGGCCCTTCGCTCCGACCATCCTGCGCACGTGCTCCGCATCCGGCTCGACGACCTCGAGGTTCAGGCCCGGGTATTTGGCGCGCAGCCGCTCGATCAGCTCGTGCGTCTCGTCCGGCAGGCGGCCGGTGTCCACGGAGAACACCCGGATCTCCGGGTCGAGGTTGTAGGCCATGTCGATGAGGGCGACGCCGTCGATCTGAAACGCGGTCGAGATACCGAGGCGCGGGCTGAAACGATCGATCGCCCACTCGAGGACAGCCTCGGGCTCCTCGCCCTCGAACTCGACGGCGAGCTCGCCGGCCTCGAGCTCGTCGAGCAGCTCGTAGGTGCTCATGCCGCTGCCGCTTCCTCTCGTCGGCTCCGGGCGGGCTCGATCCCGGCGAGCGCGCCGAGCTCGTCGTCCGAGAGACGCCGCTGGAAGTCGGTGAAGGACTCGCCCGCGCTGCGGCCCTCGAGCCAGCCGCGGATCAGGCCTTCGACCGCGGCCTCGAGCCCCTCGCTCGGCACACGGCGGAAGAGGGGGCGTGCGATCACGGGCTCGGGTCCGAGCGAGCCGCGGACGAAGATGTCGTAGGCGGACAGCCGGCGACCCTCCTCATCCTTCCCGGTGGTTCCCTGGAAGCCGAGATCGCCGACCCAGTGTTGTGCGCAGGCGTGCGGGCAGCCGTCGAGGTGGAGGCGGAGCTCGGCGATCCGGTCGCCGAAGACGCCTTCGAGGTGCTCGACGAGAGCGCCGAGCCTCGTCTTCGTCTCGCCGACGGAGAAGTTGCAGTGCGGCTCACCGGTGCAGCCGATCGAGTTCGCCCAGACCTCGTTCACGTCGAGCGGGAAGCCGATCTCCTCCAGCCGCGTCACGACCGCGTCGACGTCCTCGGTCGGGACACCCGTGACGACGAAGTTCTGCTGGCGCGTGATTCGGATGTCGCCGCCGAACGACTCTGCGAGCCCGGCGACGGCGATCAGCTGGTCGCCCGTGACGAGACCGAGGCGGACGGGGACACCGATGTACGCAAGACCCTCCTGCTTCTGCGGGTGCACGCCAAGGTGGTTCGCGGGCTGCACCTCGATCGGCGGCAGCTCGAAGTCCTCGATCGTGCGGCCGAGCTTCGCCTCGACGCGCTCGCGGATCCCCTCAGCGCCGACGTCGTCGACCATGAACTTGAGCCGGGCCTTCACGCGCGAGACGCGGTAACGCAAATCCTCGCTCCACACGTTCGTAATCGCGCCGAGGACGTCGAGCGCCTGGTCCCGTGGGACGAAGACGCCCAGATCGCGCCCGATCCGCGGCACCGACGACAGACCGCCGCCGACCTTGACGGCGAAGCCCTCGCGGTCGTCCTTGACGACGCCGATCAGCGAGACGCAGTTGATCTCGGGGGCGTTGCAGCGGTCGGCGCAGCTCGCGATCGTGTACTTGTGCTTCCGCGGGAGATTCGTGAAGTCCGGATTGCCGTAGAAGAAGCCGGCCGCCTCCGCGACCACGTCGGAGCAGTCGAAGAGCTCATTCGCGTCGAGCCCGGCCACCGGGCAGCCGGTGATGTTGCGGACGGTGTCGCCGCAGCCGCCCGCAGTCGTGATCCTGGCTGCGTCGAGGTCGGCGAAGACGTTCGGGAGCTCAGCGAGTTGCAGCCAGTGGAGCTGGATGCACTGGCGGGTCGACAGCTCGCCGTCGCCACGTCCGTACCGGTTCGAGACCTCCCCGATCGCACGGAGCTTCGCCGGCGTCAGGATCCCGCTCGCGATCTTGATCCGCAGCATGAAGGTCCCGATCTTGGGCTTGTCGTGGTAGAGCCCCCACCACTGCAGACGAACGACGTCCTCTTCGGGCACGTTCTCGTAGCCCATGGCGATCAGCGCCGGCAGTTCGTCGCGGATCCCGAGCGGCGCCTTCTCGAGCTTGAGCCGCTCGACGGGGTTGCGTTTGAGCACGAGCTCCCAGGAGGCGGGTTCGCGCGGGCGTGCCGAGGCAGAAGCCACGGGGCATTCCTATCAAAAATGAAGTCGCTTTACATCTTGCTAGGTGGGCGGCGACCAGCCCTGGACAGTTCGTTTCCCCGGCATCAGGATCCCCTCGAGCGATTTCCGAGGTGACGGGGGTAGATGGTCAGGAAAGCTTCGATTGTCAGCGTCGCACTCGCGGCATCGCTCGCTATGACGAGCGCGGCCAAAGCCGTGCCGCCGACGCTTTCGTCGATCAGCCATCAAGACAGACACCCGGTGGCAACCTTCTCGGCTCCCAGGGCCGACTTCGCCACCATCTACTTGGCCTCTAAGCCTGACCGAGCGACCGACGGGAGCTTCCTCGAAGAGAACATCAAGGAGCTTGACGTCCTGACCGACTCCGAGATCCAGTCTGGGAGATGGTCGGACGAGAGTCAGATCGATCCCGGCACCTACTGGGTGATGCTGCGCGCCTCGCCGGACTTCGACGCCTGCTACATCTCCGGGAGCGGCACGTTTGATCCCGCGTGTGCGGACGGCTTCTCAAACGTGCTAACGCTCTCCGTGCCGAAGCCTGCAATCCGCTACGTGGCACGCGTTACGGCGTACCGGTACATCGGACAAGCGTCTCTTCGGTTGACCGCAACGCCGCTTGGCGAACGGCTTCCGTACCGAGTCTGCTACCGATTGAAGCGTGGAGGCGGTAGGTGCTTGAACGGTGTCTCGCTCAGCTCGCACAGAGCTATGCGACGGTGCGCGAGCTCGCCGCCCAGCACGGCGAGTTGCTCGAGGCGACGAGAGCGGCCGGCCCGCCAAAGCCGAGGCCGCGATCCGCGAACACCTCGAGAACGCCACCGCCTGGCTGATCGAGCACGTGGCGACCCCCCAGCCGGCAGCGGCACCGCCTTCGCCGTGAACCGGGCCCAGCGGGCGCTCATCTTCGATCTCGACGGCACGCTCGTCGACACCGTCTACGCGCACGTGTTCGCCTGGCAGCGCGCGTTCGCCGAGGTGGGGCTGCCGATCGACGGCTGGCGGATCCACCGCCGCGTCGGGATGAGCGGCGGCCTGTTCGCCCGCGCCGCAGCACGCGAGATCGGCCGCCCCCTCGCCAGTGAGGAGGCAGACGCGATCCAGCGCCGCCACGGCGAGCTGTACCGGGAGGTGCTGCCCGAGCGGCGGCCGCTTCCGGGCGCGGTCGAGCTGCTGGCCGAGCTACGGGCCGGGGGGATCCCGCACGGGATCGCCACCTCGGGGCGCCGACCTGAGATCGACGCCTCGCTGGAGGCGCTCGGCGTCGGCGAGGAGACGGTCGTCGTCGAGCGCGGCCAGGTCGACCGGGCGAAACCGGAACCGGATCTCTTCCTCACCTGCGCCGAGCGGCTCGGCGTCCCGGCCGCCGACTGCTACGTCGTCGGCGACGCCGTCTGGGATCTGCTCGCCGCCCGCCGCGCCGGCATGCTCAGCGTCGGCCTGCTCAGCGGCGGTTACGGCGAGGACGAGCTCACCCGTGCGGGCGCCTTCCGCGTCTACCGCGACGCCGCCGAACTGCGCGGCTCGCTGGACGAAATCGGCGTCCTCACCTGAAACAAGAAAGCGCGGCCAGCGGCGGCGACCCCGCCGGCAGCTAGGCGCGACGGCCGTCGAGGCGGATCGTCCACGGGTCGATCGTGTCGACCCGGAGATGCGTCTCGCTCCACGGATCGCGCGCCAACGTGGCGCGGACGACGTCCTCCGACTCGGCCTCGACGACGTGCGCCACGCGATGCTCGTCGGCGAGCGGCCCGCCCAGGACGACGAAGCCCGCGTCCACGAGCCCGTCCATGAAGGACGCGTGCGCGGGCCAGTCGGACTGCTCCTCCAGCGGCCGCGACGGATCCCACTGAGGGCCGGAGCGGCGGAGCACGACGAGGAACATCGCCACGCTCGTGTTTTACCAGGCGCCTCTCACGATTCCGGGACCGCCGGCGTGGCTCGGCGCCCCCAGACGACGAGGCCGGACGCGAGGGTGACGCCGACGAGGATGAGTGCGAGACCGCCCAGCTTGGCTCCCGTCAGCGGCTCGCCCAGGATCGTGGCCCCGTAGAAGAGCGCAAACCCCGGGAGCAGGTAGTTGACGAGCATCGACCGGGCCGGGCCGTGCTCGCCGATCAGCCGGTTCACGATCAGCTGCGCGAATCCGGTTCCGACGATGCCGAGCACGGCGACAGAGGCCAAGGGCTTCCACCCGACCGAATCGGGCAGCCGCGCGAGCGCGAACGGCAGCATGGCCACGGCACCGGCGAGCACTGACGCAGTGGCGAGCTCGAGCCCTCCGACGACGAGGCTCCGCTGGATGTAGAGGCTCGAGACGGCGTAGCAGAGCGAGGCGAGGACGACAGCGAGCGCGCCGGCGACGGCCCACCAGCCGCCGTCGGGATGGATCCCGGCGACGACACCGACGCCTGCGAGGCCGACGGCCAGGCCGACCACCCGGAGCCCGCTCGAACGCTCGCTCGCTGCGAACCGGAGCGCCAGGAAGGCGACGAAGATCGGCACCGACGAATTCGCGACTGCGGCCACGCCGGAGTCGACGTGCGTCTCACCCCAGGTGATCAGCAGGAACGGAACCGCCATCCCGACCACGCCGACAAACGCGCCCGGAGCGAGCGCAGGGCGTACGGCACGAAGGCCGCGCCGGCCGGCTATGAACGAAACGAGAACCGCGCCCGCGAGCAGCAATCGCAACTCGACCATCGCAGCCGGCGAGAAGTCCCGGACACCCACCTTGATGAACATGTACGACGAGCCCCAGATGGCCGAGAGCAGGAGCAGCGGCGGCAGGTAAGAGCGCCTCACCGAAGCAGACGCTACCGTCGCGTGCTGGCCAGACCGACGATCGTCAGCTTCTTCGACCTGCGCTTGCTGCGTGGTAGTCCGGCGCTACCAGCTCCTCGTATTCGGGGTGCCGCTCGATATAGCGCGCGATGAACGGGCACAGCGGAACGACCACGAGACCCTGCCGCTGCGCCTCCTCCAAGGCCGCGGCTGCGAAACGGCTGCCGAAGCCGCGCCCTTCGCACGACTCGTCGACCTCGGTGTGCGTGAAGGCGATCCGGCCGTCCCGGCGCCGGTAAGCCGCGAGGCCGATCAGGCGGCCGGCGAGCCGGAGCTCGTACCGGTTCGCCTCGGGCACGTCGACGACGTCGGCCTCCGCCGGGTAGCCGGCCACCTCCTCGAGCTCTTCGCCCGCCCGGAAATACTCGACTAGCTGCCCCGGCGCATCTGACTCGCGGGCGTCGCGATGGTCGGCGAACCGGCGGCGGTGAGCCGCCGCGAACTGCCACGGCTCGAGCTCGCGCAGGTGCGCGAAGATCTCCCGCGTGCCACGATAAAGCCGTCCGTCCTCCGCCTGCAGGACAGGGATCTGGTCGGTACCGGCGAGTGCCCGGCTGCTCGCTCCGCTCCTCCGCCCTTGAAGCCGACCGTTTTGTGAGTGCCGTCGCAGAATCGCTTGGTGCCCGCGCTCACAGCGCCTCCTTTCCGCTCGTCGGCGTGGTCTAGCTGTAAGACCCAGCCAGGTTGTTCCTGCTGAGCGCCTCCAGCCGCTGTAGCGGCGGTTGGTGCTGAGGGAGCCGTGTGGTCGTCGGCGATTGTAGAAGTCGAGCCAGCCGGCGAGTG
>Ga0137369_10005330_pt1 | contig 13076 bp, 10 predicted proteins | sample SagtaG_12_FD_104918 | JGI IMG/M metagenome (GOLD analysis project Ga0137369, IMG submission 104918) | Vadose zone soil microbial communities from Sagehorn Ranch, Mendocino, California, USA - Sage1_L_113_16 metaG | ecosystem: Environmental > Terrestrial > Soil > Vadose zone | place: USA... | reverse complement strand
CGAACAGCCGGCCCGGCATGGCAGTCGAGGGCGGCGTCCTCGTGCGTGCGTTCGACGCGGTCGGTTGGCACTGGGGCGGCCGCTGGACGTCGTCAAAGGACTACCAGCACTTCTCGACGACCGGGCGCTAAGGCTCCTACAGCAGTGGTGGAGAGAATGCCGGCCCAGCAACTTGAGGGGTGGGGGCGCCTGTCGGTTGAGGTGCTCGCTCGGCAGGGGGAGCCGTCGACGGAGGTGGCGTTGCGTTTGCGGCTGTCCACCCGATGGAGTTCCAGGCGTGCAGCACGACGATGATGACCGCGAGCAAGAGCAGGGCCACCATGAAAAAGAGCGCGGCGTCGGTTAGAGCTCCGCCTCTCTCGATCTCATCGAAGAGGAAGAAGACGGTGACGAGTTGACCGAACACACCGGTCAACGTCAGCGCCGAGGCGGCGACGTAGCCTCCTACCGTTCCCTGAGGCTGCGATTCGGGTGACTTGTTCGTCAAGCGTTGCAGAGTTTCCGACGCTGCAAAGATCAACGGTGCGAGCAGTATCGCGACGCCGAAGAGAACGTTCAGGCCGGCCAGCGTCGCCTTTGAGAATCGCTCCGTAGTCTCGGGAAGGACTAACGACGAGAGGATCGTCCCGAGCAGGCCGCCGACAACCGTGAAGGTCGATGCCCAACTCTTTGAGAAGTCCCACGTCGGTGAACTCAGCAAGTAGTTCAGGCGCGGTCGCAGTTTCACGGCGCGAGCGATGCTGAACAGCACGGCGGCGAGGAAGCTGCCGAAGATGATTCCGTTGACGCTCAACGGCAGTTCGTTCTTGGCTTTGATCTTCAGGTCACGCTCCGCAACTGCACCTTCGGTGGCGGCAATCAGGTGCCCGTCGAAGCCGCTCAACGAGGCCGTCGAGGTGAGACGCAAGTCGATCGTTTTCGCCGAATGGGCCGGGATCGCGGAGCCCGCGCTAGGCGTGACTGTGATCGCTGGCGCGTCGGCCTGCTCCGAGACGGCAGAAACTCCAGTGCGGTGATCGCCGAGCCACTGTTGACGAGGACGACGGTTGCGGACCCGGAGTTCGCATCGCCGTCGACCGACACCGTCAAGGGCTTGTCCTGGGCGAAGATCAGTCGCGACGCAGATTGGCCGAACGCAGGCGCGGCCGCGAGAACGACGCAAACGACGCAGCTCGCCGCGACGAGTCGCACGCGACGACCCTAATGCCCTTGCGGTCGCCTGTCACGAGCCTCGGCGTGTCAAAGTCCCGCTCGTGAGAGCAGTCGTTCACGACCGGTACGGGCCGCCCGACGTCCTGCGGCTCAAGGACGTCGAGCGCCCGGTCCCGAACAAGGACGAAGTCCTCGTCAGGGTCCGCGCGACGACGGTGACGCTGTCGGACGCCGCCTGGCGGGCGGCCAAGCCGTTCTTCAGCCGCTTCTTCACCGGTGTGCGCCGGCCGAAGCGGCGGATCCTCGGCACAGAGTTCGCGGGCGAGGTCGAGGCGGTCGGCGACGCCGTGAGCGAGTTCCGCGGCGATCGCGTCTTCGGCGCGAGCCTGTTCGGTGCGCACGCGGAGTTCGTGCGCCTGAAGGAGAGCGGCCCGATCGCGCACATGCCCGCCGGCTTGCCGTTCGAGGAGGCGGCGGCCGTTTCCGACGGGGCGATCCTGGCTCTGAACGCGATGAGCCCGGTGAGTATCGCGCCGGGCACGAAGATCCTCGTCTACGGCGCGTCGGGCTCGATCGGCACCGCGGGCGTGCAGCTGGCGAAGCACTTCGGCGCCGAGGTCACGGCCGTGTGCGACACGAAGCACGCCGAGCTGGTGCGCGCGCTCGGCGCCGACGAGGTCATCGACTACACCAAGGAGGACTTCCGGAAGAACGGCGTCCAGTACGACGTGATCTTCGACGCCGTCGGCAAGCAGCGGTTCACGCGCTGCAAGGAATCGTTGAAGCCCCGCGGCGCGTACCTCCCCACGGACGGGTTGGGGAACTTCGCAATGGCGCTCTGGACGCGCTGGTTCGGCGACAAGAAGGTGCGGGTTGCGCTCCCGCCTCGCTACAAGAAGGAACACGTCCTTCTGCTCAAGCAGTTGATCGAGGCGGGCGAGTATCGCGTCGTCGACCGGAGGTACCCGCTGGAGGACGTGGTCGAGGCGACGCGGTACGTCGAGACGGGACAGAAGACCGGCAACGTCGTTCTGGTCGTCGCCTCGTGACGCTGGCCCACTGGGACGATGTCGAGACGTACCGCCGAGCGAAGGGCGAGATGGACGCGACCTGGCAGCGGCTCGGCGACGCCGCAGGGTCGCAGGGCGTCGGCCTCAACCGCGTGCGCGTCGAGCCGGGCAAGCTGCCGACGCCACCGCACTCGCACGGCGCGTCGGAGGAGCACTTCTTCGTGCTCAGCGGTTCTGGGCTTGCCTGGCAGGACGGCGCGGCGTACGAGGTGCGAGCCGGCGACTGCATCGTGCATCGCGCCAGCGAGCATGAGCACACGTTCCGCGCGGGCGACGACGGCCTCGAGTACCTCGTCTACGGAACGCGGCAGCCGACGGAGCTCGGCTGGCTCCCGCGCTCGCGCGCGATCCGTCTGGGGTGGCCGTGGGTCGAGGGCCGCGACGACGATCCGTGGGAGGTCGAGGCGCAATCGCCGCCGCTCGAGTTCGACGTCCGCGCGGAGCGCCCGTCGAACATCGTCAACCTCGAGGACATTCCACTGGGGCAGGAGGGAGGCGAGCGGTGGCGATCGCCGGGCGAAGCTGCAGGCTCCGCGCAGGCGGGCCTGCACTGGTCGTACGTCTCGCCGGGCCGCATCGGCCCGCCGCCGCACTGCCACTCGGAGGAGGAAGAGCTCTTCGTCGTGCTGGAGGGAAGCGGCACCCTCGAGCTGTGGCCGACGCCGGTGATGGAGTCGCGCGGCGTCGCGCGCGAAGACCACCCGCTGCGCGCCGGCCACGTGGTCGCACGACCGCCGGGAACGAAGATCGCGCACGCGCTGCGCGCAGGCCCCGACGGGCTGACGCTGCTCGTCTACGGAACGAGGAAGCCGAACGACATCTGCTACTACCCGCGGTCGGGAAAGATCTACTGGCGCGGCATCGGCTTCATCGGCCGCCTCGAGCCGCTGGACTACGACGACGGCGAGCCGGAGGATTGAAGGTTTCCGCCGAGGCCGCGCGCCGCTTCCTCGTCGCGCGCCACTTGCTCGCACCGGCGCGTTCGCTCGGCGGTGGAGTGGACGGCGTGCTCGAGGTCTTCCGGCGGTTCGGCTCGATCCAGTTCGATCCGATCGACGTTGCCGGCCGCACGCACGACCTCATGTTGCACGCGCGCGTCGCCGACTACGACCCCGCGTGGTGCGACGAGCTCTACGAGCGGCGCGAGATCTTCGAGGCGTACAACAAGGGGCTCTCGTTCGTGATCGCGACCGAGTTCCCGTGGTTCCGGGCGCCGTCGCGCGGGAGGCCGCCGCAGGTGATCGCCGAGAACCCCGAGGTGGCCGAGCACGTGCTCGAACGGATTCGGGCCGAGGGGCCGCTGTCGTCGCGCGACTTCGAGCGCGAGCGCGGCAACACGACCGACTGGTTCGGGATGCCGACGAACACCGTCCGCGCCGTGCTGGAGGCGTACAGCTATACGGGGGTGCTCGGCCTCGCGCGACGCGATGGCAAAAGCCGGTACTACGACCTCCTCGAGCGCCTGCTACCCGCGAAGCTGCTCCGGCGCGAGGTCCCGCTGCGCGAACAGCACCGCCAGAAGATGCACTCGCGCTACCGCGCGCACGGCTTGCTCGGGATCGGCGGCGGTGGAGACATCTTCGGCGGCCTCGGCCCCGCGAAGCCGGACCCGAGGTGGCCGGAGCATCCTGGCCGAACCGCGCTGCGCGATCAGCTCGTCGACGAAGGCGCGCTCGTTCCGGTCGAGGTCGAGGGCGTGCGCGGCAAGCGCTTCGTGCTTCGCGAGGAGCTCCCACTTGTGGAAGCGCCGCCAGAGCCGCCGGCGTCGGTCGCGTTCATTCCGCCGTTCGATCCGCTCGTCTGGGACCGTGGCCTCCTCGGCTCGCTGTTCGAGTTCGACTACGTGTGGGAGCTCTTCCACCCGCCCGCGAAGCGGCGGTGGGGCTGGTACGTGCTGCCGATCCTCTTCCGCGATCGGTTCGTCGGCCGCATCGAGCCGCGAATCGACCGCGCCGGCAACCGCGTGCAAGTGCTCGGGTTCTGGTGGGAGGACGGCTTCGACTCGAAGCGCGCGGAGGGGTTCATGGACGCGATGCACGAGGCGCTGGATGCGTACGTGCGCTTCGCCGGCGTCGATAACGTCGAGTGGGCGTCCCACCTCGACCGGGAACGACGCCTGTTCGGCCGGCGCTGCTAGCAGGTACCTTGTACTTCTATGTACAGTACTTCGAGCCGTGGAGGCGGCTATGCACATCGACAAGGACCTCGTCGCGGCCTCGTCGACACCGCTTGTGCTCGCAATCCTGTCGGAGGGTGAGAGCTACGGGTACGCCATCCTCAAGCGGGTACGTGCGCTCTCCGGCGGCGAGCTCGAGTGGACCGACGGGATGCTCTACCCACTGCTGCATCGCCTCCATCGGCTCGGGTACGTGACGACGGAGTGGCGAACGCCGCCGGAAGGGCGTCGCCGCAAGTACTACGTGCTCACCGACGACGGACGAGCAGCACTCGCCGACCAGCGACGGCAGTGGGAGACCGTCACCCGTGCGCTGAACGACGTCTGGCCGGGCTGCGACGGGCGGCTGGCTCTCGGGGAGGCGTGAGGCGTGGAGAGCGTCGAGTCGCAGATCGCAGAGTGGCGGGCGTACCTCGCGAACGCGCCGGGCGTCAACGGCCACGACGTCGACGAGCTGGAGGATCATCTTCGCCACCAGATCGCCGAGCTGAACTCGGTCGGGCTCACGGCCGACGAGGCGTTCCTGGTCGCCGTGAAGCGGATGGGCGACCTCGATGCCCTGTCCCGCGAGTTCGCACGCGAGCACAGCGGCCGACTGTGGAAACAGCTGATCCTCGGGGGCGACGACGAGCCGGCGCGTGCGGCCGGCGGCTGGCTCGAGCCGTTCGTCTTCGCCGTGGCTGCGGCCGTCGTCGTCCAGCTTGCTCGCGTCGCTGCTGACTTCCCCGACGAGGAACCGAGCTGGCTGGCGCGGAACGCCACGCTGTTCGTGTTGCCGTTCATCGCCGCGTACTTCGCCCGCCGGCGGCAGCTGGACGCCCGGGGGTGGGTACTGACGGCGGCGCCGTTCGTGCTCGCCGCGCCCGTGGTCAACCTCTACCCGTACGACGCGGACTCGGACACCGAGGTCCTCGTCGCGCTCCATCTGCCAGTCGTGCTGTGGTTCGCCGTCGCCTACCCGTACATGGGCGGGGCGATCCGATCGCACGAGCGGCGCATGGACTTCGTCCGCTTCACGGGCGAATGGTTCATCTACTACGTGCTGATCGCGCTCGGGGGCGGCGTGCTCATGGCGCTGACCGCGCTCATCCTCGAGCCGACGGGTGTCGACCCCGACTCGATCGCGGAGTGGGTGCTGCCGTCAGGTGCGGCGGGCGCCGTGATCGTGGCCGCGTGGCTGGTCGAGTCGAAGCAACGGGTCGTGGAGAACATGGCGCCGGTGCTCTCGATGCTCTTCACGCCGCTGTTCGCGGTGATGTTGGCCGGCGCCGCGGTCGTCTACGCCGTCACCGGTCTCGGCGGTGCGTTCGATCGCGACCTCCTCAGCGTGTTCGACGCCCTGCTGCTAGTCGTCCTCGGACTCGTCCTGTATGGGATGTCCGCGCGGGATCCGTCCACGTCGCCGAACTGGATGGATCGCATCCAGTTGGTCGCCGTCGTCAGCGCCCTCGTGCTCGACGTGATGGTGCTCGGCGCGATGATCGCTCGGATCGGCGACCTCGGGTTCACCCCGAACCGAACGGCAGCGCTCGGCCTCAACCTCGTCCTCCTCGTGAACCTGGCCGGGGCCGCCTTGCTCTCCGCCCGATTCCTCACACGGCGCAGCATGCTCCACCGGCTCGAGCGCTGGCAGACCACCTACCTGCCCGTCTTCGCCCTGTGGGCAGCCACGGTCGTGGTCATCCTCCCGCCGCTGTTCGCCTTTGACTGACGTGGGCGGCGGGCACGCTCGGTCAGTCGACGAGCCGCAGGTACCGTGAGTGCGGTGAACGGCTCGGTTGAGAAGGCTATCCTCGCCGGCGGGTGCTTCTGGGGGATGCAGGACCTCATCCGGAAGCGGCCGGGCGTTCTGTCGACCCGGGTCGGTTACACGGGCGGTGACGTCCCGAACGCGACCTACCGCAACCACGCCACGCACGCGGAGGCGATCGAGATCATCTTCGATCCGGAGCAGACCTCCTACCGCGACCTGCTCGAGTTCTTCTTCCAGATCCACGACCCGACGACGCTGAACCGTCAGGGCAACGACATCGGGACGAGCTATCGCTCGGCGATCTTCTACGTCGACGAAGAGCAGCGCCGCGTCGCCGAGGACACGATCGCCGACGTCGAAGCGTCGGGCCTCTGGCCGGGCAAGGTCGTGACGGAGGTGGAGCCGGCGGGGCCGTTCTGGGAGGCGGAGCCCGAGCATCAGGACTACCTCGAGCGGTATCCCCACTGGTACACGTGCCACTTCCCGCGGCCGGATTGGGTTCTGCCGCGGCGCACGCCGGTAGCCGTCAACTAACCGGAGCGATCGTCCGCTACAGCGGGCGTTTATCTCCTCTGCCGTCGGCGGACAACACCAGACATGACGTCTCTCGATCGTGCGTCAGTGCAAGACTGGACTCCGCGGTTCGCGCTTGCAACGACGCAAACTTGTCCCGACGCGTCACTGCAAGACCTGACTGTGATGCTTTCGCGCGTGTCGTCTGGAGTGCCTGTCAGGGTGGCGTTGGCCTGCTCGTTCGTGACTCGAGACCTGACCGACCCGCTGTGCGGTGTCTTTTTTGGGATGTGTCCGAGCGTGTGGGTCGGCGCCGGCCTGGCGCTCCGCCCGCGCCAGAGCTAGTGATGGTGCCGGGCGAACTCTTCACCGAGGTCACCCAGGCTGCAGGGACTGCCGTCCGTTACTACATGCTGCGCGTATCAGAACTCGGACCGGACACGGCCGATGAACCAGGTGAAGCTGACTAGCGCTAGTGGTTGGCCTCTTAGCTACAGCCGGTGTTCGTCCCGCAGTCTCGGCACGTGTAGCAGCTTCCTGTGCGGATCATCCGGCCGCCGCAGCGGGCACACTCCACCGCGTCTTCCCACGCGTTGAAGAGGGCTGTTTGGCCCGGCGAGGCTGACTCTGCCGCGACTGACGTCGAGGTTGGTTCGATCTCGCCGCCGTTGCCGCCGTTTGCGTAGCCCTGCGCTAGGCGGGCTTTGACTTCGGCGGAGAGGATGCCGGCCTCTTCCTGCTGGTCGACGGTTAGGAACTTCTTGCCCATCCAGCGGAAGATGTAGTCGACGATCGACTTTGCTGCGCGGATGTCTGCGTCGTTCGTCAGGCCGCTCGGTTCGAAGCGCATGTGGGCGAACTTCGAGACGTAGACCTCCAACGGCACGCCGTATTGCAAGCCAAGCGAGACCGAGATCATGAACGAGTTCATGAGGCCCGCCAGCGTGGTGCCTTCCTTCGCGATGTCAACGAAGATGTCACCAGGGGTTCCGTCTTCGAATAGGCCGACGTGGATGTAGCCCTCGTAGTCGCCGACTCGGAACTTGCGGCCGATTTCGGTGCGGTCGTCCGGGAGACGTCGGCGTTGCGTTAGCGGGGTCGGCGGGAGGGCGGCGCTCGTTCCCAGCGTCAGCTCGCCCTTTTCGCTCTTGCCCGAGAGGGGTTGCGCGACCTTGCAGTTGTCGCGGTAGATGGCGATTGCCTTCACGCCCAGTTTCCACGAGTCCAGCAGGAGCTTCGAGATCTCGTCGACGGAGGTTTGTTCGGGCAGGTTCACCGTCTTCGAGATTGCGCCCGAGATGAACGGTTGGACTGCGCCCATCATCTTGACGTGGCCCATGTAGTGGATCGAGCGGTCGCCCACGGCGCAGTCGAAGATCGGGTACTGCTCGGTCTTCAGGTACGGCGCGCCGACGACGGTGTTGCGCTCGTCGATGTACGCGACGATCTCGTCGACCTCGCGCGGTGCGTAGCCGAGGCGGTCCAGGGCCATCGGGACGGTTTTGTTCACGATCGTGATCTCGCCGCCGCCGACGAGCTTCTTCGACTTCACCAAAGAGAAGTCGGGTTCTACGCCCGTCGTGTCGCAGTCCATCATGAAGCTGATCGTTCCGGTCGGCGCCAGGACGGTTGCCTGCGCGTTGCGGAAGCCGCTCACTTCGCCGAGATCCAGAGCGTCGTCCCACGCTCGGCGCGCGGCGCCGAGCAGATCGGGCGGAACCATGTCGGAGTCTTCGATGTTGCCGACCGCTGCGCGGTGCTTCGCGATCACGCCGAGCATCGCGGCTGCGTTGGGGCGATAGCCCGCGAACGCGCCCATGCGGCCGGCGATCTCGGACGACTTGCGGTACGCCCGGCCGGTCATCAGCGCCGTGATTGCCGCTGCGTATGCGCGGCCTTCGTCCGAGTCATAAGGCAGGCCGCGCGCCATCAGCAGGGCGCCCAGGTTCGCGTAGCCCAGGCCGAGCTGCCGGTACGACTTCGCGTTCCGCTCGATCTCGGGCGTCGGGTACGACGAGTATCCGACCAGGATCTCCTGCGCCAGGAACACCGTGTCGCACGCGTGCTCGAACGCTTCGACGTCGAACTCGCCGTCCTCGCGGCGGAACTTCATCAGGTTGATCGAGGCGAGGTTGCACGCCGAGTCGTCGATCGACATGTACTCCGAGCACGGGTTCGACGCGTTGATGCGCGACGTGTTCGGCAGCGTGTGCCGCGAGTTGATCGTCGTGTCGTACTGGACTCCCGGGTCGGCGCACTCCCACGCGGCCTCGGCGATCTGGCGCAGCAACGCACGTGCGTCGCGCGTGTCCAGGACCGTGCCGTCGGTGCGCGCGGTCAGGTTCCACTCGGCGCCGGCCTCCGCGGCCTCCATGAACGCGTCCGAGACGCGCACCGAGTTGTTCGCGTTCTGGTACTGGATCGACGCCCAGTCGGCCGAGTCGAGCGTCATGTCGTAGCCCGCCTGCTCGAGCACGCGCGCCTTGCGCTCCTCGCGCGCCTTGCACCAGATGAACTCCTCGACGTCGGGGTGGTCGATGTCGAGCACGACCATCTTCGCGGCGCGCCGCGTCTTGCCGCCCGACTTGATCGTGCCGGCGGACGCGTCGGCGCCGCGCATGAAGGACACCGGGCCGCTCGCGTAGCCGCCCTTTGAGAGTTGTTCCTTCGACGAGCGCAGCTTCGACAGGTTCACGCCCGAGCCCGAGCCGCCCCGGAAGATCACGCCTTCGCGACGGATCCAATCCAGGATCGACTCCATCGAGTCGTCGATCGAGAGGATGAAGCACGCGGAGCACTGCGGCTTCTCCTCGAACCCCACGTTGAACCAGACCGGCGAGTTGAACGCCGCCATCTGGTTGACCAGGATCGCCTCGAGCTCGGCCTCGAAGGTCGCGGCCTCGTCCTCGTCGGCGAAGTAGCCGCCGTCACGCCCCCAGCGGCCGATCGTCGTGACGACGCGGCCGATCATCTGCTTGACCGAGCGCTCGCGCTCGGGCGAGGTCATCCGGCCGCGGAAGTACTTCTGGGCGACGATGTTGGTGGCCGTCTGCGACCAGAACTTCGGGAACTCCACGTCCTTCTGCTCGAAGACCGGCTTGTCCTTGCCGGGGATGAAGGCGTGGCGGGTCTCCCACTCGATCTCATCGAACGGGGCCCGGCCTGGAATCGTGAAGAAGCGGCGCACGCCGACCGCCTGGCCCGCGTCGACGACGGTGTTCACGACCTCCTCGACGGGGGTTTCGGGGGTCTCGATCTTCGGTGCGCTCGCCATTTTTCGCTCCCTCCAAGGCTATCCGGGACCGACCATTCTGCGGACGGCAGCGGACAGCACAGGAAGCTCGTAGGCTCGCCTCGAATGAAACGGGTTGCGGGCGACGGCGTGACGCTGGCGGTGCTCGACGAGGGCGAGGGGCAGCCCGTCTTGCTGATCCACGGGTTCCCGGACTCGTCGGCGCTCTGGCGGAATCAGGTCCGCGCGCTCGTCGGCGCCGGATTCCGAGCCGTTGCCCCGGATCTCCGCGGCTTCGGCGAGTCCGACCGGCCGTCGGCGGTAGAGGACTACACGACCCGGCGCAGCTTCGTCGACATGATCATGCTGCTCGACGAGCTCGAGATCGAGCGCGCGCACGTCGTCGGGCACGACTTCGGCGCCGGACTCGCCTGGGCACTTGCCGCGCTCGCGCCCGAGCGCGTCGAACGGTTGGTCGCGCTCTCGGTCGGACATCCGAACACGTTTCGCCACCCGTCGCTCGAGCAGCGGCGGCGGTTCTGGTACCAGCTCTTCTTCCAGTTCGAGGGCGTTGCCGAGGAGCTGCTGTCGCGCGACGACTGGAAGCTCTTCCGCGAGTGGACGGCCGGTGCGCCGGACCGCGATCGCTACCTCGCGGACCTCTCGCGGCCGGGCGCGCTCGTCGCCGGGCTGAACTGGTACCGCGCGAACTCGTCGCCGCACCGGGAGCTGGGGGAGCGGCCGCCGTTCCCGTCCGTCGCGGTGCCGACGCTCGGGCTCTGGAGCAGCGGCGACGAGTACTTGGTCGAGGAAGGGATGCTCGGGTCAGCCGCGCACGTGACTGGACCCTGGCGCTACGAGCGCCTCGAGGATGCGAGTCACTGGCTCCAGCTCGACGCGGCGGAACGCGTGAACGAGCTGCTGCTCGAGTTCTTCGCTTAGGGGCGCGGCTCGGACGGCGCTATCGGAACGCGCCGTGCCTGGTACCAGCGGGCGCCGTAGCTCACGCCGGCCGCTCCGACGAGGAGCAAGGCGATCGTGGCGAGGACGAGCAGCGGCACCGGGACCGAATCTGCGTTCTTTGGGCCGAGCCGGCCGATGACCTCGCGGAAGAAGCCCGGCGACGCGTCGTCGTCGGCGACAGGCGGCGGAGGGGTCGTCTCGTTGCCGCCTTTCATCGCGAGATCGCGGAACCCGCCGTTCGAGCGCTGGTCGCGGATCGCAATCAGGAGCGCGCGGCGGAGGTCGTCCTCCGCGTCCGAGTAGTTCTTCACGTCTGGCGGAAAGCTGTCCATCGCGTCGCGGTAGCAGGAGATCGGATAGACCTTGTCGACCCGGTTGTCAGCCCAGTAGTCGTCGACGAGGTCCTTCCAGCACGGCCGCGCGGCGGACGCCGCGGGCGCGGCGATGCCGAGCACTGTCGACAGGAGTGCGCTCGCGACGACGATTCGAACGAGCAAGCGGACTGTGTGGGGGCGGCGCGTGGGGAAGTCCATGCAGGATCCTGGGCGACGGCTCGCCCTCCAGGGAGTTTCACCGCTCGCGGTGTGCCAGCGGTAATCCCCCTGTAAGCGGTTTGTAAGCAGGCTGGCGGCCAGGCACCATGCTAGCTTCGCGGCCAATGCGGAGCCGCGGCAACGTGATTCTCGCCGCGCTCGCGATCCTGCTCGCGGCTGCTCTCCTTGCCGGAGAGGGACGATTTTTCTGGGTCGGCGCGGGCGCGATGCTGGCTGCGGCAGGCCTGCTCTCGGCGTCTCTCTGGGGGGTGATCCCTCGTCCGACGCTGACCCGCGCGGGCGCGTTCGTGGTCGCACTCTTGTGCGCGTTCGCGCTCTGGGCGGGTGCGTCGCTGCTCTGGTCGGCGGCCCCCGACCGCTCGTGGGACTTCTTCAATCGGACGCTCGTGTATCTCGCGTTCCTGGCGCTGGGACTCTTCGTCGTCCAGCGCCATTACGAGGACCTGCTCGCAGCGCTGATCGGCGTGCTCGTCGGGTGGGCACTCGTGGAAAAGGTGTTCGCGCTCGACGACGGGCGGCGCGCGCGGCTGAACGAGCCGATCGGCTACTGGAACACGCTCGCGCTGCTCGCCGCTTTCGGAGTGCCGCTCGCGTTGCGCCTCGCGCGGCGCCTGCCTGCGGTGCTGCTCCTGTACGGCTCCGTCGTCGCGATCGTGCTCACGCAGTCGCGCGGCGGATTGCTGCTCGCTGCTGTCGCTGCCGGCGGCTGGCTGCTGCTCGACCGCGATCGTTACGAGCCGGCGTTCCGGCTCGGCGTCGCCGTGCCGCCCGCGCTCGCGGTCGGCGCGTTCGGGCTCGCGCTCGACGGCGTCAGCGTCGATCAGCGGCCGCATTCGGAGCGGCTCGCCGACGGCCGTTGGCTCGGTCTCGCGACCGTGATCGGGGCTGGAGTCGTGGTCGTGCTCGCCCGGCTCGACGTGCCGGAGGCTCGCCGTCGGATCGCGCTGCGCAGCGCGCTCGCGGTCGTCGTCCCGGTCGCGCTCGTGGCGGTCGCGGTCGTCGGCGTGCGCGCGGTTACGGACTTCGGCGACCCGGTCACGCCCGAAGGTCCGACGCACTTGGTCTCCGGCAGCGGCAACAACCGCGCGCAGTGGTGGCAGGAGGCCGCGCACGGGTTCGCCGACAATCCGCTCGTCGGAAACGGCGCGGGCGCGTTTCAGGTCACGCACCGCCGGTACCGCGACTCGAACGTCGAGGTGCGCGAGCCGCACTCGTTGCCGTTGCAGCTGCTGACGGAGACCGGCCTCGTCGGGTTCGCGCTCTTCGCCGGCGCAGTTACGGCCGCCGCGCTCGCCGTGCGTCGCGAGCGCGCGCTGCTGTTTGTCGCCGCGCTGTTCGCACTCGGCGTTCTGTACGACATCCACTGGGACTTCACTGCCGCGGGTGCGGTCGCGTTCGCGACGCTCGGCGTGCTGCTCGCGCGCGGCGAGCGGCGCGCAGGGCGCGAGCCGCTCTGGGCCGCGGGCGTCGCTGCGCTTGCGCTCGCCGGGCTGTACTCGCTCGGCGCGCCGTGGCTCGCCGACCGGCGGCTCGACGACGCGTACGCGGCGGTCGCGCGCGGGGATCTCGTGACCGCCGTAGACGAGGCGGAGCGTGCACGCTCGCTCGATCCCGTCTCGGTCGAGCCGCTCTTTGCGCTCGGCTACGTCCAGGACGCGCAAGG
>Ga0137369_10005325_pt1 | contig 13080 bp, 9 predicted proteins | sample SagtaG_12_FD_104918 | JGI IMG/M metagenome (GOLD analysis project Ga0137369, IMG submission 104918) | Vadose zone soil microbial communities from Sagehorn Ranch, Mendocino, California, USA - Sage1_L_113_16 metaG | ecosystem: Environmental > Terrestrial > Soil > Vadose zone | place: USA... | reverse complement strand
GTCCTTGACCGCCTGGCACAGTTCGTCCTGGGAGAAGGGGATGGCCATCTGATAGACGTGGGCCGAACGGAACAGCCGCCGGATGTGGTCCTGGAGGCGGAACACGGCAGCGCCTCGCTTGGTCTCGTAGGCTCGCACGCCCTCGAAGACGCCGCTCCCGTAGTGCAGCGCGTGCGTCAACACGTGCACCGTGGCGTCTTCCCAGTCCACCAGCTTCCCGTCCATCCAGATCTTGTCGACCGGCTGAATCGGCACCGCGTCCTCCTTGGCTCGTCGAGGCAGCGACGGCGGCTGGGGCGGCCGCACGGCTCGTTCTTCCCCCAGGATACCGGCGCAGAGACCCGCCCGACACGAAGGGCAGGACGGGGCGGCTCAGGAAGGAACGACGATCGATCGCGCCCGTTCGGCGCCGATCTCCCGCTCGATGCCGGCGAGCACCTCAGGCGGGATGGGACTGTCCACGGTGAGGCCCATGAGTGCCAGTCCGCCGGCCTCCTTCCGACCCACCTCCATGCTGGCGATGTTGATGCCGGCGGTCCCGAGGAGCGTGCCGACGGTACCGATCACCCCGGCTCGGTCCTCGTAGAGGAAGAACGCCATGTGCCGAGCCGGGGCCATGTCCACGTCGAAGTCGTAGACGCGAACCATCCGCTCGCCGCCCCGCATGCCTACCAGCGTTCCGGATACGGCCACCTCGCCCGCCTCGGTCTCCGCGCGGAGCGACATCAGGTTGACGTAGTCGCGCGACTCCGAGGACTTGCGCTCGGAGACCCCGATCCCCCGCTCCCGCGCGATCATCGCGGCGTTCACGAACGACACGGGCTCGTGGACCACGCGGGCCAGCGCGCCCTTCAGCGCGGCCAGCGTCAGGACGCGCGTGTCGTGTTCGGCGAGATGGCCGAGGTATTCGGCCTCCAACGAGCGGACGGGCGCCTCGGCCAGCCCGGTCAGCACGGCGCCCAGCTGCTCGGCCAGCGACAGGAACGGCCGGACCTGCTCCGCGACCTCTCCGGCGGCCGGCACGTTCACGGCGTACGGTACGAACTCACCCCGCAGCGCCAGCAGCACCATCTCGGCGATCGTGGTCCCCGCCTTGTCCTGGGCCTCCGTGGTCGCCGCGCCCAGATGGGGCGTGGCCACCACGCTCTCGTAGACGAGCAACGGATGCGCGGGCGGGACCGGCTCCTCCGCGAATACGTCGAGGGCCGCTCCCCCCAGCTTCCCGTCTCGCAGCGCGTTGACCAGGGCTCGTTCGTCGACGATCCCCCCTCTCGAGGTGTTCACGATGCGGGCTCCGTCCTTCATCAGCGCGATCTCTCGCTCGCCGATCAGGCTCTCCGTCTCGAGCGTGCGGGGCAGGTGGATCGTGACGAAGTCCGCTTGGACCAACAGGGCTTCGAGGTTCGGCATCAACTCGACGCCGAGGGTCCTGGCCCGCTCCCTGGACACGTACGGGTCGTATGCCACTACGCGCATGCCGAAGGCCTGGGCCCGCTGGGCCACCATGGTTCCCACCCTGCCGAGGCCGATCACACCCAGGGTTTTGCCGTGCAGCTCGACGCCCTGGAAGCGTTCCCGCTCCCACCTCCCCGCCTTCACGCTGGCGTGGGCCTGCGGGATGTTGCGGGCCTGGGCCAGCAGCAGGCCGATGGTGTGCTCGGCTGCCGAGATGATGTTCGACTGGGGAGCGTTCACCACCGTGATACCGCGACGCGTCGCCGTTTCGACGTCCACGTTGTCCAGACCGATCCCGGCCCGCCCGATCACCCGCAGCGACTCTGCCCGCTCCAGGACGTCGGCGGTGACTTTCGTCTGCGACCGCACGATCAGCGCGGCGTACGGAGTGATGGCGTCGGCCAGCCCCTCCTTCGCCAGCTCGGGCCGGACGTCCACCTCGAAGTCCTTCCGGAGGAGGTCGAGCCCGCTCTCGGCGAGCGGCTCGGTGATCAGGATCCGGGGGGCCCCTTGGCCGGACACGTCGGGTGACCGGGTCTTCTTCAGGCCGGGGTGGCCTTCGCCGGGGACCTGCCGAACACCTCTTCGGCCGCGGCGACCGCCGAGCCGCGCTTCACCGGATAGCCCATCTCCTCGAGGGTCATCTCGAGCGCGGCCAGGCAGCGGACGATGTCGAACCGATCGTAGTTGCCGAGGTGGCCGATCCGGAACACCTTGCCCTTCATCGGACCCTGGCCGGGAGCGAGGATGATCCCGTGGTCCGCCCGGACCTTGGCCACCAGCTCGTCGCCGTCGATACCCTCGGGCGCCCTGACGGCCGTGACCGCCCAGGCCCGCTCCAGGTGCTCGCCGGACAGGTCAAGGCCGAGAGCCCGGACCCCCTCCTTCACGGCCGCCGACAGCACTCGGTGACGCTCCAGGACGGCCTGGGGCCCCTCGTCGAAGTACCGGCGGAGGGCGGCCCGCATCCCGAGCATCAAGGAGATGGCGGGCGTGAACGGGTTCTCGGGACTCTTCAGCTCGTAGGACTGTTTGTACAGGGCCCAGTCGAAGTAGAACCGCGGGTTCTTCGCCTCCTTCGACGCCTTCCAAGCGGCATCCGACACGGAGACGAACGACAGGCCGGGGGTGGCGCTGAAGGCCTTCTGCGATCCACCGATGGCCACGTCCACGCCCCACGCGTCGCCCTCGTACGGCACGGCGCCGAGCGAGGAGATGACGTCCACCACCAGCATCACGCCCGCCTCCTTCGTCACCTTGCCGATGGCCTCGATGTCGTGGACCACGCCAGTGGAGGTCTCCGAGTGCTGTGCGAGGACGGCTTTGGCAGGGGCCTCGTCCAGGGCAGCCTTGACGTCATCGGCTCGCACCGCCCTCCCCCATTCGTAGTCGATCCGCCGGACGTCCTGGCCGAACGCCTGGGCGATCTTGGCGAAGCGTTCCCCGAAATAGCCGGCCACCGGAACGATGACGCGGTCGCCCGATGAGAACAGGTTGGCAACAGCCGATTCGAGCCCGCCGGTCCCGGACGACGTGAAGACCAGGACGTCGTTCTTCGTGTGGTAGATCTTGCTGAGGCTTTCGGTGACCTCGCGGAGGAGCGCGCCGTACCCGGGCCCGCGGTGGTACACGAGCGGACTGCCCTGGGCGAGGAGGACCTCGGGCGGAACCGGCGTCGGGCCGGGGGCCATGATGATCTCGGGCTTGTCCACTGCGACTCCTTCACAGGATCGAAACCTCAGCCTAACACCGCGGCTACGCCGCTCAGAATGTCAGGACCGGAAGGCGGCGAGCGGCGTCGTAGGTGGCGGTCGGCGCCACTCGACCAGCCGAGGCGCCGCATGGCCTCGTTCCTCCCCCAAGTGGCGACCCCTACCCCTTGCAACCCGGGGAGTGCGCCGATCGCGGCGTCCATCTCGCGGGCCGCCACCAAGCCTTCGTCGTCGCCGAACAAGTACGCGATGGTGAAGTCGGTCTCGTGTTGCGGGCGGACGCCCGTTCCGGCCGGCGCCCACAGGTGCTGGAGCGCCCACCGTGTCACGGTGCGAGCCTGCTTGCTGCGGCCCAGCCGCATCCGGGCCTGAGCTCGGTAGAAGGCGAAGTGCCGCCGCTCGTCCTTGATGATCCGCTCGAGCAGGCTCACCAACACTGGGTGCTTCGTCTTGGCGATCAGCCGGTGATAGGCGGTCAGCGTCGACAGTTCGTTCACCGCTCCCCACGTCATGTGCAGAGCCACGAAGTCCTTGATCAAGGCGGCGGCGGCCAGCGTGGCGAGATGCGACACGTACCCGCGGCCGCCGACCTTCCGCCGGATCCACTCGTTGCGAGCCATCCGCGACGGGTACGGCGCGTCTCCCCACACGCGCTCCTTGTCAGGAGCCAGGTCGTATCCGGCCTCCCCCAGGAACCGGCTGAAGGCCTCACCGTGCCACAGCTCCTCGTAGACCCAGCAGGACAGGAAGGCCGTGACGTCCGGCTCGAAGGCAGCCTTGGTGGCGAGGAGGTCCCGCAGGAAGATCACCGTGTGGGTCTCGATGTCCATCATGTAGGCGAGGCACCGGGCTTCGCCCACGGTCAAGGGCGTGTCCTTGATCCGTTCCCACGAGATGCCGGACAGGTCCACTTTCTTGGACGCCCGCAGGTACCGGTCGAGGTCGAACTCGTCCAAGGCCGCGCTCACGGGATCAATTCGTAACCGACCGCGCATCGGATTACCAGCAGCCGGAGGTGCTATCCGGACAGCCGTCCCCGAAGCAGGTCGGCGGCCACTTTGGGGTTGGCCGACCCCTTCGTCTTCTTCATGACGTGCCCGACCAGGGCGTTCAGCGCGCCCTCCTTGCCGCCCCGGAACTGTTCCACCGGCCCGGGATTTTCCGCGATGACTTCCTCGACCACCGCCTCCAGGGCCCCAGCGTCCGAGACCTGCTGAAGGCCCTTGGACGCCACGATCTCCTCGATGGGGGCACCCGTCTGGAAGGCCTCGGCCAGCGCCATCTTCGCTCCGGCAGAGGAGATCGTCCCTCCGGCGAACAAGCGGACCAGATCGGCGATGTGCTGGGGCGTCACCTTCGATCCCTCCAGCGATTGATCGTGCTCGCGGAGCAACGCCGCGAGGTCGCCCGTCATCCAGTTGGCCGCGGCCCGGGGCTCGGGCCCCATCGCGACGGCCTTCTCGAGGAACTCGGCCCACGAACGGCTTCCTCCGATCAGCGCGGCCTGGTGCGGCTCGAGTTGGTATTCGTCCTGGAACCGGCGTCGACGCGCGGAGGGAAGCTCGGGCAGCTCGGTTCGGAGCCTCTCGATCCATTCGGGATCAGGTTCGATGGGGGTGAGGTCGGGCTCGGGGAAGTACCGGTAGTCCGATGCGTATTCCTTGGACCGGCCGGGCGTGGTGACGTTCCGGTTCTCGTCCCAGTGCCGGGTCTCCTGGGCCAGCGGCTGGCCCGCTCGCAGGGAGGCGATCTGCCGCTCCTGCTCGAACGCGAGGGCCCGGTAGATGGAGCGGATCGAATTGAGGTTCTTGATCTCGATCTTCGTGCCGAGCTCCGCCTGGCCGAGCTGGCGGACGCTGATGTTGGCGTCGCAGCGCAGCGACCCCTCCTCCATACGAACGTCGGAGACACCCAGAGCCTCCAGGATCGCGCGGAGCTCGGTGAAGTGGGCGCGGGCCTCTTCCGGGGTGCGCATGTCGGGCTCGGACACCACCTCCACCAGGGGGACTCCGGCCCGGTTGTAATCCTCGAGCGCATAGTCGGCGCCGGCGATGCGGCCGGTAGCACCGGCGTGGATGGTCCTGCCCGTGTCTTCCTCCAGGTGGACCCGAGTGATCCCGATCCGGCGAGCCTCCCCGTCCACCTGGACGTCGAGATGGCCGCCCACGCACAGCGGGACGTCGTACTGGGAGATCTGGAAGTTCTTCGGCATGTCCGGATAGAAGTAGTTCTTCCGGTGAAAGAGCGAATGCGGGACGATCCGGCATTCCAGGGCCAGCCCGATCTTCGCCGTGTACTCGATAGCCTTCTCGTTCGGGACCGGGAGCGTGCCCGGATGTCCCAGGCAGATCGGGCACACGTTGGTGTTCGGCGGCCCCCCGAATTGGTTGGGGCAGCCGCAGAACATCTTGCTGGCCGTGGCCAGTTCCACGTGGCACTCCAAGCCGATGACGGTCTCGAACTCTTCATCCATTCCGACGGAAACGATAGCGGCCCCGGGCGGGACCCGACGATCCGGCCAAGGGGCGGTCCCACCCGGCCGATAGCATGGGGGGGGAGATGAAGGTCCTCCGCCGGCCCTCCCTTCCCCGTCTGTTCGCTAAAGGAGCTGTCGCGCAGGGCTCTCCTTCTCCGGCCCTGATCTGGCTGGCGCTGGGGATCGTGTACGTCATCTGGGGCTCGACGTACTTCGCCATCCGGGAAGCCATCCTCACCATCCCGCCCCTGCTGATGGCCTCGGTCCGGTTCCTGGTGGCGGGCGCGCTGCTCTACGCGTGGGCCATCCGCAGGGGAGATCGCACCGGAGACCGCCCGGGGGCGAAACAATGGCTGGCCGCGTTCGCCATCGGGACCTCGCTCCTCCTGGTGGGCAACGGCGGGGTCGTTTTGGCCGAGCGGAGCGTACCCACCGGGATCGTGGCCCTGATCATCGCGACGGTTCCGCTGTGGATGGCCCTGATCGACCGGGCGTTCTTCGGGCAGCGGCTCGCTCCCCAGGCCATCCTCGGGCTTGCCCTCGGATTCGCCGGGCTGGCCCTGCTGGTCGGCAACCCCGGCGGCGGCCACATCCGGTCGCTCGACCTGGCCATCGCGCTGATCGCCCCCATCGGCTGGTCGATCGGCTCCATGTACTCGCGCCGGGCGGCGCTGCCGAGGCGGGCGCTCGTGGCGACGGCGATGGAGATGCTGTGCGGGGGCCTGGTGCTGGGCGTGGCCGGCGTTCTCCATGGAGAGCTCGCTCGAGTGCACCCCGACCGGTTCTCGCTCCACTCGATCCTGGGGCTCGCCTACCTGGTCGTCTTCGGCTCGTGGATCGCCTTCTCCGCCTACATCTGGCTGCTCAAGGTGGCTCCGGTCTCGCTCGTCTCGACCTACGCCTACGTGAATCCCGTCGTGGCCGTGTTCCTAGGGTGGGCGTTCCTCTCTGAACGGGTGGGACCCCGGACGCTGGTCGCCGCCGCCGTCATCGTGGCCGCGGTGGCCCTCATCCTCTCCGCCCGGAAGCTTCCGCCCGGCGACCCGGCCGGCGCCGCCCCGACGCGGCCTGCCTGGATCGAGCGTCCTGATCGGTAGCCGACAGAACGCGGCCCTCTGACCAGGCATCTTCCGTTGATGTCGTAGCCGGTTGCTAGCGTTCCGAACGTATGTTCGAGAGGCTAGGTCCGTGAGCAGCCTTCGGTCAGCGCTCGACGAATTGGAGGTCGAAGACCCGGCCTCCTTGCCGGACGCCCGGCTCGTAGAGGACTTCGAGGAAGCCCAGATGGCGATCGAACGGCTCAGGAGCAGGCAGCTGCGGTTGCTGGCCCAGATCTACCGACGCAGGAATTGGGCCAACGACGGTTTCCTGTCCACGGCGGCGTGGCTGGTGGACCGATTCCGCATGTCGTGGTCTGTGGCCAAGACCGACGTTCGAACCGCCCGGGCCCTGGAGGAGATGCCGCGCACTCGGGAGGCGCTCGAATCCGGAGGGATCTCCTCGTGCCAGATCCGCGTGCTCGCCGCGGCCCGAGCAGCCCACCCCGAGGACTTCCTCGCGTCAGAGGAGCTCTTGCTCGGCGCGGCACAGCGGCACTCGGTCCGCGAGCTGACCCGAGTGGTCGCCTACTGGCAGAATGCGGTGGATTCCGAGCGAGGCGTGGACCCTTCGGAGCGAGCCTGGAACCGGCGACACCTGCACGTCTCCCCCACTCTGCATGGAATGGTCCGGTGGATGGGGATCTCGATCCGGAGGCCGGGGAGACGTTCATGACCGCGCTCCGAGCTGTCACGGATGTGGAGGCCCGTTCAGAAGACACGGATTTCCGAACGGCCACCCAGCGGCGTGCCGACGCGTTGGGGGAGATTTGCCGGCAGTGGCTGAATTCCGCTGATCGGGCCATCGTGGCCGGCGAGCGGCCACACGTAACGGTGACGCTCGACCTGGAGGCGTCAGGGGGACCGGTCGGCACGGGTGAGTTCGACCATGTGGGACCGGTGCCCGCTGATACGGCCCGACGGATCGCGTGCGACACCTCGATCAGTCGGATGATCACCAGGGGAAGATCTGAGCCGCTCGACGTCGGCAGGAGAACCTCCGTGGTGCCAGCGGGGTTGCGCCGCGCGGTGATCGTCCGTGATCGCCATTGCGCTTTTGCCGGATGCGACCGGCCCCCTCCCTGGTGCGATGCCCACCACGTGGTGCACTGGGCGAACGGCGGCCCAACCTCACTACGCAATCTACTGCTGCTCTGCCGCCGCCACCATCGAGTCGTCCACTCCGGTCCAATCGGCGTGGAGATGCTGAATGGGAGGCCGGTATTCAGACGGGAAGACGGCTCGATCCTCGAAGACCGAGCCCCGCCATAGCGCTAGGGGCCGGCACCAATCTCGGTCAGCAGCGGCGGGCGCGAGGAGAACCCCAGGTCCTGCTCGAGGGCGTGGGCGGCGCGGAGGACCGTAGCTTCGTCCATCAGCTTCCCCATGATCTGGAAGCCGACGGGCAGGCCGTCCGGAGCCAGCCCGCACGGGATCGAGATGGCCGGCGTCCCTGAGAGGTCGGAAGGGATCGTGAAGACATCCGAGAGGTACATGGCCAGCGGATCCCCGGTCTTCTCGCCCAGCCGGAACGCCGTGGTCGGCGACGTGGGGCCGACCAGCAGGTCGAAGCGCTCGAAGGCCTGCTCGTAGTCGCGGATGACGAGCGTCCGGACCTTCTGGGCCTGCCCGTAGTACGCCTCGTAGTACCCGGCCGACAACGCGTAGGTCCCGAGCATGATCCGCCGTTTCACCTCGTCGCCGAATCCGGCGCCCCGAGTCTTCATGTTCATCTCGACCACGTCCCGGCCTTCGGCCCTGAACCCGTAGCGCACGCCGTCGTAGCGGGCCAGGTTCGAGGAGCACTCGGCCGGCGCGATCAGGTAATAGGCGGACAGGGCGTAGTCCGCGTGCGGAAGCTTCGCCTCCTCCACGGAGGCTCCCATCCTCTCCAGCCGGTCGATAGCACCCCGCACCCCCTCGCGAACGCCGGGCTGGATCCCTTCCAAGGTCAGCCAGTCCTCGACCACGCCGACGCGGAGCCCCCGAGCTCCCCCGTCCAATCCCTCCGTGTAATCGCGGGCCGGTTCCGGCAAGCTCGTGGCATCGAGCGGGTCGTTGCCCGCGATGGCCGACAAAAGGAGGGCCGCGTCCCGAACGCTTCGCGTGAACGTGCCCACGTGGTCCAGCGAGGAGGCGAACGCGATCAACCCGTACCGCGAGATCCGCCCGTAGGTGGGCTTCAGGCCGACCACACCGCACAGGGCGGCCGGCTGGCGGACCGAGCCTCCGGTATCGGTGCCGAGCGCCCACACCGCCTGGCCCGAGGCCACGGCGGCGGCCGAGCCGCCGGACGACCCGCCGGGCACCGTGTCGAGGTTCCAGGGGTTTCGCACCGGTCCGAACGCCGAGTTCTCGTTCGACGAGCCCATCGCGAACTCGTCGCAGTTCGTCTTCCCCACCAGGACCGACCCCGCGGCATTCAGCCTGGCCCACGGTGTGCAGTCGTACGGGGGCACATAGGGTTCGAGGATCTTCGAGCCGGCCGTGCTCCGGATGCCCTTCGTCGTCAGGACGTCCTTGAGGGCGAGAGGGATACCGGCCACTGCTGGAACCGCTGATCCGTCGCCGAGGCGGGCGTCGACCGCCCGTGCCTGCTCCCGGGCCAGGTCGGGGGTCGGGGTGAGGAAGGTATGCAGCCGTTCGTCGACCGCCTCCATCCTTCGTAGGGCCGACTCGGCGACGTCCACGGCACTGACCTCTGTGGCCCGAAGGCGGCGGGCCAGCTCGTCCGCGGGGAGGTCGCACAGCTCCGCCATCACTCCTCCTGCTCGACGATCCGTGGGACCTTGAACCGGCCACCCTCGACCTCGGGGGCGCCGGCCAGCGCTTCCTCGGGAGTGAGGCAGGGGCCGATCTCGTCCGGACGGTAGACGTTGGATCGAGGAACGGGATGCGAAGTCGGGGGAACGTCATCCGCCGCGACCTCCCCGACTTTCTCTGCGTGCTCCAGGATGAGGCCGAGCTGACGCCGGAAGCGCTCGCGCTCCTCGGGCGTCAGGGCCAATCGCGCCAACCGGGCGACGTGGTCGACGTCGATCTCAACCGGCATGGGAGAGAGTCTACCGGCGCCTCCGGGAGGCTCCGCTCAGATCCCTTCGATGCCCTGGAAGTCGGGGGCGATCACGACCGTGACGGTCGCCCCCTTCGTATGCCGGTTGTCCCGCTTGGGCGGCACCAGGGTCAAGTAGGAAGCGACGACCTCTTTCTCTTCGGCCGAATCGCCTCTCCACAGGATCGCGGAGGTCGTCAGGCCGGCGGGAGCCGGCGCGACCGGGAGGACGACGAACCCGGCCTGCTGCAGGTAGTCGGCCACGTTCTGGGCGGCGCCGCTCGAACCCGCGTCGAGCACCTGGACCGTGACGTTGGCCGGAGAGATCCGGGTGAGGGCGGCCGCCAGGCCGAGACCGCCCGGGCGGACGCCCTGACGGAGTCGCGCGAACAGCTGGCCGGCCTGTGGCTGGATCAGCTGCACATAATCCACACCGTTGATGGAGACCGGCACCGAGGGGACGATGCGGAACGCCACACCGCTCTGGCCCAACTCACCGAGCTTCCTGGTGAGGTCCTGGAGAGCGTAGAGGTTGAGGTTGGCGTCCATCCGCAGGTTGTGCTGGACGGCCTCGATGAAGTCGGAGATGTGAAGCAGCGCGCCGGCCGACAACACCTTGGTGATCAGCGCCCGCATGAACTGCTGCTGGCGAGAGATGCGGGAGAAGTCCGGAATGGTGTCGCCCACGACGTGCCGCGCCCGCACGAACGCCAGGGCCTGCCGGCCATGCAGGTTGTAGCAACCCGGGTGCGGCAGGTTGAGGCCGGCCAGCGCGTCCACCATGGGCTTGTCGACGCAGATGGGAACCCCACCCAGCGCGTTCACAACGCCTTCGAATCCCAGGAAGTTGACGTCGACGTAGTGGTTGATGGCGAGGCCGGTCAGGCTCTCCACGGTCCGGACCATGGTGTTGGGCCCGTAGTTGAAGGCGGTGTTGATCTTGCCGACCCCGTGGCCGGGGATGTCCACGCGAAGGTCTCTGGGGATCGAGAGCACGACGGTGCGGTTGTGCCTGGCGTCGACCTGGACCAGGAGAATGGTGTCGGAACGCTGGCCGGGCGAGTTCTTGGTCGTGCCGAACTTCTTCGGAACGCCCTTGCGGCTGTCGCTCCCCAGGACCAGGAAGATGCACCGTTGGTCGAGGCATTGGGGCTTGATCGGCAGGCAGTCCTGTTCGGTGCAGGTCTCTTGGGGATCGGTCCTGAACTTCTCGACCGTGTGCTCGACGTGACGGATGGTGGCGATGGCGAAGGCGGCACCGGCGGAGGCGACCAGCGACAGCGTTCCGGCCAGGACCAACGAGATGGTCCGGACCCTGGTCTTGCGCGGTCGCTGGGAAGCTTCGTCGCCCATTAGTCTTGGGGCACAGCGTACCGGTACGCCCGGGAGGTGAAGCGGCGTTCGTGAGCGAGATCGTCTGGAGACCATCTGGAGATTACGTGGAGCGGGCCAACGTCACCAGGCTCATGAGAACCCATGGTATCGGCTCCTACGACGAGCTCGTGAAGCGCTCCCAGGACGACGTCGAATGGTTCTGGGACGCGGTGGTGAAGGACCTGGGGATCGAGTTCTACGAACCCTATCGGCAGGTCCTGGACGAGTCGGACGGGAGGCCCTGGGCCAGATGGTTCGCCGGCGGAACCATCAACCTCGCCCACAACTGCGTCGACCGGTGGGCCCGGGCCGCTCCGGACAGGACCGCCGTCCTGTGGGAGGGCGAAGAAGGGGACGTTCGAGCTGTCACCTACACCGAGCTCCAGCGGATGACGAACCGGCTGGCCCACGGCCTGCGTGCGCTCGGGGTGGGCAAGGGCGATACGGTCGGCATCTTCATGCCGATGGCCCCGGAGACGGTGGCGGCCACCCTCGCCTGCGCGAAGCTCGGCGCCATCTACCTTCCGATCTTCTCTGGTTTCGCCGCCGAAGCAGTGGCGACCCGCCTCCAGGACGCGGAGCCGAAGGTCCTGATCACGGCCGACGGGACGACCCGACGAGGGAGGGTCGTCCCCATGAAGGAGACGGCGGACGAAGCCGCGGCGATGAGCCCTTCGGTCTCCCGCGTGATCGTGTGGCCGAGGCTCGGGCGAACCGACCTCCCCTGGAACGGCCGGCGAGACGTGGCGTGGGACGAGCTGCTGCAGGAGCAGCCCGTCGAGTTCGACAACGAGCGGGTGGACGCTGAGCACCCTCTCTTCCTCGCATACACGTCTGGGACCACCGGGCGGCCGAAGGGATCGGTGCACGTTCATGCCGGGTTCCTGGTCAAGATCGCCTCCGAGGTGGCCTACCAGGCGGATCTGCACCCCGAGGAGACCCTGTTCTGGGTCACCGACCTGGGCTGGATCATGGGGCCGTGGGAGATCGTCGGAGCGGGAGCGCTGGGGTCCACGGTCTTGCTCTTCGACGGCGCGCCGAATCACCCGGGTCCCGATCGCCTGTGGGACATGGTGGAGAGCCACCGCGTCACCACACTCGGGGTCTCCCCCACACTGATCCGGGCCCTGATCCCATTGGGCGAGGAGCACGTCCGCCGGCACGACGTCTCGTCGCTTCGGATCCTCGCGTCGACCGGTGAGCCGTGGAACCCCGACCCATACCTGTGGTTCTTGCGGGAGGTGGGCGGGGGGCGCTGCCCGATCATCAACATCTCGGGGGGGACCGAAGTGGGCGCGTGCTTCCTCTCTCCCCTCCCGATCACCGACCTCAAGCCGTGCACCCTCCGGGGACCGGCCCTCGGCATGGACGTCGACGTGTGGGGTCCGGACGGCAGGCCCGTGCCGGCCGGCGAGGTCGGCGAGCTCGTCTGCAAGAAGCCGTGGCCCGGCATGACCCGGGGCATCTGGAAGGATCCGAAGCGGTACCTGGACACCTACTGGAGCCGGTGGCCCGACGTATGGGTCCACGGGGATTGGGCCAGCATCGACCGCGACGGGTTCTGGTTCCTCCACGGCCGTTCGGACGACACCATGAACGTGGCGGGCAAGCGGGTAGGACCGGCCGAGGTGGAGAGCGCCCTGGCCCATCACGGGGCCGTGGCCGAGAGCGCGGCCGTGGGTATCCCCGACGAGATCAAGGGCGAGGTCATCTGGTGCTTCGTGGTGGCCAAGCCCGGTTGGAAGCGGAACGAGGCCTTGGCCGGAGAGCTCTCCGGAGAGGTGACCGGGCACCTGGGGAAGGCGTTCAAGCCGGGCCGGGTCCTGTTCGTGGACGAGCTTCCCAAGACCCGGAGCGCCAAGATCGTGCGGCGGGCCCTGCGCGCGGTGGCGATGGGCCGGGACCCCGGGGACC
>Ga0137369_10005309_pt1 | contig 13103 bp, 17 predicted proteins | sample SagtaG_12_FD_104918 | JGI IMG/M metagenome (GOLD analysis project Ga0137369, IMG submission 104918) | Vadose zone soil microbial communities from Sagehorn Ranch, Mendocino, California, USA - Sage1_L_113_16 metaG | ecosystem: Environmental > Terrestrial > Soil > Vadose zone | place: USA... | reverse complement strand
TACGACACCGGTTGGATGTCGATCGCCGCGGTCGCCGGAGCGATCATCTTCGACTGGGGTCCGCGCGACAACGCGGTGTATCCCGACAAGGACCTCGGTCGCGCTGCGCTGCGAGCGTCGCGCGAAGGACGTTTCCCTCTCGGCCGACGCGGCGCCGGCAGGTCGGCGACGGTCGGCAAGACATTCGGGTTCGAGTACGCCGAGCCCGGCGGACAGGGCGCCTCCTTCCGAAGGCTCGGGCCAACCAGTCTGGCCGTGTTCACGGTCGTAAACGCCGTCGGCGCGGTCGTCGATCGAGACGGCCGCGTCGTCCGCGGACACTTCGATCCGCCGACAGGGGAGCGGCGTGCGCTCGTGGAGGGGATCGAAGCCCGGGTCACCGGCGAACCGCCGCCCGGAAACACGACCCTCACGGTGCTAGCGACCAATCAGAAGCTCGACCGCGAGCTGTTACGGCAACTTGGAAGACAGACCCACGCGTCGATGGCACGTGCGATCCATCCCTTCCATGCCCTCACCGACGGCGACGTGCTGTTCGCGGCGACGACGAACGAGATCGAGAACGAGGCGCTCGACAGCGTCACGCTCGGCGTGCTCGCGTCAGAGCTGGCCTGGGACGCCGTGCTGTCAGCGGTGCATTAGTGGTCTGACCACTACAGATCGCGGCGCGCGAAACCCGCTAGCGCGAGCGCGCCGACAATCCCGAGGTAAGCAATCGCCCACAAGCGCAGCGCCACTCCTCCCTGCTCGGCACCGCCGAACGGACCGAGCCGGAGCAGGAAGCCGGTCAATCCGGAGGTGTTCTCGGTGATCGTGCGCAGCGCGTCCTGGTAGAGCGCTTCGAACGGGACGATCCACGCCGCGATCTTCGCCGCGTGCACGAGCCCTCCCGAGTTGAGCACATGTCCGATGTTGTCGAGCAGGCCCGCGACCAGTCCGGCGCCGAAGAGCATGAAGACCGCGATGCCGTTCGCGATCCCGCTGAGGAAGACGGAACCGAGCAGCGACAGGGCAGCGACGAGCAGGACTGCGCCCGCAAGCTCGAGGCCGGGCGTGACGATGCGGTCGGGCCACCACGATCCTTCTAGGCCGGTAAGCACCATCGTCGCGAAATAGACCCCGAGGACGTACGGAACGCACACCGCGCCGGCACCGAGGAACCGCGCGGCAAGGACAGTCGAGCGGCCGATCGGACGGACGACGAGCGGTTGCAGCAACCCGCGCTCGGCGTCACCGCGGACCACGCCGAGGGTCAGAAACACGGCCAGCACGACGCCGAGGAACAGCGTCCCGAACATCGCCATGCCGAAGAGAAACGCCCCTGCGAACGTCTGCGCATCGATTCCCGCAGGCGGGACGATCTCGCCGACGTGGTTGAACACGTAGCGGTTTCCCATCCAGTAGAGGAGCAGAAACGCGACGGTGAGCAGGCACACGACGACGAACACCTTTCGCCGGAGCGCCTCGCGCAGGCCGTAGCCGGCGATCGTCCACACGGCGGTCAGCGGCTCTCGCCTCCCACGGCCTCGACGTAGACCTCTTCGAGCGTCGAGGTCAGAACGCGCGCGCCGTAGACGCTCCTTCCGTCCCGGACGAGTTCGGCGACCAGCGCGGGAATGTCGTCCCGTCCCGCATCCGCGTACCTCCTCGTACCCGCATCTGTCTCGATCTCGACGCCGCGTGGCCGGGCGAGTTCCCCCGGCGCACCGGCGCTGACGACCTTGCCGGCCAGCAGGATGACGACGCGGTCGCAGACGAGCTCGACCTCGCTCAGGAGGTGCGAGTTCAGCAGAACGGAGATGCCGCGTCGACGCAGTTCCTCGAGCAGCGTGCGCACCGTTCGCCTCCCGACCGGGTCGAGCGCGCTGGTCGGCTCGTCCAGCAGCAGCAGGCGCGGCGAGCGGACGAGGGCCTGCGCGATTCCGAGCCGCTGCTGCATTCCCTTGGACATCTCCTCGACACGGCGTTCGCGCGCATCGTCGAGGCCGACGAGCTCGAGCAGGTCGGCACGTTCGCGCTCGCCGCCGTCGGAGCTCGTGAGGCGCTGGTGCAGCCCCAGGAGCTCGTCCGCACTCGTCCAGCCCGGAAAGCGGAAGAACTCCGCGAGATAGCCGATCGCGGCGCGAGCCTCCCGCGAGCCTGCTCGCGCGCCGCAGACCTCCGCGTGTCCCGCGCTGGGACGAACGAGTCCGCACGCGATCTTGACGAGAGTCGACTTCCCGGCGCCGTTCGGTCCCAGAAGTCCGACGAGCTCGCCTTCTCCGACCTCGAGATCGACACCGCGGAGCGCCTCGACCGCGCCGTACCGCTTGGCGAGGCCGCTGACGGCGAGCGCGGCAGTCACGCGCCGAGCGTACACTCGCCTCCATGCCGCGAGGTTACGAGGAAGGTCCCGTTGCAGAAGAGGCGGAGGCGCGGCGAGACGCGCTCGAGCGTGGAGAGGCCGTCGAGCCGGCAGCGCACCCGCCGGACCGCCGCGCGGTGTACGGCTCGACCGAGGAGAACCAGGAGAAGCACTTCCTCGGCTGGGCCGACGAGGTCGACCCGGACGAGCTATTCGAGTCCGGCGAGGCCTGGGGCATCTCGGTCCTGCGCATGCCGGCGGCGTAATCCAATAGGCCACGATCTGGCTCGAAATAGGCCGATCGGCCCATTGCAGCGCAACGAAGGTGTCGGCAAGTTGGGCCGGTGCACATGCTTTCGGAGACCCAGGTGTTCACCTCGATCATGGGCCTGATCGTGGTCGAGCTGCTCCACCTGAAGTGGATCTGGCTCTCCGAATGGAACTGCCGGCGCTGCAACCGCAAGAACCTGGAGTGTGCCTGCACGGGTCGCTGGACGCGCTACCTCTAGGGTTCCGCGCGAAAGCTGCGCTTTCGCGCGGATTCGGTTACGCCGCTTCGCGGGGTGGACGTGCGCGGGGGAGCCCGGCCCCTCCCTCTCACCTCGCGGGTCGACGATGCCGCGCCGCTCGTCCGAGAACGAGCCCGAGCAGGGCCAAGGCAACCCACAAGCCAAAGAGCAACACCGCGAACACCCCAGTGAAGGCGAGGAGATTCCAGCCTCCATGCCAATCGCCACCGTTCTCAATGAGATTGTCGTGGTACGCAAGACCCCACTCAGTACCGGCAAGAATGGCGCCAGCCGCGACGATGTACCAGAGGCTACGAGGCATCAGTGCGCAGACGACAAGCGGCACGACGTACAGAAGCAGGATCGCGATCGAACTCAACCCCTCGGCCGAGGTACAAGCGACGCCCGAGCTCGGGATCTAGCCGAGCGCGCCCAGGAACTCGTCGATCGTCAGCGCGGTCAGCGTGCGGATCTTCGTCGAGCCGCGGGCGCCGAGGGCGACCGACACTCGCGCGATCGTCGCGGAGTCTGGTGCTTCGACGACGTTGACGAAGTCGTACTCGCCGAGCGTGGCCCACTGATGTACGACCTTCGCGCCGAGTTCCTCGACGTCCTTGTTGACCTCGCGCAGTCGGTCAGGGTTCGCCTTCAGCGTCTGAACGCCCTGCGCCGTCAGGCTTGAAAGCAGAATGTAGGTCGCCATCTCCCTTCCTCCTCGTTTGGGGGCTCGACTCTACTCGCGCGGCCTGGTCCAGGTACAGCACCGCAGCTCCAAGCACGAACACCGGCGCGAGGACGAGCAGCGCGAGCAGACCGGCCACGCGTATCGCCTGATCGCTGGCCTCACGCAGCGCGAAGAAGAGGACGAGCCCCGTGAGGAAGATCGTGATCGCGAGTGTCGCGAGCGACCCGAGGGCGTGGACGTAGTCGGCGCGCGCGAGCTCCATGCCGCGCCGGAGTGCGTCGACGATCCCGCGACGCTCCACCAGCGCGGCCGGCACGGCAAGGCCCACAAACGCCAGCCAGGCCAGCACGAGCAGATAGATGCCGGGAAAGATCCACAGCCGCGAGACGCAGATCGGAAGAAAGGCCACGAAACCGACGGCGAGCGCGATCGCGACATGGCGGCCGCGCTCGATCGGACGGACGAGGGCGACCGCGCCCGCGTACGACGCGCTCAGCAGGAGCGGCCCGACACCCAGGACGACAGCGAGCCGAGCGGGATCGTCGAGCTCTGCCGCGGCAGTGCCGATCAGCGCCGGCCCGAGGCCGAGCGCCAGCGAGGGCCAGAAGCGGATCCCGTAGAGACGAAGCGCTTCCGCCACGAGCTGCCCGACCGTACGCGTCTCGGGTGGGAGTGGCGGCGGGAGCTCTGCGCGCGGCACTAGCGCTGACCCGGGAACGCCGGCCGCCCGTCGACCCAGTCCACCTCGAGGTGGACGCGCGAGTTGTGAAGGGCTTCGAGGTTCGTCACCTTCTCGCGTGTCTGCGTGTCGATCACGTCACCCGAGTCGCCGACGTAGACGAAGCGCCCGTCCGAGCTGTGCTGGAGGGACCCGATGCGCGCGCACGCGGCGGAGCACGGGTCCTCGTCGCCGGAGAGCGGCTTCGAGAGCCGGATGTCCTCGACCCGCCGCGGAGCCCGCTCTGGAAGAGCGCTGACGTCGAAGACGTGAACCGTGCTGTTCGGCGCGTCGAGGACCCAGAGCTCCGGCCGGTCGGGAGCGAGCGAAAGACCGTGGCTCGGCGGGTTCGGCCCGAACCGCCGGTTCCAGGTGAAGCCCTTGAAACCGACGACGTAGAGCTTCTGGGCGGTGCGCAGGTCGAGCACGCGAAAGCCGAGCAGATCGCGCTGCGTGACGTACATGACTCCGTGCTCCTCGTCCGTCGCCGTCAAGATGTCCGACGCGAACGGTGCGAGGCCCCCGCGGCGCAGGCCTCCGCTGCGCAGGTCCAGCGTGAAGACGCCTGACTCGGTGCGGAGCGCGACGTCGTCGAGCAGGCGCGCGGCGACCGAGATCCCCTCGGTGGCCGGCAGGCGCAGTGCTCCGACGAGCTTCTGCCCGTCGTCGATGGCGAAGAAGCACGCCGCCCGGTCGAGAAGGACGACCTCGTAGCGGTGCGTCCCGGACGTGGGCGCCTTCCACGCCGGCGCGCCCGAGGCAAGACACGGCGGAACCTTCTCGGAGCTGAAGTAGATCGTGAGCCCGGCGACGATGCCGGCTGCGGCAACCGCGAGCACGACCGCTCGGACCCAGACGCGTCTCATTTCTCCAGCTCTGTCAGTAGACGAGGGAGCGCGGCCGCAAGTGCCTCGAGCGCGTCATCGAAACGCCAGAGGGCCCGATCCGGCTCGGCGACCTCGTTGGAGACGGCGCGCACCTCGACCGCAGGAACCCCGGCGAGCTCGGCGGCGCGGAGAACGGCGAAGCCCTCCATCGCCTCGACCTCGCAGTCACTCGTGCCGCCGACGCGGGCGCTCGTACCGATCGGGAGCACGCGCGCCTCCGGCAGCGCGCGCCGGGCGGCGTCGAGGAGCCGAACGTCGGGCCGGACGCGCTCCGGAACGAGCGGACCGGCCGCGGCATCCTCGTACACCGCTTCGGATCCGATCACGAGCTGCGGCGCCGAGATTCCGCGCGATCCGGCGATCCCGACGTGCAACAGAGCGTCGGGCCGCCGCGCGGCCAGCGCCCGCGCCGTCGCCGCGGCGGCCTCCACGGGTCCGATCCCGCAGGCGAGCACCGCGGCGCCATCCGCACCCGAGAGCTCTCGTTCCGTTGCCGCGACGACGAGGATCATCGCGCAACGCTAACCCGGAAGGGTGAATCGGGGGGCAGCCGCGCAAGGATCCGGCACGCGCGGCATCTCAGTCCTTAGCCGCAAGAAAACCGCCGCAGCCGGCCGCAGGCTCGCGGCGAACACACACAAAAGGCCGTCCACCGCAGGGGCGGCCTTCCTTTTTGGCTCCTACCCCGGTCGGGGGATTTTTGCCTAGCGCGGCAAGATCCAGGGACTTCGGGCATCTCACACTGAAAGCACCAGAAGCAAGTCGCCCCGAGACCAGCCGCAGGTCGACGGGCGAATCGTTCCTCAAAGGGCCGCGGCAACGCGACCCTTTGCGTATTCGGAGGTATGAGATGTACGCCGCACAGATCCAGACAGGGGAGCTACGGGAGAGGGACCTGCCGACGTCGTACGGCGAGTGGAGCGACTACGCGCGATTCGCAGTGACGTTCGCTCCGAGAGACACCGAGATGTGCCGCGAGCTCGCGAGCGATGCGTTCGCGCGCTGGCGGCGAACCGGCGACGTGCCGCGAACGCTGGAAGAGCTGCGTGCCTGCTTGTGGTTCGAGCAGCGCAGGTGGCGCTTCCTCGGCCGCGAGCCCGACACCGAGGGAATGCGTTACGCGGGTGCCCTCATCCGCGCCATGCGCACGTTCGTCTAGAACGCCGCTTCTTGCACCGCCCGGGTCACCGTGTCGTCCACCGACGACACCGGTGACTCGCGGCCGACCCAGGGGTCGCCGCCGAAGTAGCGGACGAAGATCTTCTCCGCGGTCCGCGTCGCGAGCGCCTGCGTCGTGAGCGTCGGGTTGGGACCTCCGAGCCCGTTGGCGAGAGCCGAGTTGTCCGCGACGAAGAGGCGCTTCACCCAGCGGGCCTCCGTGCCGGCGTCGAGGACCGAGTCTCTGTCGCTCGAGCCCATCCGCATGGCGCTGTGGATGTGGATCAAGATCGGCGGCCAGTTCAGGCGGACGATCTCCCGCGCTCCGGCCGCGCGCAGGAGTTCAACGGCGCGCGCCACCAGGAACTCCCGGTTTCGGAGCGTGCGCGCGGAGCGGCGTCGTAGCGCGACCCGCGCGACCGGACCGTGCGCGTCGGGGCTCATCGCGGTCGAGAGCGTCACCCGGTTCTCAGGCATGACATCGTCGTCGGTGATCACGCCCACGACGATCAGCCGGTCAATGCGCTCGACGAAGCGCTTCAGGCGCAAGCCGACGAGCCTGCCAACGGAGTCGGCGCCTTGGCGACCGCCCGCGCCGTTGTCGTAGAACCCGGCGATCCCGGCGTCGCTGATCGTGAGTCCCTGTGCCTGGATACCCGGCGGCACCCCGGCCTGCTCGAAGCTCCCGTACCCGGGGAAGTCCGCGCGCGCTGCCGACGCCGGCCCCTTGCTCGAGCCCGTGTACGACGGCAGCCGCCCGACGACGTAATCGAGGTAATGGTCGGTGAGCCCGCGGCCGGCCTGGTCATTCGGGTTCGGCAGGCCGCTGTTGAGCCAGAGCCGAGGGCTCTCGATCGGGCCGGCGGCGAGGACGACAACTTGCGCATCCTCCCTCGCCGTTTCGCCGCTTCGGACCGAGCGCCACGTGACACCGGTCGCCGCGACGTCGCTCCCCCGCCGCTCCGTCTCGATGCGGGTTACGAATGCGTCCGCGACGAGCGTCACGGCCTTGCCGCCAGGTGCCCAGCGGCCGGCGGTGAGCGCCATCGGGACATAGCTCGCCTGGGTCGAGCGCTTCGCCTTGAGGTTCGCCGGCGACCGCAGCGGCTCGAAGCAGCCCTGGATGCAGAAACCGCAGAACGTGCAGCCTTGCGCCTGCGGGTACGTCAGCTTCTTTCGGCCGCTCGTGCGGCCTGCGGTTCCCTGTGGCTGAAGGATGGCGTTCTCCTGAGGCCGGAAAGACGCTCGCGTGATGTCCTTCGACGTCTGGACGGGGAGGCCGACCTTCGCGGCAGCGTCGAGGAAGCGGACCTCCTTCGTCCCCATCGCCGCGGTCTGGACGGGCAGCGTGTGCTCCACCCACTCGTAGTACGGCACGAGCTCGCGGTAGCCGAACGGGAAGAGGTGCGCGCGGTCGTAGGCGTCCGCGTCGGCGCCGTCGTAGTCGGAGAACGCGCCGGGCATCGCCCGCGGGGAGTTGGCGAAGTAGTGAAGCGTCGAGCCGCCCACGCCCGCCGTCTGCCAGAGGAAGCAGTTCTGCGGAAGGTCGCGAGGCCACGGCGGCTTGGAGGCATCGCCTGGGCCAAAGCGGAAGATTCCGGTGGCCGGATTGCTCACCTCGTTCTCGAAGTGGCTCCACTCGCGCTCGCTGTGCGCGAAGCGCGGACCCGCCTCGAGGAGGAGCACGTCGAGCCCCCGGGCGGCGAGCTCCTTGGCGACGACAGGGCCGCCGGCGCCCGCACCGATGACGATGACGTCACGCATCGGGTCCGGCCGCGCGCCTGCCCTGGTAGTAGCCCTTGAACTCGGCCCGTCCATCGGCGACACCGGTGTAGCGCGTGAGCCGCCAGCCCACCGGTCGACCGCGCAGGCGTCGGCGCCGGCGGTCGAATGCGCCCGCCTCGGAGTAGGAGAGGAACGCCGTCAGGCCCGGAAGGTTTCCGACCAGGAAGCGGATCGAGCCCGCTTCCTCGCCCGGAATGCTCTCGAGCGTCTCGAAGACCTTCGCCTTCTGGGCGAACGAGAGGTTCGCGAACGTCGACGCGAACTTCCCGCGCCGCGCCGAGGGAGCGACGTTCGCCGCGACCTCGTTCAGGATCGTCGCGGCGGCCGAGGACAAGGGCGGATCCGATGGCAAAAAGCGGTCCAACGTGCGGATGAGGGCCGCGGTGGCGCCTGCCTCGATCCCACCGGGTGTCTTCGTCTTCGTTCCCTGGGCGCGCGAGTAACGATCCCGCCCCGGCACGACGAAGGCGACGAGCGCGTTCATCGTCTGCCGGACGACGTTGGGCCCCGCGGCGTATGCGTTCTCGAGCCAACCCTGCATACGCAGTGCTCTCGGCAGCCGCTCCAGAACCGCCGCCCCCGCGAGCAAGACCGTCGCGCGCCGGAGCAGCTCGCGTCGAGAGACCCCGGTCACTGCCTCAACCGCGCGGAATGACCTCGCGCGACGGATCCTTCGCGGGGTCGTTCTCCGGCAGCACGTCGTGCGCCCACTCGCTCCGCTTCCACTGCGGCACCGGCGTCTCGCACTCGGTCTTCGGGACGAAGCGCGAGCGCGACACGAGCTCGTACTGGTGGATGTAGCGCGGGCAGTTCGGGAACACCTCCGTCGCACTTACTCGGACGACGAGCTGCGCCTCGGGATAGTCGGGAAGCAGCGGATCGTCGTCGTCCACCGACGCGATTCCGTTCAGCCGCATGCGCTTTCGCCCCTCGAAGTCGATGAAGAGCAGACCGACCTTCGGGTTGACGAGCAGGTTCCCCGCGGTCAGATACATCCCGTTGCCGTCGTAGATCGGGAAGGCGATCGTCCGCTCGTCGAGGACGCGGACGAAACCCGGCTCACCGCCCTTGTAGGAACTCTGCGGCCGGCCCTCGGCGTCGACCGTCGCGATGAAGAACATGTCCCTCGCCTCGATGAAGTCCCTGTCGTCGTCGTCGATGTGATCGCGAACGATGCGCTCCTCGATGCGGTCCGCGAGACGCCGCGTGTCGAAGCGATCCTGAAGGCGTCGGTTGCCGTCGTGGTACAGCGCCACGTCCAGATCCTTTCAGGGAACCCTCACGAACACCAACACTCGCTGCCCAGGGTCGGCCGAGGTTTTAGACGGGGCGCCGGAACGGGAACAGGCGCCGCAGAAGCCGGCGACGTCGCTCGCGCCTCTCGTCCTCCTCACGCCACCGCGTCTTCAGCCGCTCGTACATCGCTTCGAACTCCGCGCGGTTCCGGGCCCACTCGGCCCTCTGCGCCTTGTAGCGCCGTCGCTCGTCAGGACTCATCTTCCCAGGCATCGTCGCCCTCCTCCTCCTCGCCGAGCAGGCGATCGAGCTTGGCATTGATGTCCATCAACATCCGAATGATGCCATCGACCGTTTCACGATCGAGCGGCAGCTCGCGGCGCAACATGCGCGACATCGTGGAGCCACGCTCCCGGGAAGCGCAAGATGTTCAAAAGGGGCAGGGCCTATGCCACGACGGGCTCGGTTGCGCCCGCCTTCTCGAAGACCAACTCTCCATTCTCTGCGTCGACTCGCACGGCGTCGCCGTCCGAGAACTCGCCTTCGAGGAGTCGCAGCGCAAGCGGGTTCTCGACCATGCGCTGGAGGGCGCGCTTGAGCGGACGCGCGCCGTAGGTCGGATCCCAGCCGGCCTCCGCGAGCACCTGCTTCGCCTCGTCGCTGAGCTCGAGCTCGATCCCGCGCTCGGCGAGCCGCGCGCGGAGCCGTTCGAGCTGGAGCTCGACGATCTCGCCGAGCTGTTCCTTCGTGAGCTGCTTGAACTCCACGATCTCGTCGATCCGGTTCAGGAACTCCGGGCGGAAGACAGCGCGCATCTCCTCGGGGGAGCGCAGGTTGGAGGTCATGATCAGGACGGTGTTTCGGAAGTCGACCGTGCGGCCGTGTCCGTCGGTCAACCGACCGTCGTCGAGGATCTGCAACAGCACGTCGAAGACCTCGTGGTGGGCCTTCTCGATCTCGTCGAGGAGCACGACCGAGTACGGACGCCGTCGCACGGCTTCCGTGAGCTGGCCGCCCTCCTCGTAGCCGACGTAGCCCGGCGGCGCGCCGATCATGCGCGCGACCGTGTGCCGCTCCTGGTACTCGGACATGTCGAGCCGGACGAGCGCACGTTCGTCGTCGAACATGAACTCGGCGAGCGCGCGCGCAAGCTCCGTCTTGCCGACGCCGGTCGGGCCGAGGAACACGAACGAGCCGATCGGTCGGTTCGGATCCTGTAGGCCGGTGCGCGCGCGCCGGAGCGCGTTCGCGACCGCCTCGACGGCTTCGTCCTGTCCGACGACGCGCTGGTGCAGCCGTTCCTCCATGTGGATCAGCTTCTCCGTCTCGCCCTCGAGGAGCCGCTCGACCGGAACGCCGGTCCAGCGTGCGACGACAGCGGCGACGTCGTCCTCGTCGACCTCCTCCTTCACCATCGCGTTCTCCGGCTGCGCGCCGTCGCGCTCGGCGAGCTCACGTTCCAGAGCCGGCAGCTCGCCGTGGCGGATCTCGGCGGCGCGGTTGAAGTCGCCGGCGCGTTCCGCGCGCTCGTACTCCATGCGCAGCTCGTCGATGCGGTGCGTGATCTCCTTGACTCGGTCGAGCGTCTCCTTCTCCTTCGCCCAGCGTGCCTGGAGGTCGTCGCGTAGCTCCTTCGCCTCCGCGAGCTCCCGCTCGACCGGCTCGCGGACAGCCTTTGACTCCTTCGCCATCGCGGCCAGCTCGATCTCGAGCTGGCGCACGCGCCGGTCGGCCTCGTCGAGCTCGACCGGACTCGAGTCGATCTCCATCCGCAGCCGCGAGGCAGCTTCGTCGACGAGGTCGATCGCCTTGTCCGGGAGGTAGCGGTCGGTGATGTACCGCTCGCTGAGCACTGCGGCGGCGACGAGGGCGGCATCTCTGATGCGCACACCGTGGTGCGCCTCGTAGCGCTCCTTCAGTCCTCGCAGGATCGCGATCGTGTCCGCGACCGACGGCTCGCCGACAAAGATCGGCTGGAAGCGCCGTTCGAGCGCGGCGTCCTTCTCGATGTGCTTGCGGTACTCGTCGAGCGTCGTCGCGCCGATGCAGCGCAGCTCGCCGCGCGCGAGCATCGGCTTCAGCAGGTTGCCGGCGCTGACCGCGCCTTCGGCCGCTCCCGCGCCGACGATCGTGTGCAGCTCGTCGATGAAGAGGATGATCTGGCCCTCCGCGGTCTTGATTTCGTTGAGGACGGCCTTCAGCCGCTCCTCGAACTCGCCGCGGTATTTCGAGCCCGCGACGAGCGCGCCGATGTCGAGCGCCCACACGCGCTTGCCCTTCAGCCCTTCCGGGACGTCGCCGGCGACGATGCGCTGTGCGAGACCCTCCGCAATCGCCGTCTTGCCGACGCCGGGATCGCCGATCAGCACGGGGTTGTTCTTCGTCCGTCGCGAGAGCACCTGGATCACGCGCCGGATCTCCTCGTCGCGGCCGATGACCGGGTCGAGCTTGCCGTCCTCCGCGGAGGCGGTGAGGTCGCGTCCGAACTTCTCCAGTGCCTGATACGTCTCCTCGGGATCCTGGGAGGTGACGCGCTGCCCGCCGCGAACGGCCGTGATCTTCGCCTCGAGCTGGTCGCGCGGGACGACGTCGAGCGCGAGCAGGAGGTGCTCGGTCGAGACGTAGTCGTCCTCCATCCTGCGTGCCTCGTCCGCCGCCGCGTCGAGCGCGCGCGCGAACGCCGCCGAGACGTTCGGCTGCTGCTGCATGCCCTGGACGGACGGCTTTCCGCGCAACGTCGCTTCCGCCTGTGCGCGCAGCGCGGCCGCGTCCGGGACGAGCTGCTGCGGCAGCTCCTGGTCCAGCAACGCGAGCACGAGGTGCTCCGGATAGAGCTCGGGATTCCCCATCCGGCGCGCGAGCTCCTGCGCTGCGGCGACGGCCTCCTGGCTCTTGAGTGTCAGCTTGGCGAAGTCCATGTCACCTGTGGAACGTGCGTCACACTCTCGTCACGGTGTCTGACACCCGGCCGTGGGCCGCGGGGACGCGTCCGAGTACCGCGCTGACCGGCATGGCTGCGTGACGCCCCGCAATGCGGGCGGATTCGAGCGGCTGGTGTCCGACACCGGGCCTGTTCATTAGCGCCTCGTCGGAATCAGATCGACCGGTGGTTTCCACGGGACGAGGTCGCGGCGGTACTGCCGGTGCACCTCGTTGATCGCCTTGCGCATCTCTCGCTCCATGCGATCGAGTCGCGTTCGCAGCCGCGCCAGCTCGTCCTGGAGCCGGAGCACCTGTTCGACCCCTGCGAGGTTCAAACCGAGCTCGTTCGTGAGCTGCTGGATCAGCCTCAACCGCTCGAGGTCGGCCTCCGAGTAGAGGCGGGTATTCCCGGCGGTGCGCTTTGGCCGGATCAGCCTCTTGCTCTCGTAGATCCGAAGCGTCTGCGGATGCATGCCGACGAGGTCGGCCGCCACGGAGATCATGTAGCGCGGACGCTCGTCCATCACTCTCCGCCCTCCTTCAGGCGTCGCAACTGCTCGAGCTTCCGCCGCATCAGCGCGAACGTGACGACGAGGCCGACGCTGCCGACGCCCACGAGGATGAGAGCCGCGAGCTTCAACGACCCTGTCCCCCCGTCCGGGTGAGCCGCAAGAAGACGGGCAGCACCAACACCGTTAGTACCCCCACGAGGATGAGCGTCATCGACAAAGCCCAAGCGCCGGCGCGGTCCTCCTCCGCGATCAATAAGAGCACAACGTCCGCGACATAGAACATCAACATGATCCCCGCAATAGGCGCCGAAACGCGCGCCTGACGCCGAAAGATCCGATGAAAATGC
>Ga0137369_10005299_pt1 | contig 13119 bp, 7 predicted proteins | sample SagtaG_12_FD_104918 | JGI IMG/M metagenome (GOLD analysis project Ga0137369, IMG submission 104918) | Vadose zone soil microbial communities from Sagehorn Ranch, Mendocino, California, USA - Sage1_L_113_16 metaG | ecosystem: Environmental > Terrestrial > Soil > Vadose zone | place: USA... | reverse complement strand
CGTCGACCGTGGCGCCCACCCCCACGGCGCCCGCGAGCCTGTTCCCCTCCGCGGTGCCATCGGTTCCGATTCCCCTGCGCCCGAGCTCCCCGACGACCGGCGCCGGCGACGATGCCGTCCTCGTCAAGAAGGTCGTCGACGACTACGCGAAGGCCCTCCAGGCCAAGGACATCGCGATGTACCGGGCGGTGAAGCCCAACCTCTCGGCGGACGACGAGAAGCGCCTGCGCGCCATCTTCAAGCAGTACAAGACCTACAAGGTGAACATCACCATCAGCTCGATCCAGGTGGCCGGGGTCGAGGCGAAGGTGCGGGTGTCGCGGCAGGACACCATCGACGGCAACACCTTCCCGCTCACGCAGCTGCTCACGATGGCCAAGGGGCCCGAGGGCTGGACGATCCGGGAAATCGGCCAGTAGGCCTTAGAAGCTGTACTCCACGCCGAAGAACGGCGTCACCTTGGCCCGCAGACCGGCGTCGTTCAGCTTGAAGAGCACGTTGAGGTCGACGAGCAGCTTCCCGGTCGGGTTGAACTTCACCCCGAAGCTCCCGTTGACCACGTTGAAGGAGCCGGTCACGAAGCGGATGTCGGGCCGGGTGGTGTGTCCGTCGAGTGCGGTGAAGGTCTGGGACTGGAGCCGCGGGGAATCGATCACCCGCCGGCCCAGCACGTCCAGGGCCACGGTCAAGCGCTCGGCCGCCCCCCAATCCAGGCCCCCCGCGAACACGAACTCGTCGGGCAGCCTCTTCTTCTCGCCGGTGAGCACGTTGCCGGCCAGCACGCTCTTGCCGTTCCAGGAGTAGCCCGCGTTGAGGTGGGGCGCCACCTTTCCGGCGCCGAAGGAGAAGGCCAGGAAGGGCTTGATGGCGGCCGCCCCCGAGCCGAGCAGCTTCTCCTCGTCCCCGGTGGGTATGCGCACGTCGGCGCCGAGGGCCAGGCCGGTATGGCCCGTCTTGATCGCCGTGCCCTTGAGGCGCACGACCAGGTCCCCGATTCCGCTCGCCCGTCCGGACTGGGAAAAGACCCGGTGGTCGCCGATGCCATCCGACACGGTGGGGTCGGCGAAGTAGTGGGTCTTCGGGCTACACGGCAACTTCGTCGGGTCCGGGCAGGAGCCGATTCGGTAGATGGTTGCGTTCGAGACCACGCTCATGTCCACCCGGATGATGGGAATGGCCAGGGAGACGTCCAGGCGGTCCAGAAGGCCGAGAGTGAAGAGCGCCGTGGCCTGGTCCACGGAGATGTTGATGGAATTCTGCGTGCTGACCACGTCCGCGCGCCCGCCCGGCGCGGGGTTGTCGTGGGTGAAGACCGCGGGGACGTCGCCGAGGTCCACGCCCTCGATCGTGTCAAAGGAGAAGCGCTGGTAGTTGATTCCCACGGAGAACTTGTGCTTGCCGATGGTGTCCGCCCGCTCGGTGTAGATCGGGCCGAAGCTCTGCGTGGAGCGCTTGAGGACCCCGAGGCCGGGATCGAGGCTGTAGGTGAAGCCGGAGGCCGGAGAGGGCAGGGGAATCGCGGCCAACTGGCTCGCGAGCGAGATGTTGAACTGGGTGAACTCCGCCTGGAAGGCGCTGTTGAAGTGGGCGGAGTGGGTCGACAGGGAACCGTCGGGGTTGGTCACGAGGGCGGCGCTGTCGACCTTGAGCCCCGCCGTTCCGTAGAGGTTGGGGATCAAGAATGCCAGCCGGTCGTCGCTCCGTGCCGCGGTGGCGACCAGGACGCATGACGCCGCGAGCAGCACCACCTTCTTCGACATTTGGCCTCCCAATCTCGGCGCCGAGGCTCGGGCTATGGAGCGAGGACTCAGGCCGCAGGTTCCAGGTACTCAACGGAGGGTAATGGCCTAGTTTGATGCCCACGGGCGGGGAGTGTCAAGAAACCTGCGGTTGCCATGGGGGTAGCCGGCCCCTCCCCGGCGTGTTACCATCCTGCTTGCCTCCCTCCGGTCGGGTCCGTCCGTATCGCGGTGGTAGCAGTGTGGCTCGAGGCTGCATGCAGCTCGAACAGATCGGCAAGTACCGGGTGCTCGCCAAGATAGGTCAGGGGTCCATGGGGGAGGTCTACAAGGGCCACGACCCCTTCCTGAACCGGTTCGTGGCGATCAAGACCATCACCGCCAGCCTTGGCGCCGACGAGGAGATCCGCAAGCGCTTCCTCCGCGAAGCCCAGTCCGCGGCCCGCCTCAACCATCCCAACATCATCACGGTCTACGACTTCGGGGAGGAGCACGGCAAGATCTACATGGCGATGGAGCTCCTCGAGGGGCGGGACCTCAAGGAGCTCATCGGGAGCCACTCCCTCGGGGACCTGGAGCAGAAGCTCGACATCATGGACCAGATCAGCGACGGGCTGGCCTTTGCCCACGCGAACGACCTCGTCCACCGCGACCTGAAGCCGGCCAACATCCACGTCCAGCCCACCGGCCAGGTCAAGATCCTGGATTTCGGCCTGGCCCGCTTCAGTGCCTCGTCGATGACACGGACCGGGATGGTCATGGGTACTCCGCACTACATGTCGCCGGAGCAGGTCCGGGGCGAGAAGGTGGACGCCCGCTCCGACACCTTCTCGCTGGGGGCCGTGTTCTACGAGCTGCTTTCGGGCCGCCGGCCGTTCGACGGCGACTCGATGCACACGGTCCTCTTCCACGTGCTGCAGGACGAGCCGGAGCCGCTGCGCCACTGGGTGGATGTGCCGACCATCCTGGTCGAGCTGGTGGAGCGGGCCCTCTTGAAGGACCCGACCCGGCGCTTCCAGAACGCGCAGCAGCTTCAGGACGCCGTGCGCGCCGTGCGCCACGTCCTGGCCGAGGGGAGGGAAGAGGAAGCCACCCTCGAATCCGAGCTCGGTGCCCAGGCTGCGGAAGCGACCCTCGCGGAGCCTCCGGAAAGCGGCCGGCTGGCCGCCTCGCGGGGCCCGGCCGAGAGCCGCGTCATGGGGGCCGTGGCCCTCGATTCCTCGCGCGCCCCCGAGTCGGAGCGGACGAAACGCGTCCCCGCCACCCTCACCGGACGGTCGAGTACGCAGGTGGGGCGGCGCCGCCCCGCGCGGTCTCGTTGGCCGGTTTACCTGGGGGCGGCCTCCGTCCCCATCGTCCTCGCGGGCCTCTATGTCCTGCTGGCGCACCCTGCGACGCCGCCCCCGATGGGAGCCACGAGCTCCGAGGCCGGCCAGCAGATCGGCGCCCTCACCGAGGCCCTGGTGGCGAACCAGCTCCAGCTCGCGCGCAAGAAGCTCGAGGACAAGAACTATGCGGCGGCGGCGGCCCAGGCGGAGCGGGCCTTGAAGCTCGACCCCCAGAGCGCCGATGCAAAGCAGGTCTTCGAGCAGGCGCGGGGGGCGCTCAAGCAGCTCGATGATGCGGCCGCGGAAGCGAAGAGCGCGCTGAACGCCGGGGACCTCGACAAGGCCGCGGAGGCACTGTGGCGGGTGCTTTCCGCCAACCCGGGCCATTCCTCCGTCGAGGAGCTGGCGGGTCCCCTCGACGGCTTTTTCCGGGGTCGCGCCGAGGAAGCGCGCCGCCTCATGGCCGAGGCTCGCAACGGCGCCGAGCGCGCGAAGGCTGGCGCGCTCGAAGCCTTCTCCCAGGCCGCCGGGCAGGCCAAGGAAGGAGAGGCGCTGTTCGCGAAAAGCGCATTCGCTCAGGCCGCCCGCCGCTTCCTCGAGGCGCGGGACGGCTTCGACCGCGCTCGGCACGTCGCCCAGCGCTGAGGGCCGGCCCCCGTCAGAGCTTCCTGCCCGTCGACCGCCGCAGGGCCGCGGAGGCCGTGGAGCGCAGGAGGTTGTCGCGGATCTCCTCGATGGATAGGCCGCTCGGCGCCGGGCGCTCGGGCGAGCCTAGCTGTGGCCACAGCTTCTCGCGGACGGGGTCCGGCAGCACGTTGTCGAGGTACTCCAGGGCGGTGCCGCGGAGCGCCGGGTCGTCCGCGCGCAGGACCCGGAGCGCGATCACCAGGGGCTCCCGCTCCAGCAGCAGGGAGAGGATCGAGAAGACGTGGTCGAGGCTGCGGCCACCCCGGCGTCCCGTCTCGATCTCGCGCAGGGCCGCCCCGATGATCTCCTGCCGGGGCAGCCGGAGCGCCGGGTTTTGCGCGCGTAGCTTCAGCAGGGCCTGGGCACACCGGTAACGGATGTCGAACCGCTCGTCGCGGAGGCCCTGGAGCAGCCCGTCGGCCGCTCGCTGGGTGGGGGTGGCCCTCAGGACGCGGGGTATCCGGCGCCGGACCACCGCGTCCAGGGTCGGGTCGAGCAGCGCGTCGAGGAGTTGGCCCGTGGAGCGGGGGGCCGCCCCCCGGAGAGCGGCGACAACGTGCGGGAAGAGGTCGTCCCGGGCCAGGAGAGGGATCACGTGAGGGACGAGGCGGGGGTCGAGAGTCTCGCCATGGCGGAGAACCCGTCGGATCCGCTCGGGATCCCCCGAGAGCAGGTCCGAGGTCAGTCCCACGAGCGGATCGGGCGGGGTCGGCGCAGGCGGCGACGCGAGACGGCTTTCCCGTGAGGGCGCCGCGGGCCGCGTCTCCGGGGCGGCCGCGTCCGCGGAGTCGGGGGCTCCCGCCCGCAGGCCCTTCTCTAGGGCATCAAGATAGTCTCTGTGAACGCGCGGAAGCAGGGCCAGGGTCAGGCCAGCGGCGGCAGCGGCCAGGGCGATGAGCACGCGATCCCGCATGACGGTCGTCAGACTGAGCACGACCATCACGGCCCCGCTCCCGGCCGCGGTCCCCACGCGGTCGAACCCGACGTCGACGATGACCTTCGTTGGGCGCTTCCACTCCCGCGGCAGGGGAGTGTAGAGAAGCTCGTAGGCCGAGCGGAAGAGCGAGTTGCGTAGTACGGCCTGGGACCCGCGGAGGAGGATGGTGGTCCAGAAGCGAGGGAAGGAGAGGACGAGCAGCCCACCCAGGGCGACGACGGCGGGCTGGACGGCCAGGGTGCCGGGGATCCTCAACCGTGCCAGGGAGGCGCGAGCGAAGGTTGCCTGCACCGCCAGCGAGAGCAGGCTGACCAGGGTGTAGAAGAGAGCGAAGAAGGCAATGAGCCCCTGGCCCTTCGGGAAGGCGGCCTTCGCCCCCGCGTTGAACACGTAGTCCACGAGCGCCTCCACGAATGCGCAAAGGCCAACCACGAGGGCGAGGTTCCGGAGGTACGGGAAGTCGCGGATGAGCCGCAGACCGGAGGGTCCAGCCTCGGCCTCGACCCCGCCGCGGAGCATCCGGGTCTCGACGCCGCGGCCGCCGCGCAGGGCCTTCGGCGGTCGCAGGCGGAGCAACGGCACGAGACAAAGGACGTTCAGGGCAGCCAGGCCGAGCAGCATGGTGGGGACGTTCACCGCCGTCGCGGCCTGCCAGGTGATCAGGCCTCCGATGGTTCCGCCCAGGCTCGCGCCAGTTCCGATCCGTCCCACCGCCTGCTTGGCGGAGTAGGGGTCGAATCGCTCGTTGACCAGGGACCAGAACCCGGACACGAGCGTCGCCCCGAAGAGCGCGGTGTGAAGGTAGACGGCGACGGCCGCCGGGCGCGGAAAGGGACCGCTCAGGACCCACTCTCCGGTGAGAAGCGCGGCGCTCGCGCCCACGGCGAGAGGCACCATGCGCGCCGGCGACAACGCCGCCATCCCCCGGGCGAAGGCGAGCACCGCCAGGAGGGAGAGCAGGGCCGACGTCGCCGCCATGAGGGGCAGGGAGGTCACGTCGAACTGGGAAAGGAAGAACGCGTCGCGCGTCGCCTTGCCGGCGACCTGCTGTGCGATCAGCAGGCCCGCGGCGAGCACGGCGGGCCGGATGGGCGCGGAGACGAAGCCTCCGGGCCGGTTGACCACGTGATAGCATAGCCTCGCTTCCTCCTTGTTTTTCGCAGCGGGCGCCTTTCGTGACGAGGTAGCCGAGATGACCGGCCTCGACCCCGGGGACTTCGGCGGCACCGACCGGTTCCTGGTCAAGGAACGCCTCGGGGCGGGCGGTTACGGGGTCGTGTATCGGGCCGTCGACCGGGAGCGGAACATCCCCGTCGCCCTCAAGACCCTGCGCCACGTGGCCGCGAAGGCCCTCGTCCGTTTCAAGCAGGAGTTCCGGGCGCTCGCCGACGTCTCCCACCCCAACCTCGTGACCCTCTATGAGCTGTCGTCGCACGAGGATCAGTGGTTCTTCACGATGGAGCTCGTCGACGGCGTGAACTTCCTCTGGTACGTCCGCGGGGACACCTATCCCAACGAGGGCGAGTCTACAAGCGGCCTCTCGTCGCTCAGCAGTCCCGGGCTCTACGATGCCTTCGAGCCCGCCCGTGCGGATACGAGCGCCCGGAAGGCCGTTCCCGCGGGCGCCTTGAACCTGGAACGGCTGCGGCACGCGCTGCCGCAACTGGCCGAGGGTGTGCTGGCCCTCCACGGGGCCGGCAAGCTGCACCGCGACATCAAGCCTTTGAACGTCCTGGTCACTCGCGAGGGGCGGGTGGTGCTCCTCGATTTCGGCCTGGTGACAGAGCTCGTTCCGGAGTACACGCACACCGTGGACGCAGTGGGAACGCCCGCCTACATGTCGCCGGAACAGGGGGCGGGGCTTCCCCTGACGGAAGCGAGCGACTGGTACAACGTCGGCGCCATGCTCTACCAGGCCCTCACCGGGCGGCTGCCGTTCGCGGGCCCCCTGCTGGAGGTGATGCGCCAGAAGCAGGGGTGCGAGCCGGCGGCCCCGCGTGAGCTGGCCCCGGACGTGCCGGGCGATCTCGACGCCCTCTGCCGGGACCTCCTGCACCGCGATCCCGAGAAGCGCCCCTCGGGGCCCGAAGTGCTCCGACGGCTGAGGGGCGTCACGGTACCGATGCCGGCCCCTGGGCCGGCGCCCCCCGCTCCCACGGTCGCGGTGCCTTTCGTCGGCCGCGAGCCGCATCTCGAGGCGCTGCGCGACGCGTTCCGGACCCTGAAGGGAGGTCGAGCGCTGACCGTGGCCGTCCATGGCGGCTCGGGGATGGGGAAGAGCGCGCTGGTCCGTCACTTTCTCGACGAGCTGAAGGCGGAAGACGGAGAGGCCGTGGTGCTGTCGGGGCGCTGCTACGAGCGGGAGTCGGTTCCCTACAAGGCGCTCGACGCGCTGGTCGACGCCCTCAGCCGCTACCTGAGGCACCTCCCGTCCGCCCAGGCGGAGGCTCTCCTGCCCCACGACATCCTCGCCCTGGCCCGGGTCTTCCCGGTGGTGCGCCAGGTCGGGGGTGAACCGGGCGCGGCGGGCGGTCCTCGCAATCCCCGATTCGCAGGAGCTGCGCCGCCGCGCGTTCGCCGCGCTGCGCGAGCTGCTGGTGCGTCTCGCCGACCGCCAGCCTTTGGTCCTCTTCATCGACGACCTCCAGTGGGGGGACGTCGACAGCGCGACCCTCCTCGAGGACCTCCTGCGCCCGCCGGACCCCCCCGCGCTCCTCCTGATCGGCTGCTACCGCAGCGAGGAGGCAGAGAGCAGCCCCCTGCTCACGAACATCCTGCCGAAGCGGCTCCGGGCCTCCGTGGAGATGCGGGACATCGTGGTCGGGGAACTGTCGCCCTCGGAAGCCGGCGCGCTGGCTCTTGCGCTCGTGGGCGCGGAGACGCCGGCGAGCCGGGCCCGAGCCGAGGTCATCTCCCGCGAGTCCGGGGGAAATCCCTACTTCATCGAAGAGCTCGTGCATTTCTCCCCGGTCCAGCCGGGACCGGCGATCGGCGCGGAGGTCACGCTCGACCAGGTCATCGCGACCCGGGTGTCCCGGCTTCCCGAGGTCGCGCGGCGGCTTCTGGACGTGGTGGCGGTCTCGGGCGTGCCCATCGAGGTTGGCGTTGCCTACCGGGCGGCAGACCTCGAGAGGGAGGGCGAGAGCGCCCTGGCGGTGCTCCGGGCCACCCATCTCGTGCGGACGCGCAGCACCCTGGGCCGTCACGAGATCGAGACCTACCACGACCGCATCCGGGACGCCGTGGTGGGACATCTCACGGCGGAGGCGCTCAAGGAGTGCCACCAGCGGCTGGCCTCGGGACTGCTCGGGACCGCGGGGGTGGACCCCGAGCTGCTGGCCACGCACTACCTCGGAGCGGGCGATGCCGAGAGCGCCGCCGAGTACGCGGCCGCGGCGGCCGCCAAGGCCTCCGAGGCCCTGGCGTTCGACCGCGCCGCCCGACTCTACCGCTTCGCGCTCAATCTCGGAGCGGCCGCGCGTCTCGATGAGGAAGAGCTGCTCGTCAAGCTCGGGGATGCCCTGGCCAACGCGGGACGGGGTGCCGAGGCGGCGCAGACGTACCTGTCGGCGTCGAAAGGGGCCGGCCCGGCCCTCGCGATCGACCTTCACCGGCGCGCCGCGCAACAGTTCCTCATCAGCGGCCACATCGAGGACGGGATCAGTGCCCTGGGCACCGTGCTCGCGAAGCTGGGCATGGGGCTGCCGGAGACGCCCCGGAGGTCCATTCTGTCCCTCCTCGTGCGGCGGGCCCAGATCCGGCTCCGCGGCCTGCGGTTCCGCGAGCGCGACGAGAGCGAGGTTTCCGCGCTGGAGCTGCTTCGGATCGACACCTGCTGGGCGGTCGGTATCGGCATGGCGCTCGTCGACATGGTCCGGGGGGCGGACTTCCAGGCCCGCCACCTGGTGCTCGCGCTTGGCGCCGGCGAGCCCTATCGGGTCGCCCGGGCCCTGGCCATGGAGGGGGGCTACGTGGCGATGGGCGGGAATCGGAGCCGCCCGCGCGCCGAGCGTCTCCTCCAGGCCGCGCGCGGCATCGCGGAGAGGGTGAACGAGCCCTACGCCACCGGCCTGTCAGCCTTGACGAGCGGGATCGCCGCCTGGCTGGACGGGCGCTGGCGCGATGGGCGCGTTCTCTGCGATCGCGGTGAGGAGATGCTCCGGGAGCGCTGCACCGGGGTCGTCTGGGAGATCCTCATGGCTCAGCTCATCGGTCTCGACCTGCTCTTTTTCCTCGGGGACCTGGCCGAGCTTTCGCGTCGCCTGCCGTCGCTCCTGAAGGACGCCAAGCAGCAAGGCAACCTGCTGCGGGCGACGTTCCTGCGCATCGGCTACTCCTCCCACGTTTCCTGGCTGGCCGCGGACAATCCGGAAGGGGCCGTGCAGGAGCTGGAGAATGGCCTCAGGGAATGGACGCGGTTCGATCACCTACGGCTCTGGGCGCGAGCGGCGCGCCGGGACATCGCCCTCTACTCCGGGACGGGCCTGGCCGACCCGGATCCCGTGACCGAGGGATGGCGACCGTTCGCCCGGGCCCTGGATCGCTTCGCGCAGGTCGGACTCATTCGGGGCTTGGATTCCCGGGCACGGTGCCGGCTCGGGATGGCCGGCAGCAACCCGAACCAGCGAGAGGCCCAGAGCCTCCTCAAGGGGGCGGAGGGCCACGCACGCGCGATCCTTCGGGAGAAGACGCACTGGGGTGACCCCCTGGCCCACCTGATCCGAGCAGGGGCGGCCTCCACCCGCGGCGAGACCGAGCGGGCCCTCGGGCTCCTCGAGTCGGCGGAAGCCGGCTTTGCTGCCGCCGACATGGCCCTGCATCTTGCCGACGCCCGGCGGCGGCGCGGGGAGCTGCTGGGGGGCGACGCGGGACGAGGCCTGGTTGCCGCCGCCAATGCCTGGATGAGCGGTCAGGCCATCAAGAACCCGGAGCGGATGACGGCGATGCTCGCGCCGGGTCGGTGGCTTCAGTAGGGGGTGTCTCCGCCGTCCACGTTGATGGCCTGGCCGCGGATGATCGTGGCGGCGTCGGAGAGCAGGAAGGCCACGACGCGTCCGACTTCGAGGGGCCGAATGTGCCGGTCCATCTGCCGCGGCTTCATCTGGGCGTGCAGCTCGGGCGCGGGGACGCCCACGCGGGGAGCGAGCCATTCCGCCGCCCCGTGCAGCATGGGAGTATCGACGCCTCCGGGACAGACCGCGTTGACGTTGACGCGGTGGGCCGCCCACTCGGCGGAGAGCGAGCGGGTGAGGCTGATGACGGCCGCCTTCGCCGCGTTGTAGGCGGCCATGTTCGGATAGCCCACCTTGCCCGCGTTGGAGGCCACGTTCACGATGGCCCCGCCCCGGCCGGCGCGGATCATCTCCCGCGCCACGGCCTGGCAGCACGCGAACAGGGCGGCGACGTTGACCTGCATCTCGGCCTCCCAGGCCTCGCGGGTGACGTCGAGCGCGGCCGCCATGTGCAGGGTGCCCGCGTTGTTGACCCAGCCATCGAGGCGTCCGAAAGCCTCGAGGGTCCGGGCGACGGCCGACTCCAGGACGGCCGGATCCGTGACGTCCAGCCTCAGGGCCAGGGATCGCCGTCCGTGGGCCACGAGCAGACGGGCGGTCTCTTCGGCCAGGCCGAGGTCGAGATCTCCGACCGCGACGTCCGCTCCGGCCTCCGCGACGGCTTCGGCGATGCCTCGGCCGATCCCGCGCCCCGCCCCCGTCACGAACACTACCCGCCCGTCGAGGATCACGTGTCAGAAGATCTGCCGGGTCATCACGCCCCCGTCCACGGTGAGGCTGGCCCCGGTGATCCAGCGGGCAGCCGGGGAAGCGAGGAACAGGCAAGCGTCGGCCACGTCGTCGGGCCGCCCGAGGCGGCCGAGGGGCACCGCTTTCTGGTAGCGGGCCACTCCGTCGGGCCAGGCCTGGTCGAGGCCCTCGCGCCAGATGAGCCCGGGGGCCACCGCGTTCACGCGAATGCCGTGGGGCCCGAGCTCCTGGGCGGCGGTCCGGGTGTGCATGGCCACCGCCGCCTTGGCGGAGGTGTAGTGGGTGTGGCCGGGAGCGGGGTTGTCGGCCTCGATCGACGTGATGTTGACGATGGCCCCGCCGCCGCCCTGGGCGATCATCTGCCGCGCGGCCGCCTGCGTGCAGTGGAACACGCTGGTGAGGTTGGCCGCGATCACCTCGTCCCATTGCGCGGGCGTCATGTCGAGCAGCCCCGCCAGGGGATAGATGCCGGCGTTGTTGACGAGCACGTCGATCCGGCCGAAAGCCTCCACCGTCCCCGCGATGAGGCCGTGCGCATGCGCCGCCTTCGCGAGGTCGCCGGGGAGCGCGACCGCGCGATCGCTTCCGATCAGGCCCGCGACCTCGAGGGCGCCCGCGCGGCTCGTCCGATAGTGGACGACCACTCGCGCCCCCGCCTCGGCGAAGCGGAGGGCGATGCCACCGCCCAGCCCGCTGCCCGCGCCGGTCACCACCGCGACCCGGCCCGTGAAATCGAGCAGGCGTGCCACCTCGGGGACGTCCATCGGTCCTCCCTGCGAAGACTTCGCGAGAACGTACTGCGCCTGGGCCCCGGTGTAAAGGCGTAAACTAGGCGGCCCGTGCGACTCGCGCTGACCCTGGGCGATCCCGCCGGAATCGGCCCCGAGGTCGTCCTGCGGGCCCTCGCCGATCGGGAGCGCCCGGCCGCCTCGATGGTCCTCTATGGGCCGCTCTCGTCCCTGCAGGACCGGGCGCGTCGTTTCGGCCTGAAGCTTCCGGAAGCGCTGGGCGCCGAGGTGGTGGACATCGCGCTCGGAGGACCGGTGGCGCTCGGCCGCACGTCCGCGGCGGGCGGGCGCGCGGCCGCCCTCGCGGTGCTGCGCGCGGCGGACGATGCCAAGGCGGGGCGCGTGGACGCGATCGTGACGGCTCCCCTCAACAAGGAGTCGCTGCACGCCGCGGGCTACCCCTGGCCCGGCCATACGGAGATGCTGGCCGAGGCCGCGGGCACGGCCGACGTGGCCATGATGTTCGTGGGGGGGACGCTACGGGTCGCCCTCCTGACCATCCACCGCGCGCTGCGCTCGGTGGCGGATGCGGTGACCCCGGCCGAGGTCCGGCGGGTGGTCCGCCTCGTCCACCGCGAGCTGCCGCGCTTCGGGACCGCCAGGCGGCGGATCGCGGTGTGCGGGCTCAACCCGCACGCGGGGGAGGGCGGGCTCTTCGGCACCGAAGAGCGGGACGTGATCGGTCCGGCCGTCGAGTCGCTGCGCGGCGAGGGGATCGAGGTCTCGGGCCCCTTCCCGGCGGACAGCCTGTTCGTGCGGGCCTCGCGGGGGGAGTTCGAGGCGGTGGTGGCCGGGTACCACGACCAGGGGCTGATCCCGGTCAAGCTGCTCGCCTTCGGCCACGCGGTGAACGTGACCATCGGCCTGCCCTTCGTCCGGACCTCGGTGGACCACGGCACCGGCTTCGACATCGTGGAGAAGGGGACCGCCGACGGGAAGAGCCTGGTGGAGGCGATGAAGCTGGCGGTCACCCTGGCGGGGAACCGGGGGCAGGGGGAGGGACCTCCCCCCGGCTAGAACGCCAGCTTCAACCCGACCTGGACCTGCCGCGAGGTCGTCACCGTCGAGGTGATGCGTCCCCAGGTGGGGGCGACGATCGGCGAGCCGTCGGGGTTCACCCCCGTGAAGGCGGTACGCCCCGAGGGCACCGCGAAGTTCGGATGGTTGGGCAGGTTGAAGGCCTCGGCCCGGAACTGCAGAGTGCGGCCCCGGCCCAGCTCGAAGGTCTTGACCAGGGACACGTCCACCGAGAAGAGCCCCGGCCCGATGAGGGTGTCGCGCCCCAGGTCGCCTCGCGTGTTGACGGCCTGGAGCTGGAAGCAGTTGATGTCCCAGTAGCGGTCGGGCCCGCCGAGGATCGGGTTGTTGGAGCAGCCGGGCTTGAGGTCGGGCCGGTCGTGCATCGAGAAGCTGGTGGTGTTGAGGTTGCCGGAACGGTTGAAGCCGAGCTGCACCGTGAAGGGATGGCCGGAGCGGATGGTGGTGAGGTTGTTGAGCTGCCATCCCTTCAAGAGCGCCGACATGAGGCCGTGGCTCGAGCGGGCGAAGGGCAGGTCCCAGGTGCCGTTGAAAGTCAGGTTGTGCTTGGCCTGGAAGGCCGACAGACCGCGGTCGCGGAGCGGATCGTACCAGTCCATCCCGTACTGCACCACGTTGGAGAAATCCTGTGAGTTGATGCCGCTCGAGTCGTCCACCGAGCGCGAGAACGTGTAGGAGAGCTGCGTCCGCCACCCGTGGCTGAACCGCTTCTGCACCGCCACCTGGAGCGAGTTGTAGAACGAGGCGGCGTCGGTCATGCGCTGCCAGATGCCGGTGAACTTGGGGTTCCGCCGGCCGAGCTGGGGCTGATAAACCTTCACGCCGTTCACGCTCGTCTCG
>Ga0137369_10005295_pt1 | contig 13124 bp, 12 predicted proteins | sample SagtaG_12_FD_104918 | JGI IMG/M metagenome (GOLD analysis project Ga0137369, IMG submission 104918) | Vadose zone soil microbial communities from Sagehorn Ranch, Mendocino, California, USA - Sage1_L_113_16 metaG | ecosystem: Environmental > Terrestrial > Soil > Vadose zone | place: USA... | reverse complement strand
TAGAGGACGGGACGGTCCACACATACGACGGAGGCTGGGCCGATTACCAGGCGGCCCGAGCTGAGCGGCTGCAAGTCGAGGAGCCGCCCCCGCCTCGGAAGGCCAGGAAGGCAGCGGCCCCGAAGGCCAGGACAGGCGAGCCGAACCTCCTGCAGGAGCTGGAGGGGCAGATCGAGGCCCAGGAGCGGGTGATCGCGCAACTCGAAGGCGAGCTGGCAAACGACTGGGAGAACGTCGACCGGATCGCCGCGCATCGCCGCGCCCGCGACGAGCTGCATGCGCTGCTCAAGCGTTGGGAAGCGCTCGTCGACGAGGTTCCCTCCTAGCCTCCTAGCCTCCTAGCGGGGGAGCGGGCTCGTGGACGACGCCGTCCAGAGGCCGCGCAGGAGCCGCGCCGCTACGCCGCGCAACGTCTCCTTCCCGTAGGCGTGGGTCGGGTTGAAGCGCGTGGTGATCGCCAGCGACACACGTGTCTTTCCCAGCGTGAGCAGCGCGACCTGGTGGTCGACGAGCCCGATACCGGAACCCCAGCCGCCCTTGAAATAGAGGTTCCAGCCTGCGGGGGCAACCTCGGCCACGCCCCAACGCTGACTGGAAACGATTGTCGCGAGGAGCCGCATGGCGTACCTCCGGTGCCGCGCCGGGACGTACGAGTCGATGCGGTAGAAGAACCGGGCCTGGTCACGCGGGGTGATCTCCGAATGGCCCCAGATGGGGAGGACGAGCCGAAAGCGAGTCATGCCGGTGACTTCCGCGAGGCGTATGACGCCCGACGAACCGACGAGGCCGAGGACGGTCGAGGCGGCCGCGTTGTCGGAGCGGCGGATCATCGGTCCCAGAAGGTCTCGCTCACGCTGGGTCAGCTCCCGGCCGCGGACCGAGGTCTTGCGCAGGTAGGCGACGAGCAGCATCGCCTTGAGCACGCTGGCCGAGGGAGCGACGGCCGTGGCGCGGTACTGGCGGAAGACGCCTCGTTCATCGACGACGGCAAAGGCGACGAGGCAGACGCGGCCCTCGGCGTAGCGCTGTGCGGCCGCTACACGAGAGCTCCACGGCGGCGAGCCGGCCGCGTGAGCCGGCGAAACCGTTACGAGGAAGGCGGCCACGGCGGCCGACGTTGCGATCGCCCTACGCACGCTTCTCCTACGCCCGGAACAACTCATCCAGAAGCTCGGGCGACGCCGCCGTGGCTTCGCCCAGGTAGGCCCGACCGTCGGCCAGGGCAGCGTCCATCGGCGTCACGCCGCTCTCAGCTGCAGCCTGGAGGATGCGCTCGACCGCAGCGCGGACGAGCTCCTCGATGATCGCGAGCGCTTCCGCGGGGTCGGCGTCCTGCGACACGCTCTCGTACAGGTGCACGCCGCCCGAGTTGGAGACGAAGTCGGGCACGGCCACGATTCCGCGCCGATGCAGGATCTCGAGAGCCCCGGCGGCGTAGGGAACATTGGCGCCGGGAGCGACGACGGCCCAGCGGCCGCGCTTCGCGAGATCCACGGTAATCGAGTCGGGACGAGCGCCCGGGACGAGCACGTCGCACTCCAGGTCGAAGAGCTCCTGGCGCGGGCGAGCGGGAGTCGGTCCCTGCTCGACGAGGCGGTCGCCGTGGCTCGCCCGCAGTGCATAGAGCAGCTCGACGTCCAGCCCGTCCGGATCGGCCAGGAGTCCCTTCACCGTGCTCACGGCGACGATCCTCGCACCGCCTCGGACGCACGCTCGAGCCGTTCCTGCCCCAACCTTGCCGAAGCCTTCGATTGCCACGGTCGCCCCTTCGAATCTTCGGCCGAGATGCGCGAGCGCGGCTTCCGCGGCTCCCTTGACGCCGTGGCCTGTGGCGAGGTCGTCCATACCCAAGCCTTCGTGGCTCTTTGCCCAGAGCGGCAGCTCGGCTGCGCCCTCCTCGACGAAGTCGGCCGGTTGGGTGCCCATGTCAGGGCCGGTGAGGAAGGACTCGCGATAGGGCTCGAGTGCGCGCTTGTACGCGGACAGCACTGCCGCACGATCGCCGCCGGCGAAGCGAACCCCCGCCTTGGCGCCTGCATAAGGGACCCGGCAGGAGGCAAACTTCCACGTCATCGCGCGAGCGAGCCGCGCCACCTCGGACTCGTCGACGTCGGGAAGCATCCTCGTCCCTCCCGCGGCCACGGGAAAGAGCTCGTGGTCGACGACTACCACCGCTTCGAGGCCAACGCTCTCGTCGCGCAGCTCAAGCACCCTCGCCGGGATTCTCATGCGGCATCCTCGCCGCCGAAGGTCGCGATCAGTGCCTCCGCCACGACCTTCATGGGCCGCCCGGACGTCTGGCTCACGCGCTGGAGCCGCGTGAACGCGTCCTGCTCGGACAGCCCTTCCTGCTCCATGAGCAGACCCTTCGCACGCTCGACGACCTTGCGTGTCGCCAGCGCTTCGCTGAGAGACTCCGCTTCCTCCCGCAAGGTCTCGAGCTCCGCATAGCGTGCCTTGGCAGTCTGGATGGCCGGCAGGAGGTCGCTCTCGCGAAACGGCTTCACGAGGTAAGCGAAGACACCCGCCTCGACCGCCCTGGTCACGAGCTCATCGTGGCCGTAGGCCGTCAGCATCACGATCGGGATGGGCCGCTCCGCGAGGATTCTCCGCGCCGCTTCGATGCCGTCGAGCCGCGGCATCTTCACATCGAGCACCGCGAGGTCGGGCTTCTCCTCGCGCGCGAGCTCCACGGCTTCCTCACCGTCGCGGGCTTCCCCGCAGACCTCGAAGCCGGCCCGCTCCAACGTTTCCTTGAGGTCGAGACGAATGATGGTCTCGTCTTCCGCGACGAGGATTCTCATGCCCCTGGCCGCCTCCGGCTCTTGCCCGGCAAAGCCGGGCCCCCCAGGAGCTTGAGCACGCTCAAGGCGAGAAAGCGACCTCGGCGCGCAGGCCGCCGTCGGCGGTGAGGGAAAGCGTCCCTTTCAGCTCGTCTCGCACGAGCGCACGAACGATGGAGAGACCGGTGCCGTCCTTCGATTCCGACCAGCTGCCGTTGTCGGCGACCGTCAGGCACACCTGCCCGTTGTCCCGGCCGAGCTCGACGCGGACCTCGTTGCCTCCGTGTTCAAGCGCGTTCTGGAGCAGCTCGCTGAAGACGAGCGCGAGCGCCGTCGCGCGTCCACCGTGGAGCAGGATCGGCTCCACGTGCGACTCGACGCGCTTTCCTCCTCCCAGGCCCTGGACGAGCATGGCTCGCAGTCGCTCGACGAGCTCCCCGAGGTCGACGTCCTCGTCGCGGCGCTCGGTCAGCACCTCATGCACGGCCGCGATGGCGAGGATGCGGTTGACGGAGTCCGCGAGCGCCTTGTCGGGCTCCGCGGCGCCCGACCGCGCCTGGAGGCGCAGCAGCGAGGCCACCGTCTGCAGGTTGTTCTTGACGCGATGGTGGATCTCCTGGGCGACCACCCCTCGCATGACGGCTCGTCCGTGCTCCACTGCCACCGCAGCGTGATGGGCAATCGAGGCGAGCAGCCGCTCCTCCGGGTCGGTGAACGGAGCGTCCCGGTCACAGACGAGCTCCCCGATCTCGCGGCCCCTCCAGCGCAACGGGACTCGGGTTGCGTGCTTGCCGGCACGACCTTCGGGCCACGCGACGGTGCCGTCTTCGAGCACAAGCGCGGCCCCGGTGGCGCCGACCGCGTCCATCGTGCGCTTGACGATCGCCTCGAGGGATTCCTCCAGATAGAGAGACTCGGAGACCGCCTCGGAGATCGACGCGAGCGCCTCCAGCTCTGCGACGCGCTGCTGGGCGGCCTCGTAGAGCTTGGCGTTCTCGATCGCCTGCGCCACCTGGCCGGCGATGGCCATGAGGAGGTCGATCTCGGCGCCGCTGAACTCCCTCGGCACCTCCGTCCGGACGTTCAGCGCACCCTCGAGACGCTCTCGGGCGAGGATCGGGACCGCGAGGATCGACTCGTACTGTTCCTCGCGGAGGTTCGGAAAGCTCTTGAAGCGGGGGTCGAGGTGCGCGGCCCGCGGGATCATCACGGGCGCGCGCTCCGCCGCCGCTGACCCCGTGATCCCCTCCCCGGGGCGCATCTTGGGCACCCTCGTCATCTCTTCTACCCGCGTGCCGAACGAGGCGCGCAGGACGAGCTCGTCGGAGCCCTCGTCGTACAGATAGACGAAGCAGGCGTCCGTGTCGAGTGCCTCCGCGACCTTGCGCGCGATCAGGTCGAAAACCTCCTCGAGGTCGAGCGTCGAGTTCACGGCCGCGATCGTCTCGGTCAGCAGGCGCAGATGACGCGCCGTTTGATCCATGAACACAGCTTAGTGCTCGCCCCTGTGACCACTGTAAAGCGAGGCGCTTGGGACTCCGATAAGAAACCCATGACCCGTTCCACGTCCGCGGGGAGGCCGCCGCGCCTCGTTCTGCGCTTTGCCGTCTACAGCGCGCTCGCGCTTGCTCTGGCGGGTACCGGCATCCTCTGGGTCGTCCGCCACGAGGCGCAGGTCCACGCCGAACGGGAACTCACGTCGGAGGCGACGAGCGCCGCTGCGACCCTCTCAACCGAGCTGCGCAAGGCGGATCTCACTGAACCCGTCACCTCTCCGGGGCGACTCGCGGCCCTTGACGCCCTCTTCGCGCCGGAACTGATGAGCGGCGTCGTGCGCGTGAAGCTCTGGCGGCACGATGGAACCGTCACTTACTCCAACGAGCACTCCCTGATCGGCACCCGCGTTGAGGCCGAGGAGATCGACGAAGTGCTCGCAGGAAGGACGGTGCGGGAAAGGGGCCGGCTCAACGACGAAGGTGGCACGGGGAAGAACATCAAGACCATCTCGGCTTACGTGCCGCTCCGGCTCGCGGAGGAGCAGAAGCCGCGGGGCGTTCTCGAGCTCTACAACGACTACCGTCCGATCGAAGCCCAGGTCGTAGCCACGGTCAAGCCGGTCGCACTCACCCTCGGCCTGGCGTTGCTCCTGCTCTTCGGTTCGCTCTTCCCGATCCTCCATCAGGTCACGAAGGCCCTCGAGCATCGGAGCGATCGCCTCGCGCAACAGGCGGAAGAGCTCGAGCGCATCCTGAACGAGCGGCGTCAGGCGGTCGCGGGCCTGCATGAGGCCGAGTCCCGCTATCGGGCCCTCGTCGAGCAGCTCCCCCTGGTCACCTACATCGCCAGACTGGACGCCTGGAGCTCCACGGTTTTCATGAGCCCGCAGATCGAGACGATCCTGGGCTACCCGGCTCAGGACTGGCTCGACGACCCCCAGTTCTTCCCGAGGGTCCTTCATCCGGACGACCGCGACAGGGTGCTGGCCCAGCACGCGGACGCGCACAAGACGGGAAGATCCTTCTCCATCCAATACCGCATGATCGCCCGAGACGGCAGGGTCATGTGGTTTGAGGACAGCGTCACGATCGTCAACGACGCCGAGGGCAAGCCCTTACAGGCGCAAGGATTTCTGCTCGACATCACGCACCGCAAGGCTGCCGAGGTGGCGCTGAGCGAGAGCGAGGAGCGCTTCCGCACCCTCGTGGCCAACGTCCCGGGCGTCATCTTCCGCTGCTCGATCGACGACGACTGGACGATGGAGTTCCTGAGCGACGAGATCGACGAGCTCACCGGCTATCCAGCCTCGGATTTCATCGGGAACAAGGTGCGTGCCTTCGCGAGCGTCATTCACTCCGAGGACGCTCCCATCCTCACCCAGGAGGTCGAGGCGGCCGTGGCCGAGGAGAGGCCGTACACGATCGAGTACCGGACCCTCCACCGCGACGGGAGCATTCGCCACGTGGTCGAGCGCGGCCAGGCCATCCTGGGACGGGACGGAGAGACCAAGCTGGACGGCGCCATCTTCGACGTCACACAGCGCTGGACGGCTGAGAACGAGCGTCTCAAGCTCGCCTCGATCGTCGAGTCCTCCGACGACGCGATCATGGCCGCGTCGCTAGACGGACGTCTCTCGAGCTGGAACTCGGGCGCCGAGCGCGTGTTCGGCTACACGGCCGAGGAGATCATCGGCAAGCCGATTGCGATCCTGGCGCCGCCGGGTAGAGAGCATGAGCAGCACTCCCTCTTCGAGCAGATCACGGCCGGCCAGGCCACCGCCCACCTCGAGTCCGTGCGCCGGCGCAAGGACGGCGGGCTGATCGACGTCTCGTTTACCTTCTCGCCCCTTCGCGACGCGAGCGGAGCCGTAATCGGCGCCTCCGCGATCGCCCACGACATCACCGAGCGTCGCAGGGCGGAGGCGGAGCGGGAGCGGCTGCTTCTGGAGCTCGCCGACCAGAATGAGCGGCTTCGCGAGCTCGACCGCCTCAAGGACGAGTTCGTCGCGCTCGTCTCGCACGAGCTCCGAACGCCTCTGACCTCGATCCGCGGCTACCTCGAGCTCGTCCTCGAGGAGGAGGCGGGCGCGCTGACGGACGAGCAGCGGCAGTTCCTGGGCGTCGTCGAGCGCAACGCCCACCGTCTGCTCGCGCTCGTTGGCGATCTCCTCTTCCTCGCGCAGGTGGAGGCGGGCAAGCTCTCCCTGGAGCTCGGCGCCGTCGATCTCTCTGCGATCGCCGTGGAGAGCGTGGAGACGGCACGGCCGCTCGCCGAGGGCAAGGACATCACGCTCACCCTCGCGACAGGGCCGCTGGCCCTGATCACGGGCGACCGCGCGCGCCTTGCGCAGCTCCTCGACAACCTGATCTCGAACGGCGTCAAGTTCACGCCGCCCGGCGGTCGTGTCGACGTTCGCATCAAGGGGCAGCGCGGGAACGCGGTCATCGAGGTGCGGGACACGGGCATGGGCATTCCGTCGGAAGAGCAACACCATCTGTTCGAGCGCTTCTTCCGCACCGCCAAAGCAACCGAGCAAGCCATTCCGGGAACTGGGCTGGGCCTCGCCATCTCGAAGGCGATCGTCGACGCCCACGGGGGTCAAATCGCCGTCGCGAGCGCAGACGGCGGCGGCACCACCTTCCGCATCTCACTCCCGATCCGGCAGGCTCAGCCGACGGAGGAAGAGCCGGTCGAGGAGCTCGCGCTGTGACCGGGAACAGTCGGCCTCTCATCCTGATCGCCGATGACGATCCGGACATTCTTTCCCTGGTCACGCTGCGGCTGGAGCGCTCCGGCTACGAGGTGATGGGGGCAGGCGACGGCGAGCAGGCGCTCGCCGCGGCAATCGCGCAGCCTCCCGATCTCGCGCTCTTGGACGTGATGATGCCCAAGCTGGACGGCTACGAGCTCACTGCGCGGCTACGCGGCAACGAAGCCACCCGTCATCTTCCGATCATTCTTCTCACCGCCCGCGTGCAGGAGTCCGACATAGTCCGCGGCGTGGAGGCAGGCGCCGACGACTACGTCAGGAAGCCGTTTTCGATCCAGGAGCTGCGCGAGCGCGTTCAGGCAGCTCTCGGGCGATAACGGTACCCGAAGCCGCGAACCGTCTCGATCGGGGAATCGCCCTCGGACGCCGTGGCGATCTTCTGACGCAGATACCCAACGTAGAGCTTCGTCCGCGCGCGAGAGCCCGTTAGCGGGTCGCCCCAGACCAGCTCCAGCAGCTGATCGTGCGACAACACCTGGTTCGGGTTGCGGACGAACGTAGCGAGGAGCTTGAACTCGAGTGGGGTCAGCGCCACGGTCTGGCCTGCCACTGTCACTTCGCGCTGAGCGAAATCTATGGTGAGCAGGCCGTCAGCGTACGTCCCCGGCTGTTCAGTCCGGTCGCGGACGCGGCGAAGGTGGGCTTCCACGCGCGCGAGGAGCTCCTGGCGACCGAAGGGCTTGGTCACATAGTCGTCGGCTCCCGCCTTCAGGCCGCGCACCTTCTCCAGCTCGGCCGCCCGCGCCGTCAGCATGACCACGGGCACATCGCTCACGTCTCGAATGCGCTCGAGCGTCTGCCAGCCGTCGAGCTCGGGCATCGAGACGTCGAGGAGGACGAGATCGGGCGACGTCGAGTAGAGCGTGCGGAGGCCGTCCCGGCCATTGGGACTATCCAGGACCTCGTAGCCCGCGCGCTCGAGGAGCTCGCGGACAAGCCCACGGATATCGGCGGCGTCGTCGACGACGAGCACGCGCGCTCGCTTCATACCTGTTCCATACCAGATGCAGCGGAGATTGGCCGATGATTAAGAAGTGGCGAGGGTGCTGATCTGTGAGCCGCATCCCGAGGTGCGAGAGCTTCTCAGCCGAATCGTAGTCCGGCTCGGCCATGAACCGGTGCTGGAGGATGCTGAGCTTGCGCCGGTCGACGTGATCCTCCTCGAGCCCTCCCACGCACCCAGTGTTGAGCGTGCGCAGGCTTTCAGAGCGGTGAACCGCGACACCCCGATCGTCTGCGCGAGCATCGAGCTTCCGGACGCGGGCTCACGTCGCCTCGCCCCGATCGCGTACCTGGTGAAGCCCTTCGCGCTCCCCGACCTTGAGCATGCAATTTCGCGGGCGCTCTCGAACGGCACCCACCAGGCGAAACACTGAAGCGCTACCAGACGTGACCCTGGGGCGCGGCTGCCCAGGGAGGCGAGCCCGAGGGGCGAAGGGCAGTGGAAATAGCACGGCCGAGCCGCGAGGGCGAAGCATCCCGCCGGCAGCCGCGTCAGGCGCCCGCGGAGCCGGGCTCCGCCCGGCTCGAAGCGGCGCCGTCCAGGACACGTCGGCTTAACGACCACGAGCTGCCTCTCTGAAGAATCGCAGCTCGCGGTCGGCCGTCAGTCAGTCCCCCGCTTCACGAAGAAGCGGCGACACCGCGGCAGATTCTACAACACGCCCAGGTACTTCTTCATCTCCCAGGGCGTGAGCTGGACTCGGTAGTCGTCCCACTCCTTGCGCTTCAGCTCGATATAGCGGTCGAAAATGTGCTTGCCGAGCGCGCGGCGAACGAGGTCCGAGCCCGCGAGCTCGTCGATCGCCTCGCCGAGCGTCTCCGGTAGGCCGACGATGCCACGCTCGCGCCGCTGCTCGGCCGTCAGGTGATAGAGGTTCTGTTCCATCGGCGGCGGCAAGTCGTAGCCCTTCTCGACCCCCTCGAGTCCCGCCTGGAGAAGAGCCGCAAAGGTGAGGTACGGGTTGCACGCCGGATCGGGACAGCGAATCTCCGCGCGTGTCGCCTGCTCGTTCCCGGGCTTGTAGAGCGGAATCCGGATGAGGGCGGAACGGTTGCGCCGCGACCACGCGACGTAGACGGGCGCTTCGTAGCCCGGCACGAGCCGCTTGTAGGAGTTGACCCACTGGGCGAAGACCGCCGAGAGCTCGCGGGCATGGTGGAGCTGGCCCGCGATGAAGGCCTTGCCGACGTCCGAGAGGTGCCACTCGTCGTCGGGATCGAAGAAGGCGTTGTTTCCGTCGGCGAAGAGGGACTGGTGCGTATGCATCCCCGAGCCGTTCTCGCCGAAGAGCGGCTTCGGCATGAAGGTGGCGTGGTAGCCCGCCTTCTTTGCGATCTCCTTCACGACGAGGCGATACGTGATCGTGTGGTCAGCCATCTCGAGTGCAGGCGCGTAGCGCATGTCGATCTCGTGCTGGGACGGCCCCACCTCGTGGTGGACGTACTCGATGGGGATCCCCATCGACTCGAGCGCCTTGACGGTGTCGTGACGCAGGTCGCTCGCCGCGTCCATGACGGTCATGGCGAAGTACCCCCCTTCGTCAAGCGTCTCCGTGTCCTCGTCGGACTTGAAGAGGAAGTACTCGAGCTCCGGGCCGATGTTGAAGGTGTCGAAGCCCATGCTCTTCATGCGCTCGAGCGCGAGGCGGAGGACGTGACGCGGGTCGCCGTCGTAGGGCTGGCCGTCCGGGGTGACGACGTCGCAGATCATCCGGGCGACGACGTGGCCTCCGTTGGGCATGAGTTGGAAGGTGCCTGGATCCGGGATCGCGACCATGTCCGACTCCTCGATCGCGTTGAAGCCGGAGATGGACGAGCCGTCGAACCCCATGCCGTCGTCGAGCGCGCCCTCGAGCTCGTCGAGCGTGATGGCAAAGCTCTTGAGATGCCCTTCGATGTCCGTGAACCAGAGGTGAACGAACGCCACGCGCTCGTCCTTGACCCGCTGGAGCACTTCCTGCCGGGCCCCGGGATCACTCGTCGCTCTTCCTGTCTGCTCGACCTGCGCCATTGCTACCTCCTTAAATGCAAAGAGCCCCGGACGGAGCTCCCGTCCGAGGCCTCGTCGCCTCCAAACACCTATCGGAGTCTACACACGGTCTCTGAAGGCTGAATCAGCCTGAGCGCTTGAGCTTGCCGTGGCGCTTGGCATAGCGCTCACCGCGGCGGAAGACCTCGAGGCCGAGCGGAATCGTGACCGCCCCGATGACGATCAGCGGCCAGATATCCGCCCAGACGGCGCCCACACCGGCGCCGTCGAGGATGGCGTGGCGAATGCCCTCCAGCGCGTAGGTGGCAGGCGAGATCACTGCGAGCGCCTGCATCCAGCCCGGCAGCACGTCGACCGGGTAGTAGACGCCGGAGACGACGAGCAGGACTCCCTGCGCGATGAAGCCCAGCTGAACGCCCTTCTCCGGCGAGATGAGCGGCATCACCGCGGTCATCATCCCGATCCCGACGAAGGAAACCGAGGCGACAGCCAGGACGACGAGCGCGGCCGTGAAGTCGGCCTGCGGCATCTCGAGGTCGAAGAAGAACGCGACGACGAGGAAGAGGAAGACGGCGCGGACGATCCCGTAGGCGATGGCGAAAATACCCATGCCGCCGAGGTGGACGGGACGCGAGACCGGCGCCATGAACGTGTACTCGATGGTGCCCTCCCACCGTTCCCAGGCGACGGTCTCCGTGAGGATCTCGAAGACGATGCCGAGATAGGCCCAGATGATCGCGCCGATGAGCAGGATCGTCGTCGTGCGCTCGACGTCGATCTGGCCGCCGGCGGCTTCGACGCCCTTCGCGATGAAGACGATCGTGAGCGTGTTCGCGAGCGTCCAGACGAAGAAGGCGATATCCCACCAGATGTAACGTCGCACGAGGTAGACGTTCCTCTCGACGACGCCGCCGAGGCCGATGAGCTCGCCGCGTAGGGCGGTCGCCGCGCCTCTCATGAGTCCTCCTCCTCCTCCTCGTCCTGGTCGTCGGAGAGCGCCCGACCCGTAGCCGCGAAGAAAGCCTCCTCGAGCGTCGCGGCGCCGTAGCGCTCCTTGAGCTCCTCGGCTGTTCCGAGCGCGATCAGCTCGCCACGGTGAAGGATCCCGGTGCGATCGGCCAGCGCCTCGGCTTCATCCAGATCGTGGGTGCAGAGGAGGATCGTCGCGTCGTGAGCGCGGCGCACATCGCGGATGAACTCCTGCACCTCGAGCTTGGAGCGCGGATCGAGTCCGGTGGTGGGCTCGTCGAGCAGCAGAAGGACGGGCGACGTCAAGAGCGCACGCGCGAGCGCGACCTTCTGCTGCATGCCGCGCGAGAGATTCTCCATCGGCTCGCCCTTCCGCTCGACTGGGAAACCGACGTTCTCGAGGATTTCGGGGATGCGCGAGCTCGTCTCCCGCGGAGTCATTCCATAGAAACGCGCGGCGTAACTCAGGTTCTCCGACGACGACATCTTCTTGAAGAAGGACGCTTCGACGGACACGCGGTTGACGAGTCGTCGTACCGCACGCGGGTCAGCGAAGACGTCGTGTCCGAAGACGCGCGCGCTTCCGCCGTCGTGCAACAGCAGGGTGGCCAGCAGGCGGATGAGCGTGGACTTGCCGGAGCCGTTTGGGCCCAGGATCGCCACGCACTCGCCGCGCTGCATCGTGAACGTGACGTCGCGAAGCGCGTTCACACGCCGTCGGCGCAGCCGCCCCTCACGGCGGAGGAAGTCCTTACGGAGTTGGGAAACCTGTACAGCGGTCATTCGGCATGCTCCTTGGGGTGAAACGCGTCAGAGTCGAATTGCGCAAGCAAAAGCCGGGCCAGGCGGGCCCCGGCAACGGATGTCTCAGACTCTGGCGAGGAACATGCCGCCGCTCACGATACCGGCGCCGCCCGGCTCCGTCCACCCCGCGAGCTAGCGTTTCTCCCGGCGAATGCCGACGACGGCGTTTGTCGCAGGCGACGGTGCCTCAGGAGTCCTCGACCCCTGGGGCTTTTCTCGTTAAGGAGGGCGGATGGAGCGGATTGCGGACAAGCACTACCTGGCCAACGGAGCGCAGCCCAAGCCTGATGAGGCAATCGCGTGGGCCAGCGAGACGAAGGCCAAGATGGTCGACCTCAAGTTCTGCGACCTGCTCGGGAGCTGGCAGCACATGACGATGCCGCTGCGGGCGCTCGACGTGTCTGCATTCGACGAAGGTCTCGGCTTCGACGGGTCGTCGATCCGCGGCTGGCAAGGCATCGCGGAGAGCGACATGCTCCTCATGCCCGATCCGGCAACTGCCGTGCTCGACCCCTTCACGGCCGAGCCGACACTCTCGCTCATCTGTGAGATCGCCGATCCGTTGACTCGCGAGCCGTATCACCGCGACCCGCGCCGCATCGCGCGCCGCGCCGAGGAGCACCTCCTGGCGACGGGCATCGCCGACACGGCGTACTTCGGCCCGGAGTGCGAGTTCTTCCTCTTTGACGAAGTCTCCTACGAGATGGGGATCAACGCTTCCCATTACGCCGTCGACTCGGCGGAGGGCCACTGGAACTCCGGCAAGCCGGGCCTCGGCTACACGGTGCGCGAGAAGGAGGGCTATTTCCCGCCCGCGCCACACGACACCCTCGCCGACATCCGCACCGCGATGGTGCTGACGCTCGAGCGGCTAGGGATCCCCTGCGAGTTCCATCACCACGAGGTCGCCTCCGGCGGCCAGTGCGAGATCGACCTTCGCTACGAGACGCTCACGCGCATGGCCGACCAGGTCATGACCTACAAGTACGTCGTCCGCAACGTCGCCCGGGCACACGGGAAGACCGCGACCTTCATGCCGAAGCCACTCTTCGGCGACAACGGCTCAGGCATGCACACCCATCAGTCGCTCTGGCTGAAGGGAACGCCACTGATGGCGGACAAGTCGGGCTACGCCGGCCTCTCGATGCTCGCGCGCCAGTACCTCGGCGGCCTCCTCATGCACGCGCCGGCCCTGCTCGCTTTCTGCGCCCCGACGACGAACTCATATCGCCGGCTAGTGCCCGGCTAAGAGGCGCCGGTGAACCTCGTGTATTCGCAGCGCAACCGCTCGGCCGCGATCCGCATCCCG
>Ga0137369_10005280_pt1 | contig 13141 bp, 9 predicted proteins | sample SagtaG_12_FD_104918 | JGI IMG/M metagenome (GOLD analysis project Ga0137369, IMG submission 104918) | Vadose zone soil microbial communities from Sagehorn Ranch, Mendocino, California, USA - Sage1_L_113_16 metaG | ecosystem: Environmental > Terrestrial > Soil > Vadose zone | place: USA... | reverse complement strand
AGCCCCTCCACGTCACCGTCGACGCCCCTGAGCACCTGCCGCCACTGCCGGCCGCCGTCGAGGTCGCCGCCTACCGCATCGTCCAGGAGGCGCTCATGAACGTCGTCCGCCACGCCCGCGCCCACTCGTGCACCGTCCGACTCGCTCTGTCCGATGGCTTGCACCTGGAGATCACCGACGACGGTATCGGCCTGCCCCTCACCTATCGCGCCGGCGTCGGTCTGCGCTCCATGCGTGAGCGCGCGCTCGAACTCGGCGGCCGCTGCGCGATCGACCGCCTCGACGACGGCGGCACACGCGTCCACGCCTGGCTGCCCGTCGCGGCCGCACCGACCGGAGGTCAGCATGGCCATTGATGTTGAACACCGAGAGCGACAGCTGCACGCGCCTGGCGAGGTGCACGCGGTCCTGGAGGTACGCCACACAACGTGCTGCGTCGTTGGCGCGGGGCCCGCCGGCGCGATTCTGGCGCTCATCCTGGCCCGCCAGGGAATCGCGGTCACATTGCTGGAGGCGCACTCCGACCTGGATCGCGACTTCCGCGGCGACACGATTCACCCAGCCATTCTGCAGATCCTCGACGAGATCGGGCTCGCCGAGCGCCTCCTCAAAACCGTGCCGCATACGCGCGTGACTCGGATCGTGCCGCCGATTCCCATTCCGCGACCGCCGACGATCGACTTTAACCACCTCGGCGGTCGCTTTCCGTACATGGTCTTCATGCGTCAGGCCGAGTTCCTGGAGTTCATCGTCGCCGAGGCCAGCCGCTACCCGACCTTCAGGCTTGTTCTGGGAGCCAGCGTGCGCGATCTGGTCGAGGAGGACGGAGTTGTGCGCGGGGTGAGATACCAGGCCGCGGACGGATGGCACGAGGTACGCGCGCTGCTCACGGTTGGTGCTGATGGCCGGTTCTCGCGACTGCGTCACCTCGCCGGGTTGCCCGCGGCGAGAAAAACGTCGCCGCCGATTGACATCCTGTGGTTTCGGCTCACAAAGCAGCCTGGCGATCCCGAAGGCCTGATCGGCAACTTCAGTATGGGCCGCGGGCTGATCATGCTGGAGCGCATCGATCACTGGCAGATCGGGTATGTGCTGCCCAAAGGCACGTACCAGCAAGTGCACGCCGCTGGTCTGGAGGCCTTCCGCCAGGCGCTCTCAGGCATTGTGCCGTGGCTGCAAGGCCGCGTAGAGGAGCTGCGTGACTGGAAGCAGTTCTCGCTGCTCGCCGTCGAGTCGGACCGGCTGCCGCGCTGGTATCGGCCGGGCTTGCTGCTAATCGGCGATGCCGCGCACGTCATGTCACCGATTGGCGGCAACGGCATCAACTATGCGATCCAGGACGCCGCCGCGGCCGCCAACATTCTGTCAGGCCCCCTCAAAAGCGGGCGGGCTTCGGTGCGCGACCTGGCCGCCGTGCAGCGGCGGCGGGAGTGGCCCACGCGCATCACGCAGGCGCTCGTGACGCAGATCCAGGACCGAGTCATCGGACCGGCCGTGAAGAACACCTCCGGCGGTCCAGGTATACCGCTCCCGCCGGGTGCTGCCGTGCTGCTGCGTTTTCCCCTGCTGCAGCGCCTGCCGCTGTTGTGGTTTGCATACGGCATCTGGCCAGTACACCTGCGTCCGGAAATTCGTGGCCCATCAGCGTAATTCACGGCTGGTGGAGAGCGGGCCGGCCAGGCACAACCGCGAGCTCGAGTTCGGCCTTCCCGAGAGCGCGTCCGGCCGGCCGGCCGGCCAGGATGCCGGGACAGGGGTTCCCGTCGAACAATGAGTGGGATCCCGTAGTGGTGACCGCCGCCGGCTGAGCTGTGCCACTGGCCATGCGGAGCGATCGGGAGAGGAACCTCGACGCTGGGAGTCGGCCGAACTCTGCTTAAGCTGATTTGTACCGGTATGTCGTGCCGCGGCGGCGGGACCAATGACTGCATCTGATGCACTCGAGCGAGGCCGAGCCGCGTTTATCCGGCCGGCATGGGGCGAGGCGTATGCCGAGCTGTCGGCGGCGGAGAATCGTTCCGAGCTCGGCTTTGAGGACCTCGAACGACTCGCGGTCGCCGCGTTTCTGGTTGGCCGCGACGCCGACAGCGCGGCCGCCTGGGAGCATGCGCACCAGGCCTGTCTGAACGCGGGCGATGCGGCGCGCGCAGCCCGCTGCGCGTTCTGGTTGGCGTTCGGCCTGATCAACCGCGGCGAGGTCGCGCGCGGTGGTGGTTGGCTCATGCGCGCCCGCCGGCTCCTTGAGGAACAACAGCATGAGTGCGTCGAGCACGGCTACCTCCTCATGCCAGCCGGCATCGAGATGTTCGCCACGGGCGACCCCGCAACGGCGCACACTACTTTTGCCCAGGTGACCGCGATCGGCGAGCACTTCCGCGATCCGGACCTGGTTACGCTCGGGCGAACCGGAGAGGGCCGGACACTGATCCGGCTCGGTCACGTCGATGACGGCATGGCGTTACTCGACGAGGCCATGATTGCCGTCACAGCCGGCGAGGTGTCGCCGATCCTGGTGGGCGCGACCTACTGCAGCGTGATGGACGCTTGCCGGGAGGTCTTCGATCTGCGTCGAGCGCGAGAGTGGACGGCGGCCCTTAGCCACTGGTGCGCCACTCAGCCCGACCTGGTGCCCTACCGCGGCGAGTGCATGATCTACCGTGCAGAGATCATGCAGGTGCAGGGCGCCTGGTCGGATGCCGCGGAGGAGGCGCGCCGTGCGTGCGAATGGCTCGCCCAGCTGCCCGGCCCGGGCGTGGGACCCGCGTTCTACCAGCAAGCCGAGCTGTACCGGCTGCGCGGCCAGTTCGCGAAGGCCGAGCAGGCGTACCGAGAAGCTACCAGGTTCGGCCACACACCACAGCCAGGTCTGGCCCTGCTGCGCCTGGCCCAGGGGCAGTTCGACCGCGCGGCGGCGGCGATCCGCCGCGCGGTGGAAGAGGCGCAGGACCGTCTCGCCCGCGCTAAGGTGCTCGCAGCCCATGCCGAGATCATGCTGGCCGTGGGTGACGTGTCGGCGGCGCGCTCGGCCGCCGATGAGCTGACCATCATCGCGTCCGACCTCGACGCGCCGCTCCTGCTCGCAGTTGCCGCCCACGCCACCGGCGCGGTGCTCCTCGCGGAGCAAGACGCGCGCGCCGCCATCGATGCGCTGCGCCGAGCGTGGACAGCCTGGCAGAAGCTCGAAGCGCCGTACGACGCCGCGCGCGTCCGTGTCCTTGTGGGGCTGGCGCACCGCGCGCTCGGCGACCGGGATACCGCGGCCATGGAACTAGACGCGGCGCGCTGGGTTTTTCGGCAACTCGGCGCGGTCCCCGACGTCATTCGGGTCGAGGCGCTCATCCGGGAGGCAGCGCCGCAGGTGGCCGGCCTGACCGCGCGCGAGGTGGAAGTGCTCCGGCTCGTGGCGGCCGGCAAGACCAATCGCGCCATCGCCACCGACCTTTTCCTCAGCGAACGTACGGTCGACCGCCACGTGAGCAACATCTTCAGCAAGCTCGGACTCTCGTCTCGCGCGGCGGCCGCTGCGTACGCCGTCGAGCACAACCTGGCATAGCGACGCTCCCGAGAAAGTACCCACGCGCATCGATGTGCATATGGGTACTCCTGCCGATGCCGCGGGCTGGCGGACTGCGTAGTTTCAGCGACGAGAACTCCTGCTCACGAGGAGGACGAGCATGACCACCAGTCAACCGACAACATCAGGGCTCATCGACGTCGGCACCACCAAGCTGTACCACGAAGTGCGCGGCCGTGGACCGGCGTTGTTGCTGATCACAGGCGGCGACGGCGACGCGGGTTTCTGGGCGCGCATCGCACCGGCGCTGGCCGAAGACTTCACGGTTGTGACCTACGACCGGCGCGGCCTGTCGCGCAGCCCGCGCCCAGACGGCTGGACCGCCGCAAGTGTGGACGAGCACGCCGACGACGCCGCCGCGCTGCTGCGCACGCTTGATCTTGCGCCAGCCGTCGTCGTAGGCCACAGTGGCGGCGGGTCGATCGCGTGCAGCCTCGTGGCGCGCCATCCTCAGGTCGTCCGCCATGCCGTCGCGTACGAGCCGCCGCTGCTCGCGGTCGTGCCCAACAGCGAGGGTGTGGTCGGCAGCATGCGGTCGAGCATCCAGCGCGCCATGGCGGAGGGTGGGCCGCGCCGTGCCATGGAGGTGTTCATCCGAGCCAACGCAGGAGACGCGGCATACGAGGCGTGGCTCGCGTCCATCGACCCGGAGCTCCGCGAGCGCATCTTCGCGAACGCCCCGACGTTCTTCTCGATCGAGCTGCCGGCCTTCGCGGCGTTCGTACCCGACCGGGACCGCATTCGCACGAGCCGCGTGCCACTGACCGTCATTGTGGGAGAAGACAACCGGGATTGCTGGTACGCCGACGCAGCGCGCTGGTTGGTCGAGGGCTCCGGCGCCGAGTTGATCGAGATGCCGGGTGGGCACGGAGGGTTCGAGACCCACCGGGAAGACTTCATTGCGTTCGTGCGGCATATCGCACAGCGCCCTTTCGCCGCCCCCGCAACGCCGGCACCGACCGGCGTTCAGTCCGCCTGATGTAATCTGGATGGTCAATTCCGGCCTGCAGGCCGCAACCAGCGTGGGACGCTGCGCATGTACTCCAAGTAGCGTTGGCCAAACCGCGCTTGCAGTTGGCGCTTCTCGTCGGGAACGATGACAAACACAAACGTGATCCACCAGGCGACAAACGCCACCAACAGGGCAGGACTGCCATAGAAGATCGCCCAGCCCAGCCACATCGCAAGCTCACACACGTACATCGGGGTTACGAGAGAAGCGGTACGGGCCGCTGCGCAGCATGTACCCGGGCGTCCGCTGCAACTGCCAACCCTCGGGAGCGGAGATGATGTGCAGACTACCTGCCCACGCGATCATGCCGAGCCCACGCGACTGGAACGAGTCCAACACAATTCCACAGCAGCGCGGGCCTTGAGAGTGGCCCGAGTCGGTCCCGCCCATCGGTCTCAGGCGTGCGGACCGACCGTCACCGTGCCCACCGTGAGGGTCGGCTTGGCGTCCATGACTGCGCCCACCAGGTCCACCTCGTCGTCAAGCTGCTGCGATGCGTCGCGGTCAACCTGCCGGCGATACGCTGCGGCAGTGGTTGCAACACGCGCAGCCGCTCGGTGGCATTCTCCCGGGCGAAGTGCAGTTGCTCAGCGTACACTGTATACAGCCATAGACGCCTCAGTGTCGGTCGCCGCTGAGCAGGACCGCCGCCGCCTGCAGCCAGGGTGAGTCAGGCACATGGTTGTGCTCATTCGCATGCCCAACCTGCGCATGACCGCGATCGATGCCGCACTGCTTCGGCAGCGGCCGCGAGGGGATCGGACTCACCGAACGCCGGCGGCGACAGCGCGGAATCCCGTGAACGATGGCCCGCCCGGGCCCGCGCGAGGACCCGGTTACCCATGCGACGCGACCGCGCGGCTCGTCATGCGGCATGGTCACCCATGGTACGAGTCCTTTCGCCCGGGGTACCTTGTGCATTGGCGAGAGAGGCATGGTAGCGAGCGCGAGGCCGCGGGGTGAGCGCGACCATGAATGGTGGGTGCGTCCGGTCGGTTGGGCCGCACTGGTCGTGTGGCTGGCAATTCCGATCCTGGGACTGACGGCCCAATCGGTCGCGGGTCGGATCGTCTGGAACATGGCCATTGCCAGCCTGCCGCTGTTCATCGTCCTGGTCGGCTACCACCGCTGGCGCCGCATCTGTCCGCTAGCGTTCGTTAACCAGATTCCGGTCAGGTTGCGGCGAGCCGGAACACGGCGCGTCTCCGCCCGCTTCGAGGAACACTACTATCTCGCTCCACTGATCATATTTGGCATCGCTCTTTGGCTGCGGCTGATCTGGATGAATGGCGATGGGGTCGCCATCGCGATGTTCTTCGGCCTGTTGTCGCTGTTCGCACTCGCCGTAGGGTTCGTGTTCACTGGCAAGACCTGGTGCCACTATGTCTGCCCGGTCTCGTTCGTCGAGAAGATCTACACCGAGCCGCGTGGACTTCGCGAGACGCAGAATTCGCAATGCGCCAGGTGTACCGCGTGCAAAAAGGCATGTGCGGATATCGACCAGGAAAACGGGTACTGGAAAGAGATCGACTCGCCTTCCAAGCGGGCAGCTTACTTTGCCTTCCCGGGCCTTGTGTTCGGCTTCCACCTGTACTACTTCCTCCAGGCGGGTACGTGGGACTACTACTTCGGCGGCAATTGGACGGACGAACCCGGAGTCATTCTCCGCGCGTTCCTGCCGGGGAGCGATGCTCGGACGGCAGGATTCTTCGTCGTGCCTGCGGTGCCGCGGGCACTCGCAGCCGCCCTCACGCTGGTCGTGTGCGGCGTGACGAGCCTGGTTGCGTTCAGACTTGCAGAACGAGCCGTCGAAGGCTGGCTACGCCGGCGCGGCGCCAACGTCGACGCTGCCCACGTCCGCAACATCATGTTTGGCGTCGCCGCCTTTGTTGCATTCGTGGCGTTCTACAGCTTTGCCGGTCAACCAATGCTGCGCCAACTGCCGTGGTTAACGGCCTACACCGGTGTGGTCGTGGTGCTCACCGCGGCGTTGTTCCTCGTGCGCCGCCTCGGCCGCACACAGCGCGCATTCGCCGAGCAGACCATGGCGCGCAACATCATCAAGCGCTGGACCTGGGCGGACACCGCGCCACCGTCTAACCTGCACGATGCGTATCTGATCCATACCGCGCGCACGACCGAACGGGAGCGTATGTATGCGGAGGTGCTGGAGGTCTACCAAGACGCGGTCCGCGACCTGCTCGCCGAAGGCATCATTACGCGCGCGGACGTTCAACGCCTGGAGAACCTGCGCGATCAGCTGCACATCAGCAGAGCCGATCATGAGCGGGTTATGGCTGCACTGGCAGAAGAGGAACGCCTGCTGCTTGTGGATCCTGCACAGCACGCTTCGACTGAACAGCGGTTGCAGCTCGAAACCTACCGTCGAGCCCTGGAGGCTCAACTGGAGCGTATTCTCACCTCAGCTGACGACGACCAGGACCGCTACGTCCAGCGGCTTCGCCTGGAGTTCGGCGTCACGCCCGAAGAGCACCGCCTCGTGCTGGATCATCTGCTCGGCCGGGACGAGGGCACGCTCGTCCGTATCGCGCGAGCGGTCAGTCTGATGCAGGTCAGCGCGCACTGCATGCGCCTGCTGCTTGCACATCCATCCGCGACGAACGCTGCGCTTGCCGATCTGCTGCAGCGCCAGCGCGATCGCGGTGTCGAGCGTCTGCTGCGAGCTCTCGAATATGCTCCCGATGAGGCGCCAGTTCGCAGTATGCGAGCGGGGCTTTGTTCAGACAGCGCAGGCGTCCGTCTGGCGGCACTCAGCGATCTGAGTGCGCATTTGCAACCGATCGCGCGTGAGGCGCTCGCCAGATCGTACGAGGATGCAGCACGACAGGCCAGCACGCTCGTCAGCCTCGTCGATGCACTACATGTATGCACATTTGACGCCGACCCCTTCGTTCGGGCGGTCGCGCTTTTCGCCTTGGCCGAGGGGGATGCCATCGACTCTGAAACGCTGCATCGGCTGAGCAGTGATGCGTATCCGCTCGTGTGCGAGACGGCCGCCGCGCTGACCGAGCGCCGTCAGAATCAGCCCCTACCGATCGTTGCGAAGATGGTCGCGCTGCGCAGCGTATCCATCTTCGCGTCGCTGGGTCCGCATGCGCTCGAAGAGCTCGCCCGCTCGACCAACGAATGCGAGTTTGCGGCACACGAGGCGGTCTGCGTGCAGGGTGAGCTCGGACACGAGGTATTTGTACTGCTGAGCGGTGAGTTCAACGTCATCCACGGACCGACTCCGGATAGCGCCCCCATTCGGACCGAAACGACTGGTGCTGTAATCGGCGAAATTGCCGTTCTGGACGCCGCACCGCGATCCGCTTCGGTGTTCGCCGGCCCACATGGCGGCCGCGCATTGCGAGTGGACGGTATCGCGTTTCGGCGCGTCTTGCACATGGATCCAGGCGTTGCTGAGGGAGTCATTCACGCGCTCACTCAACGCCTGCGCTCGATGCCGTCACCTCCGGGCTGACACGCTGTAGCCGCGCTGCCGCGTTCGCTTGATTGGTAGCTCGCCCGGTGGAGGGTCCTTAAGGAGCGTCAGCGCGTACTTCCGCGCATAGCCCGTCACTCACACACCTGGTCGAGGATCTGGCCCTTCTCGCTCTTGCTCACGTGCCCCCACCGCGGCGCCAACGCGCGTACCAGCTCATGTCGACTGGCTCGACCGCATGCGAATACGTGCGCGATTTGACCTCAAAATCGACCGCCAGCCACGTTATGCGACGCCCAAAATTCGAGTCCCCCCTTCCGCACCCGAGATCAGCGACTCAGGCACGCGCGCGGGGACCAATCTTGGGACCAATGTTTGTCGGGAATCGCCCGTCAGGAGCGGAAAACAACCGAGGTTCGGTGTTGACATCGAGTTCAAACGGGAACCTCGGCGGACTGACGCGGAATCGTGCTCAAATTTCCCAAAGTTGAGGTCGCGGGTTCGAGCCCCGTTCCCCGCTCTGGTTGAGGCGAAGGCGCAGTGTGCGGGCATGCGATCATCGGCCGTGCCACAGACGCTAGCCGCAAGCACGCCCAGCATCCGAGCTAGACGGCGACACGCCAAACGCGGAGACCACTTTGACGTCGAACTGCTGATCGCCGACGCGCGAGTCAGTGGGGTCGGCTAACCTGAAGCACGTACAACCGGGGAAGGATACGCAGTCATGGCTCAGAAGACCCTCGAGGACGCCCTCCAAGCAGCGGGTAACCCAGCGACGATGGTGCGCAATTCGCAGATCGGCGCGTACATCTATCCGGTCGTGGCGCCTGAGTTCAGTAACTGGCGCGACGAACAGCGCGCCTGGCGGGAGTCTTGCGTCCTGTTCGATCAATCGCACCACATGGTCAACCTGTTCGTGGAGGGTCCGGACGCGCTGAAGATGCTCTCGTATCTGGGAATTAATAGCTTCCGGAATTTCGCCGTTAACAAAGCCAAGCAGTTCGTGCCGTGTAGTTACGACGGGTATGTGATCGGCGACGGCATTCTCTTTTATCTGGACGATCAGCAGCTGGTCTTCGTCGGGCGCAATCCGGCGGCTAACTGGATCCGCTTCCACGGCGAGACCGGCGGCTATGACGTAAAGGTGACCTACGACGACCGCTCCCCGTCTCGGCCCATGGGTAGGCCCGTCGCGCGCTCCCTCTACAGGTACCAGATTCAGGGCCCAAACGCCCCCGAGGTAATCAGAAAGCTGAACGGCGGATCCGCGCCGAATATCAAGTTCTTCAATATGGGTGTTGTCAACATCGCCGGGCGTCAGGTGCGCGCCTTGCACCACGGCATGGCCGGCACCGACGGGCTGGAGGTGTGGGGTCCATACGAAGAGGGCGAAGAGATCCGCACCGCGATACTGGAAGCCGCCAAAGATTTCGGCATGGTCCAGGTCGGCGCCCGCGCTTACGCGGCGAACACGCTCGAGTCGGGCTGGATTCCATCGCCGCTGCCGGCGGTCTACACGGGCGACAAGATGAAGACGTACAGGCAATGGCTACCAGCCGCGAGTTATGAAGGGACCGCGGCTGTGGGCGGGAGCTTCGCCTCGGACAATATTGAGGACTATTACGTCACGCCTCACGAGATGGGGTACGGCTCGTTCATCAAATTCGATCACGACTTCATCGGCCGTGAGGCTCTCGAGAAAATTCACGGTCGTTCACACCGCCGCAAGGTCACGTTCGAGTGGAACGGCGAAGACGTAAGCACGATCGTGCGGTCGATGTTTGACCACGACCAGCTCCCGTACAGGTACATCGAGATGCCGGTGGCGAATTACGCCTCGTCGTCGTACGACACCATCATCAGCGATGGACGCATGGTCGGCCTGTCGATGTTCGCCGGATGCAGCTACAACGAACGCGCGATGCTGTCGCTCGGCATCATCGACGAGGAGTACGCAGTGCCGGGCACGCCAGTAACGCTCGTCTGGGGTGAGTCCGATGGCGGCACCGCAAAAACCACCGTTGAGCGCCATCAGCAGTTCGATCTGCGTGCGACGGTCGCCCCGGTCCCGTACGCGCCACAGGTCCGAGAGACTTATCACGCCGGGTGGCGAACCGTCGGCGTAGGGACGTAACCCGGGGCTATGTTTCCAAAGTTGAGGTCGCGGGTTCGAGCCCCGTTCCCCGCTCCATTTCACCCCTTCGAAGCTCAGTGTTGCGGCACGCGCGTGCACGCCGAGACCGGCCAGATGCCCATCGAGCGCTTCACCAGCGCTGGGCCACTGCACGCCGCCGAGCCGTCGCTGCTGCGCGAGGCCTTCCGCTGGTCGGTTGTGCGGCGCGTGACCCACACCGCCTCGGTCTCCGTGGCCGGCATCGCTATGCCGTCGATCAGGCGCTGGTCGGCCGTCGCGTCGAGCTGCGCTTCGATCCCGAGCACCTGACGCGGCTGGACGTGGGGAGGGCCACCCGGCCGGACAGGCGGTGCCGTTCATCCTGGAACGCCACGTCCATCGGCAGCTGCCACAGGCCCAACCACGTACACCTTGGGCGTCGACTACCTGGGCCTGGTGCTGGCCAGCCACGACGCCGAAACCCTCGGCCAGCTCGCCTTCCGCGACCTGCCCAGCGCACACACACGGCGTGATCAACGTGACGACCAACACCAGCGCGTCGAGGAGCATCAGCCATGATCACGCGCGCGCCGTGGGTCACCCACTTCGGCTTCAGCAAGACGCGCTTTGGCAAGACCATCCCGGCGAACAAGCTGTGCGAACGTGCCAGCCACCAGGAAGCCGTCGCACGCATCCGCTTCTGCGTCGCCGAATCGCTCCTGGGCGTCATCACCGGCGAGGTCGGCGTGGGCAAGACCGTCGCCGTGCGCGCCGCCACCAGCCAGCTTGACCAGGCGGCGCAGCACATCGTGTACCTGGCCAACCCAGCCGTCGGCACCCGCGGCCTGTACGTGAGCAACGTGCGCGCCCTCGGGGCGATGCCGCGTGGCTTCAAAGCTGAGCTGATCGCCCAGACCCAGAACCTGCTGGCCGCCGAAGAACACGAGCGTCGCCGGCGCGTCGTCCTCATCGTGGACGAGGCGCACCTGCTGACGCCCGAACAACCGGAAAAGCTGCGCCTGCTGCCCAACGCCGACATGGACGTGCAGAGCCCGCTGGCACTGCTGCTGGTCGGACAGCCGACCCTGGCGCGGCAGCTGCGCATGGGCGTGTTCGCCGCGCTCGACCAGCGCATCGCCACCCGCTGCCAGATCGGGCCCATGGACCTGGGCGAAGCGGGTCGACTACCTGCGCCACCACCTGGCCCTGGTCGGCCGCGCCGAACCGCTCTTCGCCGAGGATGCCATCGCTCGTTTGCACAAAGCCAGCCTCGGCCTGCCGCGCGCCTTCAACAACGCCGCCATCGCCGCGCTGATCGCCGCGGCCACGGCCAGCAAGGAGTTGGTCGACGATGACTGCGCGAAGAAAGCGGTCGCCGAGCTGACCCGCGACTGATCAACACCCTGCCGACGGGCCAGCCACTCAGCTCTGCATGGGCGGCATGACGATGGCACCATGACCATGGGCCGGCATGCCGCTAGGCCGGCGACCTCGTCGTGTGTGTCGATCGCGCACTCTTGCGATCGTATAAACAGTATGGACACCCTTCTGACCGGACTCGCTATTGGCGAGTCGCCGCGGTGGCACCAATCTCGGCTGTGGTTTGCGCACTGGGGCACCCAGGAGATCATGGCTGTCGATCTGGACGGCAAAGCCCAGGTCATGGGGCGCGTGCCGAGTGCGGGGACATTTTCGATCGACTGGCTCCCCGATGGCACATTGCTCCTGGTCCAGGCCGCGGAAGCGAAGCTGTTGCGTCAGACTCCCGCCGGCACGTTCGCCGTTCACTGCGATCTCAGCCCGCTGTCAGATCGGTCGTGGAACGAGCTCACGGTCGACGGCCGCGGCAACATCTACCTCAACAGCCTCTGCTTTCGCTTTGGTCAGGACGAGTTCAGGCCGGGCATCGTCGCGTTGCTCACGCCCGACGGCACGCTGCGCCAGGTCGCAGAGGGCATCGCGTTCCCGAACGGCATGGTCATCACACCCGACAACTCGACACTGATCGTGGCGGAGTCGTTCGCTGGCCAGCTCACCGGGTTCGACATCCAGCCCGACGGAAGCCTCGCAAGCCGACGGACGTGGGCTGACTTTGGCGGTCCTGGGCGCGCCGGCGACGGCATCTGCTTGGACGCCGACGGCGCGGTCTGGTGCACCGGACTTCAGGACGACAAGCGCCTGTGCATGCGCGTCCGCGAAGGCGGCGAAGTACTCGAGCAGATCGAAACCGAGTTGTTCGGCTTCGCCTGCATGCTCGGTGGGGAGGACGGCAAGACGCTCTTCATCTGCGAGGCCGACTGGCGCGGACGGGACACCATGGACGCGGTGATTGCTGAGCGCGGCGGTCGGGTCACCACACTGCGAGCGCCGTCAGCGCATGCTGGTTACCCGTAGAGCGTGCCATGTCGAAGGCCCACGCCGCCTGCGCGGAATCGGCCAGGGTTGAGTCGCACAGGTCCGAGTGCAGCGCCAGCGGCGCCTTACCGCCGCGCAACGATCCAGGACAGCGACGGCATCGTGACGATGGCACCCACGATCACGAGCGGCATGCCGTTAATCGTCATGCTCGTCGCCCGTCTCAAGGCGGCGCGCACCCAACACCACTAACTCATAACGGCTGGCATCGTCCAGGCGTGGACCGGTCGGAGGCCAACCTCCTCGAAGCCGGCGAGGCCGCAGTCTTCGACATCGGCCGTGCGGATGGCTCGGATGCTCATACTCCGCGTAGCAATTGGTCGTTCTGTGATCACGACATCACCTCTGCACCGACTGGGCGCGGTGCTTGCTGCCCGAAAAGGGGCGCGAGCGCCTCGCTGGCCGCGGCGACCACGCCCTGACCGAGGGCGTCGGGGATCTCGAAGATCATCTCGTCAATGCCGGCCTCGAAGAATGCCGCCACGCCGTCGACGACCTGCGCGGGCGTGCCAACAAACACCCCGTGTTGGGTACTCAGGTCGGACATGCCGCGCGCCTGACGCCAGCGCGCCCACACGCTCT
>Ga0137369_10005275_pt1 | contig 13147 bp, 15 predicted proteins | sample SagtaG_12_FD_104918 | JGI IMG/M metagenome (GOLD analysis project Ga0137369, IMG submission 104918) | Vadose zone soil microbial communities from Sagehorn Ranch, Mendocino, California, USA - Sage1_L_113_16 metaG | ecosystem: Environmental > Terrestrial > Soil > Vadose zone | place: USA... | reverse complement strand
TCGCGGGCAGCTGCGATGCCGCAATGTCGTCGAGAACTCGTCGACTAGCGGATAACCAGTCGTTGCTCAGTGTCACAGTGCTCTTGCAGTAGGGCGCAGCTCGCGCGACAGGATTCCAAGCAATACGCCCAACATGACGAGCGCCACGGGAACGAGAATGAATGAACCGCGCATTCCGTACCTGCTTCCAAGAATTCCTGCGACATAGGGAAGCAGCATTCCACCGACGAGTGCCATCGCAATCGCCAGACTGAACGCTGTTCCGGACAGATTTGCGTATCGATCGCCGATGAAGCCGAGCACTGTCGGGAACATCGCCGCGAATCCAACACCGAGGAGAAAGACGCCGAGCGCCGCGATTGCGACGCTCTGGGTCGTCAACAGCAGCGCCGCACCAGCGAGCGCAATTGCGAGACAGGCGTAGAGTACGTTGAAGTGCGGCGCTCGCCGAAGAATCTGCCCGAGGGCGACACGTGCCAGCATCATGCCCAGCCAATAAAGAGACAGAAGAACGAGTGCTCTCTCCGCGGCGACTCCGAGCTCTTCCTTCACGAACGTCGATGTCCATTCGCCAACGGTGATCTCGATTCCGCTCTCGAGAAAGAGCATGAGCCCCATGAGCAGCAGAAGTGGATCCCTGAGAAGTCCGCCAGCGGCCGCGAGCGGAAATCCCTGAGACTGTTTTGGCGGTGGAAACCGGGTGAGTGCAATGAAGACCAGTGGAACGACAACGAGAGCGCCCACTCCCGCAATCACCGCCGACTGCGAGAAACGCCCCGAGAGAGTCGCCAGCACGAACGGAACGCCGACGGCGCCCACGCCAAAGAAGACACCCAGCAGGTTGAGATTGGCCCCACGCTCTCCCGTGCTGATGTCGGCGACCAGCGCGTTGGTCCCGCCGTTGATGATGCCGCCACCAAATCCAATGATCAGGATGGCAACACGCAGCCAGCCCATCGACGGCGCGAAAGCGATGCCCTCCAGCCCGACGACGATCAGGGCCGTCGCGGTGAGCAGAATCCCCTTATGACCGTAGCGATCGACCAATGGACCGAACACGAGCGAGCCGGCCAGGATTCCAAACGTCATGAGAAGGAAGAGCGCGCCGGCCTGCGCTTTGTCTATCCCGAATCGCTCGATGATCGATGGAAGCACCGATCCGAGTGTGGTGAGGACGATGCCGAATGCCAGCAGACCGAGGCACGCGCACGCAAACAGGACACGACGCGAGCTCGTGTTCATGATCCCCCGCCGGCCGTCATCGCGAGTCGTCCCGCACCGAACAATCCGGCGTCGCTCCCTAGCTCACTGGCGACGAATCTCACCTGTCCGATTGCTATAGGCTGCGCCCAGCGCTTCGCTTCGCCGAAGATGCGATCGAGAAATCTCACCGCCGGCCCGAATACCCCGCCGCCGAAGACGATCATTTTCGGGTTGAACAAGCTGACCAGGTTCGCCGCGGCCATCCCCCAGAGCCCGACCGCATTGTCGATCACCGCGAGAGCAATCGCGTCGCCGTGGTCATGCGCGGCGAAAATAACTCCGGGGTCCAGATTGTCACTCTCGCGGAGTTCGCCCTGATATCCCGCATCCGCATCCATCAGATCGCGAGCCACTCTCGCCAGTCCCGGACCGGATGCCTGATCCTCGAAGCAGCCATGCTGCGTATAGCGTCGCACGAACGGCCGGTCGAGCGCCAGCCACCCGATCGCCCCGGCCACATCGCCATGACCTCTGAGAACTTTGCCGTCCGAGAGAATCCCGGCGCCGATGCCGGTTCCAACCGCGAGGAAAATCGCGCCGCGTGCGCCTCGGGCCGCGCCACGCCAGGTCTCGCCGAGGATGTAGGCGGCGCGATCGCTGTCGATCGTCACTCGCTGCTTTGCGCCGAGCGCCGAGCGCAGCTCGTCGAGAAGCGGATAGTCTTCCCACCCCGGAATATTTGGAGCCCACACGGTTCCGCGAGCCGCACGATACAGCCCGGGGACGCATACGCCGGCGGCCTCACAGTTGAAGTCCGCGCTCAGCTGCCGCAGACGATCTGCGATCAGCGACCCGACCTGATCGCCTTGGCGGCCGGCGAGTGGAATGCTCTCCCGATGCAGCACCTCACCAGCATCGGTGAATGCGGCGGCGGCAAGCTTGGTCCCACCGAGGTCAAGGCCGGCAAAGGGCATGCGTCGGCGAAGGTGCGCAACGCAGAATCAACACGCAAGACGCGGCGGCGCCTGGCTATCGACGCCACTCGGCGAGGCCGCTGAGATTTCCCGCCTGATCCACTGCCTGTATCAGCATCCGATCCACAGCGGCGTCGACGGGCACGGAGCGCTCAGTTCCGAAGATTACACGCGTTGTCCAAGTGGTGGAGCTGTGCATTCGCAGGACCCACCATCTCGCCCCCTCCCCCGACGCCGGCACTATCTGCATCGTCCCGCTCGCGACGCTGATGAGTGGCGCACCCGGAGGAGCCGCATCGAGCCAAGGCATGGCCGGCACAAGTGCTGGTGTCTTGTACACATCGGCCGTGAGTGCGGTCGCCAGCGCGCTTCCGTTCTGTTTCAGCGTCCACGTCGTGTTGTAGAGCAGGTGCCCGCTGCCGGCGGGGCGGCTGCGCGTGACGCGAATCTCATCCGGAATCTCCTGGAGCGTGTAGGCGCTCGACGTGCCGTTGTTGACCCGATACGCCGCGAGACCAGGCCAGACCGGACGGCCAGCCGAGCTCTGCGACAGCCACCAGTCGAACAGCGCCGGAAAGCTCTGCTGCGGTGCCGAGATCGACCAGTACAGCTGCGGTGCGAGATAGTCGACCCATCCCTGCTGCAGCCACTTACGTGAATCCGCGTAGATGGTGGCGTAGGCATCGAGGCCCTGCACGCCGGGTGGATTTCCGGGTCGCCAGATGCCGAAGGGAGATATCCCAACCTTGATTGTCGGCTTGATCGCGTGCACCTCGCGATACAATCGCTCGACGAAACGATCGATGTTCGCGCGGCGCCAATCGTCGCGAAGAACACCCCCACCGTACTTCGCGTACGTCGAGTCATCCGGAAACGGAATCGGTTTTCCGGCGTTGTCGTTCACGACGTACGGATAGAAGTAGTCGTCGGCGTGTATCGCGTCGATGTCGTAGCGGCGCACGATATCGGTGATGACGCGCATCGAGTGATCGAGCGCGTCGGGTTCGCCGGGATCCATCCAGATGTTGGTCGCATAGATGCGAATGAGATCCCGTCGCGTGCGGAACAGATGCGATGGCGCAAGCTTCGACGTATCGGCGGTGTTCCCGGCGCGAAAAGGATTGATCCAGGCATGCAGCTCGAGGCCGCGGGCGTGGGCCTCCTGAATCGCGAAGGCGAGCGGATCGTACCCCGGGTCTTGTCCCTGCGTCCCGCTGAGCATCGATGCCCAAGGCTCGATTGAGGACTGGTAAACCGCATCCGCGGCGGGCCGCACCTGCAACACGATGGCGTTTATTCCCGTTGCCGCAGCGCGCGCCATGATGTCCACGAGCTCTGCGCGCTGCTGATCCGCGGTCAGGGTGGTCTTGCTCGGCCAATCGATGTTGGCGACTGTCGCCACCCACATCCCGCGCATTTCGCGCTGGACTGGAGGCGCCGCCGTATCAGCCGGCATGACAACCGGCGGTCCGGTCGCGTCCGTCGCGGCGTTGGAGCACGCCGTGGCATATGCTGCGAGGACCACCAGGCAGCAGGTACCCGAAGCGCGGGCAGTAGTGACCAAAGTGCGCATCCGCCGTGACGCTGCAGAGTCCCGCGCCCTGGCGCAAGAGCGAGTGCTAGCCTTCCAACGGGAAGCCGTGGATCACTTCGTATTTTGCGGGACCTGATCCGAGCGAGCTCCTGACGAGCGCCACCTCGGTCACCGGCATTGCGACGTCGAGAGCGGCCTGCGCGGCGAGAATGTCGGTCACGCCGTGTGGAGGCTCGATCCTGCTAAGTGTCAGGTGTGGCTTGAACGGTCTCGTTTCCTTCGGAAACCCCGCGCGCCGCGCGGCTGCCTCCACGGCATCCGCAAGTGATGTCAGCTCTCGCACTCCCGCAGTCAAACCAAGCCAGATGATTCGCGCGCGCTTCGCCCGCGGGAACGCACCAAGCCCGCCGAACCTAATGGAGAATTTCTTTCCGAGACGGGCATCGCGGAGACTCCCGATCAACGCATCCCGCAGCGGAGCGGCTGTGTTGCCGAGGAATCGCAATGTGAAGTGCCAGTTGTACGAGGACACCAATCGTCCGGGAAGCGGAGGCAGTCCGTCCGCGATTTTGCTGCGGGCCTGCTCGGTCAGCGGGACTGCAATGAAGAGTCTCTCGACGACCGCATCCGATCCGGCCATCTCATCCGTCTCCGCTTTTTCAATACGTCGCCCAAGTCCCCGGCGTTACCAGCTCGACCGAACGTCCATCGGGATCGCGAAAATAAAGACTGCTTCCCCCACGTTCCCATTCCACCCGGCTCTCGACTGCGATGTCGAGGGCCGCAAGGCGCTGTGCCCACTTCTCGAGATCCTCCCGCTCGATCGCGAATGCGAAGTGAGTCGGCCCGCTGCCGTCATGCGGCGGAATCCATCCGCTGTCCGTTTCCAGGCCTTCGGCGGTGGCACCACGCTGAAACAGAAGCAGCACATCGCGCCCGCCGACATCGAGAGCCACCAGTCTCGGCGTATCCACCAACGCTTCGAACCCGAACGTCCTGCGATAGAACTCGGCAGACCGGGCAAGGTCTTCCGCGTATAACGCCGTCTCCAGCACGTGCGTGACACGAGGTGTTGACTCGGTGACCGAAGTCACCGGGTGCACCTCGTCACCAGAATCCTGTCGACGGTAGCAGACCCGTGAAGCTGCACGAGATGCGCCACTGTCCACGGCTTCCCCCGGGCAGCACGCGACTGTATCGAGAATCTGAAGCTCAGCCCGCAATGATCGGCAAGCGTGACATAGAGACCGTCCTGGCCTTCGGCCAGATGAACAGCACCCTTCGAAACGAGGCGGGACAGAGGAGTACCGACACGGAGTCCATCACGCGTTGCGATTGACGGCCTTGTTATCGAAATGCGCCAGACCAGACCGTTTACCGCCGTCACGCGAACCGGGTCGTCGGAGATCATCACCGTCAGCACTCGCTCGAGAGCTCCCTCGTTCAGCTCGGGCTCATCACGAATCACGCGACACGTCTGTTTGACCACAGCCAGCGTGCGAGCGATTTGAAGGTTCCCAATTCCCAGATCTGTGAGAACCGGTGAGCTCCTGACACCACAGCGGAGATCAGACCTGTTTGAGGTCCCACCGGGCGGATTGGCGGATCCTGCGAGCTCGGTTACGGGTGACCGAGAGGACGCCGTTGCACGCCCACTCTCGGCAGCCGGCAAACCCGGTCGCGTCGGCCCATTGCCGCGTGAGAGCGCGTCCGTCGCTTTTTCGCTGCCACGCGGCGACAACACACTCCCCACCGGTGGGCTCAGCTCGGTGACAACCTCGGCGGAATCCGACGTGGATCCCGCACGTGTCCCCTCGCTCCCTGCCGAGCAGGAACAGATGGCGAGCAACACCGGAACGAACAGCCTGGAGGTCATGAACACCCGACTAATCGAAGGAATCTAAGATGAATCAGCGCAAGGCCCGGCGCAAAGGAGGGTACGTACGAAAAAAAGGCATGGCGTCTCATGCCATGCCTGGGTTGCCCTTCAGACCCGATTCGATGGTCAGCCCACCTGGATCACCAGCGGTTGTGTCAACTTCACCGTGATTCGGCCGCCGCTCGGCACGCAACCGTCGACCTTGGCGTTCGCCGCGCCGATTGCCGCACCCGCGGCTGCACCGCCCGCGGCTCCAATGATCGTCGACTTGGTTCTGTGACCAATGATCTGGCCGAGGATCGCGCCAATCGCCGCACCCTTCACCGCGTCGCTCGCCGTGTTCGACTCACCGCGAACGCGCTCCACCTGGGCGTAGCTGACCTCAGACGTTACGGGGTACGTTTTTCCATTGAACGTGATCGACGCCACGCGCAGTCCAATCTCGATGTTGTCGTTCGATCGCTCGCTTCGCTTGAGCGAGGTAATCTCGACAACGGCGCTCGCTCCCGCAGGAAGCACCGCGCCATTCGACCCCTGAACCGGCTCGGAGATCTGCGCCGTGAACCTGTCGCCTACCTGATTCGTGTTGGTGCACACTTTCTGCCCCGCATAGAACGACATCTGCGACCCGACAGAAACGGTTCCCATCGCACGCTCGGATCCCTTCGCCTCGGCGGTGACGGTGTTACCGCTCGCGGTCGTGGCGCTCGTGCCGACGGCAGGCTCGGACGGTGCTGTCTGTGCCGGCCGCACCGGAGTGCGAACTATCGGCCGTGTCGCCCGCGGTGGCGCGACGCGCGTGCGCACCCTCGGCGCGGGAACAGGCGCTGCTGTCACTGGCGCAGGCGTGGCCTCGACGGGCACATCCTTGAGCTGAGGCTGTGACGCGGTGTCGCGGTTGGCGAGCGCGAGGTCTTTGGTAAGAGAAGTGTCCTGCGCCAGCACGTCGTCGCTCCTCTTGTCGTTGCAGGCGCCGAACGTAAGTGCCAGCGCGGCCACAAGGGCCGTGCGAGCGATGCTAATTGCGAGTCTCATTGAGAGTGTCTTGAAATGCGAAAGCGCCGCGCGGAGAGATTTCTCCACGCGGCGCTCAGCGGTTGGTTTAGAACCTCACCCTTCCGGATCCGGGGAATGTCCCGCGAATTACCGGAATTCGTGTGTTGATCGAAGCCGGTACGCGACGACGGCCGTCGGTGCGCGGATCGCACTCGTCGCCGTCAACGCCACCGCCACGGAGCACCACCGAGATTATGCCGCCGAGGATTGCGCCGGCGTTCGACCCGCCGCCCCGTCCAACCGTGGTTCCCGAGCCCGATGGCATCTCCACCGGATGCGGCCGCGGGGACTGACTCGGCTCCGGGTCAACCGGGGCGGGCGCCACCACGACCGGCTGAACCGCGACTTCCTCGCTCACGTCCGCCTTCTGGGCCTCGACGGGGGCTGGGGTGCGGGTCGGAGCCGGCTTGTGCTTCACCACACGCTGCGACCGTGCAACCTGTCGGGGCGCGGGCGGAGCCGCCTGCTCGATCGCCGAAACGACCTGGCTTCCCTTGGCCGAAGACGATGCCAGCGCGAGCCCGTCGGAAGTGGACGCCAGGTCCAGGTCCTTCTTGAGGTCGTCGCTCATCGTCTTGCTCTGCCCACTGCACGCCGAGACGATCAGCCCGGCCGTGCCAATCAAAACAATCCTGGTTTTCGTGCGCACAGGTCCTCCTTCCACTTCCAATCGGATGCGCGGTCCGCACAGTCGTGCGTGCAGGCAACCGATGCTGACGTCATCCGGTGCAACCAGTGCGCCATGTCATTTTCCCTCTAGAACCGTAGTTTGGGCCGTCTGTTTGTCCTCGGCGAGTGACAAGGATTTCCCGCAAAACGGACAGTCCTTCCGACCCTTAGTCCGCAGTCCGCAGTGAGTCCGCAATCCGCAATCAGTCCGCAGTCCGTAGTGTACTTTTCATCATGAACAGTCTTTTGACTCGGTCCGTGTTCCTGACTGCAGCCGCCGTCATCGCGGTCGCCTGTAATCGCTCGACGGATGATACACCAAGCTCGCGCGAACGTGCCGCGATCGCCGATTCCCTGAAGCATCTCGTGACGAACGCTTACGATTTGTCGAAGCCCGACGTCGTCAATCGCCTGATGAGTCTTTACCCCACAGAGGGACCGGTGGTTTCCGCCAACACCGGGAGCGCCACCACTACCCGGTCGGCGCTCCAGTCACAGATCGAAACCTTCTGGCGCTACGTCGGAAGCAACATGCGTAACCCGAAATGGGAATGGACGTCGATGCACATCGACGTTCTGTCCCGCAATGCGGCCGTGATGACCGCAACTTACCGGATCCCTCATCTCAATCCGCGCAACATGCCACACGTTATCGGCGGTGCATGGACCGCGGTGTTCGTCAATCGCGGCGGCCGGTGGGTGGTGATTCAGGAGCACCTCTCCGACGCACCGGCGCAGCCGATGTCGATGTCGTAGAAGCCGGGCTTACTCTCCGCCCGGCTCCTGAGCCATCGCGTCGACCGAGATGTTGAGATCCTGACGAAGCGTCGCGTCGCCACTCGCAATCGCCTGCCAGGTGATCTCGTTCCCCTTTCTGAAGCCCTTCTTGGTGACCTTCACGCCTTCCGGCGAAATCGTCGCAATGTGCGGCTCACCGTTGATCTGAATTTCGCGCTTGAGCGTTTTCTCGAGCTTCGTCGGCATCAGTTGTCCTCCACTGGGGGGTTCGATTCCTGCATCAAGATCGCATATCTTGCAGCTAATGCCACCTTTGTAACAGTAGAATCAATGGAACGGAACGCAACTGAGCAGGAAAAAGCGACCGCTTACCTCGTGTACGAGTTCGAGCGCCGCGCCTATCCGCTCTCCGATGCCGGCTTCACAATCGGACGCGACGCAGGCAGCAATATCGTCCTGCGAGAGCCCTCGGTGTCGAGGTCGCACGCCGAAGTGAGAGCAGAAGGTGGCGAGTACGTGCTGCATACAACCGGTGCCACGGGCACGCGACTCAATGGCGAGCTCCTCAACACGCCGCGACAGCTGAGGGACGGCGACCGCATAGAGGTCGGCACAGCCGAGCTCACCTTCAGGCGCTCCAAGCTTCCTCTCGGCGTCTCTGTAGTTGACCGCGCCGAAGCGCATCCACTCGACGACATTCTCAGCCGGCGCACTACCATCAGCAATCCAATTCTCGGCGGGCGCCAGCCGGGAGAGCGACGAAGCGCTCTACCCATGGTGCTACTGTTTCTGGTCCTGATTCTGGCCGTCGGGTACTACTTCCTCACCCGGTAAACCGCGCGAGCACACGCGCCTCGAGCGACTCCTTCAGCGGAGCCAGCGCGAGCCGCTCCAGCACATCGGCGGCAAATGCGTAAGTGAGAAGCTTGCGCGCTACCGAATAGCTCAAACCCCTGCTTCTAAGATAGAACAGCGCAGTTTCGTCGAGTCGTCCGACCGTCGCGCCATGCGTGCACTTCACGTCGTCCGCAAAGATTTCGAGCTGAGGCTTGGTGTCGACACGTGCATGTTCCGACAGCAGAAGATTGTTGTTGCTCTGCTTCCCATCGGTCTTCTGCGCTTCTGGGTGCACGTAGACCTTGCCGTTGAACACGCCGTGCGAGCGCCCGTCGAGTACGCCCTTGTACAACTCATGGCTCGGGCAGTTTGGCGCGACGTGCTCGACGTACGTCTGGTGATCCATGTGCTGCGTGCCGTCCGCCAGATAGAGCCCATTGAGCACGCACTCGGCGGAATCGCCTTCGAGGACGGTGTAGACGTTGGTTCGCGAAAGGTCGGCGCCGCTAGCGAAGCAGAAGGATTCGTAGTAGCTGCTCCGCGGCTGCCGCGCCTGAATCGTTCCGACGTGAAACGATTGCGTCCCTTCGTTCTGAAGCTTGTAATGGCTGATGCGCGCGCCATCGCCGAGTATCACCTCGGTGACTGCGTTGGTGAAGTAGCTGTCGTCGTCCGCCGCCAGATAGCTTTCGATGATCGTCGCCTCGGAGTGACGCCCTGCAACGACAAGGTTTCGCGGGTGGGCGACCATCCCTTCGCTGGCGCTCGCGATGAAAACGAGATGGATCGGCCCGATGGTGGCATCGGCCGTTATGCGGATCAACGCACCGTCGCGGAAGAAGGCAGAGTTGAGGGCGGTGAACGCGCTGCTTGTGCTGGTTGCGGCGGAGCCGATCTCACTCTGCAGCGCTCCCGCCGAATCATCGCGAATTGCCTCAGCGAGGCTTTGAACACTCACGCCCTTCGTTGCGCGATTCTCCTCCGGAGTCGACAGCTCGGGCGAGTAATGACCGTTGACAAAGACGAGTGCGGGACCGTCGGGCTTCAGGAACGCAAGCTTCGACAGAGTTTCCGGCGACACCGCAGCGGGCTTCGCCGGGTGAAAGACGCGGTCGGCGATCGGGGCAACGCTCGTGAAGTGCCAATCCTCGTCCTTCATCGTCGGGAAGCCGAGGGTCTCGAAGCTCTCCATCGCTTCGGCGCGGAAGCGCACGAGCCAGTCCGGCTCGGTTGGAAGATGCGATGAAGCAAGCCGGTCGAAATCGGCGCGATACGCCTGGCGTGACACCGCGTGCGGCAGCGGAGTCGCACCGGACGAAGCGTCGGGCATCTTCAGGACTTCCGTCACGCAGTCGCCTCTGCTCCCGAGCCGGCTCCTGCAACCTCAGTGGCCGCCGCTCCCCCGGAGACCCACTCGTACCCTTTCTCCTCGAGCGCAAACGCCAGCTCCTTTCCGCCCGACTTCACGATCCGCCCGGCGGCTAGAACGTGCACCTGGTCGGGAATGATGTGATTGAGCAGGCGTTGGTAGTGCGTGACGACAATCGTAGCGTTGTCGGGTTGGCGCAGCTTGTTGACTCCCTCCGCAACGATGCGCAGGGCGTCGATGTCGAGGCCCGAGTCGGTCTCGTCGAGTATCGCCAGGCGCGGAGAGAGAACGGCCATCTGGAGAATCTCGTTGCGCTTTTTCTCTCCACCCGAGAATCCGGTATTCACCGACCGGTTGAGCATCGCCGGATCCATGTCCACAAGCTTGATCTTCTCTTCCATCAGGTCGAGAAACTCCAGAGGATCGAGCTCCTCGAGCCCCTTTGCCTTGCGGATTTCGTTGTACGCCGAGCGGAGGAAGTAGGCGTTGGTGACGCCGGGGATCTCAACCGGATACTGGAATGCGAGGAAGATTCCTTCCTGCGCCCGCACCTCGGGATCCATGGCGAGGAGGTCTCGTCCGTCGTACGACACCGACCCCTCGGTCACCTCATATCCCGGATGTCCGGCGAGTACCTGCGCGAGCGTGCTCTTCCCGGAGCCGTTGGGTCCCATCACCGCGTGTACCTCTCCGGCTTGAACGGAGAGGTCGATTCCCTTGAGGATTTCCTTCCCTGCTATCGATGCATGGAGATTTCGAATTTCTAGCATTGAAATTGTTTGCTGGTTTCTCGTGCTGGCGTTTCACAATGACGAGCTGGCTGCTGATAGCGTGAGCTTTTTAGCTATCCGCTTAGCAGTAGCGTTCGGCTCAACCGAGTAGCAATCAGCACGTCACCGTCGAGATGCTTGTTTAGCCAACCGACCCTTCGAGAGTAATCCCGAGTAGTTGCTGCGCCTCGACAGCGAATTCCATCGGCAGATTCTGAAACACTTCTCTGCAAAACCCGCTGACGATCATCGACACCGCGTGCTCGGCGCTCAGTCCCCTCGTCTTGCAGTAGAAGATCTGGTCCTCACCGATCTTCGACGTCGATGCCTCGTGCTCGAGTGTCGCCGAGTTGTTCTGCACCTCGATGTACGGAAACGTGTGCGCGCCGCAGCGGTTGCCGATCAGCATCGAGTCGCACTGAGTGTAGTTCCTCGCCCCCGTCGCTTTTGGAAGGACCTTCACCTGCCCGCGATAGCTGTTGTTTCCCTCCCCCGCCGAGATTCCCTTCGAGACAATCGTGCTCTTGGTGTTCTTGCCGATGTGGATCATCTTCGTGCCGGTATCGGCTTGCTGGCGGTTGTTCACGACGGCTACCGAATAGAACTCGCCCGTGGAGTTGTCGCCCTGCAGGATCACGCTCGGATATTTCCAGGTGATTGCCGAGCCCGTCTCCACCTGCGTCCACGAGATCTTCGAGTTTGCGCCGACGCATTTGCCGCGCTTGGTGACGAAATTGAAAATCCCGCCCTTCCCCTCCTTATCGCCGGCGTACCAGTTCTGCACTGTCGAGTACTTCACAGAGGCGTTCTCGAGTGCGATGAGCTCGACTACCGCCGCGTGCAGCTGATTGGTATCGCGTCGGGGCGCGGTGCACCCTTCGAGGTAGCTCACAGAAGCACCTTCGTCGGCAATGATGAGCGTCCGCTCGAACTGCCCCGTGTTTGCGCTGTTGATGCGGAAGTACGTCGACAGCTCCATCGGACATTTCACGCCCTTCGGGACGTAGCAAAACGACCCGTCGCTGAACACTGCGGCGTTGAGCGCGGCAAAAAAGTTGTCGCTGTGCGGAACTACGGTGCCGAGGTACTTCTCGACGATCTCGGGATGAGTCTGGAGGGCTTCCCCGAACGAGCAGAAAACGATTCCATGCTTTGCGAGCTCTTCCTTCATCGTCGTTCCGACCGAGACGCTGTCGAAGATCGCGTCAACGGCGACGCCGGCGAGCATCTTCTGCTCGTTGAGTGAGATGCCAAGCTTCTTGTAGGCGGTCAGCAGCTCAGGATCGACATCGTCGAGACTTTGCAGCGGCTTGACGCTTTTTGGTGCCGAGTAGTAGCTGATATCCTGGTAGTCGATGGGCTCGTAGTGGATGTTTGCCCAGTGCGGCTCCTTCATCGTGAGCCAGCGGCGGTACGCCTTTAGCCGCCATTGGAGCATGAACTCCGGCTCGTTCTTTTTTTGCGAGATCACCCGGATGACATCTTCGTTCAGCCCGCGTCCAATCGTGTCCGTCTCGACGTCGGTGACGAAGCCGTACGGATACTCTCGATTGACCAGGGTCTCGATTGCTGATCCCATCCTAACTCCTTGGCGTTACAGCACTTCCTTGCATAGATTGAATCCTAAGTAAATTTGTCGGGATAATCAACTACCACTGCGGATGTGCACGGATTGGAAGAGTCAAGGTTCGAGGCTGTTGCCAAGGTGGAAGAGGTGCCCGACGAAGGAACTTTCGGCGTGGTGAAGGCGACGGGTGAGCCGGTGTGTCTCATCAGGCATGCGGGCCGCATCACCGCGGTTTCGGACACCTGCACGCATCAGGAGTTCGCGATGTCACTTGGCGACGTGTTGCCGGATGGAACGATTCAGTGCGCGTGGCACGGCGCGAGATTCGATTGCGCCTCGGGAGCGGTGCGCCAGGGCCCCGCCACTGATCCGCTCCCGGTGTACTCCGTGCGGATCGAAAATGGAATGGTTCTCGTCGGGCCACCGTGTTCTCGGAGTGGCGACGGCCACGCCATCTCCGAGGCGTGGATCCCGGCAGAGGAAATGGAATCATGAGCCGACACACGGTCTTCAGCAGCCGGAGGGCGGATTTCCCGCTCCTTGCCGGCAAT
>Ga0137369_10005273_pt1 | contig 13149 bp, 10 predicted proteins | sample SagtaG_12_FD_104918 | JGI IMG/M metagenome (GOLD analysis project Ga0137369, IMG submission 104918) | Vadose zone soil microbial communities from Sagehorn Ranch, Mendocino, California, USA - Sage1_L_113_16 metaG | ecosystem: Environmental > Terrestrial > Soil > Vadose zone | place: USA... | reverse complement strand
GCGAAGAAGGAGCCGATGGCGGCGATGGAGAGCGCGGGTCCGGCGCGGCCCTGCCGCGCCATTTGGTGGCCGTCGAGGCAGGTGATGACGGAAGTGGCCTCACCGGGGATGTTGACCAGCACCGAGGTGGTCGAGCCGCCGTACTGTGCACCGTAATAGATGCCCGCGAGCATGATCAGCGCGCCGACCGGCGGCAGGCCGAAGGTGATCGGCAGCAGCATCGCGATGGTAGCGACCGAGCCGACACCAGGCAGCACGCCGACCAAGGTGCCGACCAGCACGCCGAGCAGGCAGAACAGGATATTGAACGGATTGCCCGCGACTTGGAAACCCATCCACAGGTTCGCGAGAAGGTCAGACATGACTTAATGCCTCCCGCGTCAGAATCGCGGCCAGAGCTGGAAGGGCAGGTTAAGCAGGTAGACAAACAGGAAGACGCAGAACGCAGTCATTGCTGCCGCCATGATCAGGCTTTCGATCCAGCGCATTTCCGTCGATCCCAGAATCGAGATCATGAACGTCAGAAAGGTTGCTGGGACCAATCCGACCGGACGGATCATGTTGGCAAAGGCGAGAATGCCGATAATGACGAGCGCCGGACCGCGAATCTTGTATTTTTCAATCGGCGGCCCTTCGGCAAAGACGCCACCGATCGCAACCGCGGCGCCGAGTGCGGCAAGGACAAACGAGAAAAGTCGCGGCGCCGTACCGGGACCGAAGGCGAAACCGCGCTGCCCGGGCAGCTCGGCGGAAGCGATCAAGGCCAGCGTCGGCAACATCACGAGAGCGATGCCACCATAGAAATCCCGCGGAGCATGCACGGGCAGGAGGCCAATGGTTGCGGCGACTCCCACCAAGACGAGGGCAGCGGACATAAATCGCGGGATGACCGCATTCGGTACATAAAACGCCCAGGCGAGGAGCAAAGCGGCGAGCACCGTGGCGATCAGCCCGCCAATCAAATTGTGCGTATTGATTGAAAACCCCGGACGCGTCCCCCGTGGGGACGGCGATACGCCCTCTGACATGTTCCCTCCTGGACGCCCCGCACGGCGCGCCCCCCGACCTCCCATTCGGTGGGCACAACCGATGGGTAGCACATTCCAGTGGGCGACGGGAAGCAACCGGCCGGCAAATTTAGCTGGCAGCAGGTCGTTGAGCCCGAGCGGCGCGGCTGCGGCAAAAATCCACAGGGCAGTCAACCGCGTCGTGTCGGTCACCAGCCCGGTGGCCAGCGCGATGGCAACTGCCGCAAAATTATGCGCACTGGCCCGCCCTGACGCTCCTTAAAACGCGTTCCTGCCAGGCGCTGCATTCGGCCGCGGCAGAAGCAGCGCCGCCGATTGTAAGCAGACACCAGTGCCAAGCTGCCCGCGAGCTTCGGCAACGTGTCGTCGTTTACCGCCGCATCCATGCGATCGTGATGCCACACCATTACGGGCGAGGGCCACATAAATGGGCCATTTCCCTGGCCAGCATTGCGGCCGCCGCTCCCATGCTCTTTTTTCGCCCACCTTGTGCGCCTATATTGAGAAGTGCCGGCGCGAGTCGGCTATGGCAATAAACGGCCGTCGTAATAAACCCATCGGACCCGGGGGCAGTACCCGGCGCCTCCACCATCAGGGGATCAGTGGTCAGAAGTCGTTGATCAGACACGACCACTGATTACTGATCGCTGAGACGGGGGCGAAATAGGATCGACGAGGGCGTAAAGGGCGTGCTTTTGCCCGGCATGGTTCCACCGTTATCGGGCCGCATTCATAGTTGCCAATGACAACTATGCTCCGGTTGCCCAGGCCGCGTAACGCGGTTTGGAATACCGATCTGAAGTCCTGAGGTCTTAGCAGCTTCAGGCGGGGTTCGGAGGCACCTGGCAACAGAAGCCTCCACTTCCATATTTAGGGGATGCTGGCGCGCTCGTGGTCGCGCGCGCTAGCATTGCATCAGTGAGTCCAGCGCGCGCGTTGGGTCCGGATGGAGCGCAGCGCGTTCAAGGGATCACCCATGGCCGTCGATCACATCCGCTACGACATCTTGGCCCAAGACGCCTTACGCGGCCTCGTGCGTAAAGTGCTCATGGACACTGCCAAGAATGGTCTGCCCGGAGAGCATCACTTCTACATTTCCTTCGACACGCGCGCCGATGGTGTGCGTCTGTCGCCGCGCATGCGCGCGCAGTATCCCGAGGAGATGACCGTTGTCCTGCAGCACCAGTTCTGGGATCTGGAAGTGACCGAGAGTGGCTTCGAGGTCGGCGTCTCCTTTGGCGGCATCCCGGAACGAGTAGCGGTCCCGTTTGCCGCGGTTAAAGGCTTCTTCGATCCTTCGGTGCAGTTCGGCTTGCAGTTCGAGGAGGTGGTGGACGGTGGCCTCGAAGAATCCGGTCAAGCCGGACAGAATGCCGCTGCAGGGAGCACGCGCGACGCAACGCGGTCAGAGAAGCACACCGCGATCGCGCCGGCGGTGCCCGTCGCCGCCAATCCTGAGCCGGCGAAGACGACAACGGACGCCCAAGATGACAAGCCGGCCGGCGGCGAGGTCGTGCGGCTCGACCGTTTTCGCAAAAAATAAAGTTCGCAAAAAATAGAGGGCGAGTGCGCGGCAGGAATGATCGGCGTGCTGGCTTCGCGCGCGCGGCGGCACGGCCTCCAGGCACCAAACGTGCGCGACGCTGCAGACGCGTTGGCGGTAAACCTTTTGTGAGGGGTGCGATCGTTTATCAACGCGGATATGCAAGCCCGCATTTTCGTCCCCCCGCATGTTGGTGCAAAATCTTTCCGGGAAAATCTTCCCGACGTCAGCCGCATCCGAAGATCGATATGGGCGAGAAATCCTACGCATTTCAAATAGATAGGTTCGTAAGAGAAGGACATATTCGGCGGTTGCCCGCAATACTGACCCAACACTACCGATCCTGATTCCTGAGGCCGAAAGTTCGATTTGAAAGCTGCAATACCCTGATTGTTTACTTGGCTGCGTCTTCGGGCGGGAACTCACACCGGGACCCGCCGCCACGCTATGGGCGCATTTGGCTCCGAAGCCACGTGCAGGAACCAACCCCAGGAGCGGCTCATCGGGTGCGGGATGGGCGATATCGTTAACCTGCGCAGAGCGCGCAAACGGGCCGAGCGGCAGCTGGCTGAACAAACGGCATCTGCCAATCGACTGCGGTACGGACGCAGCAAAGCCCAGCGCGACCTCGAAGCCAAACGCGATGTCAAAGCCCACCGCGACCTCGACCGCCACAGGATCGAAACGGGAGACGAGCGATGAAATCTCCGGTCGTCAAACGCTCCATCGTCATTGCCGGCCATAAGACCAGCGTCAGCCTCGAGGACGCGTTCTGGAAGGGGCTCAAGGAAATCGCCAGCGCGCGCGACATGACCTTGTCCGAACTGGTCGCTGCGATCGACTCGGAGCGGCAACACGGCAACTTGTCGTCGGCCATTCGCCTGTTCGTGCTCGACTTCTATCGTAACCAGCTTTCCGACCATAACGCGGCGCGCGAGGGACCGCGGGACGTGATCGAGGCGCGCGCCGCCTCGAGCGCGTAGCGGCTTGCGGCGCCGCTTCTGCGGCGCGCTAGAGCGCGATGATTTTTGGTTGGATCGTTTGCCCCCTCTGTCGTCATCGCCCGCGAAAGCGGGCGATCCAGTAACCATAAGACTCTCAGTGATGACTGGATGCTCCGCTTTCGCGGGGCATGACAGGGGAGGAGCGAGCAACTCTATCTAAAGTCACCACGCGCTAATATCCGAACAATATCTCCGACAGAGAGCGCGGCCGCGCAGGCGCGGCCGGCGGCTTCTGCGCTTGGGTCGGCGCGGGCGGCGGGGTTGCCGGCTGCGCGCGCGGCGCACGCGGCATCGGGGCCGGGCGGATGTCGACCGGCGGCGGCAGCGGCTGAACCCCTTCAGCCGCGGGGGCGGGCGGTTTCGGCTTGGCAGGGCTCGGCACCTTCGGCGCAGCCGGATCGGCATTGGTCTTGACCGCGGCGGGTTGCGTCGACAAGGCGGGCGCACGCCCTTCGAGTACGTCCAGCTTTTTCGACTGCTGCTCGACCGCGCGCAGCGCGAGCCAACTCGCGAGCGCAGCGACATCGACGGTGCGCTTGGGCGTCTCGATCGGTCCCTTCAGCACGATCCCAATTTCCGGCCGCGTATCCGCGGGAGCACCCGAGCCGCCGGCTCCGAACAAGGTGAGCCGTGCGTCGAGGGCGCCGTCCGACAAATTAACGCTTCCGCCCGCGGCGAGATCGGCGCGTTGCGCGCGCACCGTCGGGTTGCTCAGCCGCGCCTGGCCATCACTGATCGTGATCGCGCCCTCGGCGAGCGCGACGCCAAGGCCGCCGCGCGTGAGCGCGGCATCCACGCGGTCTCTTATCCTGGTCGCGTCGATGGGCAAGCCCTGATCGACCGAACGAATCACCGCATCGAATGCCGTAGGATCAAGCCGCATCACCCGGCCGTTTTCGAGCGTGAAGCTGCCGCTGCCGACCAGCGAGCCGACAAGCGCAACCGGACTCATTCCCGTCCCCTCGGCGGTCGCCTCGAGGGTCAGCCGACCCGAGAGCGATCCTTCGGGCAGCAGTTCGCCGGCATTGGCGCCGACGAGGCGCAGCTGCGTGCGCGCGGTGAGCCCATCGGCGCGGCGCACAAACGTCAGGTCTGCGGCCGCCTGGCCGCCGGCAAGGCGGCCTTCCATTCCCTGCAACGCCAATTCGGAGTCTCCGAAGCGGAGCACGCCGCGGACATCCTGCGCGGCAAGCTTGGGCGTGAGCGCGAGGCGCGCCGCTTTGACCGCGATTTGACCGCTAAGACCCGGTAACGCCTGTTCGAACGGTTCGGCCGGCCAAGGCCCCGATGCATTTGTGCTGGCGCCCGTCCCGGCGCTCGCGGGGCCTTGCGCCGGCATCCCGATTGCGACGGCGATGGCGGCCGGCAGATCGAGCGCGCCCAGTTCGCGGTCCCCGTCGATCGCGATCGGCTGCTGCTGCAGCCCAAGCCCGAGCCGCCCGCGGACGCTTGCTCCCGCCACTGTGCCCGCAAGCTCGCTGATCTGCACAGTCGCCTGGCTCAGAGCGACCCGCGCCGTCACCGATGCCGGCAGCGGCTCGGCCGGGCGGCCGCCCGGCCGGGGCGAGCGAACCGCCGCGTTGGTGATCTTGAGATTGAGGTCGGCGCTCGCTCGCGCACGATCCGCCACGCGAACGGAGCCGTTGCTCGCGACGTTGAGCGCGCCGGCCGCGAGTTGAGCATCAATGGCAAGCTCGCCGTCGAGTGCGCCTTTCACCGCCAATGTCAGGCGCGCCGGCCGCTTGTCGACCACGAGGAAACGGTCGAGGCCGATACATTCGATCAGCGCGGCCGCGTCATCCGCATCCAATCTCCCGCTGAGGTTCACCTTGGCGGCCGCGAGCGCGGCGAGATCGTCGAGCTTGATCGGGTCGCTCGCGCTGGCTGCGTCGCCTTGCAGCGCAACGCGGAACGCGCCGGCGCGGCCGTCGATCTTGATCTTCGCGGCCGCGCTGCCCGCCGCGGCCGGATCGAGGCTCACGGCCGCGCGCAATGTGAGCGGCGTCAAACGTGCCGCCGAGCGGCGCAGCTGGCCGCCCGCTTCGGGCGCAATTTTTTCCACCAGCGCCACGATGCCGTCCAACGCCCGCGCGTCGACGTCGAGCGTCACCGCGCCGTGCGGCGACTGGGCTTTGGCATCGATGCGGCCTTTGGCCGCCAGTGTCGCTCCGCCGAAGTCTGCAATCGCGAGCCGTGCGATCTCGAAGCCGTTCGCATCGCTGCGCATCTCGATCTCGGCCTGCTTCGCCTCGATGCCGGCGACGAGCGCGCGCGCAATCTTGAGCGAAAGCGCGCCCTCGCGCGGCCAATCGAACGTCGTCTCGCCGAGCACCGCCTTGGCAACGGCGTGGACGCGGTCGAAATCGATTTCAGGCGCGCTCAGCACGGCCTCGAGGCGCGCCGGCCGCTCGTCATGCGCCCAGCTGTAACTCAAGCGTCCGGCAATCGTCATGCGGTCGAGGTCGAGCTTGAAGCGATCGATGGTGATCGCATCGCTGCCGACGGTAAGATCGCCGCCGAGGCGCAGCGAACCGGCCGATACAAGCTGCTCGTCGCTGCGTTCGGTCAACCAGGCGACGAGCGCGCGTGGGTCATTGGCCTCGAGCCGCGTCGATCCCACGAACTGCGCGCCGGTCGACGTCGCGCCGAGCCGGCCGCTCAAGCGCAACTGGGTCATGCCCGGCGCGCGCAATTCCAGGCCCCTAATCTCCACCCCGTCACCATCGGCCTTCACATCGGCCGCGAAGCGCACCAGCGCTGCACCGCCGAGCGTGACGCCCTCGGCGCTGAGGCTCAGCGCCGCAGGAATCGGCAGCCGGGACGCCGCAAGGAAGGACTCGGCCAACGTCTTGACGGCGGCGAGCGGGTGCCGACGCGCCGATTCGGGCAGCGCCAGCACGCGGTCGAGGTCGATGTGCGGTGACGACAGCGCGCCCTTGAACTCCGGCTGCCGCCCGAACGTGAGATCGGCGCTGCCCCTGAGCTTCACCGCCCGGTCGTCCGGCCCGTATTGGAACTCGATCTGCTCCAACACCGCCGCAGCGCTGTCTCCTCTAATGCGGCTGGTGACCCGCCACGGCTCGATGATGAGCGAGCCGGCGCCTGCGGGCGCACGGCCGACTGCGCGTGCGAGCTGAAGGCTGCCTTCGAAGCGCGGCACCCCACGCTGCACCCAGATCGAGACGTCCGCTTCGGCGGCGAGCGGCTGCTCGGTCGCATCGACCGTCAATCGCACCTTGGCGCCGCCGTCCTCGGCGATCCGGCCGACGGCAATGCGATAAGGATAACGCTGGCCGGCGACGACGAATGACCCCTCCCCTTTGACAGGCCCGGCCAGTGAGCGCAGCTCGCCCGTGAAGTCGAGCTGGTCGAGCATGAGCCGCGCGTCGCTCGCGGCATCAGCGAGGCTCGCGCGGCCATCCTGGATGTGCAGCCGCGCGATCGATACCCCGTCCAGGTCGAAGCCGAGCTTGGGAACCGGCCAAGCGAGGCGTCCGGTACCGTCGAGCCCGGCGGCAAATTCGGGGCCTTCAAGCCGGGCCTCCGCGATGCGCCATTCGCCGCGCGCCAGCGCACCCAGCGCGAATTCGATCCGCAAAAGCCGCGCCCGCACCTTGCTGCCCTCGTCCGGGCGGCCGAATTCGACGCCTTGCAATACCACGGTCGGAATGGGCAGGAGGCGGGCGTCGATCGCGCCGGTGACCCGGAAGTCGAGGCCCGTCAGGCGGCTGGCTCTAGCCTCGAACTCGCCGCGATAGCTGTTCCAATCGATAAAAAGCGGGCCGACCAGCGCCGTTACCAGCGCCAGGATGATGGCAATCGCAACACCGAGCAGCGTCGTCTGCACGCCGTCTCCACCCCGGGTTTTCGACCCTCGCACCGGGCGGTGTGCGCGGGCCGGGGAAAAAAGCCCGATCACCAATGAGTTGAGCACGATTCATGTTGCCGGACCGTGACGCGGCGCCCGCGACCCGTCCTTGCTCCGCTACGCCCCGAGCGGGGTGGCAATATCCGGCGCCTTGACGGCAAATCTATGTCGGCTGCCAATAGCTTAGGGCGAAATCCGAGGAATTGCGCCGGATCGGCGGCGCCCGAGCGCCAAGGAGCCCTCAATCGATCGCCACGATCTTTCCGGGATTCATGATGTCCTGGGGGTCGAGCGCCCGCTTGATTGCTGCCATGGACGCGAGCGCAGCGCCTCCCAGTTCGCCCGCGAGATATTTCATCTTGCCCTGTCCGACACCGTGCTCGCCGGTGCAGGTGCCGTCCATGGCGAGCGCGCGCTCGACCAGCCGCTCGCATAGCGTCTTGGCAGCCTTGACCTCCGCCTCATCGGCCATGTCGACCAGCAAGGTGAGATGGAAATTTCCGTCCCCCACATGCCCGAGGATCGGTGCGACGAGGCCAAGCTCGGCGATCTCGCGCTGGGTTGCGGTGACGCATTCCGCCACGCGCGAGATCGGGACGCAGACGTCGGTGGCCAGCGCCTGCGCGCCGGGGCGCAACGCGCGCCCCGCCCAATACGCGTCGTGGCGCGCCTGCCACAGGCGCGAGCGATCCTCGGGTTTGGTCGCCCATTCGAACGGCCCGCCGCCGAGGTCGCGCGCGATCTCGCCGAAGCGTTCGGCCTGCTCGGCGACGCCGGCCGGCGAGCCATGGAATTCGACGAACAGCATCGGCACTTCCGGCAGCGCGAGCTTGGAATAGAGATTGGTCGCTTTCACCTGCAGCTCGTCGAGCAGCTCGATGCGCGCGACCGGGACGCCGAACTGGATGGTGGCGATCGTGGCATTGCACGCCGCCTCGACCGACGGGAACGGACACACGCCGGCCGAGATCGCCTCGGGAATGCCGGAGAGCTTGAGCGTGAGCTCGGTGATGACCCCGAGCGTGCCTTCGGCACCGACCATCAGGCGGGTGAGGTCGTAGCCGGCCGACGACTTCTTGGCGCGGCGGCCGGTGGTCATCAGGTCGCCGTTCGCCAGCACGACTTTAAGTGCGAGCACGTTGTCCTTCATGGTGCCGTAACGCACGGCGTTGGTGCCGGAACACCGCGTCGCCGCCATGCCGCCGAGCGAGGCGTCCGCGCCGGGATCGAGCGGAAAGAACAGGCCTTGGTCGCGCAGATGCTCGTTGAGTTGCTTGCGCGTGATCCCCGGCTCGATCACGCAATCGAGATCTTGCGCATTCACCGCCAGCACGCGGTTCATGTCGCGAAAGTCGATCGAGACGCCGCCGTAGGGCGCATTGATATGGCCTTCGAGCGAGGTGCCGGTGCCGAAAGGAATGACCGGTACGCGCCGCTCGGCGCAGATGCGTACGATGTCCTGCACCTCCTCAGTCGCCTGCGGGAAAACCACGGCGTCGGGCGGCTGGTTGGCGATCCAGGTCGTGGTGTTGGCGTGCTGCTCGCGCACGGCCTGCGACGTGACCAGCCGGTTGCCGAATTTCGCGGCGAGCGCGGCGACAACCGCCCGAACCGCGCCGGAATCGCGGCGCGTGATCCGATCGGGCTCTTGTTGCGCCAGTGCCATTGCCAACTCGCGTGACGCTCGCATGTTAACGCAACGGCGCCGGCAAAGCACTCGCCGGCGCCGCGGTTGCATGGAACCCGTGCAATGTCGGCTCGGCTCCGCGAAAGCGGGACCCAGATCGTGAATCGCGATAAGCGGCTCCGGATGCCCAACATAAGCGCGTTCACGCGCGTCTTCGACGCGCTATGCGCGGGAATGAGCAGAAAAGGTGCGTCGACGAGCTCGATTTGCTCTAAGCCGCTACGCCGTCGCGACCAGATCGGCGAGTTTCTTGCGCGCATAGAACATGCGCGTCTTCACCGTGGCTTCGCCGATGCCAACAATATCGGCAACCTCCTTGACGGACTTGCCGTGGTAATAGACGAGATCGATGACCTCGCCATGTTCCGGCGATAGGCGCGCCAACGAGTCCTTCAGCACTTCGCTGCGGCTCCTCTTCTGCAGCGCAGCCTCCGGATTGTCCGCAGGATCGGCGATACTGGATGCAATCCGCGCGTCCAATTCCGCATCGGCGCGGGCGCGCCGGGCCGACAACGCTTTGTAGCGGGCGATCGCGAGCAGCCAAGTCGAAACTGACGCGTCGCCCCGGAATGATCCGGCCTGACGCCATACATCGAGAAACACGTCGCTTAAGAGATCCTCCGCGAGCGTCTCGTCGCGCACGATGCGCAGCAGCCAGCGGTACAATGGTATGCGATGGCGTGCGAACAACGTTCGCATCGCGAGTTGATCGCCGGCGGCAATCCGCCGGATCAACACGTCATCCGATGCAGTATCTGCCAAGGAACTATGGCATGCCGCCGCCCGCCCAGCCGCAGCGGCGGATTTCCCATGCGTAAGGGCAATTGTCATGGGTGATCCCCTTTTATCACGTCCCACCCAGGCAACTCGGTGGTAGAAAAAAGGTTGCATCCCGCATTTCCCGATCAAGCAACTGTGAGCTTGACCGTGTTTTTGCCGCAACAGTTAAGACGGCGCATGCGCTGCATGCCGGCAGGCCCTCAGTCCGGCTGAGATTGCGAACGGCGCCGCAGCACGTTGCCCACCAGCGACGTGACGCTGGGAACTTCGTTGTCCCGGAACGGGATCGGACGGCACAGGTCCATCACGATGATGCCGAGACGCGCCATGCGATAAGCGGCGTAGAGGGCGTCGGCCGCGCTGGTCGCCAACCGCTCGGTCAAGGCGCCGCCGAGATGCTGGACGAGCGAGGAACTCGCGATGTCGACGGCTCCTAGTTTCCCGGCCTCGATCACGAGCCGCCGCAGCAGGTGGATGGTGGTGGCGGCGGTCGGCCGGTGTCCATACGCGGCGGCGATGGAACGCACCATGCGTATGCCGCAGGCAAGAAAGAAGATCGCGTCGGTCAGTCCAGTTGGACTGATCGCGGTGATGCCGAAGGCGCGCAGCACGGCGGTGCGCACACGCGCCTCGGCGCGGCGATCGAGCGGCTGCATGACGGTGCGCGAGAGGATCTCGATCTGCTGCGCGGTCGCGTGGTGAAGCTTGACCTGCCGCTGGAAGGATTCGATTGCCGCGTCGATCTCGCGCTCGCGTGGAACGACGGAGAGCACGTCCGCAATGGCTTTTCGGCCTTCGATCGCCAGCACCTGCCCGTCCGCAAGCCGGCGGTGAATCGCCTCGACATTCTTGAGCCGCACTAGGCTTGTGAGCTCGCGCGCGACCACTGCGCCGCCACCCGCCACACCCGCCGCCACCGCCGTCGCCGCGAGGACGCCCAAGGCCGCGCTGCGCTCGAATGCGGCAACGATCCAGCCGGCGGCATCCACCACCAGCCAGCCGGCGAACAGCATCGCCACGCCGGCGAGTCCGAAGCTCATGACACGGTCGCGTCGGCGCGGCTGGTCACGGGCGTCACGGACGACAACGGGCGCCGGCTCGCTTGGCGTGACGCGCTCGGTGCGCTCCGTCGGAATGATCTGCGGCGCCGACGAAGACCGCGGCGCACCCTCGTCCGCCGCGTCGACCTCGATCACGCGGACGCTCAGCGAAGGACTGTTGGCGGTTTGATCGCTCATCGCAGCTTATCTCCGAGCAAAAATTCGAGCGCTAGGTCGAGATTGATGTGCGCAATTCCCTCTACCGGCGAGGGGTCGATGGCGGGCGGTTCGAACACCGGCACGTTGAGGAACGGCGAACCCCAAGCGTCGGCGCGCGGCGGACGGATCGGAACGTTGCCGACGAAGAATTTCGACTGCTTGTTGCTGCCGATCGGCCGGCCGACCACCACCTGCACGCGCTGGCCCTCGATCTCCTGGCTCTCTTCCCCCGTGGAGATCACCGACGCAAGCGCCGTCACGTCCAATTGCGCGTTACTGCTTCTCACCTCGAGCGCGGGAAACGCTGCCATGTTGCGCAACAACGCGGCAAGGTGGTCGCGCTGGATATCCGGAACATGATCCGCCTTGGTGGCGGCGAACAGCACCTTGTCGATGTGCGGGCCGAGCAGCAGCCTCGAGAGGATGCCGCCGTGTCCGTAGCGGAAGCTCTCCAGAATGGCGTCGAGCGCCAGCCGCGTATCGTCGAAGGCATCGCGGCCGGCCAACAGCGCGCGCAGCACGTCGACGAGCACGATCTGGCGCGAGTAGTGCCGGAAGTGATCCTGATAAAAGCGCTCCACCACCTCCCGCTTGTACGCCTCGAAGCGCTCGGCCATCAGCGCGCCGAGCGTGTGCGGCGCGAACACGTCCACGCCCTCGATGACGTCGAGCGGCGCAAACCACAGATACGGCACTGGGCCGAGCGCGCCCGGACACAAGAACCGGCCGGGCTGAAGAAAGCTCAGGCCGTGCCGGTCCCGCGCGTCGAGGAGGTAGGCGCAATAGCCATCATGCAAGCGTTTTGCGACCTCCTCGCTCGCAGCGTCGTTGGGCCGGTGCTGGGCGAGAAGATCGAGAAAGTCGCGCGCGATTTCGGCGCGCAGGCCCTTGCGCAGCAGCCGCAGCGTCGCGCGCGACCAGTCGGCATAGCTCTGCGCGGCCAGCGGGAGATCGAGCAGCCACTCGCCGGGATAATCGACGATCCGGATCGTGAGGACCGCGGGGCGTCCGGTGATCTCGCTCACAAGCTTGCCCAGCGTGCCGGCCGGGGCAAAGCGGATCTCGATGCCGATCTCGCTGATGCCTTCGGTGCGCGCCGGCCAGTCCGGGATCGCCATTTTCTCGATGTTGTCGAGGTAGGGAAATCGCGTCAGCCGGTTCGCTTTGCCGCCGTCGATCGTGGCCGCGATCATACGGCGCTCGCCGACGACGCCCAGCAGCGGCATGCGGTTGGGGTTGTGTGCGCAGCTCAACAGATTGTGGATCAGGCTGGTCACGAAAACGGTTTTGCCGGATCGGCTCAAACCGGTCACCGCGAGCCAGACCGTCGCGCCGCCGGCAAGCTCGCCGAGGCTGCCGGATACCCGCTCGGACGCCTGGGCGAAGATCGGCGGCAGCCAGCTCCAGTTCACCATCGACGCCATTTTCAAACCTGATTGCTTCTACCCGTCGTCCCCGCGAGGGCGGACCCAAGATCACCGGCCTCTGGAATATGGGTTCCCGCCTCCGCGGGAACGACATCGGGAGTGGGCCCTAAAGCGGAGTTTCGCAAGTAGGCTCAAATGGTAGACGGCGCGGCGCCGCACGGCGTAAGGTCGGCTCATGCTTGACCGCTGCGGGCTAGCCTTACGTAATGATTGCGCGGACTTACGCTGGCAAACCGCCACTCACATCGTCTTTGGGCCGTAACGGATATTCCACGCGCTGGCAAACCGCTGCCTCGCATTTCGCATCACCGCGGCGATCAGCGCGATCTTGTTCGGCGGCCAATCGGTCTGGGCCGCGTAGGCGGTCCACAAAATCGGCACGGCAATCAGCAAGCCGGTCAGCTAGGGCCTATCTCGCGCGCTTACCCAGAGATGGCAGGCCGCCCGAAAGTGCTCGGATGCTTTTCGAGGCTGGGAACTTTCGTTGCTTTTTGTGCTTTGTTTTCCGCTTACGCTTAGGTGCCGGCCTTGGTACAGCGTAAATCCAGCTAGT
>Ga0137369_10005271_pt1 | contig 13149 bp, 9 predicted proteins | sample SagtaG_12_FD_104918 | JGI IMG/M metagenome (GOLD analysis project Ga0137369, IMG submission 104918) | Vadose zone soil microbial communities from Sagehorn Ranch, Mendocino, California, USA - Sage1_L_113_16 metaG | ecosystem: Environmental > Terrestrial > Soil > Vadose zone | place: USA... | reverse complement strand
GGGGTGCCGGTGATGGCCTCGACCGCACCGTTCTGCTCGACCGCGAGAAAGATGTCGGCGATCGCCATGAGCGGAGTCGCCTGCGCGCGGATGAGCAGCCCCTGATAGGAGCCGACCGTCCGCGTGATACGCTCCTTGTTCGCCTGCGCTTGCGCGGCCACCTCCAGCGCAATTGCATTCAGCGCCTTGCCGGCCGCGTCGCGCTTGGTGTAGGCGACCGCCTCGTTGGTCATCGCGCCCTTGACAATCGCGGCCTTGAAATCCGCGTCCGCAACTGGCGCGACCAGAGCCTGTGCGGCGACCAGCAGTGTGCGGCGCTCGGCCATCCGCTCGCGCGCCCAGGCGATGTCGCGTAGCTTCGTGCGCATGCGTGCCTGGGTATCGCGATGGCTGCTCTGCAGACTTGCCAGTTTGACCAGCTCCGCGTCGAGCTGGACCTTGCGGATCACTCTGGGGTTGCCCGACGCAATCGCCTTGATCTCCGCCGCCGACAACACGACCTCGGAGATGTCATCAATCGCGCGGATGGTGACATCGCCCGAGCGCATCTGCCCGATGAAACGCGCCTTGGTCTCGAGGGTCTGCCAGATGTAGCCATCGAAGCTGCCTTCGGTGACGTAGTTGCACACAAACACCTCGGGCCAGGCGTTGCCCTGCCGCTCGATCCGGCCGACGCGCTGCTCCAGATCGCCCGGCCGCCACGGGGCGTCGCGGTTGTGGAGCGCGATCAGCCGTTTCTGAATGTTCATGCCGGTGGACTGCTTGGAGGCGATCAGCACACGCACGTCGCCGCGGCCCAGTGCCGCGAAGAGGGCCGCGCGCCTGGTCCTGGTGTTGTGCTCCTGAATGAAGGCGACCTGCTCGGCCGGGATGCCGCGCGCCGCGAGCTTGGCGCGGATCTCGTGATACACGAAACTCTTGTCCAGCTCGGGATCGGCCGTCTCGTCGCCGTCGATGCCGTCCGCTGTCGCGGTCGCGCCGTTCTGCATCAGCCCCTTTGACCTGGGCGTGGACAGCTCGCAATAGATCAGCTGCGTGGCCTTCGCGGCGTCAAAGCGTTGATGCAGGTCTGCGACGGTGTTGACCAGCATGTTGATCTTGCAGGCCGGCTCTTCCGAGCCACCAGTTACCAACCGTACATCGAGCGCGGCCTTGCGGCCGTCGGAGGTGACCTTGAGCATGTTGTCCTGCCACGGCTCCACCGATCCGCTCTTGATCGCCTCGACCCGCGCGACGAACGAGCGCACCAGCGCCTTGAGCGCGGGCGAACCGGGAACGCTGACGGGGATGGGCTTGCCGCCGATCAGTCTGGGCGTGGGCAGTCCCAACTGCTCGCGGCTGCGGCTAAAGGTCATTTGGAACCACAAGTTGAACAGCTCCGGCAGGTTCACGAACTTGCACAGGCGCGTGTTCATCCGGAATCCCCCGCCGTCCGGCGTCATCTCGAACACGGTTTGCGTCTCGGCAAACGTGCTGGCCCAGGCGTCGAAGTGCTCGATGCCGTGAGCGGCAAGGACCTCCTCCTGCAGATACTTCTGCATGATGAAGACCTCGCCGAGGGTGTTGAGCACCGGCGTGCCGGTCGCAAACACGACCCGCCCGCCGCGCCGCCGCAGATCCCAGGTTTTGATGCGCATGTCGAACGCGCGCTTGCTGTCACCCTTCGGCACGCCGGGCAGACTGCCCAGCATCGTTGGGACGCTCAGATTCTTAAACTCGTGCGCCTCGTCGACCATGAGCGCATCGATGCCCAACTCGTCCCAGGTGATGATCCGGGCGTCGTCGTGCTTGACGCGATACTCCTGTTCCTTCAGCCGGTTCTCGAACGCCAGGATCTTGCGCTCGATCTCCTTCATCGTTCGCTTGTCGGTGCGCGTGGCGTCGCGCTTGCGCTTCATCTCTTCGAGATAGAAACGCAGCTCGTCGACCTCGATCTGGATAAACTCCTTCGCGACGCGGCCGGTCTCGATAAATCCAAACGAGGTGTGCGCACAGATGATCACATCCCATTCCTCGGTGGCGATGCGGCTGAGAAACGTGCCGCGCCGCGCCTTGGCAAAGTCGTCGGCCGACATCGCCAGCACCCGCATGTCGGGATACAGGCGATTGGCCTCGCTGGCCCACTGCTCGGTCAGGTGGTTCGGGACCGTGATCAGGATCTTCCTGGCCAGGCCCAGGCGCTTCAGCTCATGCGCGGCGGCGAGCATGATGAAGGTCTTGCCGGCTCCGACGCACAGGTCGAGCAGCACCGATGAGGTCTGCAAGATCATCCACACCGCATCCTTCTGGTGCGCGGCCAGATCGCCGCCGCGCAGGACCGTCGTGTTGATGCCCGGTAGACTCAGGTGCTCCCCGCTGAAGTCGCGCCGGCGCGAGGAGTTGAACAGCTCGTTATAGATCTGGCAGAGCCGTTCGGTGCGGCCAGCGTCCTCCCAGACCCACTTGGTCCAGGTCTCCTTGATGCGCTCCAGTTTCTCGCGGGCCAGCAGGGTTTCCTTCTGGTTGACCACGCGAGCGCCATCCTGGGTCTCATCGTAGATCACCGGAGTCTGGTTGTTCAGTCCTTTTTCGATGATGTCAATCGCGTGCATCCGCCCGGTGCCCCACTCGACCGTCGCCGCATGCGAGCGGCGGCTGAAGGCTTCGTCCGCGACAACCCACCTGGCGAGCTTGCGCACGTACGTGATGTTGCCGCGCCCGTAGTGATGACCGTAGAAGCTGGGGATGAGCGTGGAGACGAACTGGATATAGATATCCTCGGGCACCCACGGGGCGCCGAACTTGACCGCGATCTGCCCCGGCGTCAGCGGGGCCGGCATCATCGCTCGCAGCGCCTCGGCATTCGCGCTGAAGCTGGGATCGAGGAGCGCCGCTTGCTCGGCGGCGGCGAGTTTCTTGCGGATATTGCCGCTCAAATACTCGTCGGCGGTCACATAGGCGCCGCTCTCCGGGACGCGGTAGATGCGCCCGGTGAGCGCGGCGGCGCTGTCGCCGTCCGACTCGCCGCTGAGCTGCGCGATCCGGCTGATATCGACCTTGCCGAGCTCGTCCAGACAGCGGATGAGCGCCTCATCGGCGGTCATGCTGCCCTCGACGACGCGTGGAGCCGGGCGCACGGTCGCCTCGGTGAAGAGTGGGGCCTTGCGAGCGGTGGTGGCGCCGTTGTGCTGTGTCACGTCGCTCTCCAGCGCCTTGAGGAACAGCAGCTCGGGCTCGCCCTTCAGCGCCTGCTGATTGGTACGGGTATGAATCGCGCCGTATGCTTTGACGAACGCGTCGTAGAGTGTATTCAGCTCGATGCGTGCCGCTGTGGCGTCCTGCTCCTGCACATCCAGGTGGATGACGTGCTTGGCAGCCTCGTAGATCGCCAGCATCCCCGCGACACGCGGGTTGCCGATATCCAGCCGCGGCTGCTTGATTTTCACGACCGGCGCCGGCGCCACGGCCGGCTGCGTGTGGCGGAAGATCGGCAGATCGCTCAGGCGCTCGCTGATTGCGTCGGCAATAGTGGTATCAGCAAGCGGGATGACCGAGCAGAACAGGTGCTCGCCATCGCGCACGACACGTGTGCGGCCGGCGATCTGCTCGGCATGGGCCGCGAAGGAGCGCCCCATCCGCAGGAGCGCGGTCTCGTTGTTCACGATCTCGACCTCGCCCTGACTCAGCTTCGAGGCAAAGGTGAAGTGGCCAGTTCCGTCATCGTCGATGAGCGGGACGTTCAGCATAGCGGTCTCGATCCAGGTCGGATTCTCGACGGGCTGCTCATCCGCCGCATAACGTCGGAAGATCAAAATGTCGGCGCCGCACTCGGTCCCGGCATTGGCGCGGAATGCGCCCTGTGGGAGGCGCACGGCGCGGAGCAGCCTGGCGCGCTGAGCGATCCACGCACGCATGCGCGTATCGCGCTTATCCATGGTGCCGAAGGAGGTGATCACGGCGACAATCCCGCCGGGGCGCACGAGCGTCATTGATCGGGCGATGAAATAGTCGTGAATCGTACGGGTCAGGTAGTCCTCCGTCATCCGCGGGTCGAAGATCTTGTCATTCCCGAACGGGACATTCGAGATGACCAGGTCGTACTCGCCCTCGGGCAACCCAGTCTCCTCAAACCCCTGGCCGCCGAAGAGGGTAACATCGGGATGCAGATACGCCGCGATCTGGCTGGAAACCGTATCCAGCTCAACCGCTGTAATCTGCGCTCGTTCGCGCAGCGCAAGCGGCATAGCGGCAATGTAGTTGCCGACGCCGAACGCCGGCTCCAGCACCTTGATCGTGCCGGGGATCGCCTCCAACAGGGGCAGGAGCGCAGCCCACTTGGCGGTCAGCACGTCCTGCGAGGTATAAAAGGCATTCAGCGAGGCGCGCTTGAGCGCATTGCGCTCCGCCTCCGACACGAGCCCGTCGAGGTCGCCCCTGGCCTCATCGCCGAAGGCGCGCCTCAGTAGTGCGCTTTCGCCAAATGCGCTGTAGTGCGCGAGTGCAAGGCGCTCCGCGTCGCTCAGATCCTGCGGCCCACGCCGCTCCTGCTGGAGTTGGCGCAGCAGCTGGATCGCCGCGACGTTTTTCTGGTAGCGGTCGCCTGCGCCGGCGAAGGTCAGGGTGGTGCCGTCGGTCAACGTGAAGAACGGAGTGGCGACGACGGAGGTCATGGTGCATCTCCTTTAGGCAGATGCGCACCATGCCCCCAGCGGGGCAGTGCGCATACTGCCCCGGATGGGTGGAATTCGGTTAAGCCGCGAGCCGTCCTGACGCCGCTAAGGCGCTGTGGGCGACGCGGTAGTGTTTTTTGAGATACCAGTCGGGCTCGTGCTGCTCAAGGAGACTAAGCAAACAGCGCGTCCACGGTCTGGATATCCCCGACGGATGTGCTCGGTGCGATGGGCTTTGGAGCGGGGAGTGGGAGAGCTATCCCCTGCGCGGTAGCCGAAAAGTCGCTGTCCTGGCTGTTCAGAATGACCGAGCCGTCCGTGGCCGCAAACAGGATCAGCATGCCCATACTTTTGACGGCGAGGCGCAGCTGCTCGTACAGAGCCACCAACGCATCAGCCTCGAGGCGCACGCTACAGATGTCGCTGCCATCCAGGCAGGGGAGTGAGAGATCAATCGCGCCTGCGACCAGGCGGAGCGCGCCGTTATTGACATGGATCTCGACGGGTGTACCCGCGCGTTGCGCCAGAAACAGGGCTGCGGCCAGATCGGCTGCCCCTATATTCAGGAACGCCAGACCCGGCGCATCGCCTGATAGCGCGTGCTGCGCGTCGTCGGTCGCCTCAGGGACAATCGGCGCGGAGGCGGCGGGGGTGATGGTGTGAATGATAACGGGCGTAGCGTCCAGCGCGTCGCGCAGGTGCTTCAGATAGCCCACGCCGTGCTGAGCCAGCACGAGCAGCATTCGTGCGGCGATGTGCTTGCACACCCCACCGCGCAGATGTGCATGGGTAAAGAAATCCTTGCAGGTACAGGTGGATGTAACGGTATAGCTCGATTGTTTACCGCGGCTGCTCGATGCGAGCACGTTCAGGCTGCCATCGGATTGAACCGAATAGATACCGGACGCGATGATCTTCTCGCGTGCGGTGAGCGCTTTTTCCTGGATCTTCTCGGCACTGAACAGGCGGTGAAATACCTGCGTTGCCAGGCCCAGCGCCTCATCGGTGATCAGCGCGCCCGGGTTCAGCGCGGCCTCGGAGAAGAGGGCATACCACACGGCGAAGTCCAGTTCCATGCGCGCATCAGCCAGGGCGACGTACTCGCTGGCGACCAGGCGGTCGTCCAGGTACACGTCCCAGGCCAGCGCGCTGTCGCTGTCCGCGTAGCGTTTGATGCCCGGCCGCAGTTCCCGCCGTGGGATGGTGAGTGCGGTGGTCATAAGGGTGTCACCTCAACTCGTTCTGCGGCGGCCTGCGCCGCCACATAGATGAGCAGATGGGTGCGGATTGCTCGACTGTGCCATCGGCGCTCGCGCTTGCGCGCGCGCCGGTGGGTGCTGTGCGCCCTAGCGCTAAATGGACGAAGCGCGGTCAGGCGGCCTGTGTCGCAGACGATTCGCACGCCTTGAGCTGGTCGATCAGCTTGGAGGCGTCGAGCTTCGAGAGCGCGGCGGCCTGCGCGCGAAGCGCTGGCAGGTGCTCGCGGTCAGAGAAGCGCGCCAGGTCGGCGATCCGGAAGCGGGCGCCAATGGCGTTGACCGCGGCCGAATTGGCCTTACGCAACTTGCCAACGAGGGTGAGGATCAGGACGAGCTGCCTGTCGCTCGCGAGTATGAGCGAGGTTGGAGCGTCCTGCTCTGATGAGCGCAGCCCCACACGTTGCTCAGCCGTGTACAGCGCGGCGCGGGCCGCGGTGATACGATCGCTGGATGGTGTCGCCGCGCCGAGCTGGGTTGGCGCGGGTCGCGCGTTCGACGTTGGGCGCGGTACAGCGGCGGTTGCGTGTGGACGGGTGATCAGACCAGCACGCGCGTACATCTCGTAGGCACAGCGCCGATCCTCGCCGTCGTGCGGGTAGAAGATCTTGCGTGCCGAATCGTACTCACCATGCATCCAGACCTCGGGGAGGAAATACAAATAGAGTCCAAGCATGAGCCCTTCAGCGACGACGCGCTTCTTCGCTTGCGCCTCGGCGTCCATCGGGCCAATCCGCTCGGTCTCGGCTTTGCCGCTCGACCATTTCTGGATGAGGCCCTGGAACGTCCACAAGTGGGCGATCACATCCGGTCCCCACGGCAGCAGGCGAATACGGAAGTTGTTTGGGCCAACCACGTCGTTGAGCCGCGGCAGATAGCCAGTCCACCACTCGTGGTAGGCGAGAGCCAGCGCGGCGGTGCCGTCGCGGTTGACCGCGCCGGGCCGAACCTGGATCTCATCGACCGGGAAGGGCTGACTCAACTCCTCAATCGCGGCCTGCACATCCTTCGGTAGCTCGGGGAAACAGCCCAGGTACTCGGCCGGGGTTGGTATGGTCAGTGATGTCATAGAGATATGCTCCTGCGCCGGCAGCCCGTTCGTGGGCTGCCGGCGGCAATAAAGGTAATCGTTAGCGGTAGCCGTAGTACGTGACGCCGCCCTGCACAAATGTCGCGTAGCCGAAATAGCCGAGGATTGGCAACCAATGCTGGTCGCGGAAGTTGCTGATCGCGGCGACGGCGGGGTTGGTGCCGCCGGTATCAAAGGCGCGCTTCTCGACCTGCAGCGCGATGCCGCTTGAGAGCTTGACCGTCCAGCAGTTGGTATGCATATTCAGCGTCGAAACGCTGGTAATACGCAGGACTGCGGCGGACGGGGTAGCTGCAACGGCGGGGCGTGCCGTCATCGCAAAAATGGCGACAATGATCAGCGTGGCGAGCGAGATTGAGGCAATGATTTTCATGGTGATAGCTCCTTTGAGGTTACCCAGGAACTATCACGCGCCCGGCCGGGGCAGTGAATAGCCCCGGGAAGGCGGAATAACGATGGCTGCACAGCTTGGCGCAGCCGATGAATGATGGGTATACTGCGTCTACCGCAGCATCATGTACACGGCGCACCGAAGCAGCCGCAAGCCGATGCGACGTGTGGTGAACTGCGAATCGAACCGATCAGGGATGAGGGCCGGCGCGTTGACATGCCGGGAAGAACTGGACTAGATGGTCAGGTCTGGTGCGCCTTCAAATAGCTGGGCAACCAGCAGACGTACCGGCAGCATGGCGGCAACCAGTGTGCCGTCCGACGGCACGCGCTCGACATGGGTATAGTCGGCGAGCGAGGCGTCGGGTTGCGTATACATGAGGATATCGCGTTCAGCGGGCCGTACAATCCAGTACTCCGGCACGCTGGCGCGTGCGTAGCTCTTGCGCTTGATTTCGGTGTCGGTCTCAGCATTTGCTGGGGAGAGCACCTCAATCAGCATGGTTGGGACGCCGCGGATGCGCCGGTCGGCAATCATGCCAAGATCTTCAGCGCGCACCACGACAAGATCAGGTTGTACGGGATCGCAGCCCGGCATCAGCACCCCAATCGGCGCGACGAACACGACACCGAGGCGCGGTCGCGTGATCTGGGCATGCAGCTCAAGGAATAGCTGCTGAACGATCCACTGGTGGAAACTGCTGGGCGCCGTCGTCATATAGAGCACTCCATCAATTACCTCGTAGCGATTCCCATCGTCGGGCAGCCGCTCCCAGCGGTCGAACGTCCACGTCGCATCGATGGAGCGCAGAACCAGATCTGGCAAACTATCGGTGATCGTCATCTGATTTCTCCTGGCACGGCACTCTGTTCATTTAATCATACCCATTGCAATGGGTCATGTCAATGTTGCGCTTCATCCAATCCGGCTGTGGAAACGTGTACAGGCTTTACGAGCAAACACGATTCCCAGCTTCTCGCAGCCTGCGATGGGCGCGCTGGCGCGGAGGCATCGGTGTCGCAGCCGGCGCAGCGGGCGCGCTGGCGTAGTACAGAGTGGCAGCTTCGCGCAGCAAACGCTGCGCGGTCGCGGTGTCGCCATGGCGCGCGGCCAGGTGCATGGCCCGGCAGGTCTCGGTCGGCATCGCGTCGATGATACGGGTCAGATCCTGACGCGACACATCGTACGAGAAGCTTCCCATCGGGATACGACCACCACCCTGGCCCTGAAGAGATCTGAGAGACATACGTGTTCCTTTCCGCGGCTGTGCCGCAATAGCGCGCAGCCGCTCCACTTGGAGGGCTGCAAAAATTTGCAAGCCCCCAAGCTGGGGGAAAGGATCCGATGCTGAACTGTCAGTCGCGCCCGCGCCGCATGAGACGGCGGGTGGGCAGTGGGATAGGAGAGGTGCGGAGGTGTGTGACCTGCCTGCCGTCGGTATGGGTCACCAGCGGGGAGGGCAGGTAGTAATCCTGGATATCCGTCTCGCGGATACCCGTGAATGGGCGCGCGTGGGTCTGATGGAGGAAATACATGTCGAAGCCTCGCTTTTCAAGTGATGGGCTGCGACATCACTGCCCCCATCGGACCGTGATCGAACGCGGCCCGTGGCAAAATATCATGGCGGCTGATCGTAGGGTCGGCGCTTATGAGACGCAGGAACACCTTTCTACACGGAGGCGCGTATAGGATGCAACCTCAAGTGCAAGGACCGAGAATCAAAAAAACCACGTTCACAGAACAGGCGTGCTCTCGAAAGAGCAACAGGTGTTCGATGCGCGTGGTAACAAGGGAAGTTTGGGTCGCTGGCCACGCAAGGCAAGCGCACAAGAGCGCGGTGCAGCGCGGTGCAACAAAAAAGATCGATCGGGAAAGTGGGCGTGATGGCGCGCAGGCGTCAGATGGGCGCGGGCGCGCAGGTAAAACTGTAGCTACGGTACGAGGCGGGCACAACAGGGTGAAGGCCCATACCGGCGTTGTGTCTATGCGATTGTCAAATGTACAGCAGAAGAATGGGGTTCTTCCGCTGACCCGTACGGACTTGGCGCTTCGTAGTCACGAGCGTTGGCGCGTGCCGAAAGTGCTGGCGTGCGCCGCTGGTCGGGACCAGGAGACGGCAAACCTGCGCGAGTCAGATCGCATCACAGACTCTAGCACATAGTCGTAACCAATTTAGTACCAGAGGGTGTGGAGCTTAATTTAACAACAGAGACCATCTGCCTGTGGCTCAGGAGGTTGCGGGTTCGAAACCCGTCAGGCACCCCATCTCACCATCCACTCCCCGCATTGTTTCCACGGCTGCCACCATAGGTGCATAGAGATCCGTCGGTGTAATCGCTTTGATACTGTGCGCCTCCAACCAGAATGTTCGGAAGACATAGCGGAGTGCGGCGCGTTGCTGCAGCTCGTTGGCACCCTCAAGCAGATCGCCCAGGTCATTCAGCAGCGTGAAGGCGCGCGTTGAATTGTAAACACTCTGCGGCTGCGGCACACTCGCCTGTTCCAGCTGCTGCTTCCAGGCCGCTCGCTGCTTGGCGTAGGTCGCCTCGTCGATATCTCCGGCTGCATAGACTAATGCAAGCCGCTTCAGTTGTGCCTCGATGGCCGCACGGCTAACCGCCGATTTTGGGGTAAGCGGCTGGAGCAATGCCTCCATTTGGCGCGCGATCGTCACCTGCCATTCACCCGGAAGCGCGAGCGCCTTCATCATCTCAAGCGCATGAGCTTCGACCGGCTCAGCCCGTACCAGTGGCGCGTCGCAGGTACGATGGTCACGGCCAGCGCAGTAATAGTAGCGCAGCTGCCCCTGCCGCCCGCTGGGATGCGTCCACATCGGTTCGCCGCAGATTGCGCAGCGCACGATCCGCGAGAGCAGCCAACCATCGCCATTCGTATGGCCGTGGCCACCGCGATCACGCTCAGCACGTAGTGCCTGGCAGCGTTCCCAGGTTGCCTGATCGATCAGCGGCTCGTGCAGACCGTCATATTCCTTGCCAGCGCACCGTACCTTCCCGATGATGCGGGATTTTTCAAAATCGCGCGCACACTCTCGCGCCCGGGAAGCTGCTCTGACCCGTCGCCTTGCCTTGATCTGGGGACCGCCGGGGACCGGTAAGAGCCAAACGCTACGTGCGATTATTGGCGGAGCCGTATGGCACGCTCACACGCACCGGCAGCCGTTGCGCCTCCTGATCGCATCAAACAACTACACAGCCTGCCTGGGCGGTGTGTGATTGATCAGAATGTTAACACCGCTCCAGGAGCGTGGGCCAGCGCCCGCCATCTGGGTGTGGTCCGCCACGATAGGCATCTTCATGCGCCAGCACCGCCGCCACCGTGCGCTGATTCCAGCGCCCGCCGCCCTGGGCGCGCAGCAACTGCACCAGCTCGGGCACGGTCGCCCCCGCATCGCGCAGCAGGAAGATCCGCCGGACGATTGGCGCCCTGGCAGAGTCAATGACAATGCCGCTGGCGGTTTGGAGGTAGCCGAACGGCAGGTTCGACCGCCGCTCCGCGCGCACCGTCGGCGTGGCAAGCAGGGCAGCAGCCGGCGCTGACGCTGGCGCCACAGATGAAGGAACCAACTCCGATCCCTGAGCGATCTGGGCAAGCGCGCGTACAACCAGCATGGCGAAACTGCCATATGCGGTGGTTGTATCAAACGCTTCGTGGAGGCTCACGAGATCCACCCCATGCCGCGCCAGTATCTCCAGCAGCGCCAGGACATCCACCACCTGCGGCCCCAGGCTGGCCAGAGCGGGGATCACGACCACTTCGCATTGCTGCTCCTGAACGGCCGCTCGGAGCTGCTCGAGCGCCGGACGCGTGCCATCTGGAATGGCCAGCGCATCATCAACCAGGACTTCGACGATTGGCCAGCCTCGCGTCGTCGCCCAGGCCGAGCAGCGGGTCCGCTGCGCCCGCGGATCCATGCGAGAGACAGCAGTGACCATAGGATGATCCCACAGGTAGATCATCGCGCGCCTCTGCACGGAATGGATCGGCTCAGGCTCGGTCGACACCTGGTCCATGGCATAAGCACTTTCAATTGAGCGGTCCTGCGGCGCAGGCACGGGCGTCGTTAGTGCAGCGCCCCAGAAGATGCCACGGCGTGTGGCATGCAGTGTGCAGTCCGATCATAACATGGATCGTGCGGGTCCTGTGCAGCTAACACAGGACGTTACCGCCACGCTATCGATGCTCACACCATCCAAATAACCACACCCTAAATCGCATCAAACTGCCTTCACCTAATATTACAACGAGACTTCATGGTATCATCCTCCCTGCTCAATTTACCCTTGGGAGGAGAGGATGGATCATCTGGAAACGATTGCCACGGCGCCAGTGCTTGACCTGACGCCACAGGATATTGATAGCCTGCTGGACGAACTGCGCAGCTATCATGCGATCTTCAGTCCAGTGTTTAAGCGGCCTGAGCAGCGCGAGTGGTCGCAAACCTATCTGCATGGACTGCTGCTGGAGCTGCCGCGCAAGTCGATTGAGCCAATGATGTTGGCGTTGCGTGGGGCCGATCGGAATGCCATCCGGGCCATGCAGCAGTTTGTGAGTGAGGGAGCCTGGGAGGATCGCGCCATCCTGCACCGCTTGTGGTCGGAAATCGATGCCGATCTGGGCGATGATGACGGCGTGCTGATTCTGGATGGCAGCGACTTTCCCAAACAAGGCAGCCAGTCGGTCGGGGTCAAACACCAGTACTGTGGCGAACTCGGCAAGACCGCCAACTGTCAGGCAGGTGTGTTTCTGGCCTATGCCAGCCCGCAGGGCTATACGTTGCTCGATCACCGCCTGTATGTACCCGAGGAATGGATCACCGAGAGCGCATACGCCGAGCGGCGCAAAGCGTGTGGGCTGCCCGACGACCTGACCTTTGCGACCAAGCCTTCGTTGGGCTGGGCCATGATTGAGGAGGTGGCCCAAGCCGGAACCGTGCGCTGCCGTTGGCTCGCCTGCGACGAAGGGTTTGGGCGCGATACCGCCCTGCTGGATAAGATAGCTGGAGCGGACTTGTGGTACTTCGCCGAAGTGCCCCACGATACCCAAGTGTGGCAGGCGCGCCCAGATGTGGCGGTGCCGGAGTGGAGCGGGCGCGGCCGCAAGCCGACGCGCGAACGCGTGGTCGCAGATGCGCCCGCGCCACAGACAGTGGCGGCGGTCGCCAATGGGTTGCCGGCCAGTGCCTGGTCGCAGCAGCTGATTGCGGAGGGCAGTCAGGGGCCACAGGTCGCTGAGTTCGCGTTTGTGCGCGTGAGTGCCGTGCGTGATGAGCTGCCGGGTCCGGAGGTCTCTCTGGTGCTGCGCCGCAGCCTGACCGACGCGGAACTCAAGACGTATCTGTGCAATGCGCCGGCGGACATCCCACAAGAGCGGCTGGTGCGGACCAGCGGGATGCGCTGGCCGATTGAGACCTGTTTCGAGACGGGCAAGCAGGAATTGGGGATGGGCGACTACGAAATCAGGAGTTGGCAGGGCTGGCATCATCATATGACACTCGTGATACTGGCGCTGGCTTTTCTGGTGCGGGTGCAGAAGCGCTTGAAAAAAACGCTGCTGCCCTGACGCTGCCGCAGGCGCAGTTCTTGGTCGCGCACGCCATCCCACGGCGCACCTTTGATGCCCAGTGGGTGCTGGAGGTCTTGGCGTATTGGCAAGACGCAAATTATCGAGCGTATCGGTCGCATCGGAAACGGCGTTTAGCCTACCTCAATCAGCGGAAGTGATAAAGTCTCGTTGTAATACTAG
>Ga0137369_10005264_pt1 | contig 13160 bp, 11 predicted proteins | sample SagtaG_12_FD_104918 | JGI IMG/M metagenome (GOLD analysis project Ga0137369, IMG submission 104918) | Vadose zone soil microbial communities from Sagehorn Ranch, Mendocino, California, USA - Sage1_L_113_16 metaG | ecosystem: Environmental > Terrestrial > Soil > Vadose zone | place: USA... | reverse complement strand
GGCCGCACACTGGTCGGCAATCTAGCTTATATCGGTTTTACCCAATTCCCAGGCGGCGAGATTTTGTTTTGGGTGTATCAAATTCTGGCGGTGGCATTACTCTCCGCGGCATCTATGACCGCCTTTCAGGATTTACAAGCCACCGAATGGCGAGACGTGGCTATCGGCGAGCTCCCTGAGTTCATCGTTTATCGGAACGCACAAGGAACATTTACTCGTTCTGTAACAATTGGCTTTGTCGCTACGATTATTATCATGCTCTTGGTGCGCGGGCAGACCTCCGTAGCCGTGCCATTCTATGGGGTGGGCGTATTCATGCCAATCATGGTGATGGCACTTGCGATACGCAAACATGTCCTTCAGCATTCCATAGGTAGGAAACGTGCCTGGGGCGCATTTGCTGCATCATTTGCAGCGGCACTGGCGGCGGTTGTATTCGTAGGGCAAATTGTCGGCAAATGGGCAGAGGGCGGTTGGATGGTATTGATTTCCTTCGGCGTTCTCGTTATCGCGGCCAACGCCATGCTCATCTCGCCCATTGGTTTCCGTGAGCCCAAGCAAATCCATCGTATTGTGCGCGACAAGGCCCGTGTAAAAGGTGCAATGGCTTCCATCGTTGAATGGCAGTCGCTCAAAATGCAGGAATATCGTTATTCCTTATTAATCGGGATTGCTCGTTTCTTCGAACTGTTCGGTGTACATCGTCCCATACGCTATGAACCACCTGTTATCGCAGGCGACTACGACCACGCCTTACATATAGATCACCCCGAAGCACCATCCTTATTAGAACAATATCTGCACCAACCTGAGCCGAAACTTGGTGGCGCGCCACAACAGACAGAACCAGGAATACAAGAAGCGTTTTGACGTATCGAACTATTAGAATCGTATATTTCTTGTAGTCCATATAATCTCCAGCGTTTACCAGAAAAAATTGGAATACAATACAGCTTAATGGAACATCGCCCCGATCCCGACGAACTACTCAAACATATACAGGCAGATGAGCAGGCACGTAAGCACGGGAAATTGAAAATATTCCTGGGTTATGCCGCAGGTGTAGGGAAGACCTATGCCATGCTCGAGGCTTCCCATCAGCGCAAGGAACAGGGTGTTGACGTTGTTGTCGGTTACGTGGAAACCCATCACCGCGTCGAAACGGAAGAGTTGGTTAAAGGGCTGGAAGTTCTGCCGCGCAAACAGGTGGAATACCATAACGTAGTACTGCCCGAATTGGATGTGGACGCGGTTCATAAACGCCGCCCTCAATTGGTTTTGGTGGACGAATTCGCACATACAAACGCGCCAGGCTCGCGCCATCCAAAGCGCTATCAGGATGTGGAAGAAATTCTCGCTGCCGGAATTGACGTATACACCACGCTCAACATTCAGCATCTCGAAAGTTTGAATGATGTTGTCGCACAAGTGACAGGGATCATTGTGACCGAAACCATTCCTGATGGCAGCATTGACCAAGCATCCGAAATCGAGGTTATCGACCTGCCCCCTGATGAGTTGCTCATCCGTCTCAATGAGGGCAAGGTATATATCCCTGAGCAAGCCGCCCGCGCTATACATAAATTTTTCCGCAAGGGTAATCTTACGGCTTTGCGTGAAATGTCTTTAAGGCGCGCAGCCGAGCGCGTGGATCACCAGATGCGCGATTACATGGAACTTAGTGCCATTTCTGGTCCATGGCCTGCTAGTGAACGATTGATGATTTGTATTAGCGGTCACCCAATTAGTGAGCGTCTCGTCCGTGCTGGTCGCCGTTTAGCAGATGAACTGAAAGCTGAGTGGTTTGCTGTTCATGTGCAAGCACTCGATCGTCGACGGTTTTCTGTGGAGGGAGGGGAAAATGTTGCCCGTGCTCTACGTTTAGCTGAGGACTTAGGTGCTAAAGTTCGCCAAGTTGAGGGCCAGAACGTCTCGACCACGCTAGTTGACTTCGCACGCAAAAATAATGTCACCAAGATTATCACTGGAAAGCCCCTGCGCCCTCGCTGGAAGGAAATATTTTCTGGATCTCTCACGAATGAGCTCATTCATCTGAGCGGTAATATTGATGTTTATGTAGTCAGCGATCCGAGTGGACCTTTGCCAGCACCCATCAGCTCTGTTCTACGCCCGACGAGCTCGTGGCGGCGCTATGCTTTGAGCATATTGCTAGTGGCTTTGGTCACGTTAGTCTCGTTACCAATTTATGGCTTGATCCATTCCACGAACTTAGTGATGCTCTATCTAGCAGCAGTGGTTATTTCTGCCATTTATCTTGGTCGTGGTCCCTCCCTGGTAGTCTCTATTTTAAGCGTGCTGGCTTTTGACTTTTTTTCGTTGAACCTCGCTTTACGTTTAACGTCGCAGATACAGAATATATCCTTACTTTCTTAGGGCTTTTCATTGTCAGCGTGGCGATTAGCAGTCTGGCCGGGCGGCTGCGTGAACATGTAGAAGCCATCCGTGCTCAAGAGCAACAATCTTCAACACTTTACGCTCTCAGCCGTGAATTGACTATTTCACCCGATTTAGATACCGTTTTGGCTCAAGTCATCGAGCAAATTGGTCAAATCTTCAGCCGTCAAGCGGTGATTCTACTGCCCAGTAGCGGAAACGGACTAACCGTTCGTGCAGCTACCGCGAGTTTTATCCTCCATGCGGATGAGCAGGCTGTAGCCACTTGGGCTTATGAAAAAAATCATGTGGCTGGTCGTGGCACTGATACTCTTCCTGGGGCAAAGATCCGCTATCAGCCGCTAAATGTCGCCGGGCGTGTAGTGGGCGTCCTAGGGGGTAAACCGGATGAATCCAATTGGCTGAGCTTGACCCAGCGGGAATTGTTGGATGCTTATGCTAGTCTAGCTGCACTGGCCATTGAACGTGCCCAATTGGCCGAACAAGCCAAGCAGGCCGACATCGCTTCCGCTACTGAAAAATAGCAAACAGCCCTACTCAATTCTATTTCACATGACCTCCGTACACCGCTTGTCGCCATTACGGGTGCGCTCAGTGCCCTCGATGAAGATGCTGATGCACTGAATGCATCTACCCGTATGGCACTCGTTGAAAACGCGCGTGGTGAAGCAGAACGATTAAATCGACTCGTTGGTAATCTGCTCTCGATGACGCGTATCGAAAGCGGAGCCATCAAACTACATCAAGAACCTGGCGATATCCAAGACTTGGTTGGCACAGCGCTCGAACAACTCGGCAAACGCATCGAAAAACATAGGATAAAAGTCCATGTGCCCGCAGATTTCCCGCTCGTGCCAATGGACTTTGCTCTTATGGTGCAGGTCGTTGTAAACCTTTTGGAGAATGCAGTCAAATATTCTCCAGAGGATTCAATCATTGAAGTCTCTGCTGCACTTGGGGACGGAAGAGCCCGCCTCCAATTCGCAGACCGAGGGGTAGGCATCCCCTCCGAAGACCTGACTCGTGTGTTCGACAAGTTCTATCGAGTCCAACGCCCGGAGAGCGTCAGCGGGACCGGACTTGGATTATCCATCAGCAAAGGCATTGTCGAGGCACATCATGGTAGTATTTTCGCACAGGTACGAGAAAACGGTGGAACGATCATGACCATTCAACTGCCGTTAAACGGAAACAAGGACTAAAGTCGGGATGGAAGAGGGACAGAGGGTGCTAGTTGTTGATGATGAATCATCCATCCGACGTTATTTGCGCGCTGCATTGAGCGCTCAGGGATTCGCAATCTTCGAAGCCGCGAACGGAGAGGCAGCTATCAATTCGGTCATCACCGACCGTCCCGATATCATCATCCTTGATCTTGGCCTTCCTGATTTGGATGGAATTGAGGTCACTCGGCGCCTGCGTGAGTGGTCGCAAACACCCATTATCATCCTTTCCGTGCGCGAATCTGAACACGATAAAATCGCCGCCCTTGATGCAGGCGCGGATGATTACCTCACGAAGCCATTCGGCACAGGGGAACTTATGGCACGCATGCGTGTGGCCTTAAGGAAATTGACCAGCAATTCGAATGAGCCGGTCCTTCAGGTCGGCAACCTGCAGATGGATGTATCCCGCCGCATTGTTATGTTGGGTGAAAATCAGGTCTCGCTGACCCCAACCGAATATGAAATTTTGCGATTGCTCTTACAAAATGCAGGGAAGGTTCTTACACATCGCCAACTGCTCAGGCAGGTGTGGGGAACGGCGTATGAAAGCGAAATGCACCTTCTGCGTGTCAACATCAGCAACCTTCGCCGCAAAATCGAACCTGATCCAGCCCGCCCTCACTATTTATTGACGGAGCCTGGTGTGGGCTATCGGATTAGAGTGTAAATTTTCAATCTGTGAGAAACTGCTTGACAACGATAAGAATCTATCTATAATTTAGAAATAAATTCTCTTATTTGATGAACAACCGAATAGACTATTAGAAGAGCATCTTTCAGGGCTGTAAGACGCTTGGACTCGATACATCTTCTCTCAAACCCACGGAAAAAATAACCTCTCAAATAGATATGAGGTTTCGTGATGCTGGAGAAAGAATGTCAAAGAGAAAAATCGATGGTCGTGCTTGGGCAGGCGGATTTCTATGGTGCTTCGTCGGCTGGCTTCTGATCAGCTTTGTCTATAAGTTCCAGGTCTTTGGCGATCTGACCGCTATGGGTGCGACCTCGCTCGGCTTTACGGTTCCGGATGCCATTATTCCTGGCATTGTGATTTGGGGAATCGCCAAGCTGTTCGGAGTATAGGGTAATATACTCAAGAAGGGATCGCAGAATTTTCTGCGATCCCTTCTTGTCTCCGAAATCATTTCCCAATGCAAACACTCCTTACTGGTGGCACGATCGTAACTCCTGATCAGGTATTAACAGATCAAGACCTGATTATAGAAGGCGAGAAAATTTTAAGCATCGTTCCTAACACTTCTGCTCCCCAAATTGGAAATGAAAATATTGATGTAAAAGGCTTTTTTATCGTACCGGGTTTCATTGATATTCATGTCCATGGAGCGGTTGGCTCCGATACAATGGACGCTACCAGCGAGGCAATACTTGGTATGGGGGATTATTTTGCTAGCCATGGGGTAACTTCATTTCTTCCAACTACGGTCGCGGCTTCAGCAAAGGATATCCAAGCTGCGATCAATAATGTATCTAATACCCCTCGATCTTCCACTGGCGCTCGGCATATGGGTATTCACCTGGAAGGACCTTACCTGAACCATGAATTTCGAGGAGCGCAGCCGCCCCAACATATACGTCCTGCAGATCCAAATGAATATAAAGTATGGTTTGAATCTAAAGAGGTACGTCTTATAACAGTTGCGCCCGAAGTGGAAGGCGTTACCAATTTGATTAGCGCTGGGAAAAAGGCAGGAATCGAATTCGCTCTCGGACATACGAGCGCCACTTATGAACAGGTACTAGCCGCAGTAGAACTTGGTTTGCACCAGGCAACACACACCTTCAATGGAATGCCTGGTTTGAATCACCGCTTTCCCAGTGCGCTTGGAGCGGTCTTAAGCGATGACCGCATCTGGGCGCAGATTATCGTGGATGGAGTACATGTTCATCCGGCTGTGGTAAATCTTCTAATAAACGCAAAGGGGATCAATCGTACGATTATCATCACGGATGCCATTCGAGCCTCTGGCATGCCTGACGGTGATTATGCCCTCGGCGACCAAATGGTGCATGTCAAAGACAGAGTTGCTCGTACGGATGCAGGGGGCCTTGCAGGCAGCACGTTGACCATGGATCAGGCTTTACGTAATACAATGGAATTTGCCAATATCAGTCTCCCTGAGGCCTTGCCGATGGCAACTCGAGTCCCTGCCGCCTCCATCGGTCTTGAAAATCACAAAGGGTCTATTGCACCGGGCTTTGACGCGGATATCGTTGTCCTTGATCAATCCTATTCCGTCCGCATGACAATCATAGGAGGTAACGTCATGTATCGGAATTTTTAGGCTTGATTTTGAACCAAACTATTAGACTCTTCGGAGGAAAAATGGATACACTTGCTAAGACATATCTAAATACAGCTATTCAGCTCCTATCTCGTATTAGAGATGAAGAAACAGATGCAATTGAACAAGCAGCAAAGCTAGTTGCAGATGCCATTGAACAAGGTCATAGTCTTTTCGCGTTTGGCTGCACACACTCCTCTTTACCAATTCAGGACCTAGTCTATCGCGCGGGAGGTCTTATGCTGGTGAACCCACTGTTCGGGCCGGGCATTACAGCGCTGGATATCAAACCTACCACCATCTCCTCCGCCATGGAGCAAATGGAAGGTTATGCCAAGGTCATCTTAGACAATAGCCCAATGAAGTCTGGCGATGTATTAATATTGGTTTCTGTCTCGGGGCGCAACGCGGTTCCTATAGAGTTGGCTCAACTTGCCAGAGAGCGTGGTATTAAGGTCATTGGTGTAACCTCACGTGAGTATAGTGAAGCGGTATCCTCTCGACATTCATCTGGCAAAAAGATGAATGACTTTGCGGATATCAACCTGGATAACAAAGCCCCCAAAGGGGATGCTGTTCTGGAGGCAGAAGGCGTGCCACAAAAATTTACTCCTGTATCTGGTGTGACTTCGATTGCGCTTCTTCAAGCACTCGTAGCGGCAACGATCGAGAATCTCCTGAGTCGTGGAATAGTGCCCCCGATATTCCTGGCCGCTAATGTCGACGGTGGTAAGGAGTACAATGCCCGTTTGCTAGAGCAATATCACGATCGCATCTTTTATATTTAGTGTCCAAGGAGACTATGAAAACCGCTCAATTCGTTGTAATGGACCCCGTTGGTTTACACGCCCGTCCTGCGGCGTTATTCGTGAAGTTGGCTAGCAAATTCTCCTCAGATATAACTATCTGTAACCTATCGACTTCAGGGAAGTGGACAAATGCGAAAAGCATTCTTGGCCTACTTGCTTGTGGGGTAAAGCAAGGTGACCAGGTCGAAGTAAGGGCCGAGGGAACTGATGAAACAATGGCAGTTGAGGCTTTGGAGAAACTGGTAGTTTCTAATTTTACAGAGGGAGTCGCGTGAGGACAGTACTATTATCGAGCTAATACAAAGCTTGAAAGCGGTTTGGAGATTTATTGATGAAGAAACTGATCGGTTTGCCAGCTGCTTCAGGAATTGCCCTAGGACCGGCGTTTATTTATAACCGCGGTATCCTTTACGCTGAACGATATCATATCGACGATGTAAATCAAGAGTTCGAAAAACTGGAGTCTGCCCTAAAACAGGCAGAAGCCGATCTTGCAGCTTTAACCCAACGAGCCAGAGAACAAGTTGGAGAGGTAGAAGCAGAGATCTTCGAAGCGCACGCCGCTATGATGCGCGACCCGGAACTTCAGGGACGAGTTCGCGCATTGGTTGAAGAACAGAAAGTCAATATCGGTTTTGCCTGGCAGGATGCCGTTCAGTTCTTTGCTAAAACACTGCGTGATGTTGACGATGAATACTTGTCTGCCCGAGCTGCCGATGTAGAGGATGTTGGTCAGCGGGTGTTATCCCTTTTATTGGGCAAGCCCCTACATTCAAGCAAGCCTGAAGCGCCATCGATCATTGTGGCAGACGAATTGACTCCTGCAGACACGATTCTTTTTGACCGAGCCAGTATTCTTGCGTATTGCACACAGGGAGGAGGCCCAACCTCGCATGTAGCCATTTTGTCAAAAGCGCAGGGCGTACCCTGCATCGTTGGAGCAGGAGCCGAACTGGCAACAATAGCTAACGGAACTTTCTTGGTTGTTGATGGAAGTAGCGGTGTGATCCTGGTCGATCCAAATCTGCAAATAAGAGAAGATTATGAAACAAGAGCTGGGAGCCGTTTGCACCTCCAACAGGAGGCAATTAAAAACGCCAACCTCCCGGCCGAGACCTTAGATAAAAAAAGAGTAGAAGTCGTCGCGAATGTCGGTTCACACAAGGATGCGGTGGAGGCTATCCAATACGGGGCGGAGGGCATCGGCCTTCTGAGAACAGAGTTTTTATTTCTTGACCGTTCTTCAGCACCGGATGAGGCAGAGCAGGTCGAAGCCTATTCTGCGATTTTCAAAGAGATAGGTAGTTCAAAACCAATCGTGGTCCGTACGCTTGACATCGGAGGAGATAAACCCGCCGCTTACTTAAACATGCCTAAGGAGGACAACCCATTTCTCGGGCTGCGGGGTATCAGGTTAAGTCTGCGTTTCCAGCAACTTTTTGAAAGCCAGTTGCGCGCCCTGCTTTTGGCCGGAGCCGGTTACGATCTACGGATCATGTTCCCTATGGTCTCCACCTTGGATGAGATAAGCCAAGCACGAGAGATTTTTGAACGCAGCCGGTTAGCTCTTGCCGCTGAAGGCAGGGCTTACTCCGAAAAAGTCCAGCTTGGCATCATGGTCGAGGTGCCTTCAGCAGCGATTATGGCAAATGTTTTGGCTGATTTTGTGGATTTCTTCAGCATCGGTACAAACGATCTTTCTCAATATACCTTGGCTGCTGAGCGGACCAGCGCGGATGTAGCCTATCTGGCAGATCCCTTTCAGCCTGCTGTAATAGGATTAATTCGCCTTGTGATTGAAGCGGCGCACAACAAAGGCAAATGGGTAGGCGTCTGTGGTGAATTGGCTGGAGAACCCTTAGCCACGCCTCTCCTGTTGGGCTTACAATTGGATGAGTTTAGCGCATCTCCTAAACTCATTCCTGAACTTAAGCAAACAATACGAAGCTTCAGTTCGAAAGAAGCACTAGACATTGCTCAGGAAGCCATGCGACTTCCGAACGCCAGGGAAGTTCGTGAATACTTGGAAACAATTCTCAAAAAGGCAGAACATGGCAAATGAAAAAGTCTACCAGCATTGGCAAACTGCGCGGCCTGCAACAAATTTCCTCTTCCCGTGGAACAATCACTGCGTTAGCATTGGATCATCGCCAAAACCTGAGGCGCGCGCTCGGTCCATCCAATCCAACCTCAGTCACTGACGATCAGCTCTCGCGCTTCAAACTGGAAGTGACAACGGGGCTTGCTCCCGAGGCGACTGCTGTCTTACTCGACCCGGAAGTTTCTGCCGCTCAGGCCATCGCTGGACAATCCATCCCCAAGCATGTTGGTTTAGTTGTAGCTGTTGAATCCACCGGTTATACCGGCGACCCGACTGCCCGTCATGCACAGATCCTTCCTGGCTGGAGCGTAGAAAAAGCCAAGCGCATGGGTGCCAGTGCGATCAAACTACTAGTTTATTATCATCCTGACTCAGCCAGCGCGTCTGAAATTGAATCGTTCACAAAACAAGTTGCTGATGATTGTATAAAATATGATCTAGCGCTCATGCTCGAGCCGCTTTCTTATTCGCTAGATGAATCAAGAAAACTTTCATCTGAAGAAAAAAGGTATGTTGTAGTGGAAACAGCAAAACGGTTGACTGTTCTAGGTGTAGACGTGCTGAAAGCCGAGTTCCCTTTGGATACTGCAGATAAAGACGAAGCGAGTTGGGCACAAGCCTGTAAGGAAATATCCTCGCAATCGATCACGCCCTGGATTCTTCTCTCCGCTGCAGTGGATTATGAAACGTATCTCCGCCAGGTGACAGTCGCTTGCAACGCGGGCGCAAGTGGTATCGCTGTCGGCCGCGCCGTCTGGCAGGAAGCGGTATCAATGACCGGTGAAGCGCGAGCGGAGTTTTTACTCACCACCGGCCTCCAGCGGATAAAGCGTCTCACTTCCTTGTGTTACGCCCTCGCGAAACCCTGGACCGACTTCTACACAGCTGATGTTTCTTTTGATTGGTATAAAACCTATTAACGTATTAGAATTTCCCCTCAAGGGCTAATTCATCCAATCTTATCCGCATCTAATAGGGCGCTTTGCGGTGCCTTGAAAGGCACAACAATGATGCATTACATTGATGAAATTATACAATCTCAAAAAAATGGGGAACGCAGAGGCATTCCTTCGATCTGTTCGGCGCATCCCTGGGTATTGAAGGAAGCTCTAAAGACTTTGGGAACCATGCATGTTTGTCTGATTGAAGCCACTTGCAACCAGGTCAACCAATATGGCGGATATACAGGGTTGACCCCAGTGGACTTTGTCCGCTATGTGCATGGGATTGCTGAAGAAAATCAATTTCCGTTTGAAAATCTCATTTTGGGCGGCGACCATTTGGGCCCAAATGTTTGGCAAAACGAACCTGCCGACTCAGCTATGCAGAAATCGGCGGTGTTGGTCAGAGATTTCGTGCAGGCTGGCTTCGTCAAAATCCATCTGGACTGTAGTATGCGCTTGGGTGATGATCCGGAAGGAGCACTCGATCCTAAAACTTCTGCTCGCCGTACAGCGCAATTAGCGAAGGTAGCCGAAGCATCTTATACAGAGGGAAGTGCATTACCGCGTTACGTGATTGGAACAGAAGTGCCTATTCCAGGTGGAGCGCATGAGCATGAGACAGGCGTTGACGTAACAAAGGTTGAAGATGCAAGGCAAACAATCCAGGTCATGCACGAAGCCTTTGAGCATGAGGGGCTCGAATCCGCGTGGGCACGTGTTCTGGCAGTCGTTGTCCAGCCTGGGGTTGAGTTCGGAGACGACTTCGTTTTAGATTACCAGCCGCTGGCGGCACGGGACTTATCACGCTTTATCGAAAGTCAAACGATGGTATATGAAGCTCACTCCACCGACTATCAGGCGCGTGAGGCACTTAAGAACCTTGTGGAAGATCATTTTGCAATTCTCAAAGTTGGCCCTTGGCTGACATACGCCTATCGCGAAGCGGTCTTTGCTCTGGCAATGATCGAGAATGAATTGTTCCCGACTTCGCGCTCGAACTTGATTCAAGTTTTAGACGAAGTCATGGTACAACAGCCTGAGTACTGGGAAAAACACTATCATGGTTCAGAGGCAGAACAAGCCTTGAAAAGGAAGTTTAGCTTAAGCGACCGTATCCGATATTACTGGACCAATCCGCGCGTGCAAGTCGCGCTGAAAACATTGATGAAAAATGTAAGTGAAAAGCCTTTGCCCCTTTCTCTCTTAAGTCAGTTTGCTCCCAGACAATACGAAAAAATCCGCCAACGGAAAATCGCATGGACGGCTGAAAGCGTCGTAATCGATCGCATTCGTGAGGTCTTACTGGATTATGAAGTAGCTTGCCAAGGGGATAGATAAGAATACTTTTTCCGTTCTTTGACGATGTCCCGCTCTTGGATTTGAAAATTAGTATGGAATATCTATTTCAGCCGATCACACTGCCTGGGGAAAATAAGAGGAAGGTATCATCAACCTTTGATAGATCGACAGCAACCTCTACCAAACGACGAATGTAATTGTCTGAGCCTGTGATCTCGTGATAACTCATCCCCCAACGATTACAATATTCGGCAACTTGCATGGCTCGTTCCCGGTAAGTTTGTAGATCTTCAGGCGCATGACCAACCAGTACGATGCGCTTGTAATTCCTGTACTGTTGATCCATGATCCAGTCGGCGGTTTCCTGCCCGTATTTTTTCACAGTCTTCTCGTATTCCTTGAGCGGATCAGAACCCGCCTCCAGCCAGCCTCCCGTCAGATAATAGGTGCCAGGATGAGCGTTGAACTCAGCGCGGTAGGCTTCGTCTGAACCGAGGAAAATGGCAATACAATCTTCAGTTTTCGGCATCAGCAGAGTATGGATACCAGCTTGAATGCCTTTCAAACCGTTGCCGCACATACCATAGCCCAGAACAATCAGGCTGGGTGTGGTAATGGAATCAATGGAGGCTTGCAGGGTTTTTGTCAGTTGTTTGGGGATGGCATGCAGGCCATAGTCCATGAAAGTGACGCGGTCTTTCAGTTCGAACGGAATGTAGCGGGAGAGCAAAGTCTCAAAGACCCGGCAGGCAATGAAGAGGATGGGTAGATCAGCCATGTTTGTTTTTTGTCTCGCTTCCTTGGCATCCAGCATTTCTTTTATCTTTTGACAGTTTCCAGTTAGAGTGGAATTGGTTGATGTGTCTCAAGAATATTTTGCACTTTCGCACTGCCAACCTTCCGTGATTATACTGCTTTTCTTTGAGCAGACATTATATGGATAGCCGATTCATTATCTGCCTTATAATTAGGTTTTAGATTATCTGATGACAGAACAAGCGGACATCTCCCCGCAGGTCTTTCATAAAAGACAAAACCGCCGGATTACGCTGGCGCTTTTGACTCAGGGCGCCATTGATCCAAACAACCGCTCGATATGGTCTGGAGCGGCGGCAGCAGCGCGGGATACTGGCGTGAACCTGATTTGCTATCCTGGGCGTACGGTGAGCTCGCCGGCCGAGTTCGAAGCGCAGCGCAATGTAATCTACCGTATGGTGGATGTGCAGACAGTGGATGGGCTGGTGTTCTGGGGGCTAAACCCATGGGTGGATATTGATAAAACCTATGCTTTCATAAGAAGATTTCGTCCTATGCCTGTTGTCACCGCGGGAATTGTTTTGGAGGGCATTCCTGCTTCAACGGTTGATAATTATCATGGGATGCGTGAAGTGGTCACTCACATGATCACCGCACACAACCGCCGCCGAATCGCATTCATCCGCGGTCCTGCGGTGCATCAAGAGGCCATAGAGCGTTACCAGGCTTATGTGGATATACTGAAAGAATACAACATTCCTTTTGACCCGGAACTGATCTACCAAGGCGATTTTAAGGAGAGCGGTGGGGTCCAGGCGGCAAAAACACTGCTTGACGAACGCAGGGTTATGTTCGACGCTTTGGTGGGTGCAAGCGATAACATGGCCATCGGTGCAATGAAGACACTCCAAGCGCGCGGGGTGCGCATCCCGGCGGATGTCTCGATTGCCGGGTTGAACGGCGAGGAGCAGGGATTGGTCATCACCCCGCCGCTGACCACTTGCCCGCTACACTTTTACGAACAGGCCTACCAAGCTACCCTAATGGTGGTTTCGTTGTTGCAGGGTAGGGATGTGCAACTCAAGGTGGTATTGCCCACACATCTCGTGGTGCGGCAATCCTGTGGCTGTGCTGATCCACTCGTGACTCACGCTGAAGCTATCCCGCACGCCGGGAAACTGGATTCCTTTACTGATGAAATCCGCCTGCTCGATAGTTTGATTTATGGTGAACCAGACGCCAACTTGCAACTCCCGCTCGATGAACAAATGCGGAAGGTATTCCCAGTGCTACTCAAAGCATTTCTT
>Ga0137369_10005251_pt1 | contig 13180 bp, 10 predicted proteins | sample SagtaG_12_FD_104918 | JGI IMG/M metagenome (GOLD analysis project Ga0137369, IMG submission 104918) | Vadose zone soil microbial communities from Sagehorn Ranch, Mendocino, California, USA - Sage1_L_113_16 metaG | ecosystem: Environmental > Terrestrial > Soil > Vadose zone | place: USA... | reverse complement strand
GCCCTCGGCAACGAGCGGGTGCGCGATCTGCAACAGGAGAGACCGCGGACCGGAGCCGAACAGGAGCATCGCCTCGCGGTTGAGACGCCACGCCTCCGACCTCGGGCCGTACAGGCCGGCGGCGTCGTCCGTGTCTTCATGAGCCCCCGCGGGATCTGTCATCCCGGTGCGCGGTTTCTGCGTATCAATTGCGATGGCCATCGACGTACGATACCCAGTCGTATCCGATCCGACCGACCGGACAGCCGCCGAGCCGACCGCCGCTGCCGCCGCCGAGCCGGCCAGCGCGGAGGCCCGTGCGCCCACGCCACCGCCGCATCTCCCCGAACGTCCGCGCAACCTCCGCTGGGGCCGAGGCTTCGATCCCGATCGCCTGGCCATCCTCGAGCTGCGGATGTGGAAGGCCTATTACCGCCGCCAGCCAGTTCGTCTCTTCGGCCTGCTCGTCCGGGCGCTGCGTGAACAGGCCAATGTCTCGCTGCCGCGGGCGGTCGTGGCCGCCGCGTTCCTGACGAAGGCCGCGGCGGGGTTCGCCCGGGCGACCGGCGACTATGACCGCTTCGCACCGGACATCGCTCGCGGCTACCGGCTGCTCGGCATGCGCGCCGGCGTCGATGTGGAAGCGGTGGCTCGCTATGAGCTTGCCTGGTGGGTCGTTCGGCGCGAGATGGGATTGGCCGCCGGCGAGGCGGCCGGCGAGTCGATCAGCCGCCTGTACGCGGCCATGTACGACGTCCCGGAGGAGGCTGTAGCCGATGCCGGGCGCCTCCGCGGTCTTGCCGCCGAGGTTCGTGACCGCGGCGCGGCCGTGGACCGGGATGGCCCGGCGGGCCGAGGCGACGCCTATTGGCCCCTGGTCGCGCGGCTCCTCCGCGAGTCGTATCGCAGCCTCAGCAACGCCATCGATCGCTGAGCGCTCGCGGCCGGGCCGAGGCCGCCATCCATCACGGCGCCGCATCGGCCTGATCATTACCGGGACGCAGTCTCCGGGAATTGCCGGTCATATTGGCCACACGGCGCGCGTGCCGGCACCCTTGCGTCTTCCGGCATCGGCCGGGTCGATACGCAAGGGCGGAAGGGCCCGCGGCCGAGGCGAGCATCCCCGAGGGAGCCCGGCAGTCCGGTCAGCTAATGTTCAGGCCGATGTGCGGAGCATTCGCGCTCGTTGGCAACGGCGGCGATCCCGCCCGTGGCCGTCGGGCGCCAGCGGCGGCGGCGATCCCGCCCGTGGCCGTCGGGCGCCAGCGGCGGCGGCGATCCCGCCCGTGGCCGTCGGGCGCCCGCGGCGGCAGCGATCCCGCCTGTGGCCGTCGGGCGCCCGCGGCGGCAGTGAGCCCGCCTAGCGCTCGTCGGGCCGGCGACCGACCACCCACCAGGCCGCCGGAAAGAGCACGGCCGCCAGCACGATCTTGATCGCGTCCCAGAGCAGGAAGGGCGTCACGCCCATGGCTAACCCGGCCGCCAGCGAGGACACACCCGTGGCGGCCATGAGCCAGGGCACACCGATCACGTAGATGACCGCGTCGCCGAGGATCATGGCGGCCAGCGACCCACCGATGTGTCGGTCCCAGCCGAGCTCCGCCAGCCGGCCGACGAGCGCGCTGGCCAGGACGAAGCCGATGAGGTAGCCGCCCGTCGCGCCCAGGACGAGTCGCCCGTCGGTGACCGCCGCAATGACGGCGATGCCGCCTTTGTGCTCGGCGAACGCGGGATAGCCGATGAGCCCGACCGCGACGTACAGGAGCGTCGCCAGGAGACCGCGCCGGAAGCCGAGCGCACCACCCACGAGGAGAACGCCGAACACCTGGCCGGTGATCGGAACGGGGTTGTTCGGAAGGTGAATGGAGACCTGGGCCGTCAGGAAGATGAGCAGTGCGCCGGCCACCACCAGCGCCACATGACGGGCTCGAGAGCTCAGTCGCTCGCCCACCTGGATCGGTACCAGGAAGTCCCCGATCGTGATCCCCCGCTCGGCTGCGGGCAGGCGATTGAAGCGAGAGCTCGCCAGCATCGTCGTTCGACCCTCCGTTGCCCGCCGACGCTCCCCAGACTCGACGGGACGTCCCGAGTCTACCCGAAGGGGACCGCCACCCGCGGCCACCGGGGCACTGGAACGAGGCAACGGGACTGGCCCGGCGCCGGACCGGCCCGCCGGGGCGGCGCTAGTCGAACTGGACCGCGCGAACGATGGACAATCCGCTGGCCAGGCGCGCCGGGTAATAGGCGGCGAGCATCGCGATCGCGATCGCGAAGACCGACCCGAGCCCGATCGTCGCCCACGGAACCGCGAGCGAGCCCGCTTCGACGAGACCCGCCGCCGAGGGCCCTCCGGCCAGCAGGATGAGCACGATTCCGGCGGCCAGCCCGGTCAGCGAACCGAGCACCGCGCCCACGATCCCGAGGATGCCCGCCTCCACGACGACCATGCGCCAGACCTGGCGCCGGGTCATCCCCGCCGCTCGCAACACCCCGATCTCGCGGACCCGTTCCAGGACGCTCATCGTGAGCGTGTTGACGATGCCCAACCCGGCGATCAGAACCGACACGGCCGCGAGGGCGTCGAACAACCCGAATACCCGGCGCAGCGCGTCGCTGATCGCACCGCCGATCGTGTCCAGGCTCGCCGGCTCCAGGGCCAGCTGCCGGGCGGCCTGCTCGAGCGCGGGGCGGGCGGTGACGGCCTGGCCCGGCTCGAACCGGATCGCGAACGAGTCCGCGCCCAGGACGCCGAACCGTTCGGTCGCGTCGGACCAGCCGACGAACACGGTCTCCGCCGACCTGCCGGGCAGGCCGCGGGCCACGATTCCGGCCACCCCCAGGGCGGCGGTCGCCCCACCGCCCAGGGTGAAACGCATCGTGTCCCCCAGGCGCAGCCCGAGGCGGTCCGCCACGCTCCGTGGCAGGAGGACCGTGCCCCCGTCGTCGAGCCCGTCCAGGCCGGCCGTTCGATCACCAGCAACGAACGCAATCCGGCCGTCGGCGAGCAGGTCGCGGCCGACGACCGCGGCCGCATCCAGCCGGACCCCCCGGTAGGCCACCCCGAACGTCGCGATCGGGCTCACGCGCGCCACGCCGGCGACCGCCGCCAGCTCCGAGGCCGGCCCGGTCTCGTCGATCGGCGCCGGGACGATGGACGTGACCACCTCGTCGCCGGGCACGACCTCGACCAGCCACGCCGAGGCGGCCTGCCGGGCGTTGAGCGCGAGGACGCCGACCGACACGATCATCGCCACCCCGACCATCAGGGCGCCGACGGTCAACGCCGCCCGGCCGCGGTCGCGGATCGCGGCGCCTCGCGCCAGCCGCTCCTCCACCCGGACGACCAGCCCGAACGGGATGCCCGCCACCCGGCCGAGCGCCGGCAACAGGAATGGCGAGAGGATCGTCGTCAGCAGCAGGATGCCGTACACCGCGAGACCGCGAACGGGGGCCGACGCTCCCTGTCCCCGCGGCCACAGGGCGATCCCGGCGACCGCCACGACCGCGAAGACGACCATCAGCCAGCCCAGGCGGGCGCGCGTTCCAGCCGCGGTCGCCTGATCGGGGCGCGACCGGAGCGCCTGGATCGGCGAGACCCGGCCCGCTCGATCGGCCGGCTCCAGCGCCGCGGCCAGCGTCACGGCGATCCCGAACGCGGCGGCCAGGGCGATCCCCGACACGGGGACGGAGAGTCCCTCGAACGGCACCGCGGCGATGCGCTGGACGTAGCCGGCCATCACCGCCGCAAGCCCGAGCCCAACCACGAGCCCCAGCGCGACTCCGGCGATCCCCAGGCACAGCGCCTGGAGCAGGACCAGGCCGGCGATCTGGCGTCGGGTCGCCCCGGCGGCCCGCAGCAGGCCGACCTCGCGAAACCGCTCCGCGACTGTCATCGAGAGGGTGTTGAAGATCAGGAACGCGCCCACGAAGAGCGCGACGGCGGCCAGCAGCGAGGATGTCGACTGGAAGTCGGCTGTGGAAGCCCGCAGCGAGGCAGCCAGGTCGGCCGGGTCGGACAGGACGTACGGCTCGGTCGTCAGACGCGACTCCAGCTCGGCGCTCACGCCATCCACCGTCGCTCCGGGCGCCAGGCCCACGTCGATGCGGCTGATGCCGATGCTGCTTCCGAAAATGGTCCGCGCCTCGGCGAGGCTGACGACGATCGTTCGGCCGAACGTGCCAAGGACCGGCTCATCGCCCGCCAGGATCCCGGCCACGACGACGTCGAACGTGCCGGGCTCTGCCGGGCCGTCGATCGCGATCCGGTCTCCGATGCGGAGGTCGTCGGCGGCCGCGAGGCGCTCGCCGATGAGCGCGTTGGGGTTGCCTCCGCGCAGGGTCTCGCTGCCCGGCAGGTCATGGAGGAGCGGATGGAGCTCCGGATCGACGCCCAGGACCGTCACCGCGGGCGGAAGGGCCGATCCGCGCTGCAGGCTCGGGCCCAGGAAGGTCCGCCGCTCGATCTGCGGCGCGGCGACCGCGACGCCCGGCGCGCCACTGACGGCAGCCAGGGTCGCCGCGGACAGGCCCCGCTCGGTGAACGCCGTCACGCGCAGGTCCGCGCGACCCACGATGTGGCGGACGGTCCGATCGATGGAGTGATCGATCCCGTCGTTGGTCGCCAGCGCCGCGAACAGCACGCCGACGCCCAGCGCGATCCCGCCGATCGTCAGGATGCTCCGCGCTCGCCGAGCCCACAGGCTGCGCCAGGCCAGGGACCTCAGGGCACCCATCGCGGCGCCGGGGCGTCCGGCCTACAGGCCAAGCTGGGCGAGCCGGGCGATCAGCGGCGTCGCGTCGTGGATCTCTCGCCGGCCGAGCGGGATCTCCTCCAGGATCCGTCCGTCCCGGACGACGCAAACCCGATCGGCATAGGCCGCGGCCTTCGAGTCGTGGGTGACCAGCACGATCGTCTGGCGCCGCTCGACGCAGCTCCGCCACAGCGCGTCCAGGATCTCGGAGCCGGTCGTGTAATCCAGGTTGCCGGTCGGCTCGTCGGCGAACAGGAGCGCCGGCCGGGTCACGAGAGCTCGCGCCACGGCGACCCGTTGCTGCTCGCCGGCCGACAGCTGGTCGGGCTTGTGGTGCTCCTTGCCGCGCAGGTCCACGAGCTCGATGGCGTCGCGCACGCGAGCCGCGATGTCTCCACTCCGGGGATCCAGGCCGGCGATCGCAAACGGCAGGCCGACGTTCTCGGTCACGTCGAGCAGCGGAATGAGGTTGAAGAACTGGAAGACGAAGCCGGTCCGGTCGCGGCGCAGGCGCGTCGCCGGCTCGTCAGCCAGTCGGCTGATCGTCTCGCCCTGGAGGACGACCTCGCCGCTGGTCGGCCGATCCAGGCCGCCGAGGAGCTGGAGGAGCGTGCTCTTGCCAGACCCGGACGGGCCCATGAGGGCAACGAACTCGCCCTCGGCGACCTGGAGCGATATGCCCCGCAGCGCATCCACCGTGGTCTCGCCCAGCCGGTAGGACTTCGTCAGATCACGTGCCTCGAGAATCGGCGGAGCGCTGGGCAGCATGGTCGGCAGTGTACCGACCGGTCAGGGGCCAGGGACGGGGCCCTCTCGGACGTGGCCATCCATTCCCTCACAGAATGTTGTGCCGGCCGTGGCCAGTCCTGGCCACCGGTTAATGCCCCGCCGGGCATTGGTTGTGGGCTGGCGGCGGCCCGGCGCGGCTCGTCACGCTCGCGGATCGCGCGGGCCGCGACCGGCCGGCCATCCCGGACAGCCGTTCACCGGCCCAACAGTCCGGCAGCGAATATTTGGCCGCGAATCGACCGAATCGCGCGGCTAACAGCCACCCCGATGAATGTTTGGCCACGGTCGGCCTCGCGGCGGCCAGCGATCGTGAAGGGCCGCGGGCGCAGACCCTTACGTGCCGAAGAACAGCCAGGCCACTCCCCCGACGATGGCCTCGAACAGCCCGCTGGGCGCGGGTGGATCCGCGACACGCAGGCCCTGCGGAATGATCCCCGGTGGCTGGCGTCCGTTGTCCGCGCCTGGGCTCGAGTCGAATGCGTTCACCGCGGGAGGCGTGCCCGCGGCCTCGGGCGCCAGCGTCGGCGTCGGCGTCGGCACGGGGGTCGGCTTCGGCACCGGCTTCACCGTGGGCCTGGGGGTCGCCCGCACCGTCGGCCGCGGCGTGGCCTTCGGTGCGGGCTTGGCGGTCGGCTTGGGCGTCGGCCTGGCGGTGGGCTTCGGCGCCGGAGCGCTGCCGCACTTGTCGGCGAACAGGACCGTCCAGATCTTCTTGCCGGTCGGGCCCTTGTAAGCGCCCACCCCGATGTGGTCCCATCGCGAGCCCAGGATGTTCGCCCGGTGACCGCTCGAGGCCATGAACATCTGCTGGATCTGCTGGGTCGCGACGTCGTCCGGGTAGTTGTTCCAGCCGATGTTCTCGCCGGCCAGCAAGTAGCAATAGCCGCGCCGGTCCATCTCGTTGAAGACGCGGCCGCCAGGCGGGCTCGGGATGTCATGGCTGAAGTAGTCGCGGACGATCATGTCCTTGCTGCGCCACCGCGCGATCGAGGTCAGCGCCGAGTCCACCTTGAGCGCCGGCAGCCCACGGCTGGTCCGAGCCTGGTTCGTGAGCGCCACGAGCTGCGACTCGGCGGCCGAGCTGAAGGAGTTGGCGTCCCAGCCCAGCACCCGTCCGGGTGCTGCGAACAGGCCGAGGGCGCTGAGCGCGAATGCCACCACCACCAGGCCACTCCAGCGGCCTCGCGAGCGTCCTGCGTCGCGGAGAAGCCGTGGTTGTTCGCGCGTCGTGAGCATCGCGACGGGGGTCTCCTGGATCCGTGGACCGGGCACTCCACCGCGGTTCGGTGAGGCAGTGACCGTACGAGGGCGATCTCGCGGGGTCAGCCCGCGAGATGGTCCCGACGGCCGGCAGCGGTGGTACCAGCCCGATTCGGTCCGTTGACACGGCCAGCCTCGAGCGGACGGGCACTCGTGTGACAGCGAGCGCACGACAAGCGAGCGCTGGACAGGCGCTCGCTCGACCGCCGGCTTGTATACTCCCGTGGCTCGCGCGGCCCCCGTGCTGGGGCCGGGTAGCCGGTGGTGGCCTTAGCTCAACGGCAGAGCAGCGGATTGTGGATCCGCAGGTTATGGGTTCGAAACCCATAGGCCACCCCAACTCCCCGATCCATTTCAGCCGACCGAGGGTGACCCGTTGCCTCCGGCGGTGAGAAGGACGCGCGTTCGCTGCCGCGCGCGGCACAACAGCGTGCGGGTCGCGCCGTCGGTCCGACCGATCATGGTGGCGATGTCCGCGGACGGATAACCCGCCCCCGACAATAGCAGCGCTCGACGTGCATCGTCCGGCAGGCGGGCCAGGGCCTCGTGGAGCGCCGAGTCGCGCTCGAGATCGAGGACGATCTCCTCCGGTCCGTCATCCATCTGCTGACGGTCGACGGATCCCGCCGCTGCCCAGGTCCGGTGCGAGCGACGCGTCCAGTCGATCACGAGGTTCCTCGCGACCCGGTGGAGCCAGCCGGCGATGTTGTCGGGCAGGACGCCTGAGCGGGCAACGCCGAGCAGGCGCAGGTACGCCTCGTGGACGATGTCTTCGGCCACCTCTGGATCGCGGGTCATCCGCAGCGTGTAGCCCAGGATGACGCCTCGGTGCTCGAGGTACGCGGCGGTGATCGCGGCCTCGATCGCGATGTCGTTCGAAGCGGATGGTGCCGGAATGGCCGGTTCCGCGCGGGCCGGCGCGCGGGCCGGTGCCGGAATGGCTGGTGCCCGTGTGGGCATCGCCGCTGCCGCGAGCGCCGCGCGTGGCGGCTCTGGGGCAACGGCAATTCGGTATGTGCTCGGATCCTGCTGGATGGTCACGGTCCTCTCCTCGGGCGGTGTCCGCGACCCCTCGGCGGACATGTCCGGTGTAGGTGGACCGATGTCCCGGGAGCCTGAGGCGACCGTCCCGGCCGGTCGGGAGATGAGCTGGGAACTTCCGGGACGGGCGCTTCGCCGGATGCGTCGCATGGACGCGTCCGGGAGGGCGACGTACGATGCGGCCGAGCAGGGTGAGGAGCATGCCCAGCGCGATGGCCGAGCCCGCGCACACCCAACGACTGCCGCGTGGATGTGCCACGCCGAAGGTGCGATGACGGCATCCGACCCCTCGTCGAGGTCGCGGCCCCTGCGGGTCGTCGTCGTCGATGACCACCCGATGTATCGCGACGGCCTGCGTCAGATGCTTGCGACCTCGGCCGAGACCGAGCCGGTGGGCGAAGCCGCGACCGGAGAGGATGCTGTCGAGACCGTGCGTCGTCTCCGGCCCGACCTCGTGCTCATGGACCTCCGCCTACCCGGCATGAGCGGCGTCGAGGCGACGCGACGGATCCTCGAGGACGTTCCCGGCCTCCCGATCGTCGTCCTGTCCATGCTGGACGACGACGATTCGGTCTTCGCCGCCATGCGGGCCGGCGCGCGCGGCTACCTCCTCAAAGGCGCCGACCGCGACGAGCTACTCCAGGCGATCCGCGCCGCCAGCCTGGGCGAGGTGATCTTCGGCGCCTCGATCGCCCGGCGGGTCATGGCCTTCTTCGCCGGCGCGCCCATTGCCGCAGCCGCGGCCGCCTTTCCAGAGCTGACCGAGCGGGAGCGCGAGATCCTGGAGCGGATCGCTCGCGGGGAAGCCAACGCGGCGATCGCCCGGAGCTTCGGCCTCACCGAGAAGACCGTCCGAAACCACGTCTCGAACATCCTCAACAAGCTCCAGGTGGCCGATCGAGCGGGGGCGATCGTGCGGGCCCGGGACGCGGGACTGGGAAACGCCTGACTTCGGGGGCCCAAGAGGGACCGACTGGCTAGCTCCCGATCGGGAAGCGAGCAACGACCCTCGTCCAGCCCTCCGGCAGGCGGTCGATCGAGCAGCTCCCGCCCAGCTCCGCGGTTCGCTCGCGCATCGAGCTGAGGCCGACTCCCGCCGAGAGGCTCGGATCGAGGCCGATCCCGTCGTCTAGCACCTCCAGCTCGAGCTCGCGCGTCGCGGTCAGGCGAACGAGGCATTGACGGGCCCGCGCGTGGCGAACCACGTTGGTCATGGCCTCGATGGCGATCCGGTATGCCGCGACCTCGACCGCCGCGTTGAGAGGTGGCAGCGGTCTCGGGGCCTCGACGGCGATGCGAAGACGGTCGTCTCCGTTGGACCCATCGGGCACGGCGAAGTCCCCGGCTCGCTGCCGGATCGCCTCCACCAGGCCGAGCTCGTCGAGCGCGGGCGGTCGGAGCTCCCGGACGAGCCGCCGGATCTCGGTCACGGCCGTCTTGGTGTCCGCCTTGAGCTCGTCGAGCATGCCCTCGGCCGCTACCGGGTCGGCCCGGACCTGGTCGCGCGTGAGGTCCAGCTTGAGGGTCATGGCGGCGAGCAGCGGACCCAGACCATCGTGCAGGTCGCGGCGGATTCGGCGGCGCTCCTCCTCGCGGGCGATCACCAGCCGTCGGCGGGACGCGTTGAGGACGGCGACCTCGAACAGTCGGTTGCGTGCGATGGCCAGAATCAGTGCCACGACCGCGGGCAGGCCCAGGACCGCGACCGCGCCGCGCGGCGCGAGTGGTCGACCCCCCACGAGAGCCGGCAACACGGTCAGGACAAGAACGCCCACGGCGATGACCACGATCGCGACGCCCAGCGGCAACAGGCCGCGACGTTGATCCAGAGGCCAGCGCCGGTAGCTGCTGACGGTCGCCGCGATCGTCAGCAGCAGCATGGTCATCACGACCGCCGCCAGGACCGTCGCCCATCGATCGATCCAGACCAGGGTCGTGGAGGTCGTGAAGCGGGCCACGACGATGCCGGCAGGAAGCACCAGCTGGGGCAGGCCATAGACCGCGGCGACCAACCAGGGTCGGCGGGCAAACAGGTCGCTCCGGGCCGGGAATGAGCCCAGGACGTGAATGACGCTCGACCAGAACAGGAGATGCAGCGGGCCGGTCGCGGTGAAGAGCAGCAGCGTCGGTTCGCTCCGGACCAGATCGGTCGGCTGCACTCCCAGCTCCCAGCCGACCGCGCTCACGAGGTTGCCCACCGAGCCGACGAGAAAGCCCCGTCGCCAGCCCTCCTCCGGCTGCCGCAGCCAGGCCAGCACCCCGACGGCGAGCTGGGCGATCGTGAAGATGAGGAGGGCCAGGCCCGGCGCCAGCAGATCGACAAGCGACGGCTGATCCAGGGCAACCTGCAGTGAGATCGGGCGGCCATCGCGAACCACGTCGAAGGTCATCACGGCCGGCAGCGGGCCCGTCCGGCCGGAGCGTCCGCCGGCGGCGCTCTCGGCCCATGACTCGAGCGAGCGCCCGTCGATCGCGACCACCACGTCGCCGTCGCGGAAGGGGCCGTCGCCGATCGGCCGAACGGCCACGCCTTCGGCGGTCCATGGCCAGTCGTCGGAGGAGACGACCGCCGGCTCGGACGGCAGGGTCGCCCGGAGCCAGAGAAACGCCAGGCCGATCGCCAGCGCGGCAATCGCCAGGGCGATCGTCAAGATCCCGAATGGATCGCGCCGCCGACCGCTTCGGCTCGTCCTCATAACGGCCCTCCCGTTGTCAATCATGAACGCCCGGGGGCCAACGCTGTCACGCGCCGGGCCACGCGCACCCGGCTCGGCATCATGGCCAGCTATTCAAGGTCGGACTCTTAGGCCGGCCGTGGCCATGTCGTGAGGCGGTTTCGGGTCCGATTCAGCTGGTCGAGTCGTCGCCGCCCATAAGTCACGCTCAGCTGCTCGCGCCATGAAGGCCGCCACTGGCGGCGAAACGTCCGAAAAGCCATGGGCGAATATCTGGCCGCCGATCCGGCCGTCCAGCCCGTTTGCAGTCACTGGGCGGATATTCGGCCCCCCGCTGTCCGCGCAGCGACGTGCTCGCGCTGCACGTGCGCTGCAGTGCTAGGATTGGCCACCCTAGCCGGCACCTCGTACGGGGGCCGTCCGAGCCCCGAGCCAGCTCGTGGCCGGATGCATGGTCCCGCGATGACCCGGTGGGTAAAGGAGCGTGCGATGGCCACCGTCACGTTCGATCACGTCACGAAGAAATACGGCGACGTGCTCGCGGTAGACGACCTGAATCTGGGCATCCTGGACGGCGAGTTCATGGTGCTGGTCGGCCCATCCGGTTGCGGCAAGACGACGAGCCTGCGGATGATTGCCGGCCTGGAGGAGATCTCGAGCGGCGACCTGAAGATCGGCGAGCGCGTCGTCAACGACGTAGCGCCCAAGGATCGCGACATCGCGATGGTCTTCCAGAGCTATGCGCTCTACCCGCATATGACGGTCCGGGACAACCTCGCGTTCGGCCTCAAGCTGCGCAAGGTCCCCAAGACGGAGATCGAGCGTCGCGTCCAGGAAGCGGCCGGCATCCTCGACATCGGCCGTTACCTCGACCGCAAGCCCAAGGAGCTGTCCGGCGGCCAGCGCCAGCGCGTCGCGCTCGGCCGGGCGATCGTCCGCGAGCCGGCGGTCTTCCTCATGGACGAGCCGCTGTCCAACCTCGATGCCAAGCTCCGGGTCCAGACGCGGGCCGAGATCGCCCGCCTCCACCAGCGGATGGGCACGACATTCGTGTACGTCACCCATGACCAGGTCGAGGCGATGACGATGGGCACCCGCATCGCGGTCATGAGCGAGGGCATCCTCCAGCAGGTGGGCACGCCCCAGGAGCTCTACGATCGGCCGGTCAACCGCTTCGTGGCGGGCTTCATCGGCAGCCCGGCCATGAACTTCGTGGACGTCGGCGCCTCCGGCGGCGGCGATGGGGCGGTGCTCGAGTCGAGCGGACTGCGCGTGCCGGTCCCGCCTCGCCTTCGCGACTCCGTTGGGACATCGAGCGGGCGGAAGCTCATCGCCGGGTTCCGGCCCGACCACATCGAGCTTGGGCCGCCCGAGCAGAACGTTGCCACCCTCTCCGGCGTGGCGGACGTCGTCGAGTACCTTGGGGCGCAGGAGCTGCTCCACATCTCGGCCGCCGATAAGGACATCGTGGCGATCGTGGACGCCGAGAACCGGGTCAAGCCGGGCGACAGCCTCAACCTGTGGGTCCCGCTCGACAAGGTCCACCTGTTCGACTCCGACTCCGGCCTGTCCCTGACGGCCAAGGCACCGGCGACCGCAGCCGCCTGAGCGGCAGGTCCATCGCCGCGACGCTGACGCGGCCTTCACTCCGGCCCGCCGGTTGACGAACGAGCCGGCCGGCGGGCCCGATCCGCTCGAGGAGCGGATCGTCGAGTCCCGCGTCCTGCACGAGGGCTACTACCTCACCTTCCGGATCGACACGATCGAGCGGGCCGACAGCTCGCGCGCCACGCGCGACGTTGCCGGCCACCCGGGCGCCGTCGCTATCGTCGCGTTGGACGAGCAGGAGCGCATCCTGCTCGTTCGCCAATGGCGATCGCCGGCCGGCCGGTCGATGCTGGAGATCCCGGCCGGCACGCTCAACTTCGTCGACCGCGCGAAGGGCGTCGTTGAGGATCACGCCATCGCCGCGCCGCGCGAGCTCGAGGAGGAGACCGGCTACCGGGCCGACTCGTGGCGGCGCCTCGGCGAGTTCTGGACGGCGCCGGGCTTCGCCACCGAGCTCATGCACCTCTACCTCGCCACCGACCTGCGGCCGGCCCACGACGAGGCGGACCGCCTGGGCCCGGACGAGGACGAGCACCTGGAGCTGGTTCGCATGCCCTGGCGGGATGCCGTGGACGCGGCCACAAACGGGCGGATCGTCGACGCCAAATCCATCGTCGGCCTGCTCTGGCTGGCCCGCCTCAAGGATGCCGGCGGGGCCTGACGCGCCCGAGGCAGCATCGCGGGCATCCGGAGGTCGTCAGGCCTCCTCGAGCGACACGGCGCCGGCCGCTCCGTCGACCGTCAACAACCGGCCGGTCGTGATGCGTTCCGTTGCGCCAGCGACTCCGACGACCGCGGGAATGCCGTACTCGCGGGCGACCACCGCGCCGTGGGACATCATTCCGCCCATCTCCATCACCAGGCCGCCTGCGGTCAGGAAGAGCGGGGTCCATCCCGGATCCGTGGATGGGGCGACGAGGATCTCGCCGGGTTCGAGCCTGGCGCCCTGCGGCGAGAGGATGACTCGAGCCCTCGCCGTGACGGTCCCAGGCGATGCCGGGCTCCCGCGCAGGTCGCACGCGGCTGCGGGGACGAGCGCAATCTCGGCGTCCGTGCCGTCCGACAGGAGCACCCGCG
>Ga0137369_10005247_pt1 | contig 13186 bp, 15 predicted proteins | sample SagtaG_12_FD_104918 | JGI IMG/M metagenome (GOLD analysis project Ga0137369, IMG submission 104918) | Vadose zone soil microbial communities from Sagehorn Ranch, Mendocino, California, USA - Sage1_L_113_16 metaG | ecosystem: Environmental > Terrestrial > Soil > Vadose zone | place: USA... | reverse complement strand
TGCAGGCTCAAGAATCCGACGCTCGTCTTCCTCAACAACATCAGCCAGACCGAGTGGTCCTACGCCTCGATCCCCCACGCGAAGCACGTCGCCCAGTACGGACAGGACTACGGCGTCGTGCCGGCGACCATCTGCGGCACGGGGCCCTTCAAGCTCAAGGAGTGGGCCAAGGACGACCGGATGGAGCTGGTGCGCCACGAGGGATACTCGTGGGGTTCGCCCGCCTATGAGAACACCGGCGCTCCCTGGGTCGACCGCATCATCTTCCGCACCCTGCCCGAGGACGCGGCGCGCGCGGCGGAGCTCGAGGCGGGCGGCATCGACCTCGACATCGACGTCGCGCCCCAGCACATCCCGCGGCTCGAGGGCAAGGGCGTCAAGGTCACCTCGATCCCGCGGCTGTCCTCCAATCACATCGGCTTCAACATGGAAAAGGACGTCTTCAAGGATGTCCGCGTGCGCAAGGCCGTCGCGCACGCCGTGAACCGCCAGGAGATCGTCCAGTTCGTCATGAAGGGGCAGGCCGACGTCTCCCACGGCTTCCTGCACCCGCTCGTGCCGGGCGCCTCGTCGAAGGAGCAGATGCGCCCGTTCATGGCGGAGTTCAGCCTGGACACGTCGAAGCGACTCCTGACCGAGGCGGGCTGGACACCGGGCGCCGGCGGGGTGCGACAGAAGGACGGCAAGCCGCTCCAGGCCTCGCTCTACGTCTTCACCGAGCTGCACGAGCGCATCGTCACGCCCGTCCAGGCGCAGTTGAGACAGGTCGGCTTCGATCTCCAGATCAAGCGGCTCGAGTCGGCGGCTTTCAACACGGCGACGCGGGCGGGCGAGCACGACGCGCGCTTCCTGCCCATGATCTACTCCTCGGGCGACTTCCTCTACTTCTTCGTCTCCTCGGCCGTCCCGAGCCCGAACACGGTCCGCTGGCGCGACGACCGCACCGACACGCTCTTCCAGCAATCGCAGACCACGGTGAAGGAGCCGGAGCGCATAAAGGCCTTCCAGGGCATCGAGCAGCGGCTGGTCGGCGAGGCCGTGGTCGTGCCCATCCAGCACATCCGCTGGATCTTCGGCAGCCGGTCCCGTGCCCGCGGCCTCAAGTACCACCCCATCCACGGTATCTACAAGCTCATGGACGTCTGGGTCGCTTGATCGAAGGAAGCCTCGACGGCCCCCTCCGAGCCTCCCCCAGGAAGAGCTTGCGCCGGCGAAGCCGGCGCTCGGAGCGGCGAACCGAACCGGCGAGATCAGGAGATTCGATCCATGACGGCGGCCAAGCGGATAGCGATCCGGGCGGGGTACGTGATTGCGTTCGACGGGCGGGGCCACCGGCTCCTCCGCGACGGCGTGGTGGTCATCGAGGGGGACAGCATCGTCCACGTCGGGCCGCGCTTCGACGGCCGCGTGGACGAGAGGGTGGATGCGCACGATCGGGTCCTGACGCCGGGGCTCATCTCCACCCACGCCCACATCAGCGGCTCGCCGCTGGACCGGTCGTTTCTCGAGGATCGCGGCAACCCGCAGTTCTGGTACTCGGGCCTCTTCGAGATGCTGCCCGTGCGGAGCGACTCGCAGGACGAGGAAGCGGGGCGCGCCTGCGTCGACTTCTCCATGGCCGAGCTGCTGCGCGGCGGGGTGACCACCGTCATGGAGATCGGCACGCTCGGCGAGTACGTGGTCGAGCGCGCGCCCCACTATGGGCTCCGCGTCTACATGGGGCAGGCCTTCCGCTCCGGGAAGTGGCTCACGAAGGACGGCAGGCGCGTGGAATGGGAGTGGAACGAGGAGCAGGGACGGCAGGGGCTCCGGCGGGCGATGGACTTCCACACGCGCTGGGACGGCGCCCACGGGGACCTCGTGCGCTGCTTCGTCTCGCCGTCGCAGATCGACACGTGCACGGCCGAGCTCCTGCAAGACGCCAAGCGCTTCGCCGACGAGGTGGCGCGGCCCTACCAGGTGCACACCTCCCAGTCGGTGGTCGAGTTCAACGAGATGGTGGCCCGCCACGGCAGGACGCCGATCGCGTGGATGAAGGAGCTGGGCGTGCTCGGCCGCAACACCGTGCTGGGGCACGCCATCATCATCGGCGGCTCGTCGTGGACGAACTACCCGGACGGCGACATCCGGCTCATGGCGGAGGCCAGCTGCTCGGTGGCGCACGCGGTCTGGGTGTTCGCGCGGCGCGGCGTGGCCATGGAGTCCTTCGGCCGCTACCGCGAGGCCGGCGTCAACATGTCGCTCGGCACCGACACGAATCCGCAGAGCGTGATCGAGGCCATGCGCTGGGCCGCCGTGGTCTCGAAGATGATGGAGCGGAACACGGAGGCGACCACCGCGGCCCATGCCTTCGACGCGGCCACCCTCGGCGGCGCCCGGGCGCTGATGCGCGACGACCTCGGGCGCATCGCCTCGGGCGCCAAGGCCGACCTGGTCCTCTGGAAGGCCTCCTCGTGGCGGATGACGCCGCTCCGCGATCCGATCAAGAATATCGTCTACAACGCGAGCGACGAGGACGTGGACCGCGTCTACGTCAACGGGCGCCTCGTCGTGGACGGCGGGCGCGTCGGAGGCGCCGACGAAGGCGCCATCCTCGGGGCGCTCCAGGCCGGCGGCGAGCGCATGTGGCCGCGCATGACGAAGTACGACTGGGCGGGGCGCGGCGCCGACCAGCTCTCGCCCCAGACGTATCCCGAGTGGGGAGAGTAGCCGTCCCGGACGCGGCATGACCCGCTATATCCTCCGGCGCCTGCTCCAGACGGTGCCGGTGCTCTTCGGCGTCTCGCTCCTGGTCTTCGCCGTCATGCACGTGGTCCCGGGTGACCCCGTGCGCCTGATCGCGGGGCCCGATGCGCCCGAGTCGGTGATCGCGAGAGTGCGCGCGGAGCTGGGCCTCGAGCGCCCCCTCTACGTCCAGTACCTCTCGTTCCTCTCTCCCGCGCGCTCCAGGGGGATCTCGGCCGCTCCCTCCGCTCGCGGTCGCCCGTGGCGGGCGAGATCCTCACCCGCTTTCCGGCCACGCTCGAGCTCACCACGGTGAGCATGGTCATGGCCGTGCTGATCGGCATCCCGCTAGGGCTCATCGCCGCCGTCCGCCGCTCCTCGTGGGTCGACTACCTCGCCATGGGCGCCTCGCTGTCCACGCTCTCGATGCCGATCTTCTGGGTCGCCATCGTCGCTATCTGGCTCTTCAGCCTCCAGCTCGGCTGGCTCCCGGTCTCGGGACGGGCGGGGCCAGTGTGGCACTGGGAAGGCCTGCGCCACATCCTCCTCCCGGCCGCCACGCTGGCCACGACGTCGGTCGCCATCATCAGCCGGCTCACGCGCTCGGGGATGCTCGACGTCCTCGGGCGGGAATACGTCACCACGGCGCGCGCCAAGGGCGTGCCGCCCGCGGGCGTGGTCGGCAAGCACGCCCTCACGAACGCGCTCATCCCGGTCGTGACCGTGGTCGGACTCCAGTACGGCTTCCTCCTCGGCGGCGCCGTGGTCACCGAGACCATCTTCGCGTGGCCGGGCGTGGGCCGCCTCGCGATGACGGCCATCCTCCAGCGCGACTACCCGGTGGTGCAGGGCTGCGTGCTGCTCGTCGCCGTCGTCTTCGTCCTCGTCAACCTGCTGGTAGATCTCCTCTACGGCTGGCTCGACCCCCGCATCCGCTATGAGTGAGATCTGGCGGCGCTTCGCGAAGCATCGGCTGGCGGTGATCGGGCTCGCCGTCATCCTGGGCCTGGGCGCCGTGGCGCTCGGCGCCAGGCGCATCGCCCCGCACGATCCCATCCGCCAGGACCTGCCCCATGCCCTGGCCCGGCCGTCGGCGGAGTTCCCGCTCGGGACGGACGAGTTCGGGCGCTGCATCCTCTCGCGCATCCTCTTCGGCGCGAGGCTCTCGCTCCTGGTCGGCGTGATCGCGACGGCCATCGGCGCCACCACGGGCATCCTGCTGGGGCTCTGCGCCGGCTATTTCCCTCGCGCCGACGCGCCCGTGATGCGCTGCATGGACGTCCTGCTAGCCTTCCCGAGCATTCTCCTGGCCATCGCCGTGGTGGCCGCCCTGGGCCCGAGCCTCGGCAACGTGATGATCGCGGTGGGCGTGCGCTCCGTGCCCAGCTTTGCCCGGGTGACGCGCTCCATGGTGCTCTCGCTGAAGGGGCTCGAGTTCGTCCAGGGCGCCTCCGCCCTCGGCGCCTCCCACGCGCGCGTGCTCTTCCGTCACATCCTGCCGAACAGCGTTTCGCCGCTGCTCGTCTTCTCCTCCATGCAGGTGGCGACGGCCATCCTGCTGGCCGCGATCCTGTCCTTCCTCGGCCTGGGCGTCCAGCCCCCCACGCCCGAGTGGGGCAAGATGGTCAGCGACGGGCGCGCCTATCTGATGGAGGCGCCCCACGTGTCGCTGTTCCCGGGCCTCGCGATCTTCGTGGCCGTGATGGGCTTCAACTGTCTCGGCGACGGCCTGCGCGATGCGCTCGACCCCCGCGTGGGCCGCGTCGCCGTCGAGTGAGGCACGATGACGGCGACACCGCGGGCTCAGCGAGTAGCGCTCCGCGGCGGCACCACGCCGTTGAGACGGGCGTACACGACCAGGTTGCCGTAGTGGTTCATGTTGTCCTGGATCACGCCGAGAATGGCCGACCAGCGCTGGACCTTCTGGCCGCCTCGACCTTCCACCATCTCGAGGGCCTTTTCCTCCGTGAGGCCGGCCCACACCTTGGCGCCATAGTCGTAGCTTTCCCGGAGCGCCTTGACGATCTCGTCGCGGCTCTTGAGGTTGTTGAACCGGGCGTTGTCGCCGAGCTTGTCGCCGGACACCCGGCTGAAGAACACGTAGTTTTCCCCGATCAGATGGATGGCGATCTCCCGGAACGATCGCTGGGCGGGCGTCGCCTTGAAATCATACTTGTCTTCGGGAAATGCCTCGACGATGCCCTGCACCAGTGTGCGGGTGCTGTCCCACGTGGCCTTGGCCGGCGCCAGGAAGCTCGTGGCCGGAAAGCCGGGCTGGGCGGCGGGCGTCTGGGCCAACACCGGGCTGGCCCCCAGGACCGCAAGCACGGCAACAAGGACGCTCCGTCTGAAAGAATGCGTGGTCATGGTTCCTCCTGTCTGGTGAAAGGGTTGGCCTATTTCGTGCGGGAGAGAATTCGCCGAATGCGCTTAGGGATTGGTATCGAGGTGAAAAAATCGGCGCGGTAGAGGTAATCTTCGCCCGATTCGTCAATGACTCGAATCAACCTGTGCCGTTCTGATCGGCCGTCAGGGATTCGGCGGTAGAGCTTCCGCCGCTCCAGCGAGGCGGGATACTTCTCGTTACGCACACACAGGACATATGCCGGACGCGAGCGCCGACTATTGTTCGGGCTCAAGGGCTGCTCTGGAGATTTTGCACTGCCGGATGATGGTCAGAAGCACGCTTCGCCCCAAGAGAGGACGCGAAGCCTACCCATGCGCAGCGGTGAACTGGGTCACGAAAACGTGACCGCGCCGCCGCTTTGCGATTTCCTTTGGGTCCGCCGCCTCCAAATCTACTGCCTCCCGCAAATTGGCAAGCGCATCCTCGACAGAGCTGCCTTGGCTTGTGATGTCGAGCTCGGGGCAGAGGCCGACGTACATGTCGCATTCCTGGTCGATGATTGCCGTGAAGAGTCGCCTGGGCTCCGTATCCACAACGATGTGAGGATAGCATGATCCAAGAGCCGAACCGGTGTGATGCGCTCAGGTCCTCATCCGCGCTGATCCCTTCATGGATCGATTCTCTTTCGCTCGTTGACGCGTTTCACTGCTTTTGCACTAGGCCTCAGTGGCCTGCGTGTACCGGCCAAGGTCATGGCCGCGATCATCCGATCGGCTTTTGCCTGAGAGCGGGCGCGGCCTTCGACGGACATACTCTCCTGCAAGAGTCTGTAGTTTTTGGCCATCAGATCAACCCTCGCGGTATAGCGTCAAACATTTCGAAAAATAACCCCGCCCGAGGCCTTTCGGCGTGTCAGCGGGGAGGAAGTAAAAGGAAGCCTAGCAGACGTGCCCTGCGTGTCAAGAGCCGAGAGAAACTGTGCCTACCAGGCCTCGCGAGCGCCCGCGGGCCTGGTCCCCACCGCGCCGTGCAGGTTGCGCTTCGTGACCCGCCGGAGCAAATCCTCGAGGCGAACGCGCCGCGCTGGGACGGGAGCCGCGATCAATCGTGCCTTGGAGATGGACACATCGACGACCATGCCTTCGCTGACGCCGACATCCTCGGCGAAAGACTTCGGGATCCTCAGGGCAAGACTATTGCCCCACCTCTGAACGGGAACGCGCACGCTTGTCACCTCCTCCTCGGGCCCGGTATCTACAAAGATGATATCAGGCGGTGCGTCAAACGGAACACGAGCCGGGTAGCCGACACACTTGACCTATCTGGAAAGTGTATCCCCAGCAAACACTGTAACCTTACCTGCGACAGGGCGTTCGTATCCTGACCTTCCATTGTCGGCGCCCTACCCGCCCACGCACAGGAGGCTCAGCCCATGCGTACAGACGCTGGGATCGCCCCGCTCCAGCGGACCCTCGCCGCCGTCTGGCCGGCGAGCCCCGGAGCCTCTGTATCCATCCCGTCACATTGACGGGCTCTGCTCCCGGCACTCACTATCTTTCGCAGTACGTCATGAAGCTTCTGCGCGACTTTCAGGGACTGGGCGTTCGGCTCACTGATGAGCGCCTCGGGCACTTCCTAGAACATCCCGAGATGACGGGAAGCGAGGCCGCGATCGAAGACACGCTGACCAGACCGGAGCACGTCATCGAATCGTTGTCCGATCCAGAGATCCGGTTGTACTATCGCTTCTACAGGGGCACCGTTGTTGGGGACAAGCACCTGTGCGTAGTGGTCAAGATCACTGATGGCGACGCGTTCGTCCTGACCGCGTACTTGACCAACAGCGTCAAGCGGGGGTGGAGGATATGGCCAGAGACCGAGTGAAGATTTGGTACGACGTCGAGGGAGATTATCTCGAGGTCGTCTTTGACCAGCGCCCTGGCTATTTCCGCGAAACCGCCAGCGACCAGGTCATGGAGAAGGTTGACTCGGAAGGAAACGTGCTCGGCTTCTCCGTACTCAAAGTGAGCGCGATTCGGACCCAGCCTCTCGACGTTTCTCTGTAACGCATCCCCTCACCCTGACCCTCTCCCCTTCGGGGGCGAGGGAATTGGCGCAGTCCCTCGGCGTCATTGCGATACCGAAAGGCTTGATAATTCGTGTAGGCCTCTGTATTTGCACAAGGGCACGCTGGCCGAGGCGGGCGAGAGCGTGCTGATCACGGAGGAAGGCGATCGCCGATCCGTGCCCGACGTCCGCGTGGCCATCAGGCGCTGACGATCGTCCCCATCCTGGTGCCCATGCAGGCCGAGCCCGAGTGGCTGACCCTGGCCGAGGCGGGCGAGCGGGTGCGCATCACGGAGGTGGGCAAATGCGGCTCCGTGCCCGACCTGCGCGTGGCCAACCTGGGGCACCTGCCGCTCCTCCTCCTGGACGGCGAGCAGCTGGTGGGCGCCAGGCAGAACCGCATCCTGAACATGACCGTGCTGGTGGCGGCTCAGAGGGAGGGGAGGCAAGGGCTCGCCTGAACATCGCTTCCGCTTCGAGCATCTTCGCGTGATCGGCTGGGCAAGCCCGGTCAGGTCGTCAAGCTCAATACTCCACCGCGCTTGGCCATCCTTGACACCCTTTCGCGGCAGACATACTATCGGCCTGCGTTTCTAGTCGCTGCGATCCTGGCGGACAGCGCTGACCACCTAGTGAAGGAGGACTCTATGCGGAGCACTTTCCGGTTCATGGCGGCGATCATGGCCATGGTTGCGGCGCTGGCGGGTGGCGGGCTCGCGGCTCCGGCCGAGGTATGGGCGGCGGGGGAGCGGGACATCACGATCGCCCAGGGCATCGACGCCGAATTCCTCGACGTGCAGATGACCAACAACATCGTGACGCTCATCATCAATACATCGATCTACGACACCCTTCTCACGCGTGACAAGCAGCTTCAGCTCGTGCCCGCGCTGGCGACGTCCTACAAGCTCGTCAGCGACAAGGTCTGGGAGGTCAAGCTCCGTCAGGGCGTGAAATTCCACAACGGCGAGCCCTTCGACGCCAACGCGGTCAAGTTCTCGTTCGAGCGCATCAACCGCGGGGACTTCAAGTCGCCGCAGAAGGGCTGGTTCGCCACCATCGAAGCGGTCGAAATCATCGACCCCTACACGGTACGCTTTCACACCAAGGTGCCCGACCCCGCGATGCCGGCGCGGATGACCCTCATGTACCAGTTGGCGCCGAAGTACGTGGCGCAGGTCGGTGACGCCCAGGCCAATCTCAAGCCGGTCGGCACGGGCCCGTTCAAGTTCGTGGAGTGGACGAAGAACGACAGGATCGTGGTCGAGGCCAATGACGGTCACTGGAGCGGCAAGCCGGCGGTGCGCCGGGCCACCTGGCGGCCCATCCCCGAGCTTGGCGCGCGGATCGCGGCGCTCCAGACGGGTCAGGCGGACCTCATCGTCAACGTCCCGCCCGACCAGCTCCAGGCGCTCGCGGCCACGAAGACCGTCCGGGTCGAGAAAACGCCGAGCTGCCGCATCATCTACTTCGGTATCGCCCAGATCAAGGGCGGCCCGCTCGCGGACCGGCGCGTGCGGCAGGCGATCAACCACGCTGTGGACGTGCAGGGGATCATCGACAGCGTCCTCCTGGGCAACGGCAAGCGGATCAACTCCTCGATGCCGCCTAATGTGTGGGGCTACGACCCCGCGATCCCGCTCTACGACTACAATCCCAAGAAAGCCAAGGAGCTCCTAAGGGCTGCGGGGCAGACGAATATCCAGCTGACGCTGCAGGCGCCGAACGGACGCTGGGCGATGGACAAGGACATCGCGCAGGCCGTGGCCGGCCAGCTCACCGAGAACGGCATCAAGACCAATGTGAAGATCATCGGCGAGTGGGGCAGCTACGTCCGCTCGGTGCTTGACCACAAGACCGAGGACGTCTTCATGAACGGCTGGTGCCTGCCGAGCCTCGAGCCCGACCACTGGGTGACGCCGAACCTCCACACCGGCGAGCCCGTGTCGCAGTACTCCAATCCCGAGGTGGACAAGCTGATGGAGCAGGCGCGGGCGGAGATGAACGTGGAGAAGAGGAAACAGCTCTACAGTCAGCTCCTCCGCCTGATCCACGACGACGCGCCGTGGCTCTTCATGTATTCGCAGATGGACATCTACGGCGTCAACAACCGCATCAAGTGGACGCCGCGCGGCGACGAGTCGATACGACTCACCGAAATAGGCTTCTAGCAAGCGGCTTGGCCCGCCCCCTCACCCTGCCCTCTCCCCCGCGAGGGGGAGAGGGAACTGCCACGCCCCTCAATAACAATGAGCTTGACCCTCTCCCCGCTGGGGAGAGGGTAGGGTGAGGGGAGCTCCGATGATTGGCTACGTGCTGCGGCGGCTCCTGCAGAGCGTCCTCGTCCTTCTCGGCGTGTCCGTGATCGTCTTCGGGCTCCTGCATCTCACCGGTGATCCCACGCGCCTCCTCCTGCCGCTCGAGGCGCGTGAAGAGGATGTCCGGCAGCTCCGCGCGCTCCTCGGCCTCGACGCTCCGCTGTGGGTGCAGTACCTCCGCTTCCTCTTGCGCGCCGTGCGTGGAGACTTCGGGGTGTCGTTCAAGCACCAGGTGCCCGCGCTCACGCTGATCCTCCAGACGCTGCCCGCGACACTCGAGCTGACGGCGGCGGGCCTCGGGCTGGCGCTGGTGGTGGCGGTGCCCGCCGGTATCGTGGCCGCCCTCCGACGCAACTCCCTCATCGACGCCGTCTGCTCGGTGGGCGTGCTGCTCGGGCAGGCGATGCCCGTGTACTGGCTCGGACTGCTGCTGATCCTCGTTTTTGCCGTCAAGCTGGGCTGGTTCCCCGCGGCCGGGCGTGACGGGCTCGTGTCGCTGGTGCTGCCCGCCTTGGCGCTCGGCGCGTTCTCGATGGCCCGCATCGCGCGCATGGCGCGCTCGGGGATGCTGGAGGTCCTGGCGCAGGATTACGTGCGCACCGCGCGAGCTGCCGGCGTGAGCGCCTTCGTGGTCACCTACAAGTACGCGCTCAAGAATGCGGCGATCCCGCTGGTGACCATCGTGGGCCTCGAGTTTGGTGTGCTGCTCGGCGGAGCGGTGATCACGGAAACGATCTTCGCGTGGCCGGGTGTGGGCCGGCTCGCCGTGGACGCGATCTTCAGCCGCGACTACCCGCTGGTGCAGGCGATCGTCGCGATGCTGGCGACTCTCTTCGTCCTCATCAATCTCGTCATGGACCTGGTCTACACCTATCTCGACCCGCGCATCGTCTTCGTGCGGGGCAAGCCGTGAACGAGTCCGCCGGCGTGGCGGTGGCGGCGGAGGTCCAGCCCGCGGCCGGCGCAGGCCGGCGCCGCATGAGCTTCCGCGCGGTGTTCGGAATCACGATGCTCCTCTGCATGGGCGGCGCGGCGCTCCTGGCCCCGCAGATCGCCCCGTGGGATCCGGGGCGCCAGATGCTCCTCAAGCGCCTCCGCCCGCCCGCCTGGGAGCCGCGCGGCCTGCGCGAGCATCCGCTGGGCACCGACCATCTCGGCCGTGACATCTTGAGCCGCATCCTCTACGGCGGCAGGATCTCCCTCGGCGTGGGTCTCTCGGCGGTGACGCTCTCCTGCCTGATCGGCGTCACGCTGGGGCTCCTCGCGGGCTTCCACGGCGGGCGCATCGACGCCTTGATCATGCGTGTCGTGGATGTTTTCCTGGCCATCCCGTATATCCTGCTGGCCATGGGCGTCGTCTTTGCGTTGGGCCCAAGCCTCGTCAACGTGATCCTGGTGATGGCCGTGACGCGATGGGTGCAGTTCGCCCGCATCGTGCGCGCCGACGTGCTGTCGATCCGGGAGCGGGAGTTCGTCAGCGGTGCCCGTGCGCGCGGCAACCGGTCGATGCGCCTGCTCCTCCGCCACGTGCTGCCGAACGCCCTCACCCCGATCATCGTCGTGGCCACGCTCGAGCTGGCATTCATGATCATCTACGAGTCGGCGCTGTCCTTCCTGGGGCTGGGAGTCCAGCCACCCACGCCCACCTGGGGCTGGATGCTCTCCGACGGACGGAACTATATCGCCACCGCGTGGTGGCTCGCGACCTTTCCGGGGCTCGCGATCATGCTGACCGTCCTCGCCGTCAACCTCCTCGGCGACTGGCTGCGCGACACCCTCGACCCCCGGCTCAAGCTCTGACATGGCGCCGCTGCTGTCGGTGGAGGGACTCCAAACCCATTTCGAGACGGGCCAGGGCGTGCTGCGCGCCGTCGATGGCGTGAGCTTCTCGATCGAGCGCGGCGAGGTGCTGGGACTCGTGGGCGAGAGCGGCTGCGGCAAGAGCGTGACGTCGCTGTCGATCATGCGGCTGGTGCCGCCGCCAGGCCGCGTCGCCGCCGGCCGCGTCCTCTTCGAGGGCGAGGACCTCCTCGCCAAGGATGCCGAGGCCATGCGCCGGGTGCGCGGCGCGCGCATCGCCATGGTCTTCCAGGAGCCGATGACATCGCTCAATCCCGTCTTCTCGATCGGCGACCAGATCGCCTCGGCCATCCTCGCTCACAGCGGCGCCGGCCGCCGCGAAGCCTGGCAGCGCACCGTCGAGATGCTCGACCTGGTCCAGATCCCCTTCGCGCGCCAGCGCGTGCGCGACTTCCCGCACCAGCTCTCCGGCGGCCTGCGCCAGCGCGCCATGATCGCCATGGCGCTGGCCTCCGGGCCCGCCCTGCTCATCGCGGACGAGCCGACGACGGCGCTCGACGTCACGATTCAGGCGCAGATCCTCGACCTCCTCCGGCGGCTCCAGGCGGAGCGCGGCATGGCGGTGCTCCTGATCACTCACGATCTGGGGGTGGTGGCCGAGCTCTGCCACCGCGTGGCGGTGATCTACGCCGGGCGCATCGTCGAGATGGCGCCCGTGACGAGTCTCTTCGCCCGCCCGCTGCATCCGTATACCCGTGGTCTGCTTCAGTGCCTGCCGCATCCGAGCCGCTTCGGGCAACCGCTCGCGTCCATCGAAGGCGTGCCGCCCGACCTGCGCCAGCGCAGCGCCGGCTGCCGCTTCGCTCCGCGCTGCTCCTACGCGGTGGCGGCCTGCCGCCGGGACGAGCCCAGGCTGGAGGAGCGGGAGCCGGGACACTTCGTGGCCTGTCCGGTGGTGGCGTGATGGCGGCGCCGCTCCTGGAGGTGCAGGGGCTCGCCAAGCAGTTCGCCGTGGGCGGGGCCTGGCTCGCCCGGCGGCGCCGCGTGATCCGGGCCGTGGACGGTGTGAGCTTCGCGCTCGAGCCGGGCGAGACGCTGGGGCTCGTCGGCGAGTCGGGTTGCGGCAAGTCCACGACGGGGCGGCTCATCCTGCGGCTGATCGAGCCAAGCGCGGGGCACATCCGGTTCGAGGGCAGGGACCTTGTCACGCTTACCGCCCACGAGCTCTGGGCCGCGCGCCAGCGCATGCAGATCGTCTTCCAGGATCCGTTCGGCTCGCTCAATCCGCGGATGCGCGTGGGGAGCATCATCGAGGAGCCGCTCGCGATCTACAAGCAAGGCGACGCCGCGGGGCGTCGCCGCCGCGCGGCCGAGCTGCTCGAGGTGGTCGGGCTCGATCCCGCCTTCGTGGAACGCTACCCGCACGAGCTCTCGGGCGGCCAGCGCCAGCGCATCGGCATCGCGGCGGCCCTCGCGCTCCATCCGAGCCTCATCGTGGCGGACGAGCCGGTCTCGGCGCTCGACGTGTCCATCCAGGCGCAGGTGCTGAACTTGCTCATGGATCTGCGCCGGCGCTTCGGCCTGACCTATCTCTTCATCTCGCATGATCTCCGCGTGGTCCTGCACATGTCGGACCGCGTGGCGGTGATGTACCTGGGAGAGATCGTCGAGATCGGATCGCGCGATGCCATCCACGGCGAGCCGCGACACCCGTACACGCAGGCGCTGCTGTCCGCGGTGCCCGTGGCCGATCCCACGCTGCGCCGTGAGCGGATCGTGCCGAAGGGCGAAGCGGCGGGCGCGCTCGAGGTGCCGGCCGGCTGCCCCTTCCACCCGCGCTGCCCGATGGCCTTCGACCGCTGCCGCGTGGAGCGTCCGGCGCCACGCGACGTTGGCGCGGGGCACCAGGCCTCGTGCCATCTCTATTGAG
>Ga0137369_10005246_pt1 | contig 13186 bp, 11 predicted proteins | sample SagtaG_12_FD_104918 | JGI IMG/M metagenome (GOLD analysis project Ga0137369, IMG submission 104918) | Vadose zone soil microbial communities from Sagehorn Ranch, Mendocino, California, USA - Sage1_L_113_16 metaG | ecosystem: Environmental > Terrestrial > Soil > Vadose zone | place: USA... | reverse complement strand
TTGCCGTCGGAATCCATCCGCAGCACCTTCCCCAGGGGGGTCATCGAATTCTGCGCGAGCGAGGGGTTCGCGTTCTCGCCGACGACGGCCCACAGCCTCCCGTCCGGCCCGAACGCGATCACGCCGCCGTTGTGATTCGTCGCGCCGCTCAGGGGCGGCATCTGCAGGATGACGGACGAGGACACGCCCGTGTTGCCGCTCGCCTGGATCCGGACGATCCGGTTGTACGTCGTGCCGGCCGCCGCATCGTCGTACGTCTGGTACGCATAGACGTACGGGCTCCCGGGAAATCCCGGGTCGAGGGCGAGGCCGAGCAGCCCCCGCTCGCCGGCGGTGTTCGTGTTGGGCAACGTGAAGAACGCCGTCGGCAGGACGGCCCCGTTCTCGATGATGCGGATGGCCCCGGTGTTCCGCTCCGCGTAGAACACCCGTCCGTCCGAGGCGAACGCGAGGGCGATGGGCCAAGCGAGGCCGGTCTGCACGGGGACGAGCCGGACGGCCGGATTGCCGGGGCCCGGACCCGGTCCGGTCTGGGAGATCCACCACCAGACGAGGCCCAGGCCGGCGACCGTCGCGAGCACCGCCGCGAGGACGATCGCGATGACGACTCGGTCCCGCCGCGGCGTCACGGGTCCGGAAGACCGCGCCGGCCTAAGGCCCTTTGCGCCGGGACGATGCTTCCGTCAGAGCGACGAGTCGAATCGGAGAGCCGGACACGCCCTCGAGGCGGAGCGGCAAGGCAAGCAGGAGGAACGTCGACGATCGGAGGGCCGCGAGGTTCGCGACGTTCTCGATGATCGGCACGTCCGCCCGGAGGAGGGCGTGGTGCGCCGGGTATGCCGCGTCGTCCGGGCGATCGATGTTCGCGGTGTCGATCCCGACGATCCCCGCGCCCCAGTCGACGAGGAGCTTCGCGGCAGCTTTCGTCAGCCCGGGATTCGCGAAGAGATAGGCCGGTGTGCCGCGACGTCGCTCCCACCATCCTGTCCGTAGGAGGATCGCGTCTCCGCGCCGAACCGCGTCCGGCTCCGCGCGACGCGCCGCCGTCAGGTGCTTCGGCAGGATCGCCCCTTTCGTCCCGAGCCCGCGGACGTCGAGCACGTGGCCCGGGGCGATGAACGTCTCGAGGGGCACGTCCTCGAGTTTCTTCCCGCCTGGCTCGAAGTGGAACGGCGCATCGACGTGGGTGCCCGTGTGGCTGATGAGGAACAGGGATTCCGCGTAGAACCCATGCGCGTCCCGCGTCGTCCACTGCGTGAAGGTTGGCGGCGGGTACGCAGGGAACATCGAGGTCCGCGGGGTGATCGGCACCGAGAGGTCGACGAGACGCGAGAAGCGAACGGTCCGGGCAACGGAAGGCATGGCTCCCCCCCAAAGGGCCGGAGGGCGTCGCGGGCCTTAGCGGTTTCCGCGACGCGAACCTTTTCCGGCCGGTGCGAATCGGGAGGACGATGGGCGCCGACGGCCTGGAGCGACTGACCTCCGAGATTGTCGCGTGCCGCAAGTGTCCGCGGCTCGTCCGGTACCGCGAAGCTGTCGCCCGCACGAAGCGTGCTTCCTTCCGCGACTGGACGTACTGGGGACGCCCGGTGCCCGGCTTCGGCGATCCGACGGCGCGGGTGCTCGTCATCGGGCTGGCGCCGGCCGCCCACGGCGGGAACCGCACCGGGCGTGCGTTCACGGGAGACCGCAGCGGCGAGTGGCTATATCGCGCGCTCCACCGGGCCGGGTTCGCGAACCAGCCAACGTCGGTATCGCGGGACGACGGACTCGCCCTCCGCGATTGCTACATTGTCGCGGCCGTCCGATGTGCCCCGCCGCAGAACAAGCCGACCCGGGCGGAATTCGCGCATTGCCAGCCCTATCTGGAATGGGAGATCGAACTCCTGCCTCACGTGCAGGTGGTCATCGCGCTCGGCGCGGTGGCGATGGACGCCTTCCTTCGAGCGTGGCGGGCGCTGGGCCACGATCTCCCCACGCCCCGACCGAAGTTCCACCACGCCGGCCGTTGGTCACTTCCACCGGTCACGCTGATCGCCTCGTACCATCCGAGCCAGCGGAATACGCAGACGGGCCTGCTCCGGGAGGCGGCGTTCGATGCGGTGTTCGCGGCCGCCCGGGACGTCCTGAAGGGAGGCCATCCGCCGAGCCCGGCGATGTCGTCCCGTTAACCTTGTTTAAGGTTGACTTCGGACGCGTCATCGGCACCCCAAAAAGGCTTTACAGTTCCGCCGGCTCCGGAGTCCGTGGCCGAGCCGAGACGGGTCATCATCCTCGGGGCCGCGGGCCGCGACTTCCACAACTTCAACGTGTACTTCCGTGACAATCCTGCGTACGACGTCGTCGCGTTCACGGCCACCCAGATCCCCGGGATCGCGACCCGCAAGTACCCCGCCTCCCTCGCGGGCGGAAGATACCCGGACGGCGTGCCGATCTTCCCGGAAGAGGACCTGCCCAAACTCATCGAGCGGTTCCACGCGCAGGCGCTCGTCTTCTCGTACTCCGACGTCGACTACGCGTACGTCGGCCACCGGATCGCCCTCGCGAACGCGCACGGCGCGGACTTCATCCTCCTCGGCGCGCAACAGACGATGCTCAAGGCCGCGGTGCCGGTCGTCGCGATCTGCGCCGTCCGCACGGGGAGCGGGAAGAGCCAGACGACGCGCCGCGTGGCCGGCATCTTGCGGGCCCACGGCAAGAAGGTGGTCGTCGTGCGGCACCCGATGCCCTACGGCGACCTGGCGAGCCAGGCGGTCGAGCGCTTCGCGACGTACGAGGACCTCGACAAGTACGAGACGACAATCGAGGAGCGCGAGGAGTACGAGCCGCACATCGACAAGGGCACCGTCGTCTATGCCGGCGTCGATTACGAGAAGATCCTCCGTCAGGCCGAGAAGGAGGCGGAGATCATCCTCTGGGACGGCGGCAACAACGACACGCCGTTCTTCAAGCCGGATTTGCACATCGTCGTCGCGGACCCGCTCCGGCCGGGCCACGAGCTCTCCTACTATCCGGGCGAGACGAACGTGCGGATGGCGGACGTCGTGGTGATCAACAAGGTCGACACCGCCACCCCGGAGAACGTCGAGACGGTGAAGCAGAACGTCCGCTCCCTCAACCCGGACGTCGTGATGGTCGAGGCCGCGTCGCCGATTACGCCAGACGACAGCGTGCAGATCCGCGGGAAGAAGGTCCTCGCGATCGAGGACGGTCCGACCCTGACACACGGCGGCATGGAGTACGGCGCGGCGTACATCGCGGCGCAGCGGTTCGGCGCGGCGGAGGTCGTCAGCGCGGTGAACCACGCGGTCGGCTCGATCAAGGAGACGTACAAGAGGTACCCGAACTCCCGCAAGGTCTTGCCCGCCATGGGTTACGGCCCGAAGCAGATCCGGGAGCTCGAGGAGACGATCGATGCGACGCCGTGCGACCTCGTCCTGAGCGGCACGCCGATCGACCTGAGCCGCGTCCTGAAGACGAAGAAGCCGGTGGTCCACGTGCGATACGAACTCGACGAGATCGGCCACCCGAACCTCGAGGACGTCCTGCGGGACTGGTCGTTTATCTGAGCGATCACACCCGGTTTACCGGGTGCGGCGAACTTATTTCTAGCTACACTCGGTATGATCTCGAACATGTCTGGGACCAATGTCAAGATCTCCGAGGAGACGAGGCGGAAGCTGGAAGCGCTTCAAGCTCACGCCCGTCTTCGTTCCGGCAAGCGGGTCACGAAGCGGTCCATCGTCGAGGAGCTCGTGGAACGCGCCTACGAGAAAGACGAGCCGTTCATCCTTCTCAAGGCGTCAAAATTTCCGCTGGCGGATAAAGTCCGGAAGCTCATTCTTCAGGCCCCGTTCGATTGGGGGGTTGAAACCCACGAGGAAGACATCGACCGGATCCTGTACAGTGGGTCCGAGTGAGTCTGTTCCTCGGGACAGGCATCCACGTCAGGTTTGCGAGTCAAGAGCGGGAGCGAACCCAACGCACCTTGTCCGGGTTCAAGCGGTAGTAGTCGTACAGCACAGCAACCGCCATCGCGATAAGGAAGAGCAGCCAGTCGACCACATTCGTCACGGAGAAGAGGAACCCACTCGCGATCGCGGGTACGAGGATGATCACCAGAAAGGATGCCCACACGATGCCGCGGACGAATCCGCTCCGAGGATTGTAGCCGCCCTTTCGTTCGAGGATTTCCGGGACCACGACGAACGGCACGACGATCGCCGCGACGGTCGCAAGAACGATCCCCGCGGTCTGGAGGAGGTCCGCCATGCCATCGCGGACAAGGAGCCCGCGGATTCAAGGTTTCGCGCTTCACGGGCCACACCTTTAACTCCGCACGGACCATCCTCGGCGGCGGACGCGTCTCGATGAAGATCGCGGTGATCGGCGCGGGGGAGATGGGCCACGGCATCGCGGAGCTCGCCGCCCTCCATGGCCACGACGTCCGCATGCGGGACATCAAGCAAGAATACCTCGACCGCGGGTTGGAACGCATTCGTTGGTCCCTGGGGAAGCTCGTCGAGAAGAATGAGATCCGCCAGGCCGAGGCCGACGCGGCCCTCGCGCGCATCCGGGCGACGCTCGACCTTCGGGACGCCTGCAAGGACGCCGACGTCGCGATCGAGGCGGTGTTCGAGGACGCCGAGCTCAAGAAGAAAGTCTTCCGGGAGCTCGATGAGGCCGCTCCAGAGAAGACAGTCCTCGCGTCGAACACGTCCGCATTGCCGATCACGAACATGGCCCGCGCAACGAAGCGGCCGCAGAAGGTTGTCGGCATGCACTTCTTCAACCCGCCGATGCTCATGCCGCTCATCGAGGTCATCCGCGCCGACACGACGAGCGACGCGACGCTCGCCGCGGCGGTCGATCTGACGAAGTCCCTCGGCAAGACGCCGATCGTCGTGCGGAAGGACGTCCCCGGGTTCATCACGACCCGCGTCCTCGGTCCGTACTTCGAGGAGGCCGCATGGATCCACGAGCAGGAAGGCATCCCGATTGAGACGATCGACGCCGCGATGCGGTTCCGGGCGGGATTCCCGATGGGGCCGTTCGAGCTCGCGGACCAGGTCGGGGTGGACGTCCTCCACCACCTCATCGTGAACGCGAACCGGCCGATGCCGAAGGCCGTGCAGGCCCTGGTCGACGCGAAGAAGGTCGGCCGCAAGGTCGGAGCGGGCTTCTACACGTACGCGGAGGGCCGTCCGAAACTCACGCCCGACATGGGCGCGCCCTTCGAGCCGATCCGGATCCTCGCGCCGATGATCGACGAGGCCGCGGAACTCGTGTCGCTGGACGTCGCGAGCCCGGCCGAGATCGACGAGGCGATGCGCCTTGGCACGGCGTTCCCGAAGGGCCCGCTCGCGACGGCGGACGATCTCGGAATCGACGTCGTCCTGGCGGCGTTGAACGGGCATCCACGGTCCAAGCCCGCGAAGATCCTCGAGGACATGCTCGCCCGCGGGGACCTCGGGGTGAAGTCCGGCAAGGGATTCTACGAGCATCGAGGCGGTGGTGCCGCGACGAAGTACGACACGATCCTCGTGACGAGGGACACAGCGAGCATGGTGGCGACCGTGACGTTGAATCGACCCGACCGGCTGAACACGCTGAGCCCCCAGGTCTTCGACGAACTCGAGCAGTCTCTGATCGAGCTCGACCGCCACGCCGACGTGCGGTGCGTCGTCATCACCGGGGCCGGCGACCGGGCGTTCAGCGCCGGCGCCGACCTGACGTCGTTCAGCGACATCTCGAAAGCGTTCAAAGTCTGGCAGTTCTCCCGCCGCGCCGAGGAAGTCTTCAGCCGCTTGGCGAATTTCCCGAAGCCGACGATCGCCGCGATCAACGGCCATTGCTTCGGCGGTGGCCTGGAGCTCGCCATCGCATGCGACTTCCGGATCGCCGCGAAACGCGCGAAGCTCGGGCAGACCGAGGTGAACATCGGCCTCGTCCCGGGGGCTGGCGGCAGTCAGCGGCTCGTCCGGATCCTCGGACAACCAAAGGCGAAGGAACTGGTCTTCCTCGGTTCGCGACTCAGCGCGCAGGAAGCGGCGGCGATCGGCCTCGTGACGAAGACGGTGGACAACGAGGCGTTCGACTCGGAAGTCCGATCGTTCGCGGGAAAGCTCGCGAAGCAGGCGCCGATCGCGATCCGCCTCGCGAAGGCGCTCCTGAACCGCAGCGGCGACGTCCCGATCGACGCGGCGCTGGAGATGGAGGCGATGGCGTTCGGCCTCGTGGCCTCGACGGAGGACATCTACGAGGGCTTGCAGGCCTTCATGGAGAAGCGGGAGCCGAAGTTCAAGGGCGAGTGAACCCTTCCCAAATCAAGTCGGCAGAATTGCGCGGGTCACTTCGTGATGACGCCCTTCTTTGTGAGATCCGCGATCTGGCGTGTGGTATAGCCGATGGATCGCAAGATCGAATCCGTGTCCTGGCCTTTCTTCGGGACGCGCACAGGATTCCGCGTCGTCGTGGCGGCGTGCTTCGCCGGATGCGCGATCACCTGGAGCTTCCGCAGGCCCGGGATGTCCACCGCGGGCAGTAGGCCTCGTTCCTTCACCTGCGGATCCTGCACGACCTCGGGCACTCGCTTCACGCCCGTGATCGGGAGCCGTTCCCCGGCGAAGAGCCCCTCCCACAATTCGAGCGTCCGCTCGCGGAACTTGGCGGCCAGCGTCTGGGCGACCGCGGCCCGGGCCTCCCCCTCCGCGAATTGCTGATCGGCGAGGTCGGGGGCGCCGACGAGTTCGCACATCCGCGTCCAGAACTTCGGCTCGACCGTCGCGACGGCAAGCCAGCGTCCGTCCTTCGTCTCATACAGATTGTAGAACGGGAACACGCCGGTCAGGAGCGTCTCCCCCGCCACCGGCTCTTCTCCGGTCGCGAGGTACCGCGCGAGGCCGAGCACCATCAACACCACGGCGGTGTCGTAAATCGCGACGTCGATGAACTCGCCCCTCCCGGTCGCGTCGCGCGTGCGGAGCGAGGCGAGGATCGCGAGGGCCGCGTTGAACCCCGCCGCAAGGTCCGCGATCGGCACGCCCGGGATCGCCGGTCGCCGGTCGTCCCGGTTGCCCGTCACCGCGAGGATCCCGGCGAGGGCTTCGAAGTTGATGTCGTGTCCCGGAAAGTCCTTGTACGGCCCCGTCTGCCCGTACCCGGAGAAGGAGCAGTACACGAGGCGCGGATTCATCATCGCGAGTCCGTCGTAGTCCACGCCGAGCCGCGCCATCACCCCGGGTCGGAACTGCTCCACGACGACGTCCGCGCGGCGGGCGAGCCGCCTCAGGATCTCCTGCCCCTCCGGCGTCTTCAGGTCGACCGCCAGGGACCGCTTCCCGCGGTTGACCATGAGGAACGGATAGGAGGTGTCGTCGATCGTCGGCGGGACGGCCCGCATGTAGTCGCCGAGTTGCGGGTCCTCGATCTTGATGACGTCGGCGCCGAGGTTGCACAGCAGCTGCGTGCAGAAGGGGCCGGGCAGGAGGCGCGTGAAATCGAGCACGACGATTCCATCGAGCGCCGCCGGCATCGGGCGTGGAACTCGCGGCGTCGCTATCAATGTTCGGGCCCAGTGGCGAACCTTCTTATTCGACGCGTTCCATGATGTCGATCGAGGCAGGCCATGCCCGAGGCCGTGATCGTTGAGGCCGTGCGGACGCCGATCGGGCGGCGCGGCGGCTCCCTGAAGGACTGGCGGCCCGACGACCTCGCCGCGTTCGCGTTGCGGGCCCTCGCCGACCGCGCCGGCATCGAGCCGAAGATCGTCGAGGACGTCGTCCTCGGATGCGTCACGCAGGTCGACGAGCAGGGGATGAACATCGGACGGCTCGCGCCGCTCATCGCCGGATTCCCGGAGTCCGTCCCAGGCACGAGCGTGAACCGGATGTGCGCCTCCGGCCTGCAGGCGTTCAACTTCGCGTCGATGGAAGTGATGACGGGCCAAGCCGACGTGGTCGTCGCGGGCGGCGTCGAGTCGATGTCCCGCGTCCCGCTCGGCTCGGACGGCGGCGCACTGAGTCCGAAGCTCCTTGAGAAATACGAGATCGTGCAACAGGGGATCTCCGCCGACTTGGTCGCGGACAAGTACCACGTGACCCGGGAGCAGATGGACGAGTTCTCCCTGTGGTCGCACCGCAAGGCGATCCGCGCGGTCGACGAAGGCCGGTTCAAGCGGGAGATCGTCCCCGTGCCGGTCTTCGACGAGAACGGCAACAAGAAGATGTTCGAGACGGATGAGCACCTACGGAGGAACACGTCCTTGGGGAAGCTCGCATCCCTCCCGCCCGCCTTCAAGCCGGACGGGCGGATCACGGCGGGCAACTCGAGCGGCATCAATGACGGCGCGTGCGCGATCCTGATCACGAACCCGGAGACGGCGAAGCATCTGAAGCTGGAGCCCCGCGCGCGGCTCATCTCCACTGGAGTCGCCGGCACGAACCCGACGATCATGCTCGACGGCACGATCCCCGCGATCCGCAAGGCGCTCGCGCGAGTCGACCTCAAGCCGGACGACATCGACATCTGGGAGGTCAACGAGGCGTTTGCCTCCGTGCCGATCGCGACCCGCGACACGATCGGTTTCGACGACGCGAAGCTGAACGTGAACGGCGGCGCGATTGGCCTGGGCCATCCGCTCGGGATGAGCGGCGCCCGGCTCATCGTCACGATGCTCCACGAGATGGAACGCCAGGATGTGCGCCGGGGCCTCGCGACCCTGTGCATCGGCTTCGGAATGGGCGTGGCGACGATCATCGAGCGGCCCAGGTGAGTTCGAAGGTCCGCCCCGTCAGAGCATGGGCGACTGGCCCCACGCGATCGGCGCGCTGATCGCGTCGATGAATTCGATGGCTCGGCTTATGCCTTTACGCCGCCGCGCGCCGGGGTCCATCGACCGGACGGACTCACGTCGTCCCGCCGGTGAAGCCGAACAGCATCAGCAGGACGCCCAGGCCCTGCGTGATCGAGAGCAACAGGAGCAGCGCCCAGATCTTACCGACGGTCGGTCGTCGAACGAAGAATGGATAGAAGACGATCTGGAGTCCGAGGAACGGCCAGAGGCGGCTCATCGCGTCGACCGCGCCCGCCTCCGCGACCGAGAAGGGAAACGCGCGGAGCGTCCAGCCGATCGCCAAGGCGAGCACCGCGAAGCACTGCAACACGAATCCCACCAAGAGCGTGCGCTTCACCCCGAGATGCACGGCCAGCGTCTGGATGCCGAACGCGCGATCGCTCTCGTAATCGGAGGCCGTCGTCGGGGCGTACACGGCGCCGAGGAAGAGGGTCATCGCGACGAAGTACCACCACGGCGCCTGTTCGATCGGGCGGAGCAGGCACCATCCGGCCGCGGGGCAGATGAGTCCGAAGCCGATCATGTTCGTGACGAGGTCCATCCCCGCGACGCCCTTCCAATGGAGGCGGGGATGGGAGTACGCCAGGGAGAGCCCCACCAGGAGCAGCGTCAACAAGACGAAGGCGTAGGGGCCGGCGGGATTCCCCCCTCCGCTGTACGAGATGAGGTTCTGGGAGATGTAGAACGCCAGCAGCACGCCGATCGCCGCGAATCCGATCGACCCGAGCAGGAGCGTCTCCGGATCGACGAGCTCTTCGACGATCTTGACGTACCGCTTGCGCGGATTCGCCTGGTCCGTCGTCCGCATGTCGTAATACGTGTTGAAGAGAAGCGTGAAGGTCCCGAGAAACGGCCCGACGACAAGCAGGCCGAGCACGACCCGGAGGTCGTTCACAAAGAGGTGGCGGGCCGACGTCGGCTGCGCGAGGACCCAGCCGATGTACAAGGGCGCCATCGCGACGATCCAGAACTTCACGCCGCCGAGGGAGAGGATCAGCTCCCACAGATCGCTGGGGGCGATGTACAGTTCCTTCGTGACGCGGATCTCGTCGCCCACGGTATCAGGCCCGAATATTCGATGCATTGGATAAAAGTGCCGCATCAATTCTCCGTGCGACGGGACCGCGATGCGGTCCGCTCGCGGCTCACGCCGAATCGCGCAGCTCCTTCCACTCCTCGAGGACGACGTGCGCGCCGTTGTATCCTGGCGCCCCGCTCACGCCGCCGCCCGGATGCGTCCCCGCGCCACAAAGGTAGAGGCCATTCACAGGCATGCGGTAGTTCGCCCACCCGGGCACCGGGCGGAACGAGAAGAACTGGTCCACCCCCATCTCGCCGTGGGACTGGTGGGCTCCCGTGAGGCCGAAGCGGCGTTCGAGGTCGAGGGGCGTGATGACGTCGCGCGCGAGGATCGCCTTCGGCACGTTTGGAGCGTACTCGGCGAGGGTCTCGACGATCCGGTCGCCATACGATTCCTTGATGTCGTCCCACGATCCCGATGCGAGTCGATACGGACTGTACTGCGCGTAGATCGAGAGGGTGTGCTTTCCCGGAGGGGCGACGGACGGATCGAGGACGCTCTGCGTGACGACCTCGAGCCACGGGTGCTCCGACGGCTTGCCGTACTTCGCATCGGCGAACGCGTCCTCGACGTAGTCGATCGAAGGCCCGATATACGTCGAGCCGCGGTGATGCGGGCCCGGCGTGTCCGGCGCCGCCGTCCATCGCGGGAGCTCGGAGATCGCGCAGTTCACTTTCATCGCCGCCCCGTGCATCTTGATCCGGCGCACGGCCGCGAGGAAGTCCGCCGGGAGGTCCGCGGGATCCATCATCTTGAGGAACGTCCGCTTCGGATCGGCGGTTGAGACCACCGCCTTCGCCGCCACCTCGCGTCCGTCCGCGAGCCGGACCCCGGTGGCCCGTCCGCCGCGCACGAGGATCTTCTCGACCGCGGTGTTCAGGAGGATTTCGACCCCGCGCGAACGCGCCGCCGCGGCGAGGGCCTCCGGCAACGCCCCCATACCGCCGATCACGAAGCCCCAGCCGCCGAGCGCGCCGTCGATATTCCCCAGGAGGTTGTGGCTCATCGTGAACGCAGTCCCCGGCGTCGTCGGCCCGGCGAAGTGGCCGATGACGCTCTGGTTCGCGAGCGCCGCCACGACCTCGTCCGATTCGAAGTACTCTCGAAGCAGGTCCTCGGCACTGGAGAAAATGAGCCGGCGGAACAGCTCCTCCGTCTCCGGATCGCGCAGGAGGGACGCGAGTTCGGCGAGCGGCACGGGCGGGGCGAGGATCATCGGCTCCGTCAGCTCGTACACCTGCGACCACATCGCCTCGTACTCGGCGTACGCTTTCGCGTCCTTCCTCGAGAACGCCGCGATCTCCTCGCTCGTCTTGTCGGCGTCGTACCAGAGCTGCAAGGACCGTCCGTCCGGGAAGGGGCAGAAGGCCTGCGGATCGAAGGCGACCTGCCTCAGCCCGAACCGCTTGAGCTCGAGGTCCTCGATGATCTGCGGCCGGAAGAGCCCGGAGACGTACGCCGCGGCGCTCACCCGGAATCCCGGCGCAATCTCGTCCGTGACACACGCGCCGCCGACGCGGTCGGACCGCTCGATGACGATGACCCGGAGACCTGCCTTCGCGAGATAACTCGCCGCGACGAGGCCGTTGTGGCCCGCCCCGATGATCACGACGTCGGTCGACGCCATCCTCGAGCCGTCGGGAGGGTCTCTCGGCGTATGTCGCTTTCGTCCTACTTGCGATTTGGGACCCGGACGAACGCCGGGGCTAACGCCGGCGCTTCAGGGCCGGGTTGAGAACCTCTTCCAAGCCGTACCCGAGCATGGCGAACCCGAGGACGACGAGCGTGATGAAGATCCCCGGTGGCGCGAAGTAGAGCCAAAGCCCTCGGAGCAGCGCGAGGTTCGTGTACGCCTCGTTGGCGATTTGGCCCCAGCTCTCGACCGCCCCCGGACCTTTCCATCCAAGCCCGAAAAACGACAGAAACGCCTCGGTGAACACCGCACTGGAGATCGTCAAGACCGCCTCGGCCCACACGAGCGGCATCACGTTCGGCAAGATGTGCTTCCGGAGGATGAAGCCGTTCCCGGAGCCCACCGCGCGCGCCCGTTCAATGAACTGTCGTTCCTTGACGGTCAGGACCTGGGATCGGATGATCCGAGCCGTCGTGGGCCAACTCACGATCGCGATCGCGAAGATGATCGTCGCGAGGCTGCTCCCCAAGATTGCGACCAGGATCAGGACGAACGGCAGCCACGGAATCACGAGGAAGAAATCGGTCGCACGGGAGAGGAGTTGGTCAGTGACACGGCCGTAGTACCCCGCGACGAGACCGACGGTCGTGCCCAACAACATCGCCACGCCGGACGAGACGAAGCCGATGAGCAGCGAGACCCGGCCTCCATAGACGACGAGCTTGAGGACATCGAACCCTTGCCAGTCCGTGCCGAATGGGTGTGCGCTCGACGGAGGCTGCAACGAGGTCGTGCGGTCGAACTGCGAAGGATACGAACCGACGAGCAACGGTGCCGCCACGGAGATGAAAATGAAGGCGAGGATGATGACGAGGCCGGCGACGGCCAGCTTGTTGTGAAGGAGGAGCTGCATGAATTTCTCGAATCGTCTCCAATCGAGTCGGAGCCGTTCGCGGAACACCGTGGCCCGCCGGCCCGCCTTCGACACCACCGTCGCTTCCAGGTCTCATGCCTCCCGTACTCGGGGGTCGAGGTACATGTAGAGCAGGTCCGCGATGGCGTTCGCGACGACGACGCCGAGCGTCGCCACGAGGAACACCCCGGACAGGAGGGGGAAATCGCGAACTCGGGTCGCGTCCCAGGTGAGCTGTCCGAGCCCCGGAATGTTGAACACTTCCTCGATGACGATGGCGCCGCTGACGACCCACCCGAAGTAGAGGGCGGACGCGGTGAGGACCGGGAGCCGGGCGTTGGGCATCGCGTGCTTCCGGAGCTGTTCCCGTTCCGTGAGTCCCTTTGCCATCGCGGTCAACATGTAGTCTTCCGGCAACGTGTCCGTCAACGAATTCCGCAGCGTGAGGGAGAACCACGCCACGTTCGTGATGACGAAGGTGACGACCGGTAGGAAGTAATGATAGAGTTGGTCGAGGACCTTCGTCAACGGGTCAAACGTCGAAGCGTTTCTCGACTGGACGCCGAAGGCGGGAAAGATCGGAATCACGAAGGCCAGGGTGTAAATCAGCATGAGAGACACCCAGAACGACGGCATCGAGTAGCCGATCAGGGTCGTCATCGTAATCGAGACGTCGACCGGCCGACCTCTCCGCCACCCGGAGAT
>Ga0137369_10005239_pt1 | contig 13196 bp, 20 predicted proteins | sample SagtaG_12_FD_104918 | JGI IMG/M metagenome (GOLD analysis project Ga0137369, IMG submission 104918) | Vadose zone soil microbial communities from Sagehorn Ranch, Mendocino, California, USA - Sage1_L_113_16 metaG | ecosystem: Environmental > Terrestrial > Soil > Vadose zone | place: USA... | reverse complement strand
CGAAGGGCGAGCTGCGGTGAAAGGAGTCGCTGCTGATGTACGCTCGCCGCAGCGTGTCCGGCACATCACGAGATGCGCAGAACCCTCCGCGGAAGGACTCTTCGGTTCCTCGTCTCGCCCTTTCCCCTGATGAGGCAGCGAGCTCACTCGGGGTGTCGGGGGACTTCTTCGACGAGCACATTCGCTTCGAACTCCGCGTCGTGAGGCGCGGCCGGCGGACACTTGTGCCTGTATCGGAACTCGAGAGATGGCTCAAGGAGTCTGGCTCGCGGGTGCTCGGCGACTAACCCGCCGCTGGTTTTCGAGACCGCGCTGGTTTCGCTTGACCAGACCGATTGCCCTGTCCGGCCCCTAATCCGGCCCCCTCACTCCTTGCGCGTCGTCCGCCCAGAGCCTCTCGCGGAAGTAGCTCGCCATCTCCCAGCGTTGCTCCGGCGTGTGTCCCGGGTCGATGTGGACGAGGGTCTGGACCGCGCGAGCACGGGGCCGCGCTCCGAGCGCCTGGAGCGCCTCGGCGACATCCATGGGGTCGATCGAGAACCGAACCCGCAGGCGGTGGATTCGAGCCAGACGGTGCGGAGGCGGACTGTCCTGGGCGGGCCGACCGCGAAGGGCGCGAGGACGATGCGGCCTCTGCGCCTGCCTTAGCGTCAGCGTTCCGTTACAGACCTTTGGTTGCCAGGCGTTTTCACGCGGGTCGCTCTTGTGCTTGCGGCCAAACCTTCTTTACATCGCCGCCGCCGCGCGCGATCCTCTACGGAGATGCGCCGTCTCCCAACCGGCACCGTCACTTTCCTCTTCACGGACATCGAGGGCTCGACGCTGCTCCTGCGCCGGTTGGGTGACCGCTACCGCGACGCACTCACGACCCATCGCCGCCTCCTGAGAGAGGCGTTCAGGAGCGCACGCGGCCGTGAGATCGACACCCAGGGGGATTCGTTCCTTGCGGCTTTTCACCGGGCCCGGGACGCTCTTGTAGCGGCCGCTAGAGCACAACAGCTACTCGCGCAAGAGGAGTGGCCGGAAGGTGTCGAGGTTCGTGTGCGGATGGGTATTCACACCGGCGAGCCGTCCGTTGGCGACGAGGGATATCTCGGCCTCGACGTCCACCGCGCCGCCCGGATCTGTAGCGCGGCTCACGGCGGGCAAATCCTGATCTCGCAGACGACACGGGAACTGTGCGACGACGTTCTACCAGCTGGATCCCAGCTCGAGCCCCTCGGGGCGTACAAACTCAAGGATCTCCCGCGCCCTGAAAACCTCTTCCAGCTGGTTGTGCCGGGTCTCCGCTCGGCCTTTCCGCCCCTCAAGGAGCTTGATCGGCAGGAGGCCGACTCGAGCCCGTGGCTCGGGCGCGAGCGTGAGCTCGCCGCGAAGGCGCGGCATGCAGTCTCCGCAGCAACCGGACGCCTCGTCGGGACGTTCGGAAGAAGCGGACGGGCGAGGCACCGTGGTTTCGCCACCTTCGGCTGGGAGGTGCGCGACATGCTGGCTTCAGCGCCCTCCGGGCTACAGGCCGAGTTGGCCGTTCTCGGTGGCGATCTGTTCAGGCTCGGGCGCACAGCCGCCGATTACGACCGCTACCTCGACTTGGTCGACCGGAAGCTGCTCGAAGGCGAAATCCGCGAATACCGCAAAATGGGCATCCTCTCGCGCCGGTCAGCCGCCGAGGCAGATGCTCTTGAGAAACGCCTCGGGCAGTTCGACAAGCTGGTCGGGCTCCGCGAGTCGCTCAACCAGATGGCGGCCGAGGCGGAGGCGACGATCGAACGCCTCCGCCGTAGCATCGCCGCTCATGAGGTCAGCCCGGTTCGAGCGCACGTGCAGGGGCTTCGCGCAAGACTTCAGGCAACAGAGCGCGAGCTGACGAGCACACTCGACAAGGTTCGAGGGGTACTGGGCAAGCATGGCATCGCGCTCAAGCGCACGAGGCACCGCGGCGTGTTCCGGGTCGGGAGCCGCTATGTCGTCCCGTTCCTCGACGAGGTCGGAATCGAGCAGCGCCCCGAGTTCTCCTCGCTCGAGGAGGCGTCCTTATTCCGGCGCATGGTGCGGTTGATCGACCGTGGCCGCGAGGAAGAGTGGTTGGAGAGCAAAGCGACCATCGCAGGCTGGGCAGGGATCATGCCGCCGCGGCGCGGCGGGCGTTGACGTCCCGGCCGAGTGCTGAAGGGCGTCCGCCCGAACTCTCTAGCCCTGCGCTTTCGCGCTCCGGCCTCCTTTCCGGCCCCTCCGGCCCCCAAACAGGACGTCCGTGGACGTTGGTGGGGGCAGTCGGCGACGTGAACCCGGCCCGCTTTCAACCCGCCGCAAACGCAATCGTAGAGCCGCTTTTGGCTTGAACAAAGGCGGCGGGGGTGGGATTCGAACCCACGAGGCGTGCACGCCCAACGATTTTCAAGATCGACTGCGTGCGCCCACTGGGCTCCGGAACGGCTCAACAAAGCCCGGCTCGTGCCCGTTCAATACGACTTGATACGGAGTGGTGCGTCCAAAAATGCGTCCAAAATGCGGCGCAGGGCTGCGAGAGCGGGCCGAGCGACGAGCCGAACGCCGATGCGCTGCAACGCTCCTCGGCTCAACGAAGACAGTATGTAATCGGCATGGATGCAGCAATGCGCTCCTTCGGACCCATCCGGGCATGAGGGTTACGTCCGGCAGAGCTTGCCGAAGACGACCACGGCTTCGTTGATCGGATTGGCGAAGCGAGTTGCGCCGGGGCTGTGCCGCCCCGAGGGGCCGTCATGGGACTCCAAGCGCTCGATCACGTTCGAGGGGATGCCCCCCTCGCTCTCCAGCCTGGATGCCTCTCGTCCCGCTCGAGACGCTGATCATCTCGCGTGGGGTCGCTCAGCACCCTGCCCCACGCCTGCCACTGCCTACCCCGCAGCGGGTCGCGCCCTGTGGCGCATGGTCATGCGGTGCAGCGTGTGTGTGTCATGCGAGTGTCATGCGTACCCATCGGCCGGGTCGCCTGCCTCCAGCTCGAGCTGCTCGCGTGCGAGCAGGTCTGCGTACAGGGCCTGGCGCGAGCGACTATCAGCATCGGACGCCTCTGCAGATAGCCAACATTCTGGCGTTACGCCCGCGTCGCGCTTTTGAGGGGAAGGCGACAGGCCGGGGCATCGCGGGGAAGCGTCCGAGCGCGACGGAAGTTCGACCCCCGCGTCCCGGCCCGTCTAAGCGGGCGGGGACAACCCGTTCGTCATCACGACGAGGATGCCTTCGGCCTCGGGCTCGGCCTCGATCAACTCGGCCAGCCGAGCCTCGGCCTCCTTGCGCGTCTCGAACTCTTGGACGAACCGGCGATGTTCCTTATCCACGATCCAAAACACGGCGGTCAGCGTACCGGCTCGCCCGGCGGCACCATTCGGCCCGTGTGGGGCTCGAAGTGTGCATCCGGCTCACGGGCCGCGTAGGCGGTTTCGAGCGGCAGAGAGGCTCTCAGGCCCGCAGTCCCTCGAAAGAGTGGATTTGTAGAAGTGCCCGCCCGGCCCCCGGTAGTCCCATGTCGCGGAATGGTGGGAAGGCGACAGGCGAGCGTCGGTGGCCCTCACAAGTGAGAGGGGTGGCGCGCGCGAGCGTGCTCAGAGATCGAGCACCCAGTTGTCTTGTCGGCGCGCGACTCGCATCCCGACGCGCTCATAGAGGCGAAGGGCGTTTGTCTCGTTCTCCGCGTCCACACCCAGGCCGACGGCTCTCAGGCCACGCGCATAGAGGGCGCGTAAGGCTGCGCGGAGAAGTGCCTGCCCGAGGCCGTGGTGACGCCAGCGTGGTCGGACGCCCAAGGATTCGAGCCACCCGAGCGATGTGTCACCGACGCGCTCGGGATAGGCGAGGACGAAACCGGCCAACTCCGCTCCGTCCCACGCGAGTAGCCAGAGCGCGGGGTCGAAACCACGGTGGTGGAGGTAGAACTCGCGAAAGTCCGCCGGGGATGCTTCGTGGAAGTAGGGATCGCTCGCGAACGCCTCGTTCAGGGCAGCACGCAGGGACTCGGCGTCGTTATCACGATACGTGCCCAAGCTGATCCCCGATGGAAGTCGAGGCGCATCCGGTGGTGCGGAGTCGAAGACGATGTGCATCGTGTAGGCCGATCTCCAGAGCCGATAGCCCCGGCGCTCAACCGCGCGCGAAAGGCCTCGCCCTGCGTAACTAAGGGTTCGGACACGTGATACGCGCCCCGAGCGGGCGCTGTCCTCCGCCCACTCCAGGAACGTCCGCCAGTGACCGGGCGCCGCAACTTCGAGCGCAACCTCGTCGTTATCAATCGCGATGTCGCCATAGCCCGCCACGCGACCGTCGATCTCCAGCACGCGCAGGTGCTCCGGGTCGATCTCAGAGTTGCGAAGCCACGACGCGATCTCCGCTGCGTCTATTGGCCTGGCGTCTCCATAGGCCATCCGGTACAGGGCGACGACCTGCTCCGCGTCACTCTCTTGCAGGCGGCGTAGACGAGTCATCGTGCGCCTTGCCCGTCTCCTGCCGTCATCCACCACAGTCGGGACGGTAGTCGAAGAGTCCCAACATCGAGCGCAAGCGGATGCCGCAGCGTTTGTCGCCTTTTGCGGGGAAGGCGACAGTACGCGGGAAACCTCGAATACTGGATTTGTAAAACCGCCCGCCTCCCCACTGGTAGCCCTCGTAGCGGGCGTAGAGGGCGACCGTGATGGAACCGTCACGGGTGAATTACGAGCTGTACTGCGGTGCGTTCGTGTTGTTGCAGTTGTTTGCCACGAAGCGCGTGTGATAGGCCAACGCGCCGCCAGCCGCCGCTCGCGAGCTGCTCGAGAAGGAGGCGCACGAGGCTGAGATCACGCGGCGCATGGAGCAGATCAAGAGGGGTGCAGTGGCATGACGCCGGAGATGTTGGCTCGCCGAGAAGAGCTAGCCGCGAAGAGGAGCGCAGCGTGAGCATCTATCTCGTCGTATGCGACGGCGTCGCACTGACGCTGAACGGCGAGCTTGCCGGGAAGCGGCTGCTCGAGAAGGACGAGATCGTGGATCCGGAGCAGCATCCGCAGTACGCGATCGACGCCGCAATTGAACAAGGCTTGGTCGCTCTCGTCAGCGAGGCCGAGGCCGAAGAGGCAACTGCTCGGCTGGCAGAGCGCTGGCAGAAGAGAAGCGTCTCACTAGCTGTATCCGCCTGAAAGGAGGCGACATACGTGGACGGAGGCCCTGCGCTCCAGACGGTGAGGGGTTGATCCGCCGGGATCCACTGCCCCGGCGGCCCTGCCGTGCCCCGTCGACGGGTACAATCTAGGGCGTCGGATGCCGAAAGCTCCCGCTTGGCTCGGAATAACCCGGGTCAGGAGCGATTGTCGCGGCGAAAGCTACGGCGACGCTCAGAGTAGTGGGTAAGCGGAGTTCATCGCCCGCGAACCGGGCGGCCGGTCACGGGCCTTGAACAAGCGAACGACCGGAAGTGAGAGCAGAGGGCGCGAAGGTTGTCCGGCCCTCGCCGCGCCGTAAGAATCGAGCGAGCCCCGGTTACTCTCACGCCGGGGCTCGTCGCATTTCAGCCGCACTCTCGTGATCGCCGGTGTCGCCCTCAGGGAAGGCGTGAGAGCTGGCGTGGCGAGCGTTGCTATGACTTCTGCTGAACCGGGTACCGAGTCTCACCCCTGACCGATGAGCCTCCGGTGTTCGCGTTCGACTGAGCCTGCGGGCCAGAGGTCACACGTCTTCGTCCCTCCCAGATCGCTCTCGACGCTTCGGTGCCCAGCGCAGCGGCGATGGCCAGGGCTGCACTAGCATCGGCCCACCACCAGCCCAGCCGCTCGTTCGCCACCAGAGACGTGAGTGTGAGCAACGCAAGTCCCGCTGAGGCAGCGGTGAGGATCGCGTCGCCGCGAAGCGCACGGCTTTCGAGTAGTGAGGCCACTCGGGCCTTGGCGTACGCGAGGGCGGGCAGGAGGATCAGCGACAGGCTGCCGATGACGAGCCCGATGGTGGAGTTCTTCGGATGTGCGCCGACCACGAGCGAGTGAACTCCTTGGGCAGTGAGGTAGAGCGCTGCAGCGCACATCGCCAGGCCGATCGCGGTCTCGGCCCGCCTTTCGAGCCGCTCCGCAGCGCGTTCGTCGCTCGCTTCCTTCTTGAAGCGCCAGACGAGCGCTCCCGACGCCGCAGTGTCGATCAGCGTGTTCAGCCCGAAGCCGCCTAGGGAGAGACTCCCAGAAGTCACTGACGCCGCAAGGGTCGTAACACCGGCAGCCAGGTTCCATCCGATGGTCAGGAAGGAGAGGCGGATCGCGGCCGAGACAAAGTCGATCCGCGACGGCAGCCTGCCCCCTGCGTAAGGAGCAAGCCAGGACAACAGAGCGTGTCGGCGTAGGTCAGGCATGCCAATTCCACGCCGACCAGGCTTCCCGGCACGCCGACGTTCACCCTACCAAGTGCAGGCACGCGCGTCGGTCGCACGTCGTCAAGGCGGCTGTCGGATGCGCCGTCCCAGAGCGATCGCGAGCACCGCGACAAGCGCTGCAAAAGAAACGTAGAAGGTGATCGTGCAGACATCGGCGACGGTGTCATCGACACCTCTCGCATCCCTGTCTTGCAGCGCGCCAGCAAGCGTGAAGGTGACGAGGGCGACGCAGCCAAGAGCTATCCCTGAGAGAAGCACGATTCACGCAGTCGAGGCTTCATGTTGCCGCCGGGGCGCGGGTCGAGGAGGGTTGGTCGGCGTCCACGCTCGCTCGCTTGGCGAACTCCTTGAGCAGGAACAGGCTGACATCGTCCATCGTGCGCTCGTCGACCTGGAAGGGCGTGTCGAGCACCTTGAGAAGTCGGACGAGGTAGATGAAGAAGAAGGACAGGAAAGCAACGATCGGGAGCGAGTCGTCGAGGGGGCCGATGTCGGTGAAGAGGGCGACCGCGATGATAAGAGCGACGATCGTCGTGATGAGGATGTAGGCCGAGGGCAGGAACTCAGTGCGTTGCACGTGGTAGACGCGCAGGACGCTCTTACGGATCGCGCCCTGCTCGCCGCGGAGACGGACGATGTAGTTGGCGGGCACTTCCAGCCGTTCGAGCTCGATAAAGGAAGCCGAGAGCTCCTCGATCGCAGCAAGGCACGACCTACCGTCGGTCGAGGACAGGTCGGCTCTGAACGCGGAAACGACTCCGAGCAGGCGCTCGCGCAGGGTCTCCAGGTCGAAGGCGGGCAGCGTCTCCTTGATCGCCGCGCAGTCGCGGTAAATGTTCTCAAGCGCGGCCGAGATCTCGGCCGGTACCTTGTCGCTCTCCTTGTAATCGGACAGCGTGCCGGCCACGATCAGGCCGATCACGAAGATGCCGCCCCCGACGACGCTCGTGTAGATCGAGCTGAGAGTGATGAACTCCCAGGAGAGCTTGTGCACGAGCAGCTTGACCAGCACGATCGCAAGCACGAGCGCAGCCGTCTCAAGAGCGATCCGCCCGCGTGTGAAGGTGCGACTACTGAGAATCTGGCTCAGGGGAACCCCTCCTCGGCAGCCCTCAATCGAACCCCGCGATGATGTTATTAGGGCGCGCCCATCCTGCCAGTGCGCCTCGCGTCCCAAGACCTCGGCAAGGGTTTCCCAGCCGCCTCAATCCCCGCCGAACCCCTCGAAGAAGTCGCTCATCCTGCGCCGTCTTCCTCCACGGCCGCGCCCGCGCTCCTCTTCGTAGTCGTCGTCCTGGCGCTCGCGCTCGCCCGGACGGCCATCGGCTTGCTCGATGATCTTGTCCAGTTCGCCGCGGTCGCGAGCCAGATCCCGCGGCACTTTGGACAATAGTCGATCTCGACGCCGTGCCGCTCAGCCATGAGCAGGTCTGTGCTGTCAACGGGGCACTGCATAAGGCTGCTCCTTCCGAATTGGAGAGGCAACGTACGTTACATCGGTACTGTAACGGAGGTGAGCGGCGCAAAGGCATCACAGAAACCAGCTGAGCGCTGGCTGCTCGTTACCGTCTCGACGGCTTCCTCCTCGACGCTTCGTGTCCATGCCTGGCGCAAGCTGCGATCGTTGGGGGCGCTCTACCTGCAGAACTCGGTCGTGCTGCTACCGGAGCGCTCGGAGACAGTCCGAGCGGTGGCGAGACTGCTTGATCGGTTGCGCCGTTCCGGCGGCACTGGTCGCTCGCTGTCGATCACGCTTACAGACCGCGATGAGGAACGTCAGGTGATCGCTCAGCTCTCCGCGGAGCGGAGCGACGAGTACCAGGAGATCGTCTCTCGCGTGCCAGCGTTTCTCGAAGAGATCGCCTACGAGCGGAAGCGCGGACGCGCTACCTACGCCGAGGTAGAGGAATCGGAGGCCGATCTTGAACGCCTGCGCAAGTGGTTCGCCCGCGTGATGGCGCGCGACTACTTCGGCGCACCAGGACGCGTTGAGGCAGAAGAGGCGGTCGAGGGCTGCGCGGCCGAGCTTGCCGCCTTCGAGGCAGAAGCGTTTGCTGCCGAGCTTCCCGAAGAAGGGGCTCAGACCGCGACTACAAAGCTGCGCGCCGTCCAAGGCGATCGTCCATGAGCCTGTGGTACTGGCTCCTCGTCAGCGTCGGAGTAGCGCTCGCCGTCTATGTTGTCTTCGTCGCCGTTCTGATCCTCGTCGGGCGGAACGACGCTGCCCGAGCAGTGGCTCGGTTCGTCCCGGACTGCATCGTGCTGTTCCGGCGGCTCCTCGCCGACCCGCGCGTCCCCCGCCGGAAGAAGCTCGTCCTAGCCGCGCTGATCCCGTACTTGGCGCTCCCGTTCGATCTCGTACCCGACTTCATCCCCATCGCGGGCTATCTGGACGACGCCATCATCGTCGCTTTCGTCCTGCGCCACGTCCTACGCGGGAGCGACCGTGAGTTGATCGAGCGACACTGGCCAGGGCCGCAGCCGTCACTCAGGCTCATCCTCCGGCTTGCTGGCTACGCGCCCCACATCACCTCAGCGCCGGAGCGCGAAGTGCCAGCCGCTGTGCGCCCCCATCAAGACCAACACCCCGGCGTCGAGAGCCCACGCTGACCCAAGCGGGTCGGATGGACGCGGCTGCTCTCCTCCGTCGCGGTCTGCGTCTGGAGTACGCGACTCTCGGCTGGAACGTCGTTGGCAGCGCCGTCGTCCTCGTCGCCGCTGTGGTTGCGCGCTCGGTTGCGCTCGCTGGCTTCGGGCTCGACTCGCTGATCGAGATCATCGCCTCGCTCGTTGTCGTCTGGCAGCTCAGGGGCGTGGCGAGCGACCGCGAGCGGCTCGCACTCAGGATCATCGGAGTGGCGTTCATCCTGCTAGCCGTGTACATCACGGCTCAGTCGCTGTACACGCTCGCCAGCAGTTCGCATCCGCGTCAGTCGGGGACGGGGATCGTCTGGCTCGCGTTCACAGCCGTCGCGATGTTCGCGCTCGCAGCCGGGAAGGCGAAGACCGGCGAGCAGCTCGGCAACCGTGTTCTCCAGACAGAGGCCCGCGTGACCCTGATCGACGGATACCTCGCCCTAGCCGTCCTCGCCGGACTGATCCTCAACGCAACGGCTGGGTTGTGGTGGGCCGACCCGCTCGCCGGGTTCGTCATCGTCGGCTATGGCCTGCGGGAGGGACGCACCGCCCTCGCCGAGGCCGCGTACCGATGACAGACCATCTTCCACATCACGCACGGGCACGAGGCCGCCGCTCCCGTGCCGATCAGACCGCTCCGCTCGGCCATCCCGCTCGCGCACGGTAGCAACCGTATCCGGCGGATCGGATGCACCGTAGGGGTCACGCCATGAGCCTCACGGCGCGGAGACACTCGACCCTGATTCCGTACCTCGTCTATGTCCTGAGCGACGAGATCCCGGCTCCGGCGAACGTGGTCGCCAAGGCGAACCTCAAGACGGGCGATGTCTGGCGCACGAAGCACACCGGCCCGAAGCCGAGGATGAAGGACATCCGTCGGGCCGTGGCAGCGGTGTAGCCGGGCCGTCGGAGGAGGTCGCAACCCATACGGGTCTCGCCTTCACGGAAAGATCTCGGGCAAAAGTTGCGGGCCAAAGTTCTCAGCGGCGGCCCGGAAGTAGGCTTTCCGTGAAGTTAGTTTTGGCAAAACGGAGCGGCGCAGGAGTCGAACCTACCCAGCGTGGGGCTGCCACGCCTCACCGGTTTTGAAGACAGGCAGAGTTTGGCTTAACCATGCGGCTCAGGTTGCCTGCGGGCCACTTGGCGGGCCAGTTCAGATGTTCAGCGTGCCTACCTCCGACGGCGCTAAGGCGAGCATCCGCTCGCGCAGACGCGTGACCAGGTCGGGCTCGGGCTCATACGGCGTCGGCAGACGTGCCTCCAGTTCACCGGCGAGCAGGAGCGCCCGCTCGCGGCGGTCGATGCCGAAGAAGATGCCGCATTGCCGGTGGCAGAAGACGGCGTCGAGGACCAGACACTGATCGCCGCCGTCCGCGACGTAGAACCTCGGTCCTCCCTGATCCCAGGGGATCGGCCTGTCCAGAATCGGCCGCGCTGGTTGCCGTCCCACGGCGCGGAACTATGACACTCACGCCGGAGCTGGCCGACCCTCGAGCACCTCCCGCGCCTTCAGCCCCCGGCGGATGAGCAGGTTGCCGCCCTCCCGCTCGAGGGTGAGCCAGCCCGCCTGCTTGAGCACGTCCAGGAAGACGCGTTCCTTGACGTGGCCGTGTCCAAGCTCGGCGGCCGGGTTCAGGCCGGGCGGTGCCGCAGCTCGCCACCCTTGAGCACGAGCGCCGCGTCCTCGCCCTCTTCCCGTACCTCCGCGTTCAGGGGCAAGGCGGACGGTTCTCGAGCGAGAGCAGGATTGCCGCCAGCGGGCCGAGGTCCGCCTCAAGGCTGGCGCAGGAGCCCGAGCAGACGGGCCGGGAGCACGACCGCGCCTCGCTCCTGGTAGGGCGGCCGCAGCGGCAGAACGTCCCAAGCGATCGAGGCGGCAACCAGCCTCTGTGCGGATATTGCCTTGGATGCCCCTCGTTGCGCTTGCGCGTCACTTCTTTGCGAGGCGCTTAGCGATTCCGACTAACTCGTCGATGGAGGATTTGGCCACAAAACCTGAGACGATCCCGCCTTTTCCGAAGGCTCCATCCGCCCTATCCTGGAAACACTTCTGCACGTTCCCACGCCTACATGCGGGAGAGAGGACACCCGCGCGCTCCGCTCCAACGAAAGCAGCGAACGCATCCCACTTGGCAAGTCTTGTTACCCAGCTCTTTGCCTCCTGCGCTATGCGGGGCTTGATTCGCGCCCAATTGCCGATCCGAACGCCGTCAGCCTCCGTGATGAGTCGTGTCTTGGATGTCAAGTAGGAGGGGCTGTAGATCGTGCCCAGCCCGACACCGAGAATTGAGCCTGCCACTCGGAGCCCGACCCGTTCCGCAGGGTTCGGCTCGAGCCGGAGGGCATCGAGGAAACTCTGACGTACCTGCTCGACGTTCCGGTCGTCCTGCAGCCGAAAGGCAATGACTTTGAGATTCCGGCGAGCCTGGACCGGAAGCGGCACAAAGGGCAGGCCCGTCGATAGTTCGCGGAAGCACGCTAGCCGTCTACGCCCTTGTCTGACGCGCGGTTCAAGCGCCTTGAGGAGCCTGTCACCGACTGAGTCAAGCTTCCCTAGCGACTCGTCCTCGCGGGAGAATGAGACACGAGGGCGCTTACGCGGCGGACGAAGCTTCGCCGCATTGTCGATCACAGACTTCACCACGTCGCTGTGGTCCGTCGCCTTCGGGTGACACGGTGAGACCGACTCCAATCTCGGCTCGTCAGGACGGGTTGTACGAGGAACAGATGCGGCGGAGCTCGCCGCCATCGCCAGAGCGAACGCTGCCAGGAGCAGCCGCGCGATGCCTATCCTCGTTTCTCTCATTGGCCTGACTCTTGTAGCGGTCCGATCCGGCCGAACTCACGCTCCGCGCACTCCGGGCAGAAGACGTGCAACTCGCCTACCCCGTCCGAGTAGGCGCGCCAGGAATCTTCGGCGTCCTCGTGGCGGCTCGGTGAACGCCCGCATTCCGCGCAGACGAAGTCGCGGTCTCCGGGTTCGTCCCGCCGCCGTGGGTCGTTAGTCTCTACGTCCCTCACTGCGTGCTCTCCACCAGGCCGTGTGCTCATCGGAATTGGTCGCGGTGGTAGGCGTCCATCGCATCGCTTAAGAAGTCTCGGTGCGAACCGAACCGGCATTTTGAAACCCCTCACGGCGGCGAGTCGGGGATCCGCCAGTTCGGGTCGACCGGTGGGGCGATCGGTGGCGGTGGTTGCTCCCCGGCCAGGAGCGCCTCCAACCGCGGCGGCAGCTTGTCGTCGAATGACGAACGTGGTCAGCGGGTCAGGGAAGCCACACCATTGGTAAAAGGATGCCCGGGCAGCCTAGTCGAGGAGTGTCGGCAAGACTTGACGGATTCTGTTTGTGTTGCACACGGGGATCGCGTGGCGGCATCTGCCGCTCGAGCTCGGTTTTGGCGGCGGCTCGACCTGCTATCGCCGCCTCGATGAGTGGCAACGCGCCGGTGTCTGGGAGCGCCTGCGGCGTCATGGGACTCCAGACCACTCGGGTGTGCGAGGGGGGTGCCCCCGGAGCGTGGCCTGGGCTAGAGTCGAACCCGACTAAGACCAAGTTTCGCGAGTTGCCCTCGCGTTGCCCCCCACCCCGCAACACCGCTTGCGGACGGCGCTTCCACCAGTGAGGACCAACTGCGTATTCCAAGGTCAAGGCGGAGCTAGCACCCGCGCAGTGAGCGATGCAGTCAGGCCGCTGGAGCGCCAGCCACCGTCTCGTAGTCACGGACCTCCGATGTCACCATCGCCTGCCCCTAGCTCGAGTTGCTCCCTGCGGAGCAGGTCGGCGTAGAGCGCCTGCCGCTCCTCGTGGGTCAATTCCTTCAACTCTTGACTCTTGGAGACTTGGTGTTCCACTGTTTCCTTGGGACGGCCCAGGCCGCGGTTCTCCAGGGCCTCCATCGCCTTCAGGCGCTCGGAGGCCGGCGCTTGCGGGTCGCGGGCGATCTGCAGCCGGATCCTGACGAACTCCGACGCCCGCCCCGCCGCGGGGACTCCATCATCATCGCCGCGTTCGGCGGGTGCCCCCGCCGCCTCGCGCGTCCCCGGCTAGTGACCTGAGTCTTTAGTTGGCAGGGACCCGCGGGTCAGCCGCGAACGACGTCGTCATCATCGGCGACGATTGGAGGCGGTCATGGCGCAGCGTGCGGAGGTCGTGCTCGGCGAGGAGGAGCGGGAGGTGCTCGAGCGGTGG
>Ga0137369_10005230_pt1 | contig 13212 bp, 10 predicted proteins | sample SagtaG_12_FD_104918 | JGI IMG/M metagenome (GOLD analysis project Ga0137369, IMG submission 104918) | Vadose zone soil microbial communities from Sagehorn Ranch, Mendocino, California, USA - Sage1_L_113_16 metaG | ecosystem: Environmental > Terrestrial > Soil > Vadose zone | place: USA... | reverse complement strand
CCTGCACCGCCGGCGCGTGACCTGTCGAGATCTCCTGCTGCCCGTGGCCGAGCTCGGCGTAGTACTGCTCGAGCGGGATGCTCTGCGCCTCGAGCGCGTCGGCGAGCTCGTCGACGTAGTCCTGCGACGCGGTCGCGGCAATCGTCGAGAAGCAGAGCGCCGAATCGATCGGGACGTACGCCCCGTCGACATTCGTCGCGAGGGAGAACTCGTTCTCGAACGACGCGCGCAGCTGCAGCCCGCGCTCGCCGAGGTGAGCCTGCATCCGCTTCAGGAACGAGCGCTGGCACACCGGTGCCGGCTCGCCGTCGAGCCCGACGTGATCGGTGAGCACGGCGCCGGTGTTCGGCGCGTAGGGCAGCACCCGGAACGTGTCGAGATCCGGGACGAGCCTGATCTCCCCGACCGGGCCCATTCCGGGCACCGGCTGGAGCTGGTCCAGGCCGCTCATCGCCTGCATCGCGACGGTGAGGCCGATGCCGCTCTCGAGCCGCCCTTTCAGCCCGTGCCGTCCCGACGACTTCGCGCGTATCGTCCCGTCGTTGCCGCACCAGAGGAAGCGGACGAGACGGAGACCCGCCTCGTCCGCGCTGGAGACGACGTCCTTCGCCGTCACGCCGCCGGCGTCATCGTCGGCGTTGGCGCTTCCCGACGGTGGACGTACTCGCTGATCGCGTAGATGACGACGGCGGCGAGCACCGAGACCCCGCCGACGATCGCGAGCCACTCCCGCCACGTCGTGACGCTGAAGATCTCGCCGTTCCACGGGTCCTTGAACGTCACGATCGCACCGACGATTGACGCGGCGACGCCGATCAGGCCGCACACATAGAGCACCGGAGTCGACGCGACCTTCACCTCCTTGAAGCGCTGCGGGAACGCCCTTCGCACGAGGAAGACGTCTCCGAAGAGGAGCACCATCGACAGGCACCAGATGACGGTGACCGCCGCCTGGAACACGAGGTACACCTGCGCCGGGAAGTTGCCGTTCTGCGCCCACGGGCCGAACGTGACGACCGCGAAGATCGACGCAATCACGGTCTGGGCGAGGATGGCGTTCCTCGGCACCTTGCGTGCATCCACGCGGCCGAGTGCCGCGGGCAGACGCCGTTCGAGCCCCGACACGAACAACAGTCGGCTGAAGGAGTAGTTGTAGACGACGGTGTTCGACACGAAGAACCACATCACGACGAGAGCGACGATCACAGCGAATGTGTGCGACCCCCAGAAGCCGTGTTGCACGGCGGTGAGGATGCCGGTCGTCGAGTTGTTGTCCTTCAGGGGGACGGTCACCATGTTCCCGAAGGTCGCCCACAGGTAGGCGGCCATCACGGCGAGCGAGCCCCAGAGCAGGTACTTCTTGATCGCGCGGATGTCGGTGATCTCGACGCCGAAGTTCAGCGGCACCTCGATCCCGAGCAGTGCGAGGATGACGAGCCCGAAGAACGTCCAGTTCGTGTGGTCGGGCAGCCAGTTGTGCACGCCGCTGAACGAGTTGGCGGAGTCGTTGCCGCCGATGAGCCAGAGCACGCCCGCGAGGCCGATCACGAAGATCGCCGCTCCGTAGAAGAAGACGACGAGGTTGGCATAGGTCTGCGTGATCCGCAGCCGGAACATCGACATGAACGCCGAGAACCACAACACGGCGAGGATGACGATCATCTGCTGCCACGACTTCGCCAGGTCGCCCGGTCGGATGAATTGCCAGATGGTCACCACGAGGTCGGCCGTGGCCACCATCACGAGCACACCCGGCCACCACGCGCAGAAGCCTGCGAAGAAACCCCAGAACGGGCCGAGGGCCTTCTGCGTCCACACGTAGAGCGACCCCTCCTGCGGGAACATCTGGCCAAGCTGGGCCGTGATGATCGCCCCCGGGATCAGGAAGAGCAGGAAGCCGAGGATCCAGTAGACGTATGCCGACGGGCCTGCAGGCTGGATGACCGACGCCTGCACGATGAACAGGACGATCGCCAGGAAGATGATCGTCATGTCCGTCGTGTTGAGGACCCGCGGCAGCATGCCGGGCGCGATCCGCTCGGAGATCATCATGCGCTCGTCTGCCTGCTGAGCCATGCGTACCTCCCCTCACGACTATGTGACGGGGGGACGATATGACTACAAACCCGGGTTGCGCAAGATCGCAGCCAGGAGTTGTGCCCGTATCGGCAGCGACTCGACGAGCACGTGCTCGTCGTCGGCGTGCGAGCCGGCGCCGACTGCGCCCAGCCCGTCGAGCACCGGCACGCCGAGGGCGCCGATCAGGTTCCCGTCGGAGCCTCCCGGGGCGGCCGTCTCGCGAAGCTCGAGACCGAGCTGCCGCCCGTGCGCGCGCGCCTGTTCGAAGAGAACGGTCGAGCCTTCGCTTCGCTCGAGCGGCGGGCGCGTCCACCCGCCCTCGACCGCGATTCGCGTGCCGGGCGTCTCCGGCTCGAGCGTGCGCAGGAGCTCGTCGAGCCGGTCTCGCTCGGCGAGCGTCGGCACGCGCACGTCGATCCACGCGGTCGCCTCGGCCGCGACGACGTTCTCGCGCGTGCCGCCGGCGACAACGCCGACGTTCACCGAGCAACCGCTGTCCATGTCGGTGAGCGCGTGCAGGCGGAGCGTCAGGCGCGCGAGCTCCTGGATCGCGCTCGCGCCGTCCGTCGGGTCGCCGGCGTGCGCCGACCGTCCCGTGATGGTCAGCTTGAAGCGGCCGAGACCCTTGCGTGCCGTCTTGAGGTTGCCCTTCGCCGTCGGCGGCTCGCAGACGAACGCCGCGCCCGCTCCCTCTGCCACACGGGCGATCGCGTCACCCGCGGTGGGGCTGCCGATCTCCTCGTCGGCGGTGAGGAGCACCCTCAGGGCCCGCGCTGTCCGCGCGAGCCGGATGGCCTCGACCATCACGACGAGCCCGGCCTTCATGTCGAAGACGCCCGGGCCGTACGCGCGTCCATTCTCGAGCCGCCACGGCATCCGCGCGAGCGTGCCGCGCGGCCACACGGTGTCGACGTGCCCGAGCAGCACGAGCGGCGCACCGGCACCCGGGAAGTCCGCGCGCACGTGTTCCCCGTCGAGCGCAACGTCCGCGCCGAGTGCACGCAGCTCGTCGGCCATCCGGTCGCGCATCGCCGCGACGTCGCCGGTCGGCGACTCGAGCTCGACGAGGTCGCGCAGGAGGTCGATCATGCGAGCAGCTTCTTCGGCGCGACCGTTGCGAACGCGTCCTCGACGATCCCGGCGACCTCGTCCCAGTCGACCTTCCCGTGCAGCATCACGCCGAGCCAGCCGCGGTGGCCCACGTACGGGGGACGGAAGAACCGCTCGGGGTCTGCCTGCACGAGCAGCTCCTGGTTCCCGGGCGGGGCCGCGCACCAGATCGCGAAGCGCCCGTCGCCATGGTGGTCGTCGACCAGCATCACGAAGCACTTCTTTTCGCGGACGAAGAAGCTCGGGGCGCCGTGGCTCGGGCGCTCACTTGTCTCCGGGAGCCCGAGGCAGATCCCGCGCAGCCGCTCGAGGGCACGCTGCCGCTTGGGCTTGGCCGGGTACGACATGTGTACCGTGTACCACGATCCGGGCGGTTAGCTCAGCTGGTAGAGCATCTGCTTTACACGCAGAGGGTCGGCGGTTCGAGTCCGTCACCGCCCATTTCCGAAAGTCTGCTGTTTGGACTCCCGCGCGTGCGGTACCGTCAGTGGAGACTCGGGGTCTCGTTTACCGCTGCGGAGTCTCGGGCGCGGCGTCAAAACCCCTCACTCCCCGGCGCCGCGCCCACACTCCTCCCGCGTAACCGCTCGATCCCGAGGACATCATCGACCGGGACGCGAAAGCTGCTCGCGAACGTCGTCGGCGGCCAGTTCGTCCGGCTCTTCGCGCCACGGAAGTACGAGAAGACGAGTCTGCTGCGGCGTGCATTGCGCGACGGCGAGGGCGAGGAGGGCGTGATCCCGGTCGTCGTCGACCTCTACCGCGTCGTGTCGGTCGCTCCAACTCGAGGAAGGGGGCGGCTACCGCGCGTTCATCGCGCGCGACGAGTTCCAGAACGTCACGAAGATCCCGAGTCTGGACGGGCTCCGGCTCCTGCGCAGCCACATCCGGTACCAGGGGAACGTCGCAGGCTATGTGTTCGCGGGCTCGGAACCCGGACTGATGAAGCAGCCGTTCGCCGCGCGTCGGCGCGGCGAAGGGGCATCCCCAGCGGTCGATGCTACTCGCGCACCGCCTCTGGGGGGAGGTGCCGCACGGGGGCGCAGGCACGCTCGAGAGCTGGGAGGCAGCGCATGAGGCGGCGCTGGCCGGGCTCGAGCCGGAGTTCGACGCCCACTGGCCGGGCCTCGACCTCGCCGAGCAGAAGACGCGCCGCGCGGTGGTGGCCGGCGACGGATCGCCGTACTAGGAGAGCGTTCTCCAGCGCCTCGACCTGAGCAAGCCGACGGCGCAGGACGCCCTTAGGCGGCTGCAGGCCACCGCAGACGTCGAGCGCGACGGCACGCGGCAGACGTTCGTCGAACCGCTCCTCGCCGAATGGATCGCGCGCCTCTAGGCGTGCAAGACTGAGAGCCGTGGAAGCCGCGCAGGTGAGCCTGCTTCGCTGGCTGCGCCGACAGCTTCAGCAGCCGACCCCGATGCGCGAGCACCTCGAAGCGGCGGTCGAGAACAACGACCCCGGAGAGGCGAGACGCCTCGTCGCAACGTTCGAATTCACGGACGCGCAGCGGCGGAACGTCGAGCAACTGCTCGATGCATGGGAACGTACACTCGACGGTCGGGGCCGGTAGCTCAGTTGGTAGAGCAGGGGACTTTTAATCCCAAGGTCGCAGGTTCGATCCCTGCCCGGCCCATCAGAAATCGCCTGCATTCAAGCAATTTCAGCGCTTGCGGCGGCGTCCGTTCAGCTAGCGAGGGTCAACAACCAGGCGACGACGGCTGCGACAACAAGCGGAAAACCGACCCCTGAAGAGGTGAGACGCAAAGGTCGTCTGGTGTACGGCATCGGACATCGGCGCCCTGCTTGTCAGCGCCCGCTTCTTCCGCTGGACACCCGACACCGGCTAGGAAGCCGGCTCAAGGCCGCCGCTTGCTGCGATCCTGTCCGCGACGGACACCTGTTCACCGGACAGCAGCGGTATTTCGGGCGGCGGCGCTGGCAAAGCTCGTCAACGAGGCCCTCGGGATCTGAGGAGGAAGGTCATGACAACCGACAGCAGCGAGTCCACGCCCACAGGCGCCTTGACGATCGCGGTGATCGGCGCCGGACGAGTCGGCCGCACCCTCGGCACCAAATGGGCCAACGCCGGCCATCACGTCGTCTACGGCGTCCGCTCCCCAAGCGCGCCCGACACAGCGTCGGTCCAAGACGCAGCCGCAATTGCCGAGGTCGTCTTGCTCGCGGTCCCCGGAGCGGCCGCGAAGGACATACTCACCGCACTCGGCGAAGCGCTGGCGGGCAAGGTCGTGATCGACGCAACCAATGACGTCCAGGGCACCGGCAAGCTTCACGCCCTCGAGGAGCTCACCGACGGCGCTCATCCTGTCCGCGCGTTCAACACGCTCGGCTGGGAGAACTTCGCAGATCCCGTCTTCGACGGGATCAAGGCCGACCTCTTCTACGCAGCCGAGGAAGGCCACCCGACGGAGGTCGCCGACCGACTGATCGCGGACGTCGGACTCCGACCCGTCTGGCTCGGCGGACTCGACGCCTTCGACCTCGTCGACTCACTCACACGACTCTGGTTCACCCTCGCCCTCCAGCGCAAGCTCGGCCGCCGGCTCGCTTTCAAGATGCTCGTCGGCCACTAACCGCCAATCTCCCATTGCGCCTTGCACGATCATCCCGCCGCCACCCGCTCGCGCGGCGCCGCGTTCCCCAAGTCACGCGCGGCTCGGCGCCCTTATCGCAGTCGACGCGCAGTCGAGCACGTCATCGTGTGCTGACCGGCTGCCGGATGATCGTCTTCAACCGTTGTCGTGGGTTGCTCTCACAAGATGTTGCCTGAATGGAAGACGGAGCGGGTCAACGCAGGGTCAACAGGATGCCCCAAGAGCACCCGATGGCATGTGAGCCGATTCGGCTCAACCATGCCGCCTTGCGAGCTCACGCGAGAGCACGCGAATCCCGTTGCATCCACTTTTAATCCCAAGGTCGCAGGTTCGATCCCTGCCCGGCCCATCAGAAATTGCCTGCATACAAGCAAATTTTGCGCTTGCGGCGGTGTCCGTTCAGCTAACGAGAGTCAACAACCGGGAGCACCACGGCTGCGACAACAAGCGGAAAACGACCCTGAAGAGGTAAGACGCAAAGGTCGTTTCGTATAAGCATCGGACATGGGACTGACAGTCCCCGCACCCTCATGGCCAGGAGATCCTTTGGCACCGGTTGACAGGCATCCCCTCCTTGTTAGAGAGATGACATGCAGTGAGACCTGTGCGCGCTCGGGACGTTGGCCTCGGTAGGCGTCTACGTCCCGTGATTCCTAGCCGTCGAAGCTCGATCAGGCACTTGCGCGGCCCACCATTCGATCGGGACGATCCGCATCGCGAGGTCGAACGAGCTCCGATCGAGCGACTCCGCGAGCTGGGCGATAGCTACAAAATTGTCGCGTAGCCACTCATCCTCGACTGGCCCGCTCGTCTGGGTCGCTGGGCTGAGACGGCTCAGCCTCGGCCGATTCAGGTGCTCTTCGAGCGGCTCCGACTCATCGAGCACGCTGCCCCACCAGGACAGACGACTGTAGAGCTCGACGTGGCGATCGACGATCTCCGCGTACGTGCCCGAGTTGACCATCACATCGGCCCAGCGTCCGAGCACCTCTTGGCCGTGAGCGAGCAGCCTGGCGATCAGTCGGTGGAGTTGTTCGCGGTGGTCAGCGCTGGCGAGGATTTCGTCCATCGCCGCGGCGAGCCGCGGCGTATCGAGCACTGCCTCGGACCCAGCTGCGAGCCCCCCGTCCTCGAGGTCTTCGTCCGGAACGAGACCGGTGAGCTCGAGCAGACTGGTCCACACGAGTCGAGCCGTGCGGAGCAAGTCGAACAGCGCATACTGCGCGAGCACGGACCAGCGCTGTCGCTGTCGACGCTGGAGCACTTCGTTGAGCACGGCCGCGGTCATCCCGACAACGATCAAGTTCGCGACGAGGCTCGTGAGAAGCGAGTGGCGGAACCAGAACCCGTCGTTGGCGAGGTCCCACGCCACCGCCCCGGAAAGGACGAGCACACTGAGGCCGCCGATGATCCGTGTCGAGCGCACGTCCATCCGAAGCGAGTCGGAGCGGCGCGGACCGACAGTGCGACGAGCCATCTTCCGCCGAGCATATTGCGGCAAGAGGGCGAGCGCGGGAAACGATAGGGTTCGACGCCGATTACAAGCTCACCGACGACGGCCGGGAGCTTGAGGACTTGATCGACGCTCTGACTGTCTTCGATTTGGCCACGTCCACGCTCGGGTGACTGAACACTGGCCCAGGCCAAGGATCGTCGTGTGGGCGAGCCTTCGGGAATGTCACTTGACGGAGAACCCTGAAGCATGGACGCCGAGATTGAGCGGCAACGGTTCAAGCGGTACGCCCCCGAGGTCGGGCTGCTCCTATGGGCGCTATGGGATCCGATTGGCGTAGCCGTTCCGCTTGACGAATACAGCAACTACGTGCCAGCGGTATGGAAGCTGCTGAGTAGGGACGCGACGGTGGCAGAGATCGCGGCTGAGCTTCGGCACATCAGCGAAGAGCAGATCGGCGTCGGTGCAGCGACCGACGGGTCGCACGTTCGAACGGAGAGGGCGGGATTTGAACCCGCGACGCACCTCTCAGAACATACGCGATTTCCAGTCGCGCTCCTTAGACCACTCGGACACCTCTCCGGGGCGAGGGGCAGGGTATCGGCTCGGAAGCCGGGGCTCAGAGTGCGCGCTCGGCAACGCCGAGCGCCTCGAGCCGGTCGAGCGCGTGGGCGGCGCAGACGACGCAGCCCTTCCGCTCGAACAGGTCGCGTGCTTCGTCGAGCGCGAGCTGGGCTTCCCTGTCCTCACCCGCGGAGATCAGGACGTCCGCGAGAGCGCTACATGTCGTACCTCTATCGTGGATGGCGGTCGTGCGCCGCATGATCTCGACGGCTTCACGGGCAAGCGGCACCGCCTCGTCGATGCGCCCGAGTCCGGCGAGCGCGACTGCGCGCGCGCTGCGCGAGAGAGCTTGAGCGACCGCGGCGACCGCGCCTCGCTCACTCCGCTCGCAGAGGTCGAGCGCTTCCTCGAACCGGCCCAGCCGCGCGACGAAGAGTGCGCGCACCGCATGCTGAATCGACAACGTCGATGTCTCGCCGATCGACTCGAGCACAGCTGTCGACCGCTGCAGCACCTGCTCTGCGGCCGCGGCGTCACCGGCGTGGAACTCGACCCAGGCGTCGTTGAGCGCCATGTCCTCCGAGAAGACGAGGAAGCCGAGCTCGCGAAATGCGTCCCGGCCTTCGCGCACGAACCGCCGTCCCTCGTCGGAGCGTCCGAGCAATGCGTGGCACATGCCCATAGCCGTCAAGACGGACGCGGTGCTCATCGGCCCCGGCGATTCGACGAGCAGTTGCTCGCAGTCACGCAGCGCTTCTTCCGCGGGCGTCGGACCCACGAGGCGGCTGAGCGTGAGGAAGAACACGGCCTCGCCTTCGCCCCGCACGTAGCCTGCGCGCCGCGCCTGCTCGAGGGCGCTTGCGGCGGCGATGCCGGCCTTCTCGGCGTCACTGCGGTAGATATGGATCATGGTGAGCACGCGCCACGCGCCGGCGAGCGCCGCGTCGGCGTGTAGCTGCTCGAGCTCGCCGATCGCCGCGTCGCACAACGCGACGGCGGCGTCGAAATCGACCGCTGGATCGCGCTGGACGCCGATGACCAGCCGCATGATCTGCGCGGAGAGCTCGATAACGCGCGACCCGGTCTCTCGCGCGCTCTCCTCCGCGTCCGCGAGATGTTCGTCGGCGTCTGCGAGCCGTCCTTGCTCGAGCAGCGTTGCGCCGAGGAAGAGCTGCACGTCGGTCCGCTGCGGCGCGTTCGGCGGCAGTAGCGCCAGCGCACGTTGCAGCAGGTTTGCCGCAGCGGGAACATCGCCGCGCGCACTCGCACGACCGCCGGAGGCGGCGAGGCGGCCCGCCGCCTCGCCCGCCAGCCGCATCGCACGCTCGTCGGGAAGGCCGACCTCGATCCGTTGGCGATATGCCTGCTCGAGGTGGTAGCCGACGAGCTCCTCGATCTCTGCGACGCGCTCGCCCGCCTCGTGCTCGAGAAAGCGCGCGAATCGCTCGTGCAGCTCCGAGCGTTGCATCTTCGGCAGCGCCGCGTACGCAGCGTCCTGAGAGAGCAGGTGCCAGAAGCGGAACCAGCCGGGCTCGTCGCGGATCTCGGCCGCCCGGAAGAATCGCCGGTCGACGAGGGCCGCGACCGTATCGGCGAGACGCGGCTGGTCTGCGAGTGCGCTGATCGCCCGCCGCGAGAACTCCTGCCCGACGACGGAGGCGGCGCCGGCGACGGCGCGTTCGTCGCCGCCGAGCCGGTCGAGGCGCGCGGCGAGGAGCGCCTGGATCGTCGGTGGCACCGTTGCCGCCGCCGAGTCCTCGGGGAGGATGGCCAGCATCTCCTCGACGAAGAGCGGGTTACCGTCGGCGGCGCCCGCGATCCGCTCCCGCATCGTCTCGTCGAGGCCGCCGGCCTTGCCGAGCGCGGCGATCAGGTCGTCGATCTCCGACCGCTCGAGCGCGTCGAGCTGCACCGTGGCTGCGTTCGGCTTCCCCTCGGCCCATTGCGGTCGCGCCTCGAGAAGCTCGTCCCTCGCAAGGCAGACCAGCAGCACGGGAACGTCCTCGATGCGGTCGGCGAGGTAGTCGATGAGGTCGAGCAGCGTCGGCTCGGCCCACTGGATGTCGTCCAGGACGACGATCAGCGGTTGCCCGCCGGCGAGCGTCTCGAGCAGCTTACGGACCGCCCAGAAGATCTCCTCCGCCGGCGCGCCGCGCCCACCGAGACCGATCGCCGACGCGATCCGGTCCGCGATGACGTCCGCGTCGGGCTGCGCGGCGAGGAGCGAACGCAGTCGGGCGAGCGCGTCGGCGGCTCCGAGTCCCTCGTCGATGTCGGCGGCCCGACGGACGACCGTCGCGATCGCCCAGTACGTGATCCCCTCGCCGTACGGCAGGCACCGCCCGGTCAGGGCATGCGCGTCGGGCGCGGAGGCGACGAGCTCGTGCACGAGCCGCGACTTCCCGATCCCGGCCGGCCCGAGCACGGTGAACAGACGGCACGAACGCTCGGCAACGGCCTGGTCGTACGCGCGTCGCAGCTCCTCGAGCTCGTGCTCGCGGCCGATCAGCGGCGTGTCGAGTTGGCGCTCGAACGAGGTCTCCGCGATGAGGCCGCGCAGACGCCAAGCGTCGACCGCGGCTGCCTTTCCCTTGAGATCGAGCGGCCCGGTCGCCTCGACCTCGACCGCACCGCGAACGAGCGCGCGAGTCGTACCCGAGATGAGGATCTCGCCCGGCTCCGCGGACTGCTCGAGTCGAGCCGCGACGTTGACGGCGTCGCCGGTCGCGAACACCTCTCCCGCGCCGACCGCGACTTCGCCAGTATTGATCCCGGTCCGGATCGCGAGTCGAACGCCGTAGGCGACCTCCAGCTCGTCGTTCACTCCCTCGAGCTCGCGCACGAGGTCGAGGGCCGCGCGCACCGCGCGCAATGCATCGTCCTCGTGAACGGACGGGACGCCGAAGACCGCCATCAGCGCGTCGCCGATGAACTTCTCGACGACCCCGCCGTGCCGTGCGACGACGGAGCGCGCAATGTCGTAGAAACGGCCCATCACGCCGCGGAGCGACTCCGGATCGAGCCGCTCGCCGAGGCTCGTCGAGCCGGTGACGTCGCTGAAGAGGATGGTGACGATCTTGCGCCCCTGCGTCTCGGAGACCGCGAGCGATGCGCCGCACTCCGAGCAGAACTTCGCCGTCGCGCTGTTCTCTTGGCCGCAGTTGGGGCATGCCCCGGCCATGAGAGCAGCCTACGTCCGCCGCGTCCGCGTATTCAAGGCCCCTTGGCAGCCGTTGCATGAACCTCGCGCTTCTCGCCGGGGTCGTCGCTTCGGCCCCGGGACTCGCGGGTCACGCGGCCCAGCGGCTCAAAGAGTCGTGGCATTGGCGCTTCGAGTATCCCGAGCAGATGGCTCAGTAGTCGGAACGTCGCCTGCGCGACCGTCCTCTCACCGGAAGCTCACGGCCCACGCATGACTTGCGCACCCTGCTCGAGCAGACACAGGGCGATCAGCAATTCGAACTCATCGAGTACCCCGCCCGGCAGCAGTCCTTTCGCGCCAGGCCCGCGCGATCCGCACCTGTCGCAGCACCCGCATCGTCACGCCGCTCTTCGCAGTCAGCCGGCGGCTCACGTAGTTCAACAACGATCGGCCCGCAGCCTTCACCGTCTCGCTGACTTCGAACGAGCCAGGCTCGATGCCACCATCGCCACAGCCATCGCAACGACAGAACGAACGCCGCCTGGCACCAGAATCGGGAGCTTCGTAAAGCTTCGGTAAAACAGCGAGAAGCTGAGACGGCCGGGCATCTCGTCGAGATTCCGCAAGAGGTTTGGGTACCGGCGTCCCGCAATTGCTCCGAAATCAAGCTCGCACGGCCCTATCCGTCGTGCTCATGCGTGTCGAGGCGACGCTTACGCACCGCGCGGGCTGCCTGACCGTTGGCGCGTTCGTCGTTGCCCCTCCGGTTAACGAAGGTACTGCTACGGGAAGACCTCAACTGCGGGTGGTGACGGTTAGAAAGCGACATAGGAGTGTGAACGACATGCGGCGTCTGTTCATCTGCTTCGTAGTGACCTGCATCGCTTCGATTGCGGCCGCTGGCCCTGCAGCCGCCAAGCATGGCGGTGTCAAGTGCGTCCTGAACACGCAGCTCAGCGCGAAGAACGAAACAACCGGTTCGACCTCGACGGCCACCGGCCACACGCAGATCAAGGTCTGGAACGACGGAACGATCACGTTCAAAACGCAGATCTCCAACCCGAACAATGAGACGTTCCTCGCCGGCCACATCCACCAGGCTCCGGTTGGCTTCGCAGGCGGGATCGTCGTGCCGCTGTTCGCTGGTCCGGCCACGACGCAGAGCCACATCAAGCTTGGCGGCGTTGCGACACCGAACGCTGGCACGACCGGCGCGGCGATCTGCCAGAACCCGAGCGCCTACTACGTCAATTTCCACACGACGGCCTTCGCAGCAGGGGCAATCCGCGGCCAACTCTGAACCGAGGCAAGATCGAGGCTCCGTGTGTCGAGGGCTGCCCCCGACACACGGAACCCGTTAATGCCGCCGCTCTCGTCGTCGAGATTCATCGCGTGCGCGTCCGCGCGGCGATCACGTCGACCAGCCCGGTTTAGAAGATCCCCGCTCGAGCGCACCACGGCCACTCCACTGCACGAGCATCGGCAAGGCGGTCCTCGCGACGCTCGACGACGACTCGGTGATGAAGATCCTCGAGCGCACCGGGATGCCGCGCGCGACCGAGTTTTCGATCACGGATCCGCAGGCACTGCTCGAGGTTGCCGGCTCGGCCGAGGTGCTTCTCGGGACGGACTGCAGCGGTAGCGATCCCTGACGCGGCGGTTTCAAGAGCACCCCGAGGATCGCGCCCGCCAGGACGAGCTGAACGTCGGCGCGGAAGCCACAACGGCGGACGTAGGGCCAGCGCAGCGAGCCGCGAGCCGGTCAACGCACTTAGCGCACTGCCCGTCGCGACATGAAGAGAGACGATCACGACGCCCAGATCGAAGGTCGGAGGGCCCGCAGCGTCACGAGCGCCAGGAGACGACGGGGCGTCCTCGCTCCTCCACCGCCTGCGTTCCGAGTTCTCGGCAGGCGGCGCGGAAGCGGCGGCGGATCCACCTTGCGTCGTCGCCGTCGGCGAGCCGCGTGTGGCAGAACTCGAGCTTCAGCGGCACGGCCTCGAGCCGCGACGGCCCTTGCCGGTCGAGATCGACGAGGAAGAGCAGCCCCAGGTCGTTGCGCAGGCTCGGATCAACCGCGTAGTCGTCGAGGAAGTCGCCGATGTCGTAGAGGACGCGCTCGCCGACACCGTGGAACACATGCGCAGAGTGACCGGCGACGAGAGTCGCACCCGCGGCCTGCAACGTCGAAGCCAAAGGAACGGCTTCGCCGGGTCGGGCCAGCGCTCGCCCTGCTCGGCGATGCAGCACT
>Ga0137369_10005226_pt1 | contig 13216 bp, 12 predicted proteins | sample SagtaG_12_FD_104918 | JGI IMG/M metagenome (GOLD analysis project Ga0137369, IMG submission 104918) | Vadose zone soil microbial communities from Sagehorn Ranch, Mendocino, California, USA - Sage1_L_113_16 metaG | ecosystem: Environmental > Terrestrial > Soil > Vadose zone | place: USA... | reverse complement strand
GAAGCCCACTCGCCGGCGATGCAGGTTGCGCCCTCGTCGGACATCTTGCGCGCGCCCGAGCCGCAAGCCCCCGGAGCGGTCTGTGAGTCCTCGGTGATGAGCTTCACCCCGCTGATGTCGGCGCCGGTCTCGTCTGCCGCCTTGTTGATCTGGTCGGCCGCGACGTTGGCCGCCTTCTCGCCGGGCGGCCCGAAGTCCGACAGGTCGCCGGTCAGCGGAACCAGGTCCCCAATCGTCAGCTCCCCTTTCGTACCGCCCCCGCCACCGCACGATGCCAGCGCGAGGGACGCGCCGGCGACGCCTACTGCGAGAACCAACACCCAAAGCCTTCTCATCGATCACTCCTCTCCGTACACACCATGGTGTGCGCACTCTAACCGCATCACAGCGCCCTGTGCGAGCGAGTACCGATCTCCTGCTACCAGGGGGATCGGTCAGAGGTAGGGGCGGTGGTGCGTGGGTAGGAGAGCCGGCGCGGCCGTTGGCGGTCTACTCGGCCTCGGCGGGTTCGCCTGCGTCGCCCTCGTTCGGGGGCTCTTCGCCGACGTCGCCCGGCGTGCCGCCGTTCCCATCCTCGGGGGGGACATCGGCGCCCGGAGGGTCACCGTCGCCGGACTTCGCGCCCACGCCCACCGGCTCGCGCTTCTTCGCCGGGCGCTTTCGGGGCTTCACCAGCTTCATCTTCAGCGGCCGCTCCTGCTCGTCGCCCGCCTCGTCGCGCTCGACGAGCACCGTCGTGCCGGGGACGAGGTCCCCCTGGCGTAGCACCTCGTCGGCGAGCGGGTCCTCGATGTAGCGCTGAATCGCGCGGCGCAGCGGCCTCGCTCCCATCGCCGGATCCCAGCCACGGTCGGCGAGCAGCTCCTTCGCGGCCTCGTCTAGCTCGAGCTGAAGTTCGTGCTCGGCTACCTGGGCGCGGACGCGGCCGATCATCAGGTCGATGATCTCCTTGATCTCGTCGCGGGTGAGCTTGTGGAAGACGATGACCTCGTCGATCCGGTTCAGGAACTCGGGGCGGAAGACCTTCTTCAGCTCGCCCATGATCCTGTCCTTCATCTCCTCGTAGGACGTGCCGGTCTCGTCGGAGGTGCCGAACCCGAAGCTGACGTTGCGGGCGATGTCCTTGGCGCCGATGTTCGAGGTCATGATCACGATCGCGTTGCGAAAGTCGACCGTGCGGCCCTGCGCATCGGTGAGCCGGCCGTCCTCCAGGATCTGAAGCAGGATGTTGAAGACGTCCGGATGGGCCTTCTCGATCTCGTCGAGCAGCAGCACCGAGTAGGGCTTGCGGCGCACGGCCTCGGTGAGCTGGCCGCCCTCGTCGTAGCCGACGTAGCCGGGCGGTGAGCCGACGAGCCGGGAGACGGAGTGCTTCTCCATGTACTCGGACATGTCGATGCGCACCATCGAGTCCTCGTCGCCGAACAGGAACTCGGCGAGGGTCCTCGCGAGCTCGGTCTTGCCGACTCCCGACGGGCCCAGGAAGATGAATGAGCCGGCTGGGCGCTTTGGGTCCTTGATACCGGCGCGCGACCGGCGGATCGCCTTGGAGACCGCGGTGAGCGCCACGTGCTGGCCGATCACCCGCTTGTGCAGCTCGTCCTCCATGCGGAGCAGCTTCTTGGTCTCCGCCTCGGTGAGCTTGAAGACTGGGATCCCGGTCCACATCGAGACGATGTCGGCGATCTCCTCCTCGCCGACCTCGGGGCGCTCCCCGCCCTCGCCCTCGGCCCACTGGTCCTCGAGCTCGCGCTTGCGGTTGGTGAGCTGGCGCTCCTTGTCGCGCAGGTTCGCCGCCTTCTCGAACTCCTGCGCCTCGATCGCGGCCTCCTTGGAGCGCCGCGTCTCCTCGATCTCCTCCTCCAGGTCCCGGTACACGGGCGGCTGCGACATCGACTTGATCCGCATCCGGGACGCGGCCTCGTCGATCAGGTCGATCGCCTTGTCGGGAAGGAAGCGGTCCGAGATGTAGCGGTCCGCCAGCTCCGCGGCGGCGCCCAGGGCGTCGTCGGTGATCTGGACGCGGTGGTGCTCCTCGTAGCGCTCGCGCAGGCCCTCGAGGATCGAGACGGTGTCCCCAATCGAGGGCTGATCGACCCTGATCTGCTGGAAGCGGCGCTCCAGCGCCGAGTCCCGCTCCAGGTACTTGCGGTACTCGTCCATCGTGGTCGCGCCGATCGTCTGGATCTCGCCACGGGCGAGCGCCGGCTTGAGGATCGAGGCGGCATCGATGGCGCCCTCGGCGGCGCCGGCGCCGACCAGGTTGTGGAGCTCGTCGATGAACAGCACGATGTCGCCGCGCTGGGTGATCTCCTTCATCACCTTCTTGAGCCGCTCCTCGAACTCGCCGCGGTACTTCGAGCCCGCGACCAGCGCAGCGAGGTCGAGCGTGTAGATCTGCTTGCCCTTGAGCAGCTCGGGAACCTCGCCCTTGGTGATCCTCGAAGCGAGGCCCTCGACGATCGCCGTCTTGCCGACCCCCGGCTCGCCGAGCAGCACGGGGTTGTTCTTGGTCCGCCGCGACAGGATCTGCATGATCCGCTCGATCTCCGTCTCGCGGCCTATCACGGGGTCTAGCTTCGACTCGGCGGCGAGCTTCGTCAGGTTGCGCCCGAACTGGTCGAGCAGCTTCGACGACTTCTTGCCCTCGCCGGGGGCCCCGGCGGCTGCGCCCTGGCGGCGGCCGCCCGGGCCCGACAGCATCCGGATGACCTCGTTGCGGATCTTGTCCGAGTCGGCGTCGAAGTCGAGCAGGATGCGCGCCGCGACGCCCTCGTTCTCGCGCACCAGGCCGAGCAGGATGTGCTCGGTGCCGATGTAGTTGTGGCCGAGCGACAGCGCCTCGCGCAGCGCCAGCTCGAGCACCTTCTTGGCACGCGGGGTGAACGGGATCTGACCCGAGGTGACCTCCTCGCCCGAGCCGACGATCCGCACGACCTGGGCGCGGACCCGCTCCACGGTGATGTCGAGCGACTCGAGCACGCGCGCGGCGAGCCCCTCCTCCTCGCGCAGCAGGCCGAGCAGGATGTGCTCCGTCCCGATGTAGTTGTGCTTGAGCGTCCGGGCCTCCTCCTGTGCGAGGACGACGACCTGGCGGGCGCGCTCTGTGAATCTCTCGAACACTTCGTCTGGCTCAGTCCGTTGGTGGTTGGTCTTCTTCCCTCGTTTCCAGTTTGACAACCGTGGTGGTTGTCCCTCCTGCGATCGCGTCCGGGGACGCATGACCGCCGGGGGTGCTAACCACTTCTTCGGCTGCCCACTGCCGAGGGATTAGACCTCCGGTTGTCGGTTACGGCGAACGGCAAGTATATCGGGGGGCCTCGCCCGTCCCGCCGGCTCCGACGGCCGCACGTTGCGGGGCTTTGCGCCGCGTCGCTTCGCCCCCATAGAGTTCGACCCGTGAACGAGGGGGACGCGGGATCCGGGGCGATCGCCAAGTTCGCGGAGCGGCGGCGGCTCTCCTACTCGCAGCGCGCCGAGCTTCCGAGCAAGGGCGCACTGTTGAGCGAGGACGACCTAGAGGTCCACGGGGCGGCGTCGGGCGAGCTTCCCGGCGGCGAGCCGGGCACCCTCGCCGATCTCAGCTACACCTACAGATCCGGCGACGACACCCGGACCGCGCGCCTGACCGCGGTCGTTCTCAGCGTCCCGGAGAGCATCGGGTTCGTGCCCTATCTCGCGGCGACGACAGGAGGGCTCGCCGGCGGCCTGCCGGCCGGTGTCCAGACGCACTCGCTCGACATCGGGGAGGACGTCTCCGTGCGAGTCGACTCGGGCGCCAGCGACGACTGGCTGCGCGAGCTCTTCTCCCCCGCGCTGACCGACTGGCTCGCGCGCAGCCCGGAGGGCTTTGCCGTCGAGCTCGCCGACGGCGTCCTGCGCGTGTCCCGGGACGGCTACCTGACGTCCGCTGCCGACCTCGAGCGGCTGTGCGAGGACGCGGCGCACCTCGCCAAGGCGCTGCGGACCGAGTCGGTCGAGGAGGTCGAGACGGGCGGCGCCAAGCGCTCGGCGGCGAAGCTCAAGCCGCCCGACGCCGTCGAGGCGGCCGCCCTCCAGCGGCTGATCGGCGAGGTCGACTTCGAGCAGCCGCCCGCGGACGTCGCCGCGGCGCAGATCGCCTACCGCGACGCGGTGGTCCGCCGGCCGTCCACCTACCTCGGCGGACTGCTGAGGGGGATCGCCTGGACGCTCGCGATCAATGTGATCGGGGGCGGGATCTACGGGCTGCTGCTCAACCTGCCGAACCCGCTCACCTGGGTGATCGTCTTTCAGGTGCTCGTGCTCGTCCCGGCGACGCTGCTCTCGACCCGTGGCCTGATCTCGCGCCGCTCGGCGGCGGCGGCCACTGAGGTGTTCTTCCGCGAATACGCCAGGTCGCGCGACCTCGAGTTCGAGGACCCGTTGAGCTTCGCGGCGATCCACGCCAAGGCGGAGCTGCCGGGAAAGCCCGATCGCGTGCTGACCGGCCGCTTCGACGGCGTCGACGGCTCGCTGGTGCTGGTCGGCGACGGGCTGAAGCGCGGCGACAGGATCGCGCTCGTCGCCGGGCCGTCGGGACCGACCGCCGCCGCAGACTTCGAGGTTTCCCCCCCGGGCGTCTCCGCGCGGGCGCTCGACGACTATGCGAAGCGGCTCGCGGACGAGCTCGGCCGAGAGGCGAAGCGCTAAGCGTTAGGTTCGCATCGCCGGGAAGAGCACGACCTCGCGCAAGCTGTGCGCGCCGGTCAGCAGCATCACCAGGCGGTCGATGCCAAGCCCGACGCCGGCGGTCGGCGGCATCCCGTACTCCAGCGCCTCGATGAAGCCCTCGTCGAACGGCTGGGCCTCCTCGTCGCCGCGCGCCAGCTCGGCGCGCTGGGCCTCGAAGCGGGCGCGCTGCTCGTCGGGGTCGTTGAGCTCCGTGAACGCGTTCGCGATCTCGATCCCGCCGACGAACGCCTCCCAGCGCTCCGTCAGGGCGTCCTCGGAGCGGTGGCGCTTCGCGAACGGCGACAGCTCGGCCGGGTAGTCGACGACGAAGGTGGGCCGGTCGAGCTGCGGCTCGACGAGCTTCGAAAGCAGCCCGTCGACGAGCTTGCCCCAGCCTTCGGCGGGGTCGGGCTCGGAATCCATCGCCGCGGCGAGCTCCTCGCGGCTCGGGTGGGCCGCGATATCGATATCGGTGCGCTCGAGGATCGCGTCGCGCAGCGTCACGCGGCGCCACGGCGGCGCGAGCTCCAGGGACTTGCCGTCGCGCTCGATGCGGGTCGTCCCCAGGACCTGCTCGGCGACGTGGGCGACGAGGCGCTCGAGCCGGCCGGCGGCGTCGTTGTAGTCGGCGTAGGCCTCGTAGAACTCGAGCATCGTGAACTCTGGGTTGTGCTTGTGCGAGATGCCCTCGTTGCGGAAGTCCTTGCCGAGCTCGTAGACGCGCTCGATGCCGCCGACCACGCAGCGCTTCAGGTACAGCTCGGTCGCGATCCGCAGGTAGAGGTCGCGGTCGAGCGCGTTGTGGTGGGTGGTGAAGGGGCGCGCCAGCGCACCGCCGTAGAGCGGCTGGAGCACCGGGGTCTCGACCTCGAGGAATCCCTCCTGGTCGAGCCACGAGCGGATCGCCGCGATCGTCCGCGCCCGAAGCTCGAACAGCTCACGGACCTCGGCGTTGGCGAGCAGGTCGAGCTCGCGGCGGCGGTAACGGGTCTCGGTGTCCTCGAGCCCGTAGTACGTATCCGGAAGCGGGCGCAGGCTCTTCGCGAGCAGCTCCCAGCCGGCGACCCGGACCGTCAGCTCGCCGCTCTTGGTGGCGAACACCTCGCCCTCGACGCCGACGAAGTCCCCGAGATCGAGGCCGGCGAGCCGTTCGTGGGAGTCGTCCGAGAGGGCGTCGGCGCGCGAGTGGAGCTGGATCTGCCCCGAGCGGTCGCGCAGGTCGATGAACGCCGCCTTTCCGTGGCCGCGCCGCGCCGTGATCCGGCCCGCCACGCGGCAGCGCTCTCCGGAGTCCTCCCCCGGCGCGAGCCCCTCGTGGCGCGCCCGCACCGCGGCGATGTCCTCGCGATCGCCGAACGTGTGCGGGAACGGCTCGACTCCCGCGTCGCGCAGCCGCTCGAGCTTCGCCCGCCGCTCGGCGAGCAGGTCGGACGTGGGCCGCTGCGGTCGTTCGGCCTCGTCGCCCATCGCGGCGAGACTAGCGAGCCATCCGGCCGCCGCCGGATCTCCCTACGCGGCCTCGATCTTGGTGATCTTGAGCTTCTTCTTCGGCCCGCGGGGAACGTCCACGGTCACGACGTCACCCTTCTTGTGGCCGACGAGCGCCTTGCCGATCGGCGACTCGTTGGAGAGCTTTTCCTGGGTGGGGTCGGCCTCCGCGGAGCCGACGATGTGGAACTTTCGCGAGTCCCCGGACTTCTGGTCCTTGACGTGCACCTTGACGCCGACTCCGACGATGTCGGTGTCGACGCGCTTGTTGTCGACGACCCTGGAGCGGCGCAGCCTCTCCTCGAGCTGCGCGATCCGCTGCTCGAGCATGGCCTGCTCGTTCTTGGCGTCGTCGTACTCCGAGTTCTCGGCGATGTCGCCGAACTCGCGCGCGTCCTTGATCCGCTCCGCGACCTCGCGGCGCTTCACCGTGGTGAGCTGCTCGAGCTCCCCCTTGAGCTTCTCGAGACCGTCTGGGGTGATCAGAGATTCGCGGCTCAACGCTGCCTCAGTCCTCTCCTTGTTGCGACGATTCCAGGCTCGGGGCCGCCCGAAGAAGCGACCTCCCTCACGAATAACGCCCGGACGCGGCTCCACTCACTGAGCACGCTGCCTCGGGCAAGCGAGCGCGGATTATAGCGACCGGCGATCGTCGGGCCGGGGGGGTTTCGGGCTAGGCCGGCGCGGGCGCCAGCGCGCCTGCGAACCGCGTCGGCGCGCGGTCGTGCACGTCTGTGTCCGGCCTCGCGAGGCGGGCCACGAGATCGCGGGCCTGGGCGAGCGTGGACGCAGACTGAAGCGGCCGGTTGGCCCGCTTCGGTAGGCCAAGCCGCTCCAGGTACCAGGGGTAGAACTTGCGCAGGTATGGAGCCGCGCGAGCCGCGCCGAAGTGCTGCTCGGCGCGGTCCATGACCCAACGCAGCTCGCGCATCACCTCGTCGGGACGGGGGGATGCCGCTCGGCGCCCCGCGAGCTCCTCGAAGATCCACGGGTTGCCGAGCGCCCCGCGGGCAATCATCACGGCCGCGGCACCGGACGCCTCGTAGGCGCGGCGCGCGTCCGCGGCGCTGCGCAGCCCGCCGGAGACGATCACCGGGACATCGACGCGGTCGACGAGCTCACGGACCAGACCGCGATCGGGGCTTCCGGCGTGCTGCACGGACGCGGGCCGGGGGTGAAAGGCGATCGCGGCCACGCCCGCCCCGGCGAGCCGCACCGCGAGCTCCATGCCCGAGTCGTCGCCCGGCTCCCGCCCCGAGCGAAGCTTGACGGTCACCGGCCTCTGCGATCCCTCGATCGCGGCCGTTGCGAGACGTACCGCGAGATCGTGGTCGGACAGCAGCGCCGCGCCCGCGCCCGTCTTGCAGACCTTGCGCACCGGACAGCCCATGTTGATGTCGATCAGGTCCGCCCCCGCCTCGGCCGCGATCCGAGCCGCGGACCGCATCGCCTCGGGGTCGTGGCCGAACAGCTGCACCGAGACGGGGTGCTCGGCGGGGTCGATCACGAGCAGCTCGTCGAGGGTGCGTCGGTTGCGGTGATGCAGGGCGAAGCTCGACACCATCTCGGACACCGCGAGGCCCGCGCCGTGCCTGCGCGCCTGGAGGCGCACGAACCAGTTCCCGATCCCCGCCAGGGGGGCGAGCAGGATCCGGTTGGAGATCTCCACGTCCCCGATCCGGAAAGGTGATGTGAGCGTCGCTTGCATCTATCCGTTGCGTTCGTAGACCAGCCGCAGCCCCTTGAGCGTCAGCAGGTCATCCACCTCGTCGATTGTGTCGCAGAACGGGGCGATCGCCCCGGCGAGCCCCCCTGTCGCGACGAACGTCGGGTCGTCGCCGAGCTCCGCGGTGAGCCTGCGCGCGATGCCGTCGATCAGCCCCGCGAACCCGTACACGACACCGGACTGGATGCACGCCTGCGTGTTCTTGCCGATCGCGCCCTCGGGCGCCGTGAGATCGATCCGCGGCAGCTTCGCGGTCCGCTCCGTGAGCGCCTCCATCGAGATCTCGACCCCGGGCGCGATCACTCCGCCCAGGTACTCGCCGTCCGCCGAGACCACGTCGAAGTTGCTCGAGGTGCCGAAGTCCACCGCCACGCAAGCGCCGCCGACGCGGTCGTAGACGGCGACCGCGTTGACGAGCCGGTCGGCCCCGAGCTCGTGGGGGTTGTCGATCTTGATCGGCATCCCGGTCTTGAGGCTCGGCCCCACCATCAGGCATTCCCGATCGAGGTTCTTTTCGCACATGCGCGAGTACTCGGGGCCCAGCCGGGGGACGACCGTCGAGACGATCGAACCGTCGAGGCCGTCGAACCCGACCCCACGCAGGTGCAGCAGGCCCGCCACGGTCACCGCGAGCTGGTCGGCGGTCGCCTCGGCGTCGGTGGCGAGCCGCCAGTGATCGACCAGGCTCTGGCCGTCGAAGGTCCCGACGTGGGTCTGCGTATTGCCAACGTCAATCGCGAGCAGCATGAGCCGGATTATCCGCCAGCGGGCCTCGGCGCAGCTGGGACGGGCACGGTTGCGGCGGGGACCACTAGGATCCCGGGCGTGAGCGCGACGCTGTACGTGATCCCCGGCTCGCATCCCTCGATGGCGGCGAGGTTGATGCTCGAGCGCAAGGGGATCGAGTACAAGCGCCGCGACCTGATGCCCGTGATCTCAAAGGGGGTCCTGCGAGCGCTGCGGTTCCCCGGCACGACGGTCCCGGCGCTACGACTCGACGGGCACCGGGTCCAGGGCTCGATCAAGATCGCGCGCGAGCTCGACCGGCTTCGACCCGAGCCGCCGCTTCTTCCCGGCGACGCCAAGCGCCGCGCCGCGGTCGAGGAGGCCGAGCGCTGGGGAGATGAGATCCTGCAGGCCCTCGCCCGGCGGACGCTCTGGAACGGGATCAAGCGCGATCCCTCGGCGATCGGCAGCTATGCGGAGGGAGCGCGGCTCGGCGTCCCGATCAGCGTCGCGACGAAGACCGCCGCGCCGATCATCGCCGCCTCGGTACGCCTCAACCGGGCGACCGACGAGAACGTGCGCTCCGACCTCGCCGCGCTCCCCGGCGCCCTGGAGCGGATCGACGACTGGATCGCCGACGGCGTGCTGGGAGGCGAGGACGTCAACGCCGCGGACCTCCAGATCGCGACCAGTGTGCGGCTGCTGATGACGCTCGACGACCTGCGAGCCGCGATCGAGGAGCGGCCCGCGGGCCAGCACGCCGTGCGCGTCGTGCCGGAGTTCCCGGGCCGCACCGGGCCCGTGTTTCCCGCCGCCTGGCTCGAGCCGATGCGGGTCGCCGAGGCGGCACCGAGCTCCAGCTAGGGCCCCGAGCTCCAGCCAAAGCGCAGTGGGGGGCCACTAGTCGAGCGTCGCAACTCGCTCGACGCGCTGTCCCGGGCCCAGCGCCTCGAGCGACGCGGCCAGCGAGCTGCCGTCGGGGAGCGTCAGGGTCGCGTCGAGCTCGAGCAATGGGACGAGCACGAACCTGCGACTGGTCAGGCCCGGGTGGGGAATGGTCAGGCGGTCCGTGGCCAGCTCGAGGTCGTCGAGCAGCAGCACGTCGAGGTCGATCGACCTCGGGCCGTGTCGGGGTCCGCCGAACATGCGGCCCTGCTCGACCTCGATCGCCTTGCAGACGTCGAGCAGCTCCTCGGGCTCGAGCGCGGTGTGAATCCGCGCCGCGGCGTTGAGGAAGTCGGGCTGGTCGACGAACTCGCCGACCGGCTCGGTCTCGTAGACCGACGAGATCGCCCCGACCTCGACGTCGTGGCGGTCGAGCGCATCGAGGGCGGCGCGGAGATTGGCCTCGCGATCCCCGACGTTGGAGCCCAGGCCGAGGTAGCCGACGCGACTCGGACTCACTCCTCCTCGGCTTCCGCCTCCGGCGACCGCTCGCGCACGACCTCGACCGCGGCCTCCTCGATCGCGAGCGGAAGCGGCGGCTCGGGTTTCGCGGCGCGCACGCGCACGCTGTCGGATCCGAAGCGCTCCATGAGGCGCTCCGCGATCACCTGGCAGAGTCGCTCCAGCGTCCTGTAGCTGCGCTCGGTAGCAGCCAACGCCACGATGTCGGAGGCCTCCGAGTAGTCGACGGTGTCTTCGATGCGGTCGGTCAGCACCGCGTCGCAGTCCGGGACGTCGAACGAGACGTCTAACTCGAGCCGCTGGCCGACCTCCTGCTCGGCGTCGCTGACGCCATGATGGGTGTGGATCGACAGGCCGCGAAGCTCGACCTCGACCGAGGACTGCACGTCTTCGCCGTGGGCCTCCACGCGGCCAAATTAGTGGACCGGGGATCGAGCCGCTCAGACCCGGTCGGCGATCGCGCCGGCGCGGCCGGGCTCGAGGATCGCGTCCGCGACGGCGAGGCCCTCGCGCACAGGGCCGACGTCGTGGATGCGCAGCATCTCGGCGCCGTTGGCGCGGGCGAGCACGCAGGAGGCGATCGTGCCGCCGAGCCGCTCGCCCACCGGGCGCCCGGTGATCTTGCCGATGAAGCTCTTGCGCGATGTCCCGACGCACAGCGGCCGCCCGAGCTCGCGGAGCTCGCCGAGCCTGCGCAGCAGCTCGAGGTTGTGCTCGACCGTCTTGCCGAACCCGATCCCGGGGTCGAGCCAGATCCGCTCCACTGAAACCCCCTGCGACGCGGCGAACTCCATCCGCTCGGCGAGAAAGGCCTTGACGTCGTCGACCACGTCGTCGTAGGTTGGGTCCTCCTGCATCGTGCGCGGCGTGCCCTGCATGTGCATGAGAACGACCTCGCAGCTGCGATCTGCGCACAGCCCCGCCAGCTCTGGCTCGCCGCGCAGCGCCGTGACGTCGTTGACGATCTCAGCGCCGGCATCCAGAGCGGCGGCGGCCACGGCCAGCTTCGACGTGTCGATCGAGACGCGAGCCTCCGCGCCCGCCAGCCCCTCGATCACCGGCACGACGCGCGCGACCTCCTCGCCGGCGGGCACCGCCATGGCACCAGGGCGCGTCGACTCACCGCCGACGTCGAGGACGTCGGCGCCCTCGGCGGCGAGCGTTCGGCCGTGCTCGATCGCACGCTCGGGGTCGAGGAACAGGCGGCCGTCCGAGAACGAGTCCGGGGTCACGTTGACGATCCCCATCAGCAAGGCGCTGTGCGCTTCGGTGGCCCAGGCCGCCATCCAGGATTGAGTATGGCGCGCGTCGGGGAACGGGCGCTACGGGTTGCTCCGTTTCGGCTCGTCTGGACCGGGGTAGGCCGCGAGGGATGAGCGAGCCAGAACGAGACGAGCGGACCTCCGAGGATCCAAAGACCGCGTCACCCGGCGAGGCGGCGAGCGGCTTTCCGGAGCCGTCCGGGCCGGGAGATCCGGGGCCCGATCGCGACCGAGAGCCGCATCACGACCTCAACAACCCCGTCGAGGATCCCGATCCGACCGAGTATCCCGATCCGTACGAGAAGCGCCCCGACCCGCGCGGGCCGGATGCTCGCGAGGCGGCTTCACGAGACGACGAGCTGGGAAGCCCGGCCCCGCCGTCGACGAGCGAGCCGCATCCGCCGCGCAACCCGGACGAAGAACGGCACGAGCGCACCAGCTCGAAGGGAGCCTCGAAGCCGGACCGCTGAGGGGAACTCCCGCGCCGCTACTCGGCGCGGATCAGCTCCCCCTCGGGCGTCAGCTCGACGAAGTGCGAGGCCTCGCCCTCGCGGTAGCGCCGGCACTGGTTTGCGGGGTCGTCGTCGACGTCCTGGCGCGGGTCGTGCGCGATGTCGACGACCCAGTCGTCGAGCCCCGGCAGCCGCTCGGCGACGCACGGGCCCGCGTCGAGGTCCTCCCCCGACTGCGCCGCCTTCTGGTAGGCCTCGGCCGCGGCGCCGATCGCCCGATCGCGCTCCTCGTCGCTCGCTCCCCCGCCGCAAGCCGACATGGCGAGGGCTGCGACCAGCGTCCCGAGGGCGACGGCGGCGAGCCGCACCGGCGGACTAGCGTCGCTCGGGTGGATCCGAGCGCATCTCGGCCGAGCCGCCGGCGAAGCCCGGGCGGGGGCGCGGCACGGGGCGCGGGCCCTCGCGCTGCGGCTTCTCCTCGGGGCTCGGCGCCGGCTCGGGCGGGCCGGGCTCCTCCCCGGGGCCGAAGACCTCGTCCTCGGACTTGCCCGCGAGCAGCTGCTCGAACTGCTCGGAGTCGATCGTCTCGCGCACGAGCAGGATCTTCGATATGTGATCCATCGCCTCGCGGTGGTCGGTGAGGATGTCCTTCGCGGTCTGATGCGCCTCCTCCACGACGCGGCGGATCTCGTCGTCGATCTCGCGCGCGATCTCGTCCGAGTAGTCGGGCTCGGCGGAGAACTCACGCCCCAGGAACGGCATCGAGCGGTCATGCCCGAACACCCGCGGGCCGAGCCGCTCCGACATCCCGTAGCGCATCACCATCTGCTTGGCGGTCTCGGTGACCTTCTCGAGGTCGTTCGAGGCGCCGGTCGTGATCTCCCCGAAGATTGTCTCCTCGGCCGCCCGGCCGCCGAGCGTCATCGCCATCGTGTCGGTGAGCTCCGCCCTGGTGGTCAGGAACTTGTCCTCGGTCGGAAGCGAGATCGTGTAGCCGAGCGCCTGGCCGCGGCTGATCACCGAGATCTTGTGCACCGGGTCGCAGTTCGGCAGCACGTGGCCGACGATCGCGTGCCCCAGCTCGTGGTAGGCGGTGACGAGGCGCTCCTTCTCCGACATCACGCGGCTCTTCTTCTCGGGGCCGGCGATCACGCGCATGATCCCCTCCTCGAGCTCGTGCATCGTGATCTCGCGCTTGTCGGAGCGCGCCGTGAGCAACGCCGACTCGTTGATCAGGTTGGCGAGATCGGCGCCCGTGAAGCCAGGGGTCTGACCGGCGAGCGCGTCGAGGTCGATCTCCTTGGCGAGCGGCTTGCCGCGCGTGTGGACCTCGAGGATCTGCTTGCGGCCCTTGCGGTCGGGGCGGTCGACGACGATCTGGCGGTCGAAGCGGCCGGGGCGCAGCAGCGCCGGGTCGAGGATGTCGGGCCGGTTGGTGGCCGCGATCAGGATGATGTTGTCCT
>Ga0137369_10005225_pt1:0-7500 | contig 13219 bp, 8 predicted proteins | sample SagtaG_12_FD_104918 | JGI IMG/M metagenome (GOLD analysis project Ga0137369, IMG submission 104918) | Vadose zone soil microbial communities from Sagehorn Ranch, Mendocino, California, USA - Sage1_L_113_16 metaG | ecosystem: Environmental > Terrestrial > Soil > Vadose zone | place: USA... | reverse complement strand
TCGGACGATTTCGATGGCTTCCTTTCCGGATATCGATTGGGATAAGGGTTTGATCGAGAGCTAGGAGATTCGGTTGTTTAACCTAAGAGAAGAGATCCAGTTTACAGAGGAGATGCCAGGGGCGGTGGCTGTTCAAGGAAGTTTCTAAGGAGGAAGGCTTGATTTATTAAAAAAAAGATAGGATCCGACTATCAAACCAAAGGAAATTGCCAACAAGAGTAGTTTAAAAGCACCTAGTTACCGAGGCAGATGAGAAGAACTGAACAAGCCAAGAAGAGTACTCAATCAAAGCGAGCTTTCATTTTTGCGGAGGAGTTCATCAATCGTTTAGAAAGCGATTCTGAAACCACCAATTTGAAAAAGAGTACTTGGAAAAAGAGCGAGCCGTCATAACGGATAGGATTGGGGGTCGACTTCCCCTCTCAGTTTGGAAAAGAGGAACTCTCCTCTCTTTGCTCGTGAGACTGTAAGCGAGTAGTTATCAACCATTGTTTTTTCTAGCAGACATCTCTTTTCAAGCGCTTTCTTCATTGGAAAAAGTGCAAACTTCATTCACCAAGTTCCCCTATTCTAGGCCGGTGTCCGAGGTTTTTTCCACAAATTCATTTATGTAAGCCAGCTCTAGATCTCTGGGTCTCCCTTTTACCCCTCTAATTCCCTTGGGATAAGGTTCCAGTTAGTGAGAGAGAATGTACTTTCACTGATTGGATTGTTCCAGCTGACACTTCGCCAAGCAGAAGCAGGAATCTTGTCCTTTCTTTCCGCCCACCCAACTATAATAAGAGTTATAAAGCTCAATCCAAGACATGAAAGCGGATAACCAAGGTAGTGTAGTCATTGGTTGGAGGAGAGCTAATAGATCGGACACCTTCGCCAAGCCTGAAGAAAGTAGGTAGCACCTTTTTTTTCACTATCTTTTTGAACTTCCCTTAGAAATATAAATGAGGAGAATCTCTCTTCCCTAGCAAATTGGATTCGTCGAGGTTGAGGGCCTAAACACAATTGAAGTCTTGGGGCTATGGAACCTACCCCACGGAGGCTCTCTTTGTCCCATCCACCAGGTTCTGCACTTTAGGGAGGCCCTTTTTTTATGAATACAATGATGAAGGGGACCCTGGAGTGAGATACTTTGCTTTAGTCTTTTCTTGCCCACGTCTACTTTACGACAGCGAGCGAGTGCCCCTCTTTCTTATGGTCTGACTCCCATCTATTCCGCCCAAGGAAGGGCATCCAAGACCAAAGTTGGCAAACCTTTGGCTTCAGTCTTATATCGCAAGCAGGCATATTCTTCTTCTTGACCCTCGTCTCAATAAAGCCGCTCTCTTCTTCAGGAACTTGGTGTCTCTCTTCCTCCTCCTATACTCTGGTGTGATAACCTCGGCGCCACATTCCTAGCAGCGAATCCCATTTTTCATGCCAGGACGAAGCATATTGAGATTGACGTTCATTTCATCCGCGATCTCATTGCTACGAAGCAGCTCACCATTCGGTTTATTAGCACGAAGGAATCCTCTTTACCCAACCTTGATTGAACTTTTTCGGATTGGTTTTCGTACGCTACGCGCCTTTCGAATGTTTTCTTTCCTCTATTAAAAGAAAAGAATCCACAGTAGAAATGCTAACAAGGAAGAGAAGAACCCGCCCGGAATGCCAGCCTTCCATATCTTATTATTTCTTATTGGTATAGAGACTCAATCCTTCATGGATTAGAAGCACAACGCAGAATCAGCAAAATCAAAAGCTAGGCGCGTAGCGTGGTATAGTCCCCACAAGTAGCCAAGGTAAGTGAAAAGCGAGTGTCGGGCGGATTTGCCATTCAAGCAGAAAATTCTCATTCAAATTAAAGCAGCATAAAGTCCTATATAAAGAAGAGGCGCGGAGCGGTTCAAGTGCTCTGTCTCTATCAGTATGGGTTGCAAATTCTGCTACGTAGCATCCAGCACCAACAGAGTAGATGCGGGTTGAAGGGTTTCCAACTTTGAAACATGGCAGCAGCAAGTTGGTTGGTGATTATCGGTCTGTCGGTGAGAACCTTGAATAGGAGAGAGGCTTGCCAGTTGTGGGTTTGAACGTGAGATCCATCAAGGTTTACCACAGCATTACTTGAGTCCTCCTCTAACAATCCCTGAAACTGTTGAATCAGCTCTTCCTCAAGTGTTGTTTGGTGGTCAGGAAAGGTTGATTGGTTGAGGTCCATGGCGGTATGGGGTTGGAGGCATGTATGTGTAGCAACGAGTTGGTAAATCTTCGTTAGGGCTTTGAAAGGGTTTATAAGGGAGGAGGCGCGGAGCGGTTTTTTTTGGTTTTGAAACGGGTTGGAAGTGTATTTTCTGGAGGCTGTTGCATAGCCAGTGGGATGGGACAGGTGGAAACATCAGGTTGGTGGGTAGGTGGTTTCCTGCAATCGTCAGCAGGATGAGACAAACAGGAAGCTCCGAGGGTTGGGAACAGGTGTACATCTGTGATGCTCTCATGATGGGATCAAAGGGTATTCCTATAGCGTGGGTACACCATAAGGAGCCGTTGTGTGGGCCTGCCTGCGCCGCTGTGGTTCTGGAATCTGCAAAAGGTGGTCTGTGACTCGCCGCCAGAGGCTCCAGGTACAGACTAGAGAGGTTTGTTTTTAGCTGGGAACAGGGCCTTCGCTTCGCGCCTATTCCGGTGCTTGATGACCTATACCACTAATCACAACTACTTTACTTATTCGTCAAAAACCTATTCCCCACCAACCAAGATTATTATTCACGCACCTACCATTAGCGCATCCACCGACTACCAGCTACTGTTACGGGAACCTTCGGACACGGAACAAGATAAATAGAGAAGGATCTGAAAGAAGATTGATTTGAATGACAGGTCTGGCCCTACTACCATCTCTTCCTGGAAGCTCTTTCTGTTCAGGTGCTGCTCCTAAAACATCTGTAAAACAGAAGAAAGTCCCGCGCTATTCCGATTTTGGATTCATAGCCTGGGGCAATCCTCCCTCACACGAATGCCTATTATAGGACCAACTCCCTTCTTTTCTTCATCTGCACCTTTCACTTCATTAAATGCCGCAAATCAATCGGCTGTGAACAAATTTATTCAAAACCTTTTGAAGAAGAATAGCTATCTTTGCTCTTTCTTGCGCTTCTACCTCCTTCTTCCTATCCGAAATCGTCTGTTAGAGAATGGCCTTATGTACTATATAAGCAAATCGGCTCTCTGAAAGTGAGGAACGAAACTGGCCATACTGCCACTTCCCTAGTCACTTTCCTTACTTATTCTTACTCTCTGGCACTGGGGGAGTCACTTCGCTCGCCTAATGCTCTTCCTTGTCTTGGAGGAATCCCGCTGCGCGCCTTTTAATTTGAGGCCTTTATCCCCGACCCCAAGCCCTAGTTTTCTACCTTTCTTGGGATTGGCTAATGCCGATTTCCTTCTTAGAGCCTGGTTCGTAAGGCCTCTTCAGCTAATAGATGTGTCAAAGACCGTTGCCAGCTACTGCTAGTCGCAAACAAGCCCTTTATATATAACCTTCTCTTCCGGGCTAGGAGTGAAATGCCCTCGAGCGACTCGGGGCTAAAAGCCCTAATGAAGAAAAAGAATGGTCCTAAGATTGCCTACTTGATCCGCTACTTTATTCTTCCCAAAAAAAAGGAAGGTTTTGCCCTCTTACTATCTTCGGTACTGCTTTTGAGAAGAATGAATCTCAAGTTATATATAACCTCAGGTTCGGTAGGGGGCGTAGGAACGGATAGCGCTCTTAGTTAGCTTAGGAGCGGAGGTACGAGACAAAAGGGGAGTTTCCCTCGATTAAGCAGTTTCCACTAGACCTTTGGGTAATAGTTTAGTTGTTCCCAGAGGAATTCAATCTGGGCAGCTAGAAAAGGAGAGGGGCGAAGCCTAACTCCAATGCCCGGGGATGTTCTCAATCTAGAAGGCGAGCTACAGATGGGTTTACCACCGTGGTGCAGAATAGGGAACATAGGGCGGGCTAACAACTGGAATGAAAGAATCAGTTGACTTTAAGGCCCTTTCTGCTCCCTCGGACTCTTTGGCAAGCAAGCATCCCATTGATTCTTCAGAGGCAGATAAATACAAGATCACTGGCTGGCCCTTGTTTCGGCGGCATCAACACTGGAGGTTTCGTCTGGTACTGTTTGATTGAATCAAACACCTTTTGGTGAGCCTCGGTCCACACGAATTGCTCTTTCTCTTTGATTCTGAGCAATTGCCCCCAGCTCCTCAACCGGCCTGCTGTGTTGGAGATGAACCTTCTTAGGAATTCATTTTCCCAATCAGCCCATAGCCCAATATCGAGACCACAGCCTATTATTCAAACCACAAAGGATCCCTCTTTCATCGTCCAATCTTCTCGATCGAACATATTGACATCAATACTCCTTTCCATGGCCATTCACGGCCCGCGAAGATCAACCACTCGTGCCCGAGATCACTATCCAATCAAAAACCAGACTTCCAAGATCCATCTCACTCAGACCCTTTTGAATGTAGCGGATAACAACGGAGCGGGGCTATCGAATTGATATGTATTCGAATCTTAGGAGCTGGTAATCACTGATATGCTCATATTGGTGACGTTATTGTTGCTGTAATCAAAGAAGCAGTGCCCAGCCTCTAGAAAGATCTAAGACGAGCTGTAATTGTACGTACATGTAAAGAACTCAAACGTGACAACGGTATGATAATACGATATGATGACGGTTGTCATTGATCAAGAAGGAAATCCAAAAGGAACTCGAGTTTTTGGTGCGATCGCTCGGGAATTGAGACTTATGAATTTCACTAAAAGAGTCTCATGAGCTCCTGAGGTATTATAAATACTAGTAGTAGAGACTATGATATAGTAGGGTACCAGAATATAGATCAATTAGTAGATTGTGTCTGACGCATATACATGAAAAAAGAAAATAATTATATAAAAATAAGAATTCTAATCTTAATAAAAGGAAGGGTTCGAATAGCATCTACTAATATTACCGAAAACTTTGTGAAAATACTTCTACGAGAAGGTTTTATTGAAAACGTTCGAAAACCATAGGGAAAGTAACAAATCTTTCTTGGCACGTGCCCCTGCTCCTGGTCTTCGAACTAGTCATTAATGGTCGGCAACATAGGTACCCTTTTTCGGTATGCGTTGCGAACACTTTCATTTTTAGCGTCTCATCTTCTCTGGAGAAGCTCAAATCGAACGGATAGAGCAGATGGTCCAACTACAGAACTTCTTCTTTTTCATTACTTCCATGGTCGTGCCCCGTGGCACGGCAGCACCCGTACTATTGAAATGGTTCGTCAGTAGAGATGTTCCCACTGGTGCCTCTTCTTCCAATGGTACTATAATTCCTATTCCTATCCCTTTATTCCCTTTTTTGGTCTATCTACATTCAAGGAAATTCATACGCTCCATGGACAGAGCAAAAAGTGGAGTGTTGGTCAAAGCAAGCCGCCCTATTCTATTACCAGACAAAATTGGGAGAAGCTCATCCGCTAGAAATGCTTTATTTCGTTTCGTTCCCGTTCTTCATTTCCTTATTATCGAATCCATGGGGGACTTGTCATATTTAGAATCTTTCTGCGGTCTGCTCTGTTTACAATTCTTTCGTACTCTCTTCTCTTTACCACGCGATAGGTCAGCGAAGCGTGAGCGGGCGCTCCGAAGTAAAGGCCAAACACTTCGGCCTAAGGGGAATGAGCAACAAAATGACAAGATGAGGTGCCCCGGGCACCCCCATATAGAAAGAAGGGTCGAAGGTTTTGGGCCTGTAGCTTTCCCCGCCCCCCCCTCGTCGAGTGGTGCTTGTTTGGGGGGTGTGCCACCTGAAATCGGGCTTGAAGCTCTCGCCTTACCAACGAGCCGACTGTTGATGGCTGTTGGTCACGACTACTACAAAAAAGTGAAGATGAATCTTTCTATTTCACATGGAGGAGTGTGCATCTTTATGTTGGGTGTTCTTCTGTCGTGCGACCCGATGGCTTATGTGCGACCTGTGGCCCACGCCTCCTATTCTATTTGTTCAGGGCGGGCGGCGTGAACTCTGATTCGATCCGGGTATTCAATCCCGCCGCTGAGATGCTCAGTTGACTCCTTAACCTTGATAGGAAGATGGCTTATTCCTAAATTCGTGCATAAGGGTAAGGAACTTTGGATGAATTAATGCGAATGGGTGTAAGCCTCGCAGCTCGGAAACACCCAGTGCTGACCACACTGAGAGACACGAAAGCGCAGGTAATGCCAGTTGGCGAAGTGGCGTTAAGCATCCCTAGCGGTACGCAAAGAGAGGTCGTGATGATATCATCTACGTCCGTACCGCTCCTCGTGGAGTAGATCCCGCATCCAACCAACCCTTTTTTTACCAGGGAACGGGAGAATTCCCACTACCGCAGGCAGGCCAGCCGGGCCGTGAGCGCGGTGGGAACGGGCTTCCCAAAAAGCGAGCCCCGGCCCGGGTCAGCATAGAATGGGGGGGGGACGGCCCTAATGTTGTGTTGGCCGGGTTGCGGGCGGATAAAAGCGGACGTGGGGACTCGGGTCGGGGCACAGCGTAACTAAGAGAGCCATTCCATTTAGTGCGAGACAGAATGGGCGGGCACAAGCGGTCTGGTGTCCGAGCCGATTGGTCAGACGACGACTACTGCACATATTATATTAGCCGCCTATCCCGGAATGGACTGGGATGGAATAGAAAGAACGCGAAGCAACAAGCAAGGGATGAGCGCTTTGTTGCTAAAGCGCATACGTTTTCTTGCTGGGTCGGTTTGTTTTTGGGGGGTGGGGCAATAAGCTTGCTTCTTCACAAGCTTATCCCCGCCCCCTTTCCTGTCCGTCCCGACCGGCAGCAGTTGGGTCTCCCCATCTCTCCTCAACTTCCCCGGTCTTCGGCCCGAGCTGTATGAGGCAGAAACTCGTCCCACGTACGGTTCGGAGGCCGAGCCCCACCCCAGCAATAATGGTGCGGCTTAGGTCAACTAATACGAATAAGATACAGTTCACTCAACGATTGCCTTTGGGTTCCGAACTCCATATGGGGAAGGAACGTTGTTGTTTGCGAGGTCTCGATCATTTACATGGACCCACTTCTCATTCCATTTGTGGGAATTTGATGATTTATAAACCGTCCCCAACGAGCGAAAGGTTCATGTTTGAACATGATGAATCACTTCGTGCCGACCTGTTGCCCATAAACTTTCCTGCCTCATATGAGAATGGAAAACTGGAAGATTTTCTGCATCGGTGGATGAAGAATCACGAACATAAGAATTTCTGGTTTAGCATGTTCCCAGAAAGAAGATACTTTTTTTCCATTCGAGAAACGAGGAGCACGACTGAAGTGGCTATACATACAAATCCATTTACGGATCTATATGCTCCGATTGGAACTGGAAGTTCCAGAACTGGCGGCTGGTATACCACCATAATGAAATTGCCTTTTATTTTTAGTATTCGCTTAGGATATCGGTTGGACTCATCGCGAGGCTCGCGTAGTTTGTTACATCAAC
>Ga0137369_10005215_pt1 | contig 13227 bp, 9 predicted proteins | sample SagtaG_12_FD_104918 | JGI IMG/M metagenome (GOLD analysis project Ga0137369, IMG submission 104918) | Vadose zone soil microbial communities from Sagehorn Ranch, Mendocino, California, USA - Sage1_L_113_16 metaG | ecosystem: Environmental > Terrestrial > Soil > Vadose zone | place: USA... | reverse complement strand
TCGTACACGTTCAACCTGCCGCCCCCTGCTGCGGCCGCAGTGCCTGGCTTGGCTAAGGACGGCGGTAAGAATGTCAAGATGAAGGACGGCAAAGAGAAAAACGTCGTGCCAGTCTCCACGGCCGAATACAATCCCTGTGGATGGGGCGCTTTGTTGAATAACACCACGATTTCCGTTGGGATGCAGAACGTGTTCGACGAAGACCCGCCTTTCGTAGCCGGCGCTGCCCAGAACGGCTACGATGAATCACTGGCCACGATCAAAGGCCGGTTCTGGTACGTCCAGCTAAAGAAGAGATTCTAACCGAGCGGGGAGCAATCCACCGGACAAGTTCCATATCAGGAAACGTCATCGCGACCATTCCCGGACTGGACCCGACATACTGCGATCCGTGCTTCAAAGAAATCGTCGCCTCGCTTGCCCTAACTAAACTTCACCACGGATAACACGGATCAAGACATGATTCAGGAAGTGTTAACCCCGAATAGACACCAATGCATAGCAATTTCTTGCAGATGGTTTCTGCCTTCTTAATTCGTGTGAATTCGTGTTCATTCGTGGTTTGATGTTCGGATTCTCATCCGTGACATCCGGAGCCTGCCCGCCGTGGCGGGTAATCCGCGGCCTGCCACGCCGGAAGCTTTAGCGAAGGCGAGTTTTCAAAAGATTTCCAAACTTTCCGCGTAACCTCAGGCCGAATTTCCGGCTGTACATGCCAACAACAATCCAGCTTCAACAAAGAAAGGAACAAAAATGAATTCGCTGATCCAGTTCAAAAAAGTACTAATTCTGCCACTTCTGATCGCATCAGCGCTCGTCGCGCTCGCGTCGCCCGCGGCGGCTACGCTGCCGCCGGGGAACGCCGTCCAGCAGTGGAACAAGATCGCCGAAGACACAGTTGTGGGTTCGGGCACCTTCCAGCCGGAGGGCGTCGTTTATATGGCTTACGTCTCCGCTGCTGTGTATGACGCTGTGGTGGCGATCGAGGGTGGTTTCGAGCCATACGGTCCTTCGATCACGGCACCGCCGGGGGCATCGGTCGATGCGGCAGTCGTCGAGTCCGCGTACCGAACGCTGTGGGCCTACTTCCCGCCCGAATCGTGCCCCGCCTCGCCGCCAAACGTGCGCGAGTTCTGCCTGGGAGTACGTCCGCGACTGGACGCGTTCTACGCAGAGGCGCTCGCGTTGATCCCCGACGGGCCACCGAAGGAGGACGGTCGGGCGGTCGGGCTCGCGGCTGCGAATAGCATCATCGCCCTGCGCAGCGGCGACGGCCGAATGACCCCGATCAACGTAAGCTCGTCCTTCCCCACGCTGCCGCCCGGGCCGGGCGTGTGGCGCCTCACGCCGCCGTTCGCGGCGCCGCAGACACCGTGGGTCGGATTCATGCGTCCATTTATCCTCCAGAGCCTGGACCAATACCTGCCTGACCCACCGCCTTCGCTTCAGAGTCTCGAGTGGGTCGAGGCCTTCAACGAGACTAAGGCTTACGGTGCCTTGAACGGAAGCGCGCGTACCGCTGAGCAGACTTTTATCGCGAGATTCTGGTCGGCGCACGTGGTCCGCCAATACAACCTTGTCGTGCGCGAAGTTGCCGACGCGCACGGTCTCGGTCTGCTCGAGATTGCCCGGCTGGCAGCGATGATCAACCTCATCGGCGCCGATTCCCTGATGGCCACCTTTAATGCCAAGTACCACTACTTGTTCTGGCGGCCGGTCACGGTGATCGACCCCACCGCGGTTACAAACGACGGCTTCGGTCCCGTGCCGGGTTATGACGATGGCAACCCGGCCACGATCGAGCAAATGGGCTGGCGGCCGCTCATGACCACGCCTAACCACCCCGAATACCCCAGCGCGCACGGCTCGATTACGTCAGCGGTGGCCGAAGTGTTCAGAACCGTCCTCGGCACGAACCAGATCAACCTCGATATCCACGGGTTCGACCCTGCCGGGCCGCCTGGGAACTTGAACGCGGTACGGCACTTCGATATGGCCAACGACCTCCGCCGCGAGATAATCGACGCTCGAGTCTGGGCGGGATTTCACTACCGCTTCTCAGACGTCGCCGGCGTCGTCCTCGGCCGCCAGGTCGCGAACTTCGACCTCAGGCACGCCTTCCAGCCGGTCCAATGACATCGATGGCGACATCATTTCAAAACCAATACGGAAATCCAAACATGCCAACAACAATCCAGCCTCAACAAAGAAAGGAACAACAATGAATCCACTGACTCACTTCAAAATTTTTGCAAAAATATCAATTCTGCCACTTCTCATAGTACTGGCGCTCGTCGCACTCGCGTCGCCACCGGTCGCGCGCGCGGACGCCGTGACCGACTGGAACGCGATCGCATCGACGGCGATCGTCACGAACGCCGGGCAACCGCCGCATCCGTCGCTGCTGAGCTTTGCGATGGTGCAGGGCGCGGTGTATGACGCAGTCAACGCGATCGACCGTGGCCACCAGCCGTACCTCGTGCAGCCGGATGCGAATCAGACGGACTCAATGGAGGCAGCCGCGTCGACGGCGGCGTTCCGCGTGCTCGTGGGCTTTGATGATCTCCCCGGTCTATTCCCGGCGCAACTGCCGACATGGCGGCCTGTGTACGATGCTTATCTAGCGAACCTGCCCGACGATCCACCGGGATCGAGGGCTGCGGGGGTCGCGATCGGCGAGACAACATCTAGGGCAATGCTCGAAGCGCGGCTCAACGACGGACGGTTCGGGCCGCCGCCGGATCTGTACCCGCCAGCGCCGGGGATCTGGCGGCGGACGCCACCAAACTTCGGGCTCGACCCCGCCGCGTGGGTTGGCAACGTGCTGCCGTTCATTGTCCCGAGCGCAGAGATGCTCCGCACCGACGGGCCGAACCCGCTCACTAGCGCTGCTTACACGGAGGACTTCAACGAGGTTAAGGAGGTCGGCGCACTGTACAGCACGACCCGAACGCCCGACCAGACCGAAGCTGCAATCTTTTGGCAGGATCATGGATCCGCGGTTTGGAATCGGGTCTTTCGCACGCTGGCAGCCAGCCAGAACCTAGACATCGTAGAGAACGCTCGCCTGTTCGCGATGGAGAACCTGGCTGCAGCCGACGCTACGATCGGCTGCTGGAACGACAAGTACTACTGGCAGTTCTGGCGTCCGATTACGGCGATCCGCGAGGCCGACACCGACGGCAACCCGGACACTCAGGCCGATCCGACGTGGCTGCCGCTGTTCGACCCAGCGACACCGGTCTGCAACCCGCCGCTGCTCGTCACGCCGCCTTTCCCTGATCACCCCGCGGGGCATACCTCCGGGAGCGGTGCAATCGTGTACACGCTCCAGAACTTTTTCGGCACCGACAGGGTCGGCTTCAGCGCGTTCAGCAACAAATCCTGCACCACGCGGAGCTTCGACCGGTTCTCGGACGCGCTCAAGGAGATCATCGACGCCCGAGTGTGGGGTGGCATCCACTTCCGCACCGCCGACATGCAGGGAGCGGTGCTCGGCAAGAAGGTTGCCCACTACCTCGAGAAGCACTACTTCCAGCCGGTCCAATGAGACTGGCCGACGCGGGGCCGCAACTCGCGGCCCCGCACGTCGCTAGATCCCTCCTTCGAGTGGCGCGCAAGAGGCCAAGCGCGCGTCTCTCTTCTCAAGAAAATAAAGGTGTCCGACGACGGGCGTGCTCATGGTTTGATTTTGAGCCACTGCTGGCGCAGCCAAAGGAGTTGTAGGGCATGCCCTTCGCTTGCCGAATCATAAGCATGGCAAGCGGTGCGCTTGCCCTACAGCAGACTACTGCCTAAAAAATTTGCGCTGTGTCGCGCAGAGTTCGACGGCAACAGCTTTCGTGTCGCCTGGGTATGAACTACATTTTTGGTGTGAGACGAGCTTTGCAATTTCTGATTCTCGCCGCGGTTGCTACGACCGGCTGCGGCCAACAGACCCCGACGGCTGCCGATCTCGCGGCGCAGCGCCAGCGGATGGTCGAGCAACAGTTGAAGCCACGTGGCATCAAGGACGAACGCGTGCTCGCAGCCATGGCCAAGGTGCCGCGCGAGGAGTTTATCCCCGTTGACGCGCGATCCGACGCGTACGAGGACGGGCCGTTGCCGATTGGCTACGACCAGACGATATCGCAGCCGTACATCGTTGCGTTCATGACAGAGCAACTGCGACCGAAACCGAGCGACCGGATTTTAGAAATCGGCAGCGGTTCGGGTTATCAGGCGGCGATTTTAGCAGAGCTCGTGGCGGACGTTTACACGATCGACATCGTCGAGCCACTGGTGAAAACAGCCGAAGCCACACTTCAACGCTTGGGATACAAGAACGTGCATATCAAGGCGGCTGACGGTTACAAAGGCTGGCCCGAAGAGGCGCCGTTTGATGCAATCATTGTGACCTGTGCGCCGGAGAAAGTTCCGCAGCGGCTTGTAGATCAACTGAAAGACGGCGGGCGCATGGTCATTCCCGTCGGCGAACGATTTGCCCAGCAGCTTTATCTGCTCGAAAAGAAGAACGGCCAGTTGAAAGAAAGCGCCACGCTGCCGGTTCGCTTTGTGCCGATGCTGCGCGAAGGGCAAAAGAAATAACTTGTAGCCGCTTCGCTATGCGAAGCGCGGGGCAAACGGGCGTCTGTATTCGAAACGCCGCCCTCAAGGCGGCGGCTACAGCCTATTTAATCGCTGCCAGTTTCTTCAGATCAACGCGCTTGATCCACTCCTGCAATTGGCCGGGATCCTGGTCTTGCAACTCGACTTGGACAAAATAGCGGTTCGCAACCATCACCCACAGAGCAGCGTGTTTGGTGTCTTTCTCGAAAGTCTCAAAGCCCGGGTTGTCATCAATGCTCACCGATTTGGCGTAACCTTCGCTGGTGTCGCTATTGCTCTTCCACGCTTCGGTCGTAGCGCTCACATAATCAGGGTTCGCAACTGAATCGAGGATGCTAATCGCGGCGCGCGGCGCTTTTTCTCCTTCGCCCTTGCGATAATCGCGATGCACGTTCGTGATTTTGAATCCGCCTACATCTTCGGTTGAGCCCTCCGGCTTATCCGCAGTCCAACCCGAGGGCGGCTCCGGCAAAATGGGTAGTAGTTTCGCATAATCGACAGCCTCAGGCACCAGGATCGGCTCGTTCTGCGCGCGCACCGCGCTGAGGCCAAATGCCGCGAACAGCGCCAGCGCAAAAAATCCGGCGCGTGCCAGAGAACAAACACGACCCGTTGATTTCATGTGAGCGCGTCCTGCGCGAGTACTATACCCGATTGACTTTACCTCGGCTGTCAAGACGCTTGCGGGATGCGCATGTCCGAGCGCGTCAACTGTAGCCGCTTTCTTATGGAAAGCGCTGCCCTGACAACCCCAGCGGACGTCGCCCACAGGGCGACGGCTACAGATGCAGCGCCAAGGATTGTATTTGTAATCTGCGTTCTCGCGGTGGCGGCGCGGCTGATTTTCATTAATCAGCCTTACGTCGATCACTGGAGCTGGCGGCAAAGCGACGTCGCGGCGATCGCGCGGAATTTTTTGCAAAACGGATTTCGTTTCGGCTATCCGCAAATTGATTGGGCAGGCAACGCGCCCGGTTATGTCGGAACGGAATTTCCAATTCTGCCCTTCATCGCGACGGTTTGTTACAAGTTTGCGGGCGTGCACGAATGGATCGGGCGAATTCAGGCGGTCATTTTGTTTGCGGTTTCGCTGCCATTTTTCTTTTTGCTCGTCCGCGAAATTTTCGATAGCAGGGCGGCTGTTTGGGCGACTTTCTTCTTTTGTTTTACGCCACTAAATGTTTTCGCCGGTCGTTCATTCATGCCGGATGTCCCGTCGCTTAGCTTGGCGATTGTCGGGTTATATTTTTTTTTGTGCTGGGTCGAGCATGGTGAATTCACGTCATTCTTCGTCGCCGCCATCGCCATTTCGCTATCGTTGCTTATCAAGATTACGAGCATCGTTATCGCCGTGCCGCTCGCCTACGTTGTTGTAGGGCGTCTGTGTCAGACGCCAGGCGTTTCACAGAAACGCCCTACAGTTCTTGGCGCACTCGCGTTGTTCGCAGCAATAGCGCTGTTACCATCTGCGATCTGGTACTGGCACGCACATCAAATAGCACAGAAATTTTATCCCCATCACTTCTTCGGTGCCGGGGGGATTCGAATCGAATCTTTCTCGTGGTATTGGCACATTGCACAACAGACTTTGTTATCCAGTCTCACGCCGACTCTCTCAGTGATGGCGCTCGTCGGTTTGTTTGTCACGCAGTCGCGGGATCGAAGATACTCCCGCCTTTTTCATTGGTGGCTGGCTGCCATGATTGTTTTCATCATAGTCGTCGGCTACGGGAATCGCCACCGGTGGTACCAACTGCCGCTGGTGCCAATAGCCGCTGCCTTAGCCGGCGCCGGATGTGGCTTTGTTGGGTCCAGAATCTCTTCGCGTTTGGCTGCAATCACATCGTCAATCGTGGTTGCAGTCATCTTCCTAATCCTTGCCTTCGTCTATGTCCGACCATTTTATGAATCATCTGCGGCGCAGCTTCGCGATGCCGGTCTGGAACTGAAAAAAGTGACACCGCCCGATGCATTGATTGTAGCCGCGGACATGGGCGACCCGACCATCTTTTACTATGCCGAGCGCAAGGGCTGGCATTTTCTAGAGCAGAACGCGATTTACAACGGCAACCCCGACGACAGCGAACAGGCAATCGAGAATCTTGAGTGGTTGCGGCGCCGCGGAGCAACGCATTTTGTTTTCACCAGGAATACTTTTTGGTGGTCGCAGTCGTATCCAGAATTCGTCGGCGATTTAAGCAAACGCGCGACGCTGATCGAGGCGACGCCCGAATTTAGGATTTACGAGCTGAGTTCAGCGGTGAATGAAAGTGCATCGCTCGAATAGCATTCGTCGGAAGCGAATGGGTCACCTCGCCTTGGAAAGGGAGAGGGGGAGGGTGAGGGTTTCTTCGGTGCAACCCAGTTCGAAGGCTTCCAGCGCCGGTCGGTTAAAACCCGAAAACCTCTCACCTTTTTCCTCTCCCCTTCCACAAGGGGAGAGGCGAGGAACAGGATCAGGACTACGCGATTAGCTCGCGAACGGTCACGACTTGGCTCGACATGACAACGGAAACGAAGCCGCGTCGTCAGCTTGGATTGTTTGACGCGACGATGATCGTGATGGGCGGTATCGTGGGCGCGGGAATTTTTGCGAACCCTTCCGAAGTCGCGCACCGCGTGCATACGCCGTTTTTGATTTTAGGCGTCTGGGTGCTTGGCGGGTTGCTCGCGATGTGCGGCGCATTCATCTGGGCTGAACTCGCGAAGCGTCTGCCCGGCGCGGCCGGCGGTCAATACGTCTACCTGCGCGACGCGTATCATCCTGCGGTCGCGTTCGTGTATGGATGGGGACTTCTTCTGATTACGCAGACTGGCGGCATGGCCGCAGTCGCGGTGATTTTCGCCTCATACTTTCGTGCGCTCACAGGTGTAGCTTGGAACGAAAGCGCCATCGCAGCCGCGGCGCTGTTGATATTGACGGGGATCAACTGTTTCGGCGCGCGTACCGGCAGCAACGTGCAGAACGCTCTCATGCTGCTAAAAATTGGGGCAATCGCAGCGCTCGTGATAATTGGATTTGCTGTTGGCGGCGATGCACCGGAGCAATCGACGTCGTTGCTGGAAAAACCGTTCTCACTCGATCTTCTCAAAAGCATTGGCGCGGCGATGGTCCCGATCGCTTTCGCGTACGGCGGTTGGCAGACGGCCACTTTTGTCGCCGCTGAAATTCGCGATCCGCGCCGCGACCTGTCGCGCGGATTGTTGTTAGGGGTCTCTTGCGTTGTGGCGCTTTATCTTGCAGTGAATCTCGCGTGTTTGCGCGTGCTCGGGCCGGCTGGACTCGATGCAACTACAACCCCTGCCTCTGATCTCATGCGCGTCGCGCTGGGCGAAAACGGCGCCCGCTGGATCGCGCTCGCGATAACAATTTCCGCTCTCGGTTTCCTCAGCCAAAGCATGCTCACCGCTCCGCGCGTGTATTACGCGATGGCGCGTGACGGACTCTTCTTTTCCAGCGTGGGGAAACTGTTCGGAAAATCGGAGGCGCCGGTCATTGCAATTATTCTTCAGGGGTTCGCCGCAATCGTCATCGCCTGTTCCGGCACGTATGGCGAAATTTTAAATTTCGAAGTCACCGTCGATTTCATCTTTTTCGGAATGACTGCCGCTGCGCTCTTCATTTTGCGCCGGCGCGGAATCGGATCGGACTCCGTCACCTACCGCGTCCCAGGTCATCCGTTCACGACGATGTTGTTCGTGTTATCGTGCGCGGCAATTGTCCTTAGCGCCATCATCGCTTCACCTCGCAATAGCGCGATCGCGCTGTGCATCATGCTGGCCGGGCTTCCCGTTTATTATTTTTGGAGCAGATTCAGACGGGCCCACAGCAATTAAAAGGAGCGCATCTTTCACAGTAGCAACGGATGATTCTCAGCTCAGATGGAACAGTCTGCGCCGAACGGGGCCGCCTCGCCCTCTCAGGGAGAGGGGGAGGGTGAGGGTGTTGTTGAGCTGCGAAAAACCCCTCACCTTAGTCCTCTCCCCTCGAGGAAGGGGAGAGGTGAGAACGCCCCGAATTAGTAGTGTGAGTTTCCAAGAGGTGACGTTGCAATGAGATCCAAGCATTCCGATTACATGCATTGGTCCAAGACGCAGAGCCGTGCACGGTTCAATCTCGCAACGAGCGGCGTGGCTTCATTTCCTTTTCGCGAGTTGCCGATTGATCTGAAGGAGCTCGAAATCAATGGTGACAACAGCTACGGCTACGCGCCGTTGCAGCAAGCGATCGCTGCGCACCACCGCGTCGATCCCGACTGCGTCGTGGAATCTGCCGGCACTTCCATGGCCAATCATCTCGCCATGGCCGCGATCATCGAACCCGGCGACGAAGTTCTAATCGAGCATCCGGCGTACGGTCCGATTCTCGACATTGCGCAATATCTTCAAGCAAACGTGAAGCGTTTCCGGCGCCCAGAAGAAAATGGCTGGGCGATCGATCCCGCTGAAGTTCGCCGTTGTATCACGCCGAACACGCGGCTCATCGTGATCACCAATCTTCATAATCCAACGAGTGTGCTAACGCCGAACTCAGCCTTGCGGGAAATCGGCGATATCGCACGGAGCGTCGGCGCGATTGTGCTGGTTGATGAAGTTTATCTGGATGCGGTTTATGACGACACACCGCCAACATCATTTCATCTCGGGCCGGAGTTCGTAGTCACCAGCAGTTTGACGAAAGTTTATGGCGTGAGCGGGCTGCGATGCGGCTGGATTCTGGCGCAGCCTGATCTCGCGTGGAAGATGCGCCGCCTGAATGATCTTTTTAGTGCTACGCCGGTTTTCCCAGGCGAACTGCTTGGCGTCGTTTCGTTCCACCATCTCGATCTTCTTAGAGAAAGAGCGCGCCGCATCGTTGAGGCCGATCGCAAATTGCTCCGCGATTTTCTCAGACAAGAACCGGCGCTTTCTGCGGTCGAGACGAAGTGGGGCACGACGTTATTCCCGCGATTAGTCAACGGAGACACTGATGCGTTTCTCGAGCGACTGCAATCGAAGTTCGATACGTCGGCGGTACCCGGCCGCTTCTTTGAAATGCCAGATCACTTTCGCATCGGCATGGGCGTGAACAGCGAAATGTTCGCCGAAGGCCTGAATCGCATCAGTCGCGCGCTCGCGAGCGATGCGGATTATAGCTGCGACTGCAACTGGTAGGGACAGCGCTCCGCGCTGTCCGGACGCCCCAGCGCGGCTTTCCTACGACAAGGTGGGCTACGGGCGCGGCGCGGGGGTAGGACGCGGCCGTGGAGTCGGCGCAAACCTTGGAGTAGGTGTGGGACGCGGAGTCGGCGTAGCTGTTGCAGTCGGAGTAGCCGTCGACGTTGGTGTTGCCGTAGGCGTCGCAGTGGGCGTTGCTGTCGATGTTGGTGTGGGAGTCGCGGTCGCGGTAGCCGTCGGTGTGGCTGTGACTGCAGGTGTTGCTGTTGGCGTGGGCGACGGACAAGTGGTCGTGATCCTTAGGATCCAGCCGCCGTCGACCACGCCGTTATTGCCACCTGCGTCGTCAACGAGGTAAAGGCTCCACGTCCCGTTGGGGTCGGTCCCATTGAAGATCGAGAGCGCTGAGCCGCCCAAAGGCGGCGGAGCGGGAGCCGGCCACGTGTCGCCGGCGCCGTAGTTCACCGGACGGTACGTGCCGGAAACAATTTGCGTGCTGTCGGGCAGCGGATTCGGCGCGTCGTCGTCGAGGGTGACATCCGCACCGAGAACATCAAACTCGCCTCCAGCGTCGGACCAAATGATCGCGTTCTGCCCGGCCGGGCCGACGAGCAGAAAGTCGAGATCGTCAGGGAAGAAGTGGATGAGCGAGCGGAAGGTAACAGTCACCTTGACGACCGTTCCCTGGCCCGCGACGACGATGTTCGACGGATACGGACTCGCCGGTCCACTGTCGGGAATGATGATTGGCGCCGGGTTGATGAAGAAAACCGGCGTACATGTCGGCGTTGCTGTTGGCGTTGGTGTGGCGCAGGGGGTTTCGGTGTACTGCTGGTTGTCGTTGGTAGGAGTGCCGGGGCCAGAGTTGCCGGCCACAGCGTAGAACGATTGGCCTGCGGTCGCCCCTCCAAGGTAATCGCGCGCCTGTACCATATTTGCCAAGTTACTCCAGGTGTTGGTAGCTGGATCCCAGGCGATTGCGCTGGTGCTGATGGCGAAGTTGACGTCGCCTCCTGCAACCAGCCATCTGCCGTTGTAAGCTCCAGACGCGGCAGCCGAGCGGCCCGCAGGCAGATCGGCGATTGCAGCATCATCCCAGGTGTCGGTGTTCGGCTCGTACCGCCAGGTCTTGTCAGGGGAGGCATTGCCGCCGCCCGCATAAATATAGGTGCCCAACGCTGCTGCCATCAGGCTGTGGTTGGCAAACGGGTAGTTTGCAGCCATGGACCAGCTATTCGTCGCAATATTGTAAACTTCGGCGTGAAAATCGGTGCCGATAGCGCGGCCGGCGATGCGGTAGATCTTACCGTTGAGGTACGCAGTCGCGTGGAAATAGGTGGGAATGGTATAAGAAGGCAGGCTCGTGTTATAAGTATTGCTGATCGGATCGTAGCGCCAAAGCGTGGCTGTGGTATTGAAGTTTTGGTCCACGCCGCCAAGCAGGTAGATATACGTGCCGTCGCTTGTGCCGCTGAACCAGCCCCGCGGTGCCGGAAGGGAAGCAATAGGCGTCCACGTATTCGTCGCAGGCGTGTACTTATAAGCGTTTGTGATGGCGATGTTGTTAACGATGCCACCGAAACTGTAGATATTGCCACCTTGTGAAGCCACAGCGTTCCCCGAGACGGCGATCGGATACGGCGATTGCTCGGTCCAGGCGCCAGCGCAAGGCGTTGCCGTGGGGGTGGGCGTGACTCCAGCGGGCTCGACACGCGCGTGCAGATTGCGCGTATGCGTATCCGTCGGCGTTTGCGGACCCGTTGCGCCTAACATCGACCAAAGGAGTCCAAAAAAGAACACTGCCACACCAATTGAAACGCACAGATTCAAAAAAGCGGATGTGGCTGTGCGTCTCTTTTTCATAGACAAAAGCTACGGTCGCGGTGGCGGACTGGGGCGAAGCCGCGACGTTGGTGTAGGTCTCGGTATAAGTGTTGGTGAAGGCGAGCCTGCGGGTGTTGTCGTCGGCGTAGGCGTGGCTGTTGGAGTAACAGTCGGTGTAGGCGAAGGTGTTGCGCCAGATTGCGCGCAATATCTCCCGCCGGTGGTCGAGGTGAAACTTCCGCCCCAGATGACCATCTCGCTGCCAGTCCAAACTGCCGTGTGTTGCAGTCGCGCACTGGGCGCATTGGTCGTGCTGGTCGCAGTCCAAGTATCAGTGCCGGGGTTGTATCTCCCGCCAGTGTTAAAAGCGCTGCTGCCGTTACCGCCGCCCCAGACGATCATCTCGCTGCCGGTCCAAACTGCTCGGTGCAGGTATCGCGCTACGGGCGCATTGGTGGTGCTGGTGGCTGCCCAGCTGTCTGTGGCAGGATTATAGCTTCCGCCAGTGTTCAAAACTGGGTAGCCACCGCCCCAGACAATCATCTCGCTGCCAGTCCAAACTGGCGTGTGGTCGTCTCGCCCCTCGGGCGCATTGGTGATGCTGGTAGCTATCCAGCTATCAGTGCTGGGATTGTATCTCCCGCCAGTGTTCAAATAGTGGGTGTTAGTACCATCAAAAAACTGTCCGCCCCACACGATCATTTCACTGCCGGTCCAAACTGCCGGGTGGTGTTGGGCCCGCGCCTCGGGCGCGTTGGTGGTGCTGGTGGCAGTCCAGCCATCAGTGCTGGGATTGTATCTCCCGCCAGTGTTGAAAAAGTCGCTGGTGCCGTACCCGCCCCAGACGATCATCTCGCTGCCGGTCCATACTGCCGTGTGCAGGTATCGCGCCTCGGGCGCATTGGTGGTGCTGATGACTATCCAGCTATCAGTGCTGGGATTGTATCTCCCGCCGGTGTTCACATAGCTGCTGCCGTTATATCCGCCCCAGACGATCATCTCACTGCCGGTCCATACTGCCGTGTGATAGTATCGGCCATCGGGCGCATTGGTAGTGCTGGTGGCTGCCCAGCTATCAGTGCTGGGATTGTACCTCCCGCCAGTGTTCAAATTGCCGGTGCCAATCCCACCCCATACAATCATTTCACTGCCGGTCCAGACTGCCACGTGACGGCTGCGCGCTTCGGGCGCATTGGTGGTGCTAGTGGCTGTCCAAGTGTCATCGGTGCATGGATCAATCTCCGGAAGAGTATAGCTAGCGTTGTTTAACTTTGTGATACTAAATTTGCTGCCGGCGGTTTGGGTTCGTAGCAAGGCAAAGCGCTGGCCTTTGTCGTGGGTGGATAAATCAGCCACCAGACGTTCCGTTAAGACTGGCCTGGCCAGACACTCAGCAATAACAGATGGATCGTTCCCCAGAGCCTCAAACAGTTCCCGCAGGACTTCCGGCTGTTTTGTGTTCCGGGCCATCCGCTCCAGCTCGGCTTGCAGCTGCTCCAGAGTGATCGGCCTCTGCGAGTAAACTTCCAGCGCTTGCGAGTTGCGGAGATAATCTTCCACCTTCTTTTCAATCTGCGCAGCCGACATCACCTCATCGAGTGACGGCTTGGGTTTCGAATTTTCTTTCGGCCAAATCCG
>Ga0137369_10005212_pt1 | contig 13228 bp, 16 predicted proteins | sample SagtaG_12_FD_104918 | JGI IMG/M metagenome (GOLD analysis project Ga0137369, IMG submission 104918) | Vadose zone soil microbial communities from Sagehorn Ranch, Mendocino, California, USA - Sage1_L_113_16 metaG | ecosystem: Environmental > Terrestrial > Soil > Vadose zone | place: USA... | reverse complement strand
CATCATACGTACTTCAGCTCGTACGGCACCTCGGTCCGCTCGTCCGTCAAGCCGCTGTGGGACGCGCTCTACGCGGCGGGGGCGGAGGTGGTGGTGAACGGGTACTACCGGCTATATGAGCGCTTCGCCCCGCAAACGCCGGGCGGGGTCGCCGATCCCCAGACCGGCATCCGGCAAATCACGGTGGGGACCGGCGGGCACGGCGTGGACGTCTTCGGCACCTTCATCGCGCCGAACAGCGAGGCGCGGGGCAGCGGCACGTTCGGCGTGCTGAAGCTCACGCTGGCGACGAATAGCTATAGCTGGGAGTTCGTCCCCGTTCCAGGCGGCACGTTCACCGACTCCGGCAGCGGTAGCTGCCACTGAGCGTCCTCACCCCCTGACCCGCTCTCCGCGATGCGGAGAGGGGGAACGAGGGGTCAGCTTCTGCCTGCTCGTCGCCCACGACGTCCGCGTGCACGCCGCCCGCGATCCCCTACCCTCAAACGAGCTCTCCCCGCAGCACCGTCACGGCCTGACCGCCGAGTACGACGCGATCGCCCGCGAGCCGCACCCGGACCACCCCGCCGCGCGGTGAGGCTTGGTAGGCCGTCATCTCCGTCTTCTTCAATCGCTCGCTCCAGAACGGCGTCAGCGCACAGTGCGCCGAACCTGTGACGGGGTCCTCGTTCACACCGGCCCGGGGCGCGAAGAAGCGGGACACGAAGTCGTATCCCGGCGTCGTCGCGCGGCTCGTGACGATGATTCCCCGCGCTTTGACGCGTGCCAGGGCGGCGAAGTCCGGGGTGAGCCTGCGAACGACGTCTTCCGACTCCACCTCGAGCAGGTAGTCGAACGTGCTGCGCCCGATCCAGCGTGGCGTCATGCCCAGCGCCTCCACGAGCCCGCCAGGGGGCTCGGCGGGCGTGGCGAGCGTCGCCGGAAAGTCGAGCTCGATCCACTCCCCTTTCGCGTCAGCCTTGAGCAGGCCGCTCTTGGTGTGGAATCGCGCCGGTTGACCCCGGGGCAGGTGCCCGTCTTCCCACAGCACGTGCGCGCTCGCGAGCGTCGCGTGGCCGCACAGGGCCACCTCGACGGCGGGCGTGAACCAGCGCAGCCGATATCCGTCGTTCTCGGGGTGGAGGAACGCGGTCTCCGAGAGGTTCATTTCGCGCGCGACGTCCTGCATCCAGCGCTCCTCGCCCGGGGCGGAGAGGAGGCACACGGCGGCTGGGTTGCCCGCGAACGGCCGGTCGGTGAACGCGTCGACCTGTACGATCCGGAGGGTCATGCACGACTAAGTTAAGCGCCTGCCCGCCGCGTCAGCAGGGGGACCGCCAGCCCGAGCGCCACGGCTCCGAGCCGCCGAAACACCCGGTACCGCCCGGCTAGCAACTCGCCGACTCGATCGCCAGCCGAGGTCCGACGTCCCTCGAACAACGCGAGCTCCCTCATGCCGCAATCTTCCTCAGCTGGTGTGTAGCGAGTCGCTGGCCGGCTAACATACTCTGGATGCTTTGTGCCGTGCATGACTTCGCGATCGTCTTCCCCCACGGAGACACCTACCTCGCGTGGTGAGCCGTCGTCTCATGGAGTTACGGTGAGTGCGTAACCCGTGAGGGAGGCGCGCAACGCGTCCCCACGATCTGCTACCTCGACCACCGTCGCGGAGTATCGACCGGCCCCGCCCACGTCGGGCACGTGCAGTGTGATCACAGCTCCGTTCGCGAGCGCGCCCACCACAGCCCCGACGACCGTCGAGCCGTCAGCGCGCCGCGTGAACAGTCGTAGCCCCGCAGTCGCCGCCGTCGCGCTGTCGATCGGCGGGCCATTCGCTTCGAACGTCATGGCGAGTCCTCCGAGCACGCCACGCCAACCAACAGGGCGGCCACCGTTGCGAAGATCCAGCGCGAGCTGGTCATTGATCGCTCCTTGAGCGGCGTGGTGCTGTGGTTGGGGCGGTACCCGGCAGGGCACGGACCAGTCTGAGGTATGCCTGGAAGTCGCCGACGTCATAGCGGCCGTTGTGGTTGCCCAGCGCGTCGAGATACTGCTCGTCCGCCGCGCTCAAGCCGCCCCCGCCCAGGACCTGCGCGAGTCGCTCCGGATCCATGCCGACAACCGCGATGCCTTCGGCTGCTTCTGGTCGCTCGAAGGGTTGGCGCGGTGGGAACATCTCTCGGGCCGGCCGCAGCGCGCCGCGCAGATTCTCGCGGGCGTGCGCAACCAGCGCGACCAGCTCGGCGCCGCATGGTCCCCGCAAGATAAGCAGGAGCTCGATGCGCTCGGCGCGTCTTCATCGGGATACAGCGGGACGACGCTCAGTGACCTCGTGGACTATGCGCTCGAAGTCACACCTGGACTTGTCATTCCCATGGCTGCACCGCCTCCCGCAGCACCGATCCCGGCGCGTCCACTGCGCAGCCTGACCGTCCGAGCGCTGGGTGCCCTGCAGATCTCACAGGAGACCGTGCCCATCGCCTGGGCCTCGGCCAAGCCGCGGGAGCTGCTGCTGTTCCTGCTCTGTCACCCGGACGGCCGCACTCGCGAGCAGGTGGGACTCGCGTTCTGGCCCGAGGCGTCGATTGAGCAGGTGCGCAACAGCTTCCATGTCACGCTGCACCGGCTACGCAGAACCCTGGGCGCCGCACGCTGGGTGACGCTCTCGAACGACCAGTACGCCGTGGACTCGCAGGTCGCGGTGGATTTCGACGCCCGTCGCTTCGAGCGCGACGTCACCGCGGGACTCGCACGGCTCAGGAAAGACGGCGATACGAGGCTGCTCGAGGAGGCGCTGAGGCTCTACGGTGCCGATTTTCTAAAGCACGAAGTGGTGGGCGACTGGCATCTCGAGCTGCGGGACCGGCTGCGCAACACATACGTCGGCGCGCTCGCGGCACTGGGTGAGCGGCACATGAAACAGGAGCGTTGGGCGGATGCGGCCGAGGCATGGCGCCGCCTCGTGGCGTGAGACGAGCTGGATGAGCGGGCGTACCGCTGCCTCATGATCTGTCACGCCAAGCTCGGCGAGCGGTCCCAGGTGCAGCAGCTCTACCAGCGCGTGGAACGGGTGCTCCAGAAGGAGCTCGAGGCAAGGCCCGATCCGGAGACGGTGCAACTGTATCGGCGATTACTCTCTCCCTAGCCGCGCCGCATGTAAGCGCCGCTGTAATTCCGCCCAGTCCTTCCCGTTAAGTCTCCCGTACGCCCCCCCTCGCAGGTTTGCTCCCACTCACTGCGGGCCACCGAGCCCGAATCCATTCACGAGTTGGGAGGAATCATGTGCATTGCCAATGCAGTCATCATGACGATCGCGTTCGCAGGCCTCGCGGCCTGCAGCAATAGCTCCGGGCCCGGCGGGGGCGGAGGCGGCCCGGTGGGATCAGTCACTGTCGGGCCCGGTATCGAGTTCGTGAGCCGCCACAACGGGACGCGTCCGGCGACCGACACGATCGCGGCGGGCGCCACCGTGACCTGGACGTGGACCGGCAACGAGCCGCACAGCGTCGGGTCGATCGGGACGCCCGGTTTTCCGAGCAGCGCCACCCTGACGGACAACGGGACGTACGCCGTGCGCTTTGATGGCACGGCGCAGCGATGTCCGGCACGATCGTAGTGACTGGTGCGGCGCAAGCAACCGCACGACCTTCGTAACACATCCACACGACAAGGAGAGTCATCCTATGCAGCGTGCTCGTTCGAGTCCCGCGCCACGAAGTTGGAGCCGAGCATTAGCGCGATCACGGCGAGCCAGGGCGCGTCGGCGCTCGCGGTGATGCGCCAGCGCCGGGCGATCCACGCGGCCGCAGCGGTGAGCCCTGTCGTGCACAGGAGCCCGCAGCAGCAGGTCGCCCGCCACCCCCAGCGCGACCGCCGTGCCCAGGACGGTGAGGCCGAGCCGGGTCTTGTCGCTCACGGCGTTCACCCGGCCGTCGGTGATCATCGCCGTGACTCCATCCAGGTGAGCGTCATCAGACCGGTCGCGAACTGGTCTTGGAAGCCACCCAGTTCAGCAGCATGAGGCACGGCACGACATACGGGAAGATGCCGTACAGCGTATCGCTCACCGAGTGGGCGTGACGGTCCACCGCGAGGAAGACCTGAACGCAAAACGCCGTGGCAAGAACTACCAGCATGACCCCCAGCCAGCCGACCGGCCGATACACCCAACCCCAGGGTCTAAACCAGATTCGCTGCATGAGTCCTCCAAGATTTGGTCGAGTGCTGGCGCCGGGCGCTCATCCGGCCGCCGCCTCCGGCAGCCCGCCAAACCGCCGCTGCCGCGAGCGGAACTCCCGCATCGCCGCGGCCAGGTCGGCCGCGCCGAAGTCGGGCCATAGCATGTCGGTGAAGTACAGCTCGGCGTAGGCACATTCCCACAGCAGGAAGTCCGAGAGCCGCTGCTCGCCGCCCGTGCGGATGAGCAGGTCCACGTCGGGAAGCAGCCCACCGGCCCGAATCGCCGCGCGGGCCGAGTAATCCACCGCGAGGCGGAGGTGGAGCGCAGTGCCTCCTGCCGTGGCCTGCTCGGCACTAGCGATCGCGGCGACGAGCGGGAGGGGGAGCCGGTCGCGGCGGCCGACCACCTCGAGCCGGACCCCGCTCTCGATCAGGCGCGGCGTCTCGCCGCGCAAGTGGCGCGCGAACAGCCGCATCAGCGAGGCGACCTCGCTCGCCGGGCGCTTCCAGTTGTCGGCGGAGAAGGCGAACAAGGTGAGCGCGGCGACGCCCTGTCCGGGCGCGGCTTCCACCACGCGGCGCACCGCCTCGGCCCCACGCCGGTGGCCGGCCGCGCGGGGCAGGCCGCGGCGCGTGGCCCAGCGGCCGTTGCCGTCCATGATGATCGCGACGTGGAGAGTACTTTGCATCATAAAGTTCACCCGCCAAAAAAAACCTGCACCTCAGCCCTGACGCGTTGCGCGGATCAGGGCTTCCATGTGCTCGAGATAGCGCTCCAGGGCAAGCCGCCCTGCGGCGGTCAGGTGGTACTCGGTCTTCGGGATCCTACCCGCGAAGGACTTCGCGCACCTGATGTACTGCGCCTCCTCGAGCTTGCGGGCGTGGACGCTCAAATTGCCGTCCGTGGTCTTGAGCAACGCCTTGAGCTCGTTGAACGTGAGCGCGTCGTTCACAGCGAGTGCGCTCACGATCCCGAGCCGCACCCGCTCGTGGATCAGGCGGTCGAGCTCGGCCGCACGCAGGCCCGCGCGTTCGCGGCGCGGCGCGTGCTCGACCGCGTCCGCTTTGTGCGCCGTCCCCGACTTAGCCACCGTACCTCCGCGCGATGATCACACCGAACACCACGTGCAGCCCGCCAAAGCCCGCCGCCATCAGCCAGTCGCCCCAGGCCCCGGGGCCCAACAGCGCCACTGCACCGGCGATCATGAAGCACACACCCATGACCGGCACGACGCGCACCGAGAACGCGCCACCCGTGGCGAAGCCCGCGCCGTACAGGAGCAGCCAGGTGCCGGGCAGGGCGGACGGCTGTCCCGCGCGATACAGCGCCACCGTGAGCAGGCCGCCCACCGCCATCGGCGGCAGGAAGCTCAGCCAGAAGCGGCGCCCCGGGCCGGACAGGATCGGGTCGTTCCCCGCGTACGCCTTCCGCACCATGGTCCATCCGCCGATCGCCAGCGCCACGACCGCTTCGCCCAGCCAGGTCGCGAGCCACAGCTCGGGTGTCGGCTGGCGCGCGGCGAGCAGCGCCGCGACGAGGGCGGTCGCTCCGACCGCCACCTGGCCCCATCCCGGGACCGCGGTGAACGACCCGGCGCGCTCCATCGTCTGGCGGATGAAGCGCAGGTCGTCGACGGCGCGGTCGCGCAGGGGCTGGGGGGATGCCACGAGGTCGAAGCTAGCGCGCAATGGCTGCGTTGTCAAGTACTTTGTACGGCAAAGTCAAACACCGACCGGCTCTCGGGATAGGTTTGACGCATGGCGTCCCCCCGCGTGCGACGCTGGAACGTTCGGCTGGAGGCGGAGTTCGGCCATCGGGACGTGACCGGCGAGGTCACCCGGCTGGTGGCCGAATCGGGGGTGCTGGACGGCATCGCGGTCGTGTCGCTCACCGGCTCGACCGGAGCGGTGACCACCATCGAGTACGAGCCCGGGGCGCTCGGCGACCTGCGCCGCGCCCTCGACGCGATCGCTCCCGCGCAGGAGGATTACGCCCACAACGCGCGCTGGGGCGACGGCAACGGCTTCTCCCACGTCCGCTCAGCGCTGCTCAAGCCGAGCCTCGCGTTGCCCGTGATCGACGGGCAGCTGCAGGTGGGGACGTGGCAGCAAATCGTGGTGATCAATCTCGACAACCGGCCGCGAGATCGGGAAGTCGTCGTCGTTGTCGTGGGGTAGTGGGTTGATGGAAGACCAGGGGTCAATTCGCGGGGACTTGGATCGAAGCCGCGCGGCATTGAGACAATTCCATCCCTCCCTCACTCCGTGCTGATCGCCTCCAGTGCCCGGATCCGCGCGGCCTGTTGCCCCGGGAGCCAGCACGCCAGGAAGCCTGCCAGAAGCAGCACCCCCGCTGCACCGAGCACCGCCATCGGGTCGCTCGGCGCCACCTGGAACAGCAGGGCGCGCAGCCAGCGCATCTGGACCGCGGCAAGGGCGAGGCCGATCACCGTGCCCAGGAGCGCGTAGCGCATCCCGCGCCCCACGATCATCCGGGTCACCGCGCCCGGCTGTGCCCCCAACGCGATCCGCACGCCGATCTCCCGCCGCCGCTGACGCACCACGTAGGACATTAGCCCGAAGATGCCGAGCGCCGCGAGCAGCACCGCCACCGCGGCAAAGCCGGCGAGCATCGCGGTCCAGCGGCGCGGATCGGCGAGTGAGTCCCTCAGCCGGTCGAGCAGCAGCGATTCCACGAGCGGCAGCTCCGGATCCAGCGCGGCGACCTTGGCGCGGATCGCGGAGAATACCGACGCCGGCGCGCCGCGGGTCCTGACCACCAGACTGGCGGAGCGCGCTTGGACTTGCGCGAGCGGGGCGTAGACGCCCTCAGCGCCGTTGGCCAGACCGAGGTAGTGCACGTCGCCCACCACACCGACAATCGTGGTGCGGGGACACTCGGTGCAGCCGCCCTCGATGAGCTGCTGGCCCAGCACCGGCTGACCTGGGAAATAGCGCGCGGCCCACGCCCGGCTCACGCTGACCACGGGCGGCGCCGAACCGGAATCGCCGGGCGTGAAGGGCCGTCCGTCGAGCAGCGGGATCTTCATTGCGCGGAAAAATCCGTTGGTGACGCCGACCCAGGGAGCCACCGGCTGCGAGGTTCCCTGGGGCACCGGGTGGGCGACCAGATCGAAGTTGTTGACGTCCCCGCCGTTGTCGGGCGGCAGCGAGGTCGTGAGCCCCGCATCCACCACCCCGGGTATCTCCTCGACGCGCTGCGCCAACCGATCCCAGAAGATCTGCCTGGCCGTGTCGTCCGGATAGCGCGCCGCGGGGAGGCCGAGGCTCACGCTGCCCACGCCCACCGGATCGAAACCCGGGTCCACCTGCTGGAGGCGGAGAAGACTCCGGAGCAGCAGCCCCGCGCCCAGGAGCAGGGGCAGCGCCAAGGCGAATTCCGCGATGACGAACGCGGCGCGGGTGCGGTTGGAGCTCCGGCTGGTGCCGGCCCGGCGCGCATCGGGCACCAGCGAAGGCGTGGCGGCGCGGCGCAGTACCTGGGCCAGGGGCGAGAGGCTCACTAGGAGCGCCGACAGGAGCGCCGTCACGGCCAGGAACCCCACCGCGCGAACGTCGAGCCCTACCTCGGCCAGGCGGGGAAGGCCGGGAGCGAGCGTGGCGACCAGGCGCACGCCGGAGGCGGCCACCCCTAACCCCGCGAGCGCGGCGAGCAGCGTCAGGGCTAGACACTCGGTCGCCACCAGCCGCGCCATGCGCGAGCGCGCCGCGCCGAGTGCGGCGCGCACCGAGAGCTCCTGCTCGCGCGCCGAGGTGCGCACCAGCATCAGGGTGCCGACGTTGGCGACCGCGATCACGAGGACCAGCGCCACCGCCCCGGCAAAGAATCGCACCGAGCGGTCGGCGGCGCCGACGATGGTGGTCCGGAGCGGGACCGGGGTGAGGCGGGCGGTCTTGTCCTGGAAGCCCGCCGCCCAGAGCGGGAAGATCCGCTCGCTGATGCCGCCAAGGTCGCGCGCCGCGGCCTCGATGGTGACGCCGGGCTTGAGCCGCGCGATGGCCCGCAAGCCGAAGGGGCCTCGTCGGGTCGGCGCGGCGAGCTGGAGCGCCGGCCAGGCGACGGCGCGGATGCCGGCGAGGTCGGCTCGCTCGGGCGGCAGGACGCCGACCACCGTGTGGCTCACGCCGTCGAGCGTGATGGGTTTTCCGATGGCCGCTGCCGCGCCTCCCAGCGCGCGCCCGGCCAGGGTGTGGGACACCACGACCACCGCTGGCGCGGCCGGAGATTCGTCGCCCGGCTGGAGCAGCCGGCCCTGCGCCGCGGTCACGCCGAGCGCCTGGAAGAAGCCCGCGCTCACCCGGCCGACCGCGACGTGCTCGGGAGCGCCGACGCCGGAGAGCGCCGCGTCGGACCAGCGCGCGGCGCCGAAGGCGTCGAAGCTCTTCTGCTGCTGGGCGATGGCCTGGACGTCGACGGTGGAAAGCGACCAGAGATTGGTGGGCGAGTTCTGGTTGTAGATCCGCACCAGCCGATTCGCGTCGGGATAGGGCAACTCGGAGAGGAGGACCGCATCCAGCACGCTGAACACCGCGGTACTGGCGCCCAATCCGAGCCCGAGCACGAGGACAGCCGCGGCGGTGAAGCCTGGGTTACGCCGGAGGGCACGGAGGGAGTACCGCGTGTCGGAGACCAGGTTCTCGAGGGGCCGCCAGCCGCGCGCGTCGCGGACCCCTTCCTTGTGCTGCTCGACGCCGCCGAAGGCGACCAGGGCTTCCCGCCGAGCGTCGGCGGGCGCCGCCCCGCGCCGGATCCGTTCCGCCGTCTCCCGCTCGACGTGATCGGCGAGCTCGTCGGTGAGCTCCCGTTCGGCCTGGCGGCGCCGGAACAGCGAGCGCAGCCGGAGCGGAATGGTGTAGCGCCAGCGTTCCAGTCGCATGCCTCACGCCTCGCGTAGCCGGACGACCGCGGTTATGGCACTGGACAACCGGCGCCAGTCTTCTGTTTCGCGCGCCAGCTGGCGGCGGCCCAGCCGTGTCAGCGAATAGAACTTGGCGCGCCGGTTGTTCTCGCTGGGGCGCCACTCGGCGGTGATCCAACCCGCTTGCTCCAGCTTGTGGAGGGCGGGATAGAGGGAGCCCTCGCTGACCTGGAGGACGTCGGCGGAGAGCTGCTTGAGCCGCTGGCCCACCGACCAGCCGTTGAGCGGCTCGAGGGCGAGGATCTTGAGGATGAGGAGGTCCAGGGTGCCCTGGACGAGGTCGGTCGGCTTGCTCATGGACCGCTCCCTTGGTTACCGAGAGGAGTGTAACGCTCTTCCTCTCGGTAAGCAAGAGGAATGGGCCATTTTGCGCGCTCGGCCGCGGCCCTACGCGCCTCAGCCCCTGCGCGAGGCTCTCGCTGGAAAGCCCGTCGATCGTTCCCCCTCTCCCGAAGGGAGAGGGGGTCAGGGGGTGAGGACTTCGCTCCCGCAGGGCGAGGCGGTCAGGGGGTGAGGACTTCAAGACGCCGTCGGGCCTGACGGCACAGCCTCAGTCCAGCTGATTCCGATACGCCCCGTTCAGCACAAGTTGCGTCGAGCAACGCGTCTGGCAGACAAGCAAACGAGGCGCTCAGAGGTTCGCGTCGTCGGCTCAGTTCCCGCTCTACTGCAAGGTTGACGGCAGTTTGAAACCTCAACCTTGGAGTCGTTGTGAGTCTGTTCCCTCGCCTCCTCGTCGCTGCTCTGACCCTGGCCGGATGTTCATCGGAAGCGGTCGCGCCGAGCGAGGCTACACGGCTCACGAATCTGCCGCCATCCTTCGCAGCAGAGTGGGCCACCGCTCAACGACTGACGGGACGGACAGGCGATCTTACCCGCGTCGACTGGTTCGTGGTTCCAGGTCGCACGTGGCCGTGCCCTGAATCTCGCAACGGACTCTGTGCCGGACTTTGGGTCGGGCGGCACACGATTTACGTAACGGCGGCGGCGCTCTCTGATTCCATTCCTCGCATCACGACCTATCTAACCTCGGCCGTGGTCACTGTCGACACGATCCCACCATGGTCCGTGGTGCGCCATGAGATGATCCACGATCTTCTTCAGAGCGGAGAGTCCATTCCCGCCCTTCGGGATTGAAGTACTCACCTCGGGACAGTCACGGGGGCGGAAATAGGCCGTGCGGGAATAGTTGGATCGGCGCTATAGCAGCAGCAGCCCGTAGTCGCCGACGAGCTGAAAGCCGAGCGACAGGTAGGCCCGCTGCGCGGCGAGATTGAAGGGATCGGCGAACAGCACCGCGCGCCGCACACCCTGCTTGCGGGCGGCGAGGAGCGAGCCTGCGACGACCGAGCGGCCGTAGCCGCGCCCCCGCAGCGACGGCGGCGTCCACACGCCCCCGATCTGCAGGATTTCGGGCAGCATCGCGTTGAACACCGCGTACGACACGGGGATCCGGCCGTGGAGCAGCACCCAATCCGCTCCCCGCTGGTGCAGCAGCAACACGTCCGCGCGGCAGGTGCGGCGGAGCTCGGGCCCGTCGGTGGCGCCCAACGCTTCGACACTGAACCGCACGCGCCACTCCGCGAGCAGGTCGAGCTCCGACTCCTCGGGGTGCCGGTAGCGGAGCTCCCCCGACGCGAGCACCGGCGGGACGACGAGGCGCTCGAGATCGAGCGCGTACAGGTCCTCGCGACTGTCCTTGGCGACGCGACCGGTGGGGAGCCCGAGCGCCCGGCGCGCGGCAACCACCTGCGGCCACGGACCGGAGCACCCGGTGACCGCTCGCCCGGTGCGCCGCACCGCTTCGCGCACCAGGGCCTCCAGATGCACCGGCGCCTGTACCAGCACGATCCCGTTCCAGCAGTGGGCGGCGACGCCCACGATCGCGCCATTCTGAAGCGCCCCGACGTACGTCGCCTGCATCGGCTCGCCGCGATCCACCAGTCCGGCCGCGCGGGCGTTCGACCGCAGGAACATCGAGCATTCGGCGTGGCGCGCGAGGAACGCGTCGAGCGTGGCCTCGTCGCCGGGCTGGAGCGTGCGAAGCTCCGACATCCGACCTCCTCGAGGGCGGCGGGAAGGGTGGCGGGACAACAATACGGCAAGCAGGGTTTGTTGTCACGCCGTTTCCGGGATGGAGCCGGTGTTCTAACGCTGCGGCCGCCGCAGCGCGAACACCTCGAGCGACCGCGCCAGGATCCCGAGCCCGCCCGGATCCCCGGAGCGCCGCGGCACCGCGCGGTAGATGAGGATCACGAGGATCCAGGTGATCCAGCTCGATCGCTCGCTCCACGACAGGCTGCGCAGCATCAGCCAGGGCTGGGTGTAGGCGGCCGTCCACGGCTCCCAGTCCCCCTGGGCCAGGGCGAGCGGGCGGGCGATGACGCGGTTCGCCGCGTAGCCGTGCGCGCTCGGGCTCAGGAGGTTCCAGACGCAGGTGACCTTGCCCCAGCCGTGGTTGTCGCTCGCGCCGACGACGAGGAGATCGTGCGCCGCCGCGAGCTGGAGCACCTGGCCGCGCAACGCCGCGGGGAACGCGATCGCCTTGGGGGCGCAGCTCACGATCTCAAAGCCGTCGACGCCGCTGGCGACGAAGGCATCGAGGTCGTTCCAGCCGTTGCGCCAGTACTCGGGCAGCGACGCTAGCCCGAGCGCGCCCTGGCGGTGCAGCTCGGCAAACAGGGCGAGCATGGAGCGCGTGTCACGGTTGTAGCGTCCCCTATCGATCGCACCCACCGCACCGAGCGCGAGGATGTGCTCCCGGTAGACGCTCCACTCGACGCCGGGGAGCAGGCGGATCGGCTCCTCGACGGGCTGGGTGAAGATCACGTTGTGGTCGGTGACGTAGGACGCCTGAAACCCCTGGGCCGCGTGCCACGCCGCGAGATCCCCGGCCGTCCATCCCGGCCGGCCGTCGTGGGACGCGTCGGTGTGAGCGTGGTAGTCGAGCACGGTTACGGACGAGTCCGCGGCGACGAGCTGCGGCACGGGCCGCGGCAGCGCCACGGCCGCGCCGCCCGCCGCCACGAACCCGAGCGGCCCGAGGAGCGCGCGGCCGAGCCTGCGCCGCGCGGTGCCGCGTCGCAGCGCGCCCCATGCGGCGAGCGCGGCGGCCCAGACGATCAGGAGCGCGCGAGCGCGCTCGAGACTGAGAAACGTCAGGGCGTCGAGCACGTTGGAGGGCGGCGCGAGCAGGGTGTAGACGGTCGGGCGCACGAGATCGGCGTCCGCCGGCGGCACGCCGGTCACGGCGTCGACGAGCGGCGGCAGCGGCTGGAGGCCGGAGAGGAGCAGCAGCGCGAGCAGCGCGAGCGCCAGCGGGTGGCGACGCAGGAGATTCACTCGTACAATGTTGGAAATGAGAGCGATGGAAGCTATGGCCCTGTGCCTGCTCGTGTCGAGCCTCGGGTTCGTCGGCCTCGCCTGCAAGGAACCGCGGCGCGCCGGCGCACCGGCCGCCGACGCCGGGCCCGTCTTGACCGTCTATGCCGAGCCCCAGACCGCACAGCGCTTGATGAGCCGCGTGCTGGACATTGCGGCGCGGCACCAATGGGCGGTCTCGCTCCGCACCGACAGCGCGGCGCTCGGCGAGGCGGACCTCGTCATCGTCGACAGCGCCGGGCGGCTCGTGCCCCGGATCCGAGCCGGTTCGAACGCCGCCGCCCGGGCACGGCAGCTGGCGGAAGCGGTGTTGCAGTGACCGGCTTCGCCGAGCTTCCGGAGCTCGTCCTCGCCCCGCTCGCCGGGCGGCCGGAGGCCGACTGGTACCGGGCCCCGCCCGGGAAATGGAGCCCGGCGCAGGTGGTACACCATCTCGCGCTCTCCTTGGACACGAGCGGCCGCACGTTCGAATCTCGCCGCACCCATGCGCCGATGCGGCGCCGGCCTCGCACCGCGCGCCAGCTGGCCGCGTACTATCTCGTGATGTACGCGGGCTGGGCGCTCCCCGGCTTCGAGGCGCCCGCCGGAGTGCGGCCCGCCGAGCGGCCCGGCCGCGACGCGGTGGAGCGACAGCTGCGCGACGGCGTCGAGCGGTTCGGGAGACTCGAGCGCGAGCTGCTTCCCGTGCGCCGGGCCGACCTGTTCGTGAAGCATCCCGCCCTCGGCGATCTGACCTTTCCCGAGTGGAT
>Ga0137369_10005211_pt1 | contig 13228 bp, 9 predicted proteins | sample SagtaG_12_FD_104918 | JGI IMG/M metagenome (GOLD analysis project Ga0137369, IMG submission 104918) | Vadose zone soil microbial communities from Sagehorn Ranch, Mendocino, California, USA - Sage1_L_113_16 metaG | ecosystem: Environmental > Terrestrial > Soil > Vadose zone | place: USA... | reverse complement strand
TGATCGTCGCGCCGTCGCCGCCCTCGCCCCGCTGGCCCGCCCGGACCTCACGAACGAGGGGGTGGCTCGCCGCTTCGGCGCGGACCGCGTCGCGCAGGGCCCCGGTTCCCGAGCCGTGGATGATCGTGACGCGATCCAGGCCGGCCAGCGCGGCGTCGTCGAGGTAGCGCCCGAGCGCGTCCAGCGCCTCCTCGACGCGCGCGCCGCGCAGGTCCAGTGAGGCGGCCACCGAGCGGGCCCGGTCGAGTCGCAGTCGCGCCAGGCCGGCGTCGCCATCCCGGGCCGCTTGCCTCGCGACCGCATCGCCGATCGTGCTCCCGCCGACCGCCTCGCGACCGTCGGGGTCCCGGCCGGCGGGTGCCAGCGCCGGCTCCAGGTCCGGAACGTCCACGGTGACGCGCACGCCGCCGGCCTCGAGCGTCGCCCGGCGGCCGCCTCGCTCGAGGGCCGTGATCCGGCCCTCCCAGCCACCGCTCCGGCTGCGTGCCCGCTCGCCCAGTCGCCAGACGTGGGGCTCGGTGACCGGCGGCGGTGGCTGGGCCGGCGCGGCTGGAAGCCGCTCCAGGCGGTCGTCCAATCGGCCGGCCGCCTCGTCGATCGAGCGCGTGGTGACCGTCTCGCGTTCGAGCGTCCGGCGGACGGCGGTCACCTCGTCGCGCACGCCGTCGATGAGTCGCGCCGCTGCCTCGCGCGCCTCGCGGACGGCCGCCTCCCGTTCCTGGCGGGCGCGGTTGCGCTCATCCTGGGCCGCGCGCAGCGCCTCCGTCGCGCGAGCCTCCGCCGCCCTCGCCCGCTCGAGCGCATCGCTCGTCTCGCCCTCCGCCGCCTTGATGGCGGCGAGCGTCGCCTCGAACGTGCGCTGTGACTCGGTCAGTCGCGACCGGGCGTCGGTCACGATCGGCTCCGGCAGGCCCAGCCGTTCCGCGATTGCGAACGCCTGGCTGCCGCCGGGCAGGCCGATCGTCAGGCGGTACGTCGGCGAGAGCGTGTCCAGGTCGAACTCGACCGACGCGTTGCGCGCCGCCGGGGTCGTGTGCGCGTAGGCCTTGAGCTCGGCGTAGTGAGTCGTGGCCGCCACGAGCGCCCCGGCCCGAATGAAGTGGTCCAGGAGCGCCTGGGCGAGCGCCGAGCCTTCGGTCGGGTCCGTCCCGGCTCCCAGCTCGTCGAGCAGGACGAGGCTGTCGGGCCCCGCCGCCTCCACGATTGCCGTGATCCGGCGGAGGTGGCCGCTGAAGGTCGACAGGCTCTGGGCGATCGACTGCTCGTCGCCGATGTCGGCGAACACGTCACGGAACACCGGCAGGCGGCTGCCCGTGGCCGCCGGCACGTGGAGGCCGGCCTGGTGCATGAGCGCCAGCAGGCCCAGCGTCCGCAGCGTGACGGTCTTGCCGCCCGTGTTCGGTCCGGTGACGACGAGCGCCGTGTAGCCATCGCCCAGGCGGGCGTCGATCGGGACGACGTGACCGGTCAGGCCCGGATGGCGGGCGCTCAGCAGGACGATCTCGGGCCGTTCGGCCGTTTCGGCCCGGGTCGCGTCCATCTCGCCGGCGAGCTGCGCCTTCGCGCTCCAGAAGTCGAACCGGGCCAGGGCGGACAGCGTCTCGCGCAGGCGCGGTGCGTTGGTGGCGACGAGCACGGACAGCTCGTCGAGGATCCGCTCGATCTCGGCCTGCTCGGCGAGCTGCGCCTCGCGCCAGGCGTTACCCAGCTCGACGACCACGAGCGGCTCCACGAACAGGGTCTGGCCGCTGCCCGACGCGTCATGGACGATGCCCTTGACACGGCCGCGTGCCTCGGCCTTGACGGGAACCACGTAGCGGCCATTGCGGAGCGTGACGATGGGCTCCTGGAGGGCGCCTCCGAGCTCGGATCCGACGAGCGCGTCGAGCCGCCGGCGGAGCCGGTCGTAGGCGACGCGGACCGCCGCTCGCAGGCCGCCCAGACGCGGCGATGCCGTGTCCAGCAGCTCACCGGCCGGGTCGAAGCTTCGGGCCAGCGTGCTCCGCAGCGCCGGCAGCCCATGCAGCTCGCTGCCCAGCTGCCGCAGGAGCGCCCGGCGTTCGTCGGCGAGCGCAGTGGCCAGGCGCGCGGCGGCGTCGAGGGTCTCGGCGATCTCCAGGAACTGGGCCGGGTCCAGCCGGCCGCCGCGAGCCGCCCGGTCCACAGCCGGCCCGATGTCGTGCGCGGCTCCGATGCCGACGCCGGGGCGTTCCACGAGGAGCGTTCGCGCCTGGTCGGTCTCGTCCAGGCCCCGGGCGACGAGCACCGGATCGGATGACGGCACGAGCGCCTCGGCCAGCCGCCGGCTGGGCGGGAAGGCGGTGGACTCGGCGAGCCGCTCGCGAACGAGCGGGAACTCGAGCAGGGCGATCGAGCGAGGATCCATCGTCGAGCGGCCGGTCAGGGCTGCGGCGCGTCCGGCCCGCGTGGACCGGGCGTCACGGCTGGCTCGCCCGGGACGAAGTAGCGCCAGGCTCGGCTGACCCAGGGCTCGCCGGCATAGCCGATGCCGATCCGCGGTGAGGTTGCCGCAGCAGGCAGAGGCTCGCCGAGCGGCGCGGTCTCCAGGCGCAGCGGCGATGCCGGGTCGCACAGGTCCATCCCGGTAAGCGTCCCATCGACCGAGAAGGCGGCCGCCACCAGGCCCGGTCCGGACGCCAGGCGGGCCGTCGGGAGGCCGGCGATCCGGTCCCGTGCCCGCCGCACGGCCGGCGGTCCCGTCAGCGGATCGCCCGCGTCGCGCGTTGCCTGCCGCCGGCCAAGCTCGTGGGCGAGCCGAGCTCGGCGCATCGCCCCTTCGCCGGACAGCGGAGCAACGGCCCTGATGAGGATCGCGGCCGGTCGTCCATCCGGCTCGGTCACGACGTTGAGGCAGGCGTACATCCCGTAGACAAGGTACACGTAGGCGATCCCCGGTGGCCCGAACATCACCCGGTTCCGGGCGGTGGGCCCGAACCGGGCGTGGGAGGCCCGATCGTCCCGGCCGATGTACGCCTCGACCTCCACGATCCGGCCGCGGCGTTCCTCCTCATCGGGAGACTCGCGGACGAGCTGTGCGCCGAGCAGCGCGCGAGCGGCTCGTTCGGTCGGGGCCGCGAGGACCGTTCGATCCAGGACGCTCAGCGGACGGCGCGAACGTCCGCCGGCAGGAGGAAGCCCACGAGCGAGTTGAAGCCAGGAATCAGGACGTCGCGGTAGACCTGGGCGGTGTTCGATCGGTCCATCGCATTGAAGATGTCCCGAAGCAGGATGAGCTCACCCCTCGACTGCGGCATCGCCGGGTTCCGGAAGAACGAGTCGAGGATGACGATCACGCAGCCCACGATCAGCAGCGCCTGCACGATGCCCAGCAGGCCGCCGAGCACCTCGTCGGCGAACTTCGCCCGAACGAACAGGTCCTGGTGCCTGTAGAAGCCCTGGATCAGGAGCGAGAAGCCGACGCTGGCGATGAGGAAGACGGCCCCGAACGCGATCATGTAGCTGTACTCGGCCGGGAACTGGTGCCAGTTCTCCGAGAAGAACTTGCCGAGCGGATCGCGGACGTTGGCGGCCAGCAGGTACGAGAACAGGATCGAGCCCAGGCCCAGCAGCCGGCGGATCGTGCCCTGGATGAAGCCCAGCACGAAGGCGATGGCCAGGATCAGGATGATGACGAGGTCGAAGAGGTTGAGGCCGCGAATGAAGCTGACGATGTCCACGGGCCCCTCCGGCTGCCACGCGCCCGGCGCCGCCCGGGACGCGCTGATCGCGACGGTCCGGCGAAAGGCGGGCCAAGGGTAGCAGCGCGTCTCGCGCGGTCGCAACCTACCCGAACGGGGCAGGACCGGCGGGAACCCCACTCGGTGCCCGCCTCAGGCGCGGAGTCGAGCCCCTGCCTTCTCCAGTGTCGCGGTCACGGCCACCACGGCCTCCTCGACCTCTGCTTCTGTCAGCGTTCGGTCCGCCTGGAACGTCAGCCGGAAGGCGAGGCTCTTCTCGTGCTCTCCGAGCGGCGTGCCGCGATAGACGTCGAACAGGCGGACATCCGCCAGCAGGGGGCCGCCGGCGGCGGGAATGATCGCCTCGACCTCACCCGCCGGGCGGTCCTCGCTCACGACGACGGCGACGTCCCGCTCCACGGCCGGGTGGCGCGGCACCGGCCGGGCCTTGACGACCGCCAGCTGGCCACCGGACAGGCCGGCAACGGACAACTCCGCGACGACGATCCGCGAGACGCGCAGGTCCAATTCCTCGACGAGTCGCGGATGGAGCTCCCCGACCCAGCCGACGAGGTCCTGTCCGGCACGAGCGACGGCCGTTCGTCCTGGATGGAACGTCCCGGCCGGCCGGGCCGCGGCGAAGGCCACCCCATCGATGCCGAGCTCGGCCGCCAAGAGCTCGATGATGCCCTTGGCGTCGTCCAGATCGTAGAGACGAGTGGGCCGATTCGGGGCCAGCGGCTCGGCCGGGCCGGTCAGGGCGAAGGCCAGCCGCCACCACTCCTGGGGACCCTCAGGGGTCCTCCCATAACCCTTGCCGATCTCGAAGACCGCGATGTCCGCGCGGCCGCGGCGCACGTTGGCATGGACGACGTCGAGCAGGCTGTCGATGAGCTGCTGGCGGAGGACAGAGTGATTGGCCGACAGTGGGTTGGTCACCCGGATCGGTGCGCCGCCCGCGGCGGCCTCGCCCGGCGGTGGCGGTCCGGCGTCGCCCGGCCAGCCCAGTCGTTCGAATCGGTCGGGTGCCACGAGTGCGTACGTCACGACCTCGCGCAGCCCGGCCCCCGCCAGCACATCGCGCACCGCATCGCGGACCTCGATGGGGGCGCGGCGGTAGGACGGCATCGCGGTGTGCGGGAGCGTGGCCGGGATCGACTCGTACCCGGCGACGCGGGCGATCTCCTCGGCCACGTCGGCCTCGATCGCCAGGTCCCGCCGCCAGGTCGGGACGAGCGCCGCGATCGCCTCTCCGGGAACCGGATCGATGGCAATGACGCCGGGCTGCAGGGCCACGATCACCGGCTCGCCGGCACCCGCAGCTTCCGTCTCGATCCCGACCCGCTCGAGGAGCGCGCGCTGCTCGTCCGGCTCCAGCTCGGTGCCGATGAGGCGGTTGACGCGACCGGGGCGGAACGCAACCCGGACCGGGCCGGGCTCGTCCGGCGCGGTGTCGATCCGTCCCGGCGCCACCGTCCCGCCGGCCCAACTCGCGATGAGCCCGGCAACGCGATCCGCACCGATGCGCGCGAGGCGCACCTCCTGGCCCTTCTCGAAGCGCAGGCTTGCCTCCGAGCGCAGCCCGTAGCGGTGGCCGGTCCGGCGGATGGAGATCGGATCGAAGATGGCGGACTCGATGATGACGTCGCGGGTCGCCTCGCTGACCTCGCTCGCGGCGCCGCCCATGACGCCGGCGATGGCCAGGGCGCCACCCGGATCGGCGATGACGAGCGTCTCGGGGTCGAGCACGCGCTCGGTGTGGTCGAGCGTCTCGAGACGCTCCCCCGCCGCCGCCCGACGGACGATGAGGCGCCCGTCGCGAATGGTCGCCGCGTCAAAGGCGTGGGTTGGCTTGCCGAGCTCGAGCATCACGTAGTTGCTCGCGTCGACGGCGTTGCTGACCGGCCGCATGCCGGCCGCCTGGAGCCGCATCTGGACCCGGTCCGGGGCGGGTCCGACCCGAATGCCCGCCACGTAGCGCCCGACGAATCGGGTGCACAGGTCCGGCTCGACCACCTCCACGGAGAAGAGCCCGTCGGCGGCTGGGCCTTCTTCCTCGAGATCGGCGGACGGGAAGTGGACCGGCGCGCCTGTCTCGGCCGAGACCTCGCGGGCCAGGCCGACCAGGCACAGCGCGTCGCCCCGGTTGGGCTTGACGTCGACGTCGAGCACTGTGTCCGCGTACAGGTCGCTCAGCTGGCGGCCGATCGGGGCATCCGGCGGCAGGATGAGGATGCCGTCCGCGTCGGTCGTGAGGTGCAGCTCGTCCCCGGAGCAGAGCATGCCGTTGCTGACGACGCCCATCTTCTCGGTCCGCTCGATCCGCCGGCTCCCGGGCAGCACCGCGCCCGGGAGCGCGACCGGCACGCGCTGGCCGGGCGCGATGTTCGTGGCGCCACAGACGATCGACAGGGGCTCGCCGTCACCGACCCGCACGGTCGTGAGGGACAGCCGGTCCGCATTCGGATGCCTGGCCACGGTCAGCAGCTCGCCGACGACGACGTCGCGCCAGTCGGCTCCCCAGCGCTCGATATTCTGGACCTCCATGCCCAGCCGGGTCAGCCGGTCGGCCAGCTGGTCGGGCGTGAGGTCGAGGTCGACGTAGTCGGAGAGCCACGACAACGGGACTCTCACCGGAACTGCTCCAGGAACCGCAGGTCGTTGTCGAGGTAGTAGCGCAGGTCGTTGACCGAATGGCGCAGGTTGGCGATCCGCTCCACCCCCATCCCGAAGGCGAAGCCCTGGTAGCGCTCGGGGTCGAGACCGCCGTTCCGGAGGACCACGGGATGGACCATCCCCGCTCCGAGAATCGTCATCCAGCCGGTCCTCGAGCAGGCCGGACAGCCGACGCCGCCGCACACCACGCACTCCACGTCGAACGCGACCGACGGCTCGGTGAAGGGGTAGTAGCCAGGCCGGAACCGGGTCCGCTTGCCGTGGCCGAACATCGCGTCGGCGAACTGGACGAGGAGGCCGCGCAGGTCGCCGAGGGTCGTTCCCTCGTCGATCATGAGGCCCTCGACCTGGAAGAACTCGGTCTGGTGGCTGGCGTCGATCGCCTCGTAGCGAAAGCACCGCCCCGGCAGAAGGGCCCGGATGGGCGGCGGCTCGGACCGCATGACCCGGATCTGACCTGGCGACGTGTGGGTGCGGAGGAGGTACCCGTCGATGTCGACGTACAGCGTGTCCCACAGGTCGCGGGCAGGGTGGTCGGGCGGCATGTTGAGCAGCTGGAAGTTGGTGACGTCGTCCTCGATCTCGGGACCTTCGTAGTCCACGAAGCCGAACTGGCCGAAGATCCGGCTGATCTCGCGGGCGGTCTCCACGATCGGATGGAGCGAGCCTCGCGGCGGGCGCCTGCCGGGCGTCGTGACGTCGACGGCCTCGGCCGCGAGGCGAGTCTCCAGGGCTGCCGAGGCCAGGATGGCCCGGCGCTCGGCGAACGCGGCCTCGATCGCCGCCTGGACCTCGTTGACGATCGCACCCACCCGCGGCCGGTCGTCGGGAAGCAGCTGGCCGATCCCGCGCAGCACCACCTTGAGCTCGCCCTTCTTGCCGAGATAGGCGACCTCGAGCTCGTCCAATGCGGCGAGGTCTGTCGCGCCGGCGACGTCCGCCAGGGCACGCTCGCGCAGACGCTCGAGATCGCCACGCAAGTCCTGGAGTTCCACGCTCACCCTCTCGCCCTGCCGCCGGGCCGCCGCCCCAAGCCCGGCGCAGCGGAACGCACCCCGCGACGCCGGGCGCCCGTCGCGCGGGCGCTCATCGTGCCGGGCGTCGCATCGCGCTAGGCGCCCTTGGCGACCTCGACGATGCGCTGGAAGGTGGCGGCGTCGCGCACCGCCAGGTCGGCCAGCATCTTGCGGTCGAGCGCCACGTCAGCCTTCTTGAGGCCCGCGATGAACCGGCCGTAGGTGAGCCCGTGGAGCCGCGCGGCCGCGTTGATCCGCACGACCCAGAGCCGCCGGAGCTGGCGCTTGCGCTGCTTGCGATCGCGAGTGGCGTAGGCCATCGCGTGGAGGAGCGCCTCGCGGGCGGGCTTGACGAGCCGCGACCGCGTCCCGCGGCGACCCTCGGCGTCGTCCAGAAGGCGCTTGTGGCGCTGGTGGGCCGTGACGCCCCGCTTGACTCGTGCCATGGCTGGCCTGTGCTCCTAGAGGTACGGCAGCAGGCGGCGAACCTGCCTGGCGTGCTCGGGCCCGATGACGCTCTTCCCCGCATAGCGGCGGGTTCGGCGGGATGACTTGATCTCGAGATGATGACCGCGCCACGACTTGACGCGGATGATCTTTCCGCTGCCGGTCGCACCGAGGCGCTTATGGGCCGCCTTGTGACTCTTCATCTTGGGCACTGCGGCCTCACTCTCCTGTCGATGCTGCTGTCGGCGTGTCGGCCGAGGCGGCGGGTTTCGTTCTCGTGCGTGGCTTGGCGGCCAGCGCGGTTGATGCCGGCCGTTCCGATCGTGCTGCCGGGGCCTCCGGCGTGGCGGCTCTCGCCGCCGGCTCGGCCGGTGCTGTCCGAGCTCGCCGGGGCGCCGCCGGTACCTCTGGTGCTGCGGCGGTCTCCGCCGGTTCTCCTGGTCGTGGTGGTGCTGCTGGTTCTGCCTGAGGTTGCGGCGGAGCGGCCATCGGCTCGGGCGCCACGGCCGTCGCCTCCGGTGCCGAGACGGTCGCCTCCGGTGCCGCGACCGTCGCCTTGGCGGGGGTGGCTGGAGTCGCCTGCGTTTCGGGGGCCTGGCCGTTCGTCGCCGCCGGCTTTGGTGCCGCGACCGGCACCCTGTCGCCGGCCGGCTGAGGCGTCTCATGTGCCTTGGGCTTGTGGGTCGACGCCACCGTGACGTGCATCGACTTGCCCTCGAGCAGCGGCATCCGCTCCACCAGGCCGTGATCCTTGATCCGCTCCGTGAACCTCTCGAGCAGCGCCCGCCCGATCTCCGGGTGCGTCAGCTCACGTCCACGGAACTGAACCGCGACCTTGATTCGATCGCCATCCTCCAGGAACTCGATCGCGCGCCGGACCTTCGTGTCGAAGTCGCCTCCACCGATCTTCGGCTTGAGACGGACCTCCTTGAAGGTGACCGAGCGCTGCTTCCGCTTGGCTTCCTTCTCGCGCTTCGTCAGCTCGTACTTGTACTGGCCGAAGTCAAGAAAGCGCGCCACCGGGGGCTGCGCCATCGGGGCGACCTCTACGAGGTCGTACCCCCGCTCCTGCGCCATTGCGAGAGCCTGCGGCGTGGGCATCACGCCCAACTGGGCTCCCTCTTCGTCGACGACTCGGACCTGTGGGATCCGGATCATCTGGTTTATGCGCAGGTCTCGGCTGATGGTCAAACCCCTTCGTGCTGTGGCTCGTGCTCAGTGCGAAACTCGCACCAACACGGCGGCCCGGGCGCGGGCGCCCGCGGAGGATAGCACAGGGCTTCTGAGCCGGGCAATCGCCGCTCCGAGGGTGGGAAATCGGCCCTTCCCGCCGACATATTCCGAGCAAGCTTACGCGGGCGCACGGGCTCGGTGAGATGGCGGAAGACGAGCGAGCGGAGCCTGGCTGTCGGGGTCCGGGAAGGGTTCGGGCCGCGGCGACGCCGGCGCTCGCGCACCGATTCCGTCTTGTGGAGGCCCGGGAGGCCAGTCGCGAGCAGCTCGGCTGAGCGTAGCCTGCACGGTAATCATGCTCGGAATGCGGGAGACGTTGGGTTGCCTTTCTCCCCGGGTCGTCATTCGGCGCATTAGCGCCTCGGAGGCTCGTTGTTGGCCACGCGCCCGAATGGTTCGAGCACCCTGGCTGCACCCGATTCGTCGGACCGTAACCGTCGAAGGGTCCGCACGTCATCAATGGGGCAAGTCCCCGATGGATGAGCGTAGATTGTGGGACGGCTCGAATGACACGTCGTCGACTGATGCTTGGCGTCGCCATACTGGTCGTCGCCCTGACGGCCGGCTACCTGGTGGTCGGAATGGGGATCTACGACCAGCTGTCGGTGGCTCATCCCAACTGCGACGGGCTCTGGAGCGGCCAGACGCCCGCCTCGTACGCCGTCAGAGGTCTGGACGCACATCCCTTCCTGATGCCGCATTACCAGCCAGAGACGATCTCCAGCCGCGATCCGGGCATCTCGCTGAGCGCCTGGTGGATCCGCTCAGATGCAGGCGAGACGGCGCCGGCCGTCGTCATCGTCCACGGCCTCAACTCGTGCAAGCGCGCCAGCGACCTGCTGCTGGCGGCCGGCATGCTCCACCGGCACGGCTACTCGGTGCTGCTCTTCGACCTCCGCAACCACGGCGACTCGACGATCCAGAATGGCCGATATGCGGGCGGTACGAAGGAGTACCGGGACGCGCTCGGCGCCTGGGACTCGTTGGTCGCCGGGAAGGGCCTCGCGCCTGCCCACGTGGGCCTGATGGGTTTCTCGCTGGGAGCGGCGACCGCGCTCATTGCGACCGGCGAAGAACCGCGCGTTCCCGCCCTGTGGGAAGACAGCGGCTACGCGGACGTCGGCGCCGCCATCCGGGCCGAGCTCGCGCGAAACGGCTACCCGACGTGGTTCGAGTATGCGGCGTATGTCGCGGCGCGGGTCGAGACCGGCGACGACCTGACGACACTCAGCCCGGCTCGCGCCGTGATCAAGCTCCATGGCAGACCGCTGTTCATCACACATGGCACCGCGGATACTCGACTCAGCGTGCAATACGCGGCAGATCTGGCGAACGACTACCGTGCCGGCGGCGGCACTGTCGATCCCTGGATCGTGTCCGGCTCGGAGCACGTTGCCGCGATCATCGACCACCCGACCGAGTACGAGCAACGGCTGGTCGCGTTCTTCGACCGGACGATCGGGCCGCCGTAGAGGGTCGAATCAGAGCCTTCACCTGTTCAGGACGGGCGCCATGCAGGCTACGCAACGTTCGCGGCACGATCTCGTGCGACACGCAGCCGATTCCGCGCGAATCGCGGACTGATCACGCGCGTTCGTCGTTGTTGTGTTGCGTGAGGCGCATGTGCCTGGCCGGCGGATGAGTCAGTCGACCGTGCGCTTGCCGGTCTCCGCCGCGAGACGGTCGGCCAGGGCCTCCCAACCCTCGGCGGGCTGCTGCTCGCCAGCGCGCGTTCGCGGGGCGGCAGTGCGCGCCTCCACCTCTCGGTCGCCGAGCACGAGCATGTACGGCACCTTCTGTTCGGTGGCAAGCCGGATCTTGTTCTGCATCCGGTTGTCCGAGCGATCGACCTCGACGCGGAGGCCCCGCGACCGCAGGACACCGGCGAGCTCGTCGGCCGCCTGCACGTGCCGGTCGGCGATCGGAATGACGACCGCCTGAATTGGCGCCACCCACAACGGAAGCGCTCCGGCGAAGTGCTCGAGGAGGATGCCGATGAAGCGTTCGAGCGAGCCGTAGATCGCGCGATGGATCGCGATCGGTCGCTGCGGCTGGCCGTGCTCGTCGATGTAGGTGAGGTCGAATCGCTCCGGAAGCATGACGAGGTCGGCCTGGATCGTCGCCATCTGCCACTCGCGCCCGAGTGCGTCGTCGATGTAGATGTCGATCTTGGGCGCGTAGAACGTGCCATCCTTCGGCTTCAGCTTGTAGTCACCGCCCGCTCGGTCGAGCGCGGCCTTGACGAGTCCTTCCGCACGCTCCCAGAGGACGGGATCGCCGATCGCCTTGTCCGGCTTCGTCGCATAGGCAAAGCGCGGTTTCAGCCCGAACCACGAGTACGCCTCGCGGACCTCGCCCAGGAGTGCCTCGATCTCGTCGGCCAGCTGGTCCGGCCGGACGTAGATGTGGGCGTCGTCCTGGATGAACTGGCGAACCCGCGTCAGCCCGGAAAGCGTTCCTGAGCGCTCGTTGCGGTGAAGCCGGCCGTACTCGCTGTAGCGGATGGGCAGGTCCCGATACGAGCGCACTTTCGAGCGGTAGATGAACGTGCTCTCCGGGCAGTTCATCGGCTTGAGGCCGAAAGCGTGGTCCTCCGACAGCACCCTGAACATGTTGTCGCCGTACAGATCCCAGTGCCCCGACTGCTGCCAGAGCTTCTTGTCGACGAGGATCGGCGTGCTGACTTCCTGGTACCCGCGCCGGGCCTGGAGCTCGAGCATCGCCCCTTCGAGCGTCCGCCAGATCGTCTGGCCCTTGGGGTGCCAGAAGGCCGACCCGGGGCTAACGTCGTGGAAGCTGAACAGGTCCAGCTGGATGCCCAGGCGGCGGTGGTCGCGCTTCTTCGCCTCCGCGCGCCGCCAGAGGTAGCGGTCGAGGTCCTCCTGAGTTTCCCAGACCGTCCCGTAGATGCGCTGCAGCATTGGCCGCTTCTCGTCGCCGCGCCAGTACGCGCCCGCGACGGCGAGGAGCTTGAACGGCCCGATCCTGCCCGTGGAGGCGACGTGCGGGCCCTTGCACAGGTCCACGAACGAGCCGTGCTCGTAGAGCGACGTCGGCGGCATAGGGCTGCCGTCGGCCTTGGCCCGCGCGGCGAGGTCGTCCAGGATTTCCACCTTGAACGGCTGATCGCGCTCGGCGAAGAAGGCACGCCCCTCGTCGGGTGCCAGCTCACGCCGCACGAAGGGGTGGTCGGCCCTGATGCTTTCGGCCATGCGCGCCTCGATCTTCTCGAGGTCGGCCGGCGTCAGCGCCCGCGGCAGCTGGAAGTCGTAGTAGAACCCGTCGGCGATCGCCGGACCGATGCCCAGCTTCGCGTCCGGGAACAGGTCCATGACCGCCTCGGCCATGACGTGGGCGGCCGAGTGGCGCATGGCGTCGAGATCGCTGTGCGCGCCGGCATCCAGGAGCTCGTCTGCCGAGCCGCGCTCGGGAGCCTCGAACTCCTCTTCCGCCTCCTGGGCCACCGCGCCCTGTGCCGGTGCCTCCTGCGCCACATCCTTCGCCATCTTCAACCTCCCGAGAAACACGACACCTCTCGTCCATCGACAGGACGAGAGGTGCTCTCTCGCGGTCCCACCCGCCTTCACGGCCGCTGCCGGCCGTGCGCTCGTGCCGCGCTAACGGGCGGACCCGGGCCGGTTCGCCGGCCGCTCACGGGTGGTGCCTGGATCGGGATCCGCCGCCGGGCTCGCAGCCGTGGCCCGGCTCTCTGGTGGCGTCCTCCGATCGGCCTGTCCCGATCATCGCGTTCAGTCTGTGGTGGGCGACACTGGACTCGAACCAGTGACCTCTTGCATGTCAAGCAAGTGCTCTAACCAGCTGAGCTAGCCGCCCCTGCGACGCGGTTCCGTCGCGCCGCTCGGGGATGATACCGCAGCGGCGCGACGACGAATATCTCGAGGATTGCCGGGCTCCGGGTTATTTGTAGAGGACGTAGACGCCCGGCTTGATCGGGCTGTCGTCCTCTGGCATTCGGACGTAGGCCACGAGGAGCCGTCCGGTCGCCGGGTCCAGCCGGATGACCGGCGACACAACCCAGCCAGTCGCCAGGCGCTTGCTGTGCCAGGAGCCGGCCGTGCTCTTCGTCGAGTACGTGAGGCCGGAATCGGCGAGGAGGACCAGATGGACGTCGTTGGTCGCGCCCGCGATCTGGAGCGA
>Ga0137369_10005199_pt1 | contig 13244 bp, 12 predicted proteins | sample SagtaG_12_FD_104918 | JGI IMG/M metagenome (GOLD analysis project Ga0137369, IMG submission 104918) | Vadose zone soil microbial communities from Sagehorn Ranch, Mendocino, California, USA - Sage1_L_113_16 metaG | ecosystem: Environmental > Terrestrial > Soil > Vadose zone | place: USA... | reverse complement strand
TGCCCACTGCCCACTGCCCACTGCCCACTGCCCACCGCCCACTGCCCACTGCCCACTGCCCACCGCCCACTGGCCATGCGCCTCGATCACCCGACTCGTGATCTGGTGAGCTGGATCCCGCGGGTTCGGCCCTCCCCGCCGAACCTGGCGCCGGCCGAGCTGAGTGATGATCAAGCGCTGATCTGGGAGGAGGGCGACCTGTACAGCCTGTTCACGGCCGAGAACACCGTTCCGCCGACCTATCACCTTGCCGTCTGTCGCGTCTCGGCTCCCCACGGTGAGCGCTCGGAGGCGATCGCGGTGGCCTACGTGGCAGCGATCGGCCGGGCACCCGATGAGAGCCGCCACCGTCGGGCCGTCTTCGGGACCCAGACCTTCAACTACTGGCACCATTACTGGCTGCCGCCGGAGCGACACGAGTCGTAGGCTGGGCCAGCGTTTCGTTGGCTTGAAGTGGGTCCAGGCTTTACAATCCGGCCGCCTCGGGCCGGACGTCCCGGACCCAGTGGTGTGGCGCGGGCGGCCTGAGCGGTCGCCGCGAACTTGCCGCCACGGCGGCCAAGCTCACTGGAGGAAGGTAGACCCCATGCGAAACATCGTGAGATACGCAGCTCTCCTGGCGTGTGGCTTTCTGGTTGGCAGCCTGCTCGGCCCCGCTGCCGCGCAGCAGCTTGCGCCCTCGGATGGCCAGGTGGCCCTCCGCTCGGATGGGGCCATCTACCTGATCACCAACGGCCAGCGCCGCTGGGTGCCCACAATCGCCATCTCGGACGACGATCTGAACGCGATCCCAGAGGGTGACCCGGTCTATGCGGCATTGATGCCAGCCGACGCGGTAACGCCCGTTCCAGCGGCGAACGCCCCGGGCGGCACGCCGGAGTCCACGAGGGAAAGGGCGACCAGAACCCCCACGCCGGTCGTAGACGCTACCGCGACGCCTACCGCCACCTCGACGTCAGGAAGCAGTTCGTCAGGCGACGTCAGCGTGAGCATCGACAGCATCGACTCGGTCAAGCGAGGCAACAGCGTCACGCTCACCGCCCACACGAACAAGAATGCTACCTGCGAGCTGAGGGTCAGATACGCCGATGGCAGCGAGGACAAGCCGGGCAAGATCGACGCCGACAGCAAGGGCAAGTGCGAGTGGACATTCACCGTCCCAAGCGATGCAAAGAACGGCACCGCGACCGCGACGGTGAAGGCCAAGGACGGCAGCAGGAGTGGCGAGGCGTCGCGGGACTTCGACGTGAGGAGATAAGGCCTGCGATTGACTGAACCCAAACGCCGCCGCGCCTCGATTCTGATCCAGGCGCTGGCGGCGTTCGCGTTCCTGTTTGGGCTCGTCGCGCCGCCGGCTCACGCCCAGGACGCTGGCCGCTACGCCTATTTCTCCGAGACCGGCTTCGGCATCGACGAGGCGAAGGTCGCCGACTACTTCGCGCACCGGGGGCGGGTGAAGACGTTCGGCTTCCCGACCTCCCGAACCTTCCAGTTCCTGGGCCTGCCCACTCAGTTCTTCCAGCGCCGAGTCCTGCAGCTCGGTCCGGATGGCAGCGTCCGCTCGCTGAATCTGCTCGATCCTGGCCTTCTGCCGTACACGCGCATCAACGGCTCGACTTTCCCGGCCCTGGATGCCCGGCTCGCGACGTCGGCCCCCACGCCGGGCGAGCCCGGCTACGCGACGAACATCGTCGAGTTCGTCCGACGAAACGCGCCCGAGGTATTCAACGGCCAGCCGGTCGGCTTCTTCACGACCTTTAGCACGTCAGTCGGTCTGAGCGAGGCCTTCCCACAGGGGGGTGGCGACCCGAGCCTGCTGCCGCTGATCAACCTCGAGCTCTGGGGCGTCCCGACCTCGGCCCCGGCGGCTGACCCGAACAACGCCAACTTCATGTACCAGCGGTTCCAGCGCGGGATCATGCACTACGACGCCGGCTGCCGCTGCACGCAGGGCCTGCTGCTGGCGGATTACTTCAAGGCGCTGATCACCGGCGAGGACCTGCCGGCCGACCTGGAGGCTCAGGCCCGTACGAGCGCCTTCTTCCGCCAGTACGCGGCAGACGCACCCAGCGCGGTCAAGCGGCCTGCCGCCCTGCCGAACACAGATCTGCGCGACGCCTTCACCCGACAGGAGCCACCCGTCGCGGTCGCGGCCGTCGCCGCGGGCCCGCCACCGGTCGCGCCGATTCGGACGCGGATGCGAGCCGATCAGGGCCTGTGGCCGGCGATCGACGCGCTAGAAGAGATCGGCAAGCTCGATTCGCTGAATACCATCGTTCAGTCGGACACCCAGCTCACGTTCGGTGACCTGCCGGAGAGCGTGCACGCCAAGTACACCAGGATCGTGGCTGGTCCGCGGCGCGAGCCGGTCCGCTCGATCGTCGTCAGCAACCGCTGGCGTGACGCCGATCCAAAGGCCATCGCGACCCTGATCGCGCACGAAAGCAAGCATCTAGCCGACGACGTGCCGGGCGCTGACATACGCAGCCGCGAAGGCTGCTTCCAGTTTGAGATCCGGGCATTTACGGAACAGGCGCGGGTCTGGCAGGAGTACTATGGGCCCAGCGGCAAGCCGAGCCCGCAAGACGACCTCGACCGCGAGCTCAACTCGTGGCTGGCCTCCTACCGCCGCGGGCCTGCCGAGATCGAGCGACGCGTCCGCCAGCTCTACGCCGGGGCCTGTGTCGCGCCGCCGTAGGGGCGGACCCGCGTGTACGCCCTGGGGCGCACATGCGGTGCCCCTACGTTTTGTCTTTGCCGCCGCGCCGGAGCACGTCGCCCAGCTTGCCCGGCAAGAACAGGCTCTGGGGCTTGAGGTCGTCGGTCGAGAAGCTCGGCGCCTCCTCGGCCCCGCGACCCGACAGCCACTCCAGGTGAAGCCGCTGGGCCTGGAGGAAACGGTCGTAGATCGTCTCGTCTGAGCGCTCGATCGCCTGGCGCAAACTGGCCAGCTCCTCGGTTACTCGGTCGATCTGGCGGATCAACTGGTCGCGGTTGGTCAGGCAGATGTCGGCGTACATGCGCGGATCGCCATCGGTCAGGTGAGTGGCGGTGGCGAAACCGCCCGCCGCGACGGTGCGGGCCTCGCGCCAGCCGCGGTCCGTGGCGACGGTGCGCATCAAGGACGCCGAGAGGACATATGGGAGGTGGCTGACACCCGCCACGAGGCCGTCGTGCTCGTCGGGCTCGATGAAGTACGGGATCGCCCCGATCGCCTCGACGAGCTTGACTACCTTCTCTACAGCTTTGGTATCCGCCGAAGTGAGGGGCGTGATGCAGTAGACGGCGTTCTCGAAGAGGTCAGCGGCCGCGTCGTACACCCCGGCCGTCGCTCGGCCGGTCATCGGATGGCCACCGACGAAGCTGATGCCCTGGGGCAAGATCGCCGTCGCCCAGTCCATGATCTGGCGCTTGGTCGAGCCAGTGTCGGTCACCACGGTCCCCGCCCGGATGAGCGGGGCGATCTCGCGAAATATGAGCTCGCTGGTCCTGACGGGGGTCGCGACGATGACCAGATCGGCGTCGCGGACCGCTTCGGGGAGATGGCTGGTCGCTTTGTCAACGGCCTTGCGCCCGCTGGCCGCCCGACGGCTGTCGCCGCTGATGTCGAAGCCGACGATATAGGGAACCGGCGAGAGCCGCTTGAGCGCCATGCCCAGCGACGTCCCGATCAGCCCCGTCCCGAGGATGGCGACCCGCTGAAACGCGATCCTGGCCATAGGGCTATCCTCCTCGCACCAGCACCAACAGCGCCTGGATGATTGGACGCATCACGATACCCAGCACGTTCGGCCCCCCGAACGTTGGCAGGAAAACGAGCACCAGCAACAGGATCGGTCCTTGCGCCCGCAGCGGCTCCAGCGCCCGGCGGGCGCCGCTCGGCAACACGCCCTGAAGCACTCCAAAGCCGTCCAGTGGCGGAATCGGGATCAGGTTGAACGCCGCCAGGAGCACGTTGATGTCCATGCACTCGCGCAGGATTTGGCCCTCCAGCGGACCTGGCCGCAGGCCAAGCCGCAGCGGCAACGCCAGCGCCACGGCTAGCAGGATGTTCGCGAAGGGCCCGGCGAACGATACCGCGGCCGAGCCAATGGCGGGGTTGACCTTCAGGTTATACGGATTGAACATGACCGGCTTGCCCCAGCCGAAGCGGGCGACGAACAGCATGAGGGTGCCGATCGGATCGAGATGGCTGAGCGGGTTCAGCGTGAGTCGGCCCATCAGTTTGGGGGTCGGATCGCCCAGCGCGTTCGCGACGAACGCATGGTTGAACTCATGAACCGTGATCGCCAGGACGATCGCGCCGACGGTGATCAGAAGGGCGGTCGGATCTCGAAACGCGCCCGGGCTGAAGTACCAGATGAACAGCGCACCGATGGCGAGCAGGACGAGGATGTCTCGAGGGCTCAGGCGTGGCATGGCGTGTCCGGATGATAACCCGCGCTATCAGCTATCAGCTATCAGCTATCAGGCCCTCACCCCCGTCCCTCTCCCAAACTTGGGAGAGGAGTGCCGAGCGCAGCGAGGTGGGGTGAGGGCCTGCTAGCGCCCCACGTACAGGATCCCGACGCTCAGGAGCACCCACCCGACCGCCGCGCCGAGCAGCCCAGGATCGGTCAGCAGCAAGTCCTCGGGCGCCCCGCCCTGCCCCTTGACTCGGATCAGGTACAGGTAGCGGAACATCCCGTACAACACGAGTGGGATGGTCAGCATCATCGAGTGGTCGGGCGGCAGATTCTCGGCCGAGAAGGTGTACAGCGAATAAGCCATGATCAGCGCCGAAGCGACGATCAGGATCAGGTGATCGAGCAGCTCGAGGCTGTACTGCTGCAAGTTCTTGCGATGATCTCGCGCTCCGTCTTCGAGCATCTCAAGCTCATTCCGCCGCTTGCCAAGCGCCAGGAACAGTGACACCAGCACCGTGCAGACGTATAGCCAAGGCGAGACCGGCACGCCTATGACCACCGCCCCACCCACCGCGCGCAGCACGAAGCCGGCCGAGATCGCGAAGATGTCGATGAGCACCAGGTTCTTCAGCCACAGGCTGTAGACGGCGGTCAGCACCACGTACGCCGCCGCCACCAGTCCGAACGACGGTCTGAGTGAGAAGGCCACGGCGAGGCCGATCGCGCCGAGCACGACGCCAAGCGGGGCCGCGACTCCCACCGCCAGGGTGCCAGAGGCGATCGGACGGAGCTTCTTGACTGGGTGCAGGCGGTCGGATTCGACGTCGCGGATGTCGTTCCAGATGTAGCCCGTGCTCGAGAGGGCGCAAAACACCGCGAACGCCATGAGCGTGCTGGCGAGCATCGGCCAGTTAGTCAGGTTGTACGTGAAGACCAGTCCGGCAAATACAAGCAGGTTCTTGGTCCATTGCTTAGGGCGCAGCGACTGGATACTGGCGACCAAAAGGCCCAGTCCCGCGGACTGGGCGGACGTCCGGCCAAGCGATCCGAGGCGCTCGCTCACGGCCGGTTCCGCGTCACGTCGAACGGTGCTCGCTCGAGTAGCGGGATCGCTCGCACCCTTCACTTGCCCAACAAGATCAAGACTCCGGCGATGAGGGCGAGCACCGACAAGATCGTCGCCTGCTCGGGAATGTTGACCCTCAGAAACGGCAACAGTCCGGTCAGGATGAGCCAGATCCCCAGCAAGAGCATCCCCAGATTTGTGGTCAGTCTCACGGCTGTCCTCCTGTTCTCGCGCCGAACGTCACAGGATAGCCGCTCCGAGCGGTTCAGGCGAACGAGCGGCCCGCATGGCTAAGATGCTCTTTCGAATCGAGCGCCACAGGAGGTGCGGCATGTTGACTGATGAGGCCGTGATCTCGGCCGAGCTGGCCGAGCGGCTGCGGCAGGTATCGACGGCGGTGGCGACGAGCGTGTTGGCCGAGCTGGGTTACGCCAATGTATGCATGGTTGGCGTGCGCTCGTTCACGCCAGGGGCGAGGCTGGTCGGCAGGGCGGTGACCGTCCGCTTCGTGCCGCTGCGTGAGGACCAGCGCAAGCGATTGCTCGACGAGCGCGAGCGGGGACTCTCGAGTCCCAGCCATGTTCCGTTTCACCGCGCCAAGCCAGGCCACGTCATCGTGATGGATGCGCAGGGGGATCTGAGCGCCGGAGTGATCGGCGACGTCGTGGCGGGCTACTTTCAGAGCGCCGGTGGAGTCGGGCTCGTGGTCGACGGCTGCATCCGCGACTATCCCGCGCTGAAACCGATGGGGCTTCCCTTGTTTCTCAAAGGCACCAACCCGTACGCGAGCACTCGCAACAAGTACGCCGCCGACGTCGACGTGCCGATCCAGTGTGGTGGTGTGCTGGTGCTGCCCGGCGATCTGATCCTCGGCGACGACGATGGCGTGCTGGCATTCCCGTTCGAGGTGGCCGAGCAGGTAGCCACGCGCGGGATCGAGCACGAGGCCCTCGAAGAGTTCGTCCGAGCCAAGATCGCGACCGGCGCCCCGATCGCCGACTGCTACCCGCCCAACCCTCGCATCAGGGAGGAGTTCTCACGAAGAATGAAGAATGAAGAATGAAGAATGAAGAATGAAGAATGAAGAATGAAGAATGAAGAGTGAAGAGTGAAGAGTGAAGAGTGAAGAGTGAATGTCATCCTGAGCGAAGCGAAGGATCCTGCCGCCGGTCACCACTGCTATCGTCGCGCGTTCCCCAAGACCAAGCTCGGAATCGGGCAATCCTTGCACCAATGAGGCGCACGGCCTTCTTCTGCCCAGCACCCGCCAGCATACCTCTGAGGGCTGTACCATTCCATGTCATCTCCGATATCTGGCGGCGTTTCGCCGCCTGCCGAAGCTCGGAATGACAAAACTGGGGAACGAGCGGCCGCCTCCGGTTTATTCACAGGCTCTGAACGAAGCGAAGGATCTCATGCTCCTCACTGCCGCGCCATGTGTTCACAGTGTCCACCTTTTATCCTTGGGCAAGCGCATATGATCCGTGTCAGGCCACTGGCGAGGAGTGCTGGCTCGATTCGCCACGTCCCCAGCTCGAGGGATAGGCAGACTAGTGAGCGCCGTGCTAGCCGGCCTCCCCGATGAGAAGGGCCTCCCACCTCGCTTCGGCGAATTCACGTTCCAATTGAAGCGCCTCCTCCTGCGGCTCGACATCGTTCGCGATCTCGGCTATGTCCGCGTCGATCTCCCAGCATCAGCCGTTCGAATATGAGCCTGCCTCCGGATTCCAGCGCCCAAACGTCGCGGTCAGCTCGGTCAGCCGTTCGGCGTGGCTGGCGGTCAGGTCGCCCTCGGCGTAGCGCCAGGTCCAGTTGTCGGCCGGACGGCCGGGAACGTTCATCCTCGCCTCCGAGCCGAGGGCGAGGATGTCCTGGAGCGGCACGATCGCCCACCTGGCGACCGAACCGAAAGCCAGACGGATCAGGTCCCACGCGATATCGCGGCCGTCCGTGCCCGTGTAACGGAGGACGGAGGCGCGTTCGGCCGGGCTCAGACTGGCGAACCAGCCGACGGTCGTGTCGTTGTCGTGGGTGCCGGTGTAGGCGACGCAATCGGGCCGGTAGTTGTGCGGCAGGTACGGATTGGCGCCAGTCGGCTGGCCGGCGGCGTCGGCGAAGGCGAACTGGAGCACTTTCATGCCCGGTAGGCGGAGCCGCTCGCGCAGCTCGACGACGTCCGGAGTGATCTCGCCGAGGTCCTCGACGACCATCGGAACGTGGCCAAGCTCCCCCCAGATGGCCTGGAAGAGGGCCTCGCCCGGACCCTTCACCCAGCGGCCCTCGACGGCAGTCTCGTGGTCGGCGGGCACCTCCCAGTAGGCCTGGAAGCCGAGGAAGTGGTCGAGCCGGACGACGTCGACCAGCTCGAGGGTGGCGCGAAACCGCTCGATCCACCAGCGATAGCCAGTCTCGGCGAGCCGCCCCCAGTTGTAGAGCGGGTTGCCCCAGCGCTGGCCGGTGGCCGAAAAAGCGTCCGGCGGCACGCCGGCCACCACCGTCGGCTGGCCGTGCTCGTCGAGCTGGAACAGCTCGCGGTGAGTCCAGACATCGGCGCTGTCGTGGGCCACGAAGATCGGGATGTCTCCGATGATGTTGACCCCGCGCTCATTGGCGTAGCGCCTGGCGGCCCGCCACTGCTCGAAGAAGTGCCACTGGACGAACTGGTGAAACGCGAGCGTGTCGGCTAGCTCGCGACGGGCGGCGGCAAGCGCGTCCGGCTGCCGAAGGGCGAGCTCCGGCTGCCACTCGAACCAGGCCCGGCCGCCATGGGCGTCTTTGAGGGCCAAGAAGAGCGCGAAGTCCTCCAGCCAGTCACGTTGGCGCTCGCGGAAATCGGCCAGCTCGCGCTGCTGTTCGGGGATCACGTTGCCCTTGAACCGCTCAAAGGCGCGGTGGAGAGCGACGAGCTTGACCTCGCCTGCGAGCCCGTATTGGGTCGCTCCGGGCGGTAGGGCGGAGGCCTCCAGCTCGGCCTGGTCGAACCAGCCGCGCCCGGCGAGCTGGTCGAGGGCGATCAGGAGCGGGTTACCCGCGAAGGCTGACCTGGCGGCGTAGGGCGAGTTGCCCAGGCCGAGCGGCCCGAGCGGCATGACCTGCCAGAGCGCCTGGCGGGCGGCCGCCAGGAACTCGATGAAGTGGTAGACCGACGCGCCCAGGTCGCCAACGCCGTGCGGTCCAGGCAGCGACGTGGGGTGCAGAAGCACACCGGCCGCGCGCCCGGCTGGCCGCTCGGTGACCTGTTTCATAGTCCCGCCGGAGCATTGTGCCAGACGATCCCGGCGTGTTCGGCGCCGGCCGCTCCCTCACGGTCGCGGTACCGAAGCAAACTGGGCGTCTTGGTGATTCAGGTACGTCCGGCTGGCTGGCGTCGCATCGACACCGCGTACGGCATCGCGGCGCGGTCGTACGGCCGCTGACGGACGCCCGCGTGGACCCAGCGCACGAGCGTAATCGCGTCCCAGACCGGCACGCCGGTCGAGCGCTGGATCGCGGCGGCGTAGGGCGGCAGGTTGGTGCACTCCAGGACGAGCGCCCCGATCTCCGGGTGCCTCTCGACGAGCTGCTCGGCTGCCTCGACCACCTGTCGCTCGACCGCTTCCACGTCGAGTGGGCCGCGGTTGTCCATGATCGGACGATACAGAGCATCGGCGGTCTCGAGGCCGCCGATCACAACGCGCTCAAGGGAGGGGAGGCCGGCGGCGGCGAAGTGGGCAGCGGTGAGCGATCGGGCGCTGATGGTGAGAACCCCAACTTTTCGATCCGCGGCCAGCCCGGCCAGAACCATCGGGATCTGCATCAAGCTGGACGTGAATACCGGCACGCCCACGGCGGCTGCCAGCGTCGCTTGATGGAGCGCCAGGAAGCCGCACGAGGTGGCGATGGCCCGTACGCCGGCCTGTTCCAGGTCGCGCGCTGCGTCGCAGAACGCGTCCACCAGGCCGGCTGCCGTCTCGGCGACCACGCGGCCCGGCGTTGCCTGGCCAACGACCCGGTATAGAACCGGAAAATCGAACGTCTCGGCGTACGCGATGTCGCCCGGCGGTCGGGGGAACCGGGCGTCGAGCAGCAAGATGCCGATCGGCAGGGCATAGAATGGCTGGCCGCCCGCGAGCAGGGTCATTACACCGTGCCGCGCATTATAGGGGCCCACGCGTAGTGCGTACTTTAGTCCGCCTTCGGCACAAAGGCGCCCACTACGAGCCGCTCGGGGGAGGTATGCTATCATGGCGCCACCTCGGGAGCAGGCATGAGCGTGGCCGCGCCGCGCGGGCTCGGGCTGACGGTGCCCCTGATCCTGGTAGCGATGACTGGCGCCGGGGCGGCCTGGAGGCTTGCCGCCTTCGCCTTTAACATCTGGCCTCACGGCGACGTCGTCCTGGACGCCTCGATCGCCGAATCCGTCGCCTGGCAGGGCGCGCTCAAGGTCCCCATCGTCGACGTCCGCTACTACCCGATCGGCCGCTTCGGCTTCGGCTACCCATTGGACCAGCACCCGCCCTTGTGGCCGCTGCTGGGCGCGCCACTCGTGCCCGTGGTGGGCGACGGTTACGTGGCCCTGAAACTGGTCAGCCTGGCGATTGGGATAGCTCTGGTTCCCCTCACGTACCTGGCCTGTCGGCGGACGATCGGACGCGGCCCCGCGCTCCTGACTGCCGCCCTGGTCGCCGGCTCCTACCCGCTGGTCGATTTCTCAGGCAACGGCTCGTTGTGGATGCTTGAAGCGGCGCTGTACCTGGTCTTCGTCTGGCAAGTCGGTGGCTGTGGACTTCGGCAACGCCGGAGCGCGGTGCTGGTCGGGCTGGCGATGGGCCTGGGCTGTCTGGCGAACTACTCCGCCGTCGTCCTACCCATCAGTCTGGGCCTGGTGCACGTGCTCCGACACGGGTGGTCCTGGTTGAGCCGTGAGGCGCTGGCCGGGCCGGCCCTGAGCCTGGCGGTGATGCTGGCCGTCGTAACGCCCTGGCTGGTCCACAACGCCGTGGTCTTCGGCAATCCTCTCTGGAGCCAGCCGCTGGAGCGCTCGCTGTCTGGCGGCTCGAAGCAGGTCGAGTACCTCCTAGTCGGCGACGAGGTAGTCAAGCGCAACCTCCCCCAGCCTGGGGGGACTGGAGCGGCGCTGCGGGATCGAGCGTTCGACCTGTATGGCAACGTCGGATTTGTGGCTCGTCAGCTGCTCATACTGGCCCCGCTGCTGGTGGGCTTCTTCGTGGCGGGTCTGCTCGCCGCGGGAGTTGGGGGATGGGAGATAGGAGTTGGGAGATGGGCGACGAGAGCACGGGCAGGGTGGCAATCCCTAACTCCCAACTCGCATCTCGCATCTCCCCTGGTCGTCCTGGCAGTCGTGCACCTGGCGCTCGTACTCTTGTGGCCGACGACCAAGTTTCGCTACCTCGTGCCGGTCTTGCCGCTGGTATTTGCGATCGGGAGCTGGTTCCTCTGCGAGCTGAAGCAGCCGCTCGAGCGCGGTCTGCTTGTGGCAGTCACAGCCGGGCTGTGCCTGTTCACGAACGTCTGGACGTTCGTATCGATCCCGAGCCACACGTACTACTACGATGGCGGGTTGGTCCAGGATAACTTCGGCGGCCAGGGCGAGACGGCTTTCGTCGAGGAGGCGGGAAGGCTGCGTGCCGCCGCCGATGCCATCGCCGCTCGCGGTCCCGGGCCGATCCTGGGCGACCACCTGCTGTACGCGTTTACCCACCAGCCGCTGGTGGTCAACTCGACCGCCTATCCACCCGATATCGCGGCCCACCTGGTCCAAAAGTACAGCGTTCGGTACGTGGTCACAGAGCGGTCCCACGCCCAGTTCTACGGCTTCCTCAACCCGACTGAGCTGTGGGTCGACGACCGCTTCGTGGTGCTGGAGGTTGCTCGGTAGGGGCACGGCATGCCGTGCCCAAGGGCTCGATCTATCAGCAATCAGCTATCAGCCGTCGGCCGCGGCTCCTCGGCTGATAGCTGACAGCTGATGGTTGACTGCTCTCGTCACACCACCGCTAGCTCCGGCTTGAGCGAGACGGCGCGGCTGAGCGAGTTGCCAACCGGCGAGGTCTTGACCGTCTGCTCCCAGACCTCGCGGAGCGCCGCCTCGTCGGCATCGGCCTGGACGTACAGCTTGGCGGTGATCTCACGGTAGCCGGCGTGGCCCTCGTCGCTCAGGCCGAGGAAGGTCAAGACGTTGTCGGTCGCTCCTTCGAGCGCGACTTCCATGTTGTACAGCTCGATGCCGCGCTTGGTGGCGTTGTCGACGCATCCGGTCGCGAGGCAGGCGCCGAACGCGCCAAGCACGTATTCGACGGAGGTCGGCGCCTCGTCGACGCTGGCGAATCCGGCTGGCTCGTCTACTACGAACTGGTGGTCGCGCGTGGTGACCTTGCTCTTGAAGCCACCCATCCAGCGCGCCCGGGCGGACCAGCGATAGGTCTGGGCCTTCTGCGGATCGGCCTTGATCTCGTCGAGCGCCTGGTCGAGGTCCGCCAGCTTCAGACCGTTGAGCTCATCCATGATCGGGATTTGGGAGATGGGGAATGGGACGCGGGGGATACCGACCCATCTCCTATCTCCCAACTCCCATCTCCTAGTTTGCGTATTCCTTCCGAAGTCGCTCGGCGCCCTCGACCATAACCTGGAGCTTCTGGAACGCCTTGTCGGGCGGGTTCATCGGGCGCTCGGCGAAGGTGCCGAAGCCGCAGTCCGGGTTCAGGTAGATCTGCTCCGGCTGGAAGTATTCGAGCGCCTCCTTCGTCTTTTTGACCACGAAGTCCGGGCTCTCCAGCTCGTCGCTGCGTGGATTGACCACGCCGAGGCCGATCTGGCGCTGGTTCTTGTAAGGCTCGAACACTTTGAGGTCGCCCGCGCGCGGGGTGGCGAACTCGAGCACCAGCTGGTCCAGCTTCATGATCATCATGTACGGCATTAGCGGGTCGTAGGCGCCCTGGAGGAGCGTCTCCTCCTTGCGGCTCCAGTTACCGCGACAGACGTGCATGCCCAGGTTGACGCCCTCGATGTCCTGGATGACCTGGTTCATCAGCCGGCTCGCCCAGAGCAGCTCCTTGCCCGCGTCGCCGGAGGAGCCGCCCATCGAGGCGCACATGAAGGTGCGCTCCTTGGTATCGCGCTTGAAGGCCGCCTCGGTCAGGACCGGCTCGTCGAACTGGATGTATTGGCAACCGGCCGCCTTCAGGTCCTGGACCTCCTCGCGCAGGACCCTGACGATATCCTGGGCCAGCGCGTCCTGGGATGGATACACCTTGTCGGAGACGCCCTGGACCCACATCGAACGGGTCAGCATGTACGGACCCGGCAGCGGCACCTTGGTCGGCTTGTGAGTGTGCTTTCGGAGGAACTCGTACTCGTCGAGGGCGATCGGCTGGCGGCGATTGAGCTTGCCTACGACGGTCGCGTTCTTGATACTGAACGCCGGAACGTCGAGCTGCTTCAAGATCGATTCGAAGTGCCGCTTGTCCTCGACGAGGTCGATCAGCTCGGCAAGCGTCATTAGCTTGACGCCGTCGAGCTTCTCGGTGACGAACGAGTAGAAGTTGTCGCGTCGCTGCTCGCCGTCCGAGACGATGTCGATCCCGGCGTCGTCCTGGTACTTGAGTGCCTCGAGGACGGCCTTGTCGGCGACCTTGTTGAACTCCTCGAAGGTGAGCCGCCCGGCCTGACGCTTCTTCAGCGCATCTAGGAGATAGTCCGGCCGCGGCCAGCTGCCGACGACCGTAGTGGGGAACAACGGCAATCCGCTCATAACGCGCCTCCTTGGCTACTGA
>Ga0137369_10005195_pt1 | contig 13246 bp, 10 predicted proteins | sample SagtaG_12_FD_104918 | JGI IMG/M metagenome (GOLD analysis project Ga0137369, IMG submission 104918) | Vadose zone soil microbial communities from Sagehorn Ranch, Mendocino, California, USA - Sage1_L_113_16 metaG | ecosystem: Environmental > Terrestrial > Soil > Vadose zone | place: USA... | reverse complement strand
GGGCAGTGCCAGCGCCCGAGCCGTGCGCACGACCTCGGGCGCTCGAGTGAGGTAGTCCCGTGCCGCGTTGATCCTGCCCGCGGCCTGGAGGCGGGAGCCGCCCCGGGCGGCCGCGTCGAGGAGCGCGTCCAGCGTGCCGAACGTGGCCAGCAGGCTGGCAGCGGTCTTCTCCCCGATCCCGGGCACCCCGGGCAGACCATCGCTGGGGTCTCCCCGAAGCGTGGCGAAGTCGGCGTATTGCGCAGGGGCGATGCCGTACCGTGCCATGAGCGCGGCGGCGTCCATGATCTCCAGCTTGGCGACGCCACGGCTGGTGTACAGCACGCGGACGGTGCGGGCGTCGTCGATGAGCTGGAACAGGTCGCGATCGCCGGTGACGACGTCGACGGGCATCGTTGCGTGCTCGGCGAGCGTGGCGATGACGTCGTCGGCCTCGTGGTCGGGGGCCCCGAGGGCGGCGATGCCGAGGGCGGCGAGCGCGTCGAAGATGATCGGGACCTGTTCGGCGAGCCCAGGCGGCTCCGCCTCGCCGGCTGGCGCGCCGCCCAGGGGCGCCGCGTCGGGCTGGGCGAGCCGGTGCGTCTTGTAGGAGGGGATCAGCGCGACGCGCCAGGCCGGGCGCCAATCCTGGTCGACGCAGGCCACCATGTCGCTGGGGCGGAACCGTGTGAGCAGCGTCGAGAGCATGTCCAGGAATCCACGGACCGCGTTGGTCGGCGTGCCATCCGGCGCGGGCATCGCGCTCTTCACCCCGTAGAAGGCGCGAAAGTACAGGCTGGCGGAGTCAAGCAGCATCAGCGTCATACGCTTCGCCTCCCTGTTGAGCCAGCCGCGTTCATGCGCCGGCGGGAGCCCGCCGGGCCGAGCGGTACAGCTCCACGACCTCCTCGACGGTGGTCGCGTCCTCCGGAGCCTTGTCGTCGCGCCAGCGGCCGGTGAACCGCGGGAAGCGCAGCGCCAGCCCGGAATCCTCCTTGAGCTGACCCCAGCCCGCGGTGTGGGTGGGCGACAGGGTCAGCTCGGCGCCCAGCACCTCGACCACCAGGCCGGGCTCGAACCACACGTCGGCGTGCCGGCGCGCGTCGACCCGGGCGGGCCGCTCAGGACGCGCCAGCGGCGCCAGCCGTGCGGGCAGCGCGGCCAGATCGGCGTCGCTGAACCCGGTGCCGCACTTGCACACCGTGCTGAACACGTCCGCGGCGGGGTCGTAGGCGGCCAGCAGCAGCGCCCCGTAGATGCCGGCGCGGCGGCCCCGCCCGTACAGGGCACCCACCACGACCAGGTCGAGCGTGTCGCTGAGCTCGGTGCGATAGTCCCGCTTGAGCTTGATCCACAGCCAGCCACGCGCGCCGGCCTGGTAGCCGGCCTCCTGCGACAGCGACTTGCACAACAGCCCCTCGCAGCCGTCGGCGATGGCCTGCTCGAAGGTCGCCTCCAGCGCCTCGACGCTACTGACATGCTCGGCGGTGGCCAGCCGCAGCCGCGGCGACAATGTGACGGCCCGCTCCAGCCGCGCCCGCCGCTCCAGGTAGGGCAGGCGGGTGAGGTCCTGGCCGTCGGCGTACAGCAGATCAAAGCAGAACAGGCTCACCGGCACGTCGCGCACCGCCTCGGTGATGCCGTGCTTGCGGCGCCGGTACATCACCTCCTGGAACGGGCGCAGCTCGCCCGAGGCCGGGTCGGCGGCGACCACCTCACCCTCCAGGATCGCCTCGCTTGGCGCCAACCCGGCCCCGAGCAGCTCCACCACGTCGGGAAACTGCGTGGAGACCCGCTCCAGGCGGCGGGTGAACAGCTCCAGGCGCCCGTCGCCGGTACGGTGGACCTGCACCCGGATGCCGTCGTACTTGTACTCGGCCGCGCACGCCCCACCCAGCTTGGCCAGAACCTCGGCCGGGCTGGACAGCCGCTGGGCGAGCATGGGCCGCACCGGGTTGCCCGCCCGCACCTGGATCCGCTCCACGGCGGCCAGCCCACCGCCGGCCAGGGTCGCGGCGACCAGGCCCAGGTCGGAGCAGATGTTGTAGGCGCGCTCCAGCACCGGGCGGAAAGCACGGCCGCCCGCGTGGACCTGCGCGAGCGCGTCCAGGATGGTCGCGGTCCCGATTCCAAGGCGGAGCGACCCGGTGACGGTGCGGATGAGGTAGCGGGCCTCCAGCGGGGTGGCCTGCTCCAGCAGACCCACCAGCAGGGTCAGCTTGCGGGCCTGGGAGCCCTGCCCTCCTGCCGCGGCGATCTGGTGCAGGGTGTCGAACACCACCCCGACCTCCAGGCTGGCGGGCCGCGAGGCGGCCTCGGCGGCCAGCAGCCCCTCAGCGGCCAGGCCCAGATCGCCGACCTCCCGCGCGCCGGCGAGCACCTGCTCGCCGGGCACGCCGACCGCCTGGGCGACCGCCCGGGCGGCCAGCCGCTCGGCCAGGCCGATCTCCACGCCCATGAAGTCGGGCGCGATCTGGCCCTGGCACAGCAACGCCACCGTGGGCAGCAGCGTGGCCGGCGTCTGCGCGAACAGCCCGGCGAGGCGGTCGATGAGCTCCAGGCGGGCCGTGGCACGCTCCAGATCGCGGTACGCCTCGGCGACGATCTCGTACTGCACCCCCCGCTCCCTTCGCTCGGCGGGTCAACCCCATCGACCCACACGTCCTGGCGACTGCTCCATCGCAGCATATCGGCAGGCCACGACACGCGCCGAACAGCTGGCCGCGGCGCTGGAGGTCTCGCCTCCGGCGATTCGCTCACCGGTCCAGGGCCGCGAGCAGGCGGGCGACGTCGTGGTCGCTGGTGTGCAGGTGCGGGCTGATCCGCAGCGCTGACCCACGAGCACCGACGTGGACGTCGGCGTCGGTGAGCGCGGCAAGCAGGCTGCCGCGCGGCGGGTCGGGGACGTGCACGCCCAGCATGTGCGCCCCACGCTCCGCGGGGACCCCGAGGCCGCGGTCGCGGGCGTGCCGCTCGATCGTCGCGGTCACCACGCGCAGCGTCGCCGCGATGTTGGCCACCCCCCACGCGTGCAGTTGCTCCAGCGCGGCGATCGCCATGGGAGTGAGCTCGAGCTCGGTGCGCGCACCGACGTCAAAGCGGCGTGCGCCCGGCTGGTAGGCGTCGGGGTAGTCGATCAGCCGGGCGAACTCCTCTGACCCCTCACGCAGGATCCAGTTCTCCTCGATCGGCTGGCCCTCGTGCCAGACCTCATCGACGTACATGTAGGCGAGCCCGAACGGGCCCAGCAGCCACTTGTAGCCGACCGTGACCAGGAAATCCGGTCGCAGCACGCCGACGTCGATTGGCATCGCACCCGCGGACTGGCTGGCGTCGACGACCAGCTTCGCCCCGAGCTCGCGAACCCGCGGGGCGATCCTGTCGAGGTCGACCAGCGCGCCATCGATCCAGTGCACCTGCGGCACCGAGACGACCGCGACCCGCTCGTCGAGCGCGTCCAGGACCGCGTCGGCCCAGCCCTGCCCCGGCTCGCGGCGCACGGTGCGCAGGGTGGCACCGGTCCGGCGCGCGAAGCGGGTCCAGGTATAGACCCCGGACGGGTACTCCTCAGCCAGGACCAGGATGCGCTGGCCCGGCCCCGCGGGCAGGTTGGTCGCGGCGACCGCCATGCCGTAGCTGGTCGCTGGGACCAGCGCGACGCTGCCCGCCGGCGCACCGATGAGCTGGGCGAACAGCGCCCGCCGGCGCTCGGCGCCGTCGAACCAGTCGGCGGCGCCGATCCGCCAGGGCTGAGCTCGTCGTTGCAGCGCCCGCTGCCCGGCGGCAACGCCGGCGCGCAGGGTGGGTGCCAGGCTGGCGACGTTGAAGTAGGCGATGCCGGCTGGGATGTCGAACAGGTGCCTGGCGGCCGGCAGCAGCGGTTGGTGGGACGCTGGCGTCATGGCGCCTCCTGGAGAGCGGGATGTGCAGTGGCCTTCGTCGGATCAGGTCCGTAGATAGGAGGCTCCATTGAGGTCGAGGATCGTGCCGCTGGCGAACTCGGCCTCCGCCGAGGCCAGGAACAGCACCGCGCTCGCGACCTCCTCCGGGGTGGCAACGCGGCCGAAGGGACTCTCGGCTCGGATCCCGTCGCCGTCCGGTCCGGCGAGGATCCCCGCCGCCATGTCGGTATCGACGAAGCCCGGAGCGACGGTGGCCACCGCGATGCGGTGCGGCCCGAGCGCGCGGGCCAGCGATTGGCCGAATGCATTGAGCGCCGCCTTGCTCGCGCCGTAGGCCAGATGGCGTGGCTCGCCGCGGAACGCACCCCGCGACGACACGTTCACCACGCGGCCTCCGCCGCGTCCCAGCATATGGCGCACCGCGCACCAGGTCACGTTGGCGGCGCCGACGAGGTTGACCTCCAGGGTGGTGCGCCAGGCCCGCTGCCACTGCTCGTAGGAGGTCTCGGTGATCTCGTGCCGCAGGTAGATCCCCGCGTTGTTGACCAGGACGTCAACGCCGTCCAGCGCCCGCGCCGCCTCGTCGACCATGCGGCGCACCGCATCAGGGTCAGTGAGATCCGCGCCGACCAGGACGTGCCGCTCGCCAGGCAGCGAGGCAAGCGTCTGCTCGGCCGCGGCGCGACCGGTCCCGTAGTGCACCCCGACACGGTCGCCGGCCGCGGCGAAGGCCCGCGCAACCGCGGCGCCGACCCCACGAGACGCTCCCGTCACCAGCACCGCCCGACTCCCCGCTTTCGCCTCGCTGTCGTCAGTCAACGCAGCCTCGCTTTCATCGTGTCTGAAATTCGGTTGATCCTCCGTTCGACGCCGGTCAGCCTGGGGTCGCCATGACCGCCATCGGCGTCTTCGAACGCCAGCCCGCGGGGATCGCCGCTGCGGGCGTGCTCGACGCGCTCGGACGTGGTGGCCGCCCCCTTTGGCGGAGGACCGGCGCCCGACCCTGACCCTTCCCCGGGGCGCCACCAGTTTGTGGCTCGGAGCGGTGGACATCACAGACCTCCTCGCTGGAGGCAGCACGCCAACGGCGTCGCCGCAACCGCCGGAGCGGCTCACGATGGCCAACGTCGCTGCGTATGGTGCTCGTGCACCTGTCACGACCAGCAGGAACGCCGACGCGGAACTCCTGCGCCCGGCGGTGGACCCTCGTATGTGCGCTGTACACCTTCGAAATCCGCGGAGTCCACCCCGGGTGGATCAGATGGGTGAGACGGTCTGCGAGCCTGTTTCACGAACCTGTGCGAACGAACGGGGAAGCTGCCGCCTGGGGCGCCGCGCGGGATGCGGCTATGCTGCGCTGCTCCTGGGACGCAGTGACGGAAGGTCGCAGCCACAGCGACACGCTGGTCGGCTGCATGGTCTGGTCGACCACCGCCAGCAGCTCGGCGGTCAGGGTGTCCAGGTCGACCTGCTGGCGCAGCCGGGCGCTGAACGCCGCAATCGTCTGGGCGGCGTCGTAGCGGCGGCGGTTGAAGCGCCGGTCGACCAGTTCCTGGACGCGGCGGCGGGCCGGCTGGAACGCCGCGGCCACCACCAGGGTCGCCGCGGCCACCACCAGGCTGGAAGTCCGGCCGAGGAGCTGGCCGAGCCCCAGGACCACCGTGGCGTAGCCACCGCCCAGCAGCAGCGTGAGCAGCCCGTAGGCGAGCGTACGGCTGATGATGCGGTCCTCCACCGTCATCGCCTGGATCCAGACCGGCCTGCTCACCGCCCGGCGAGACCCCACCAACCGCTACCTGATCGCCTTCGGGCCCCAGGCCGAAGCCGCCTGCCACGCCCGGATCGCCGCGTTCCCCTGGCTCCACGCCCAGGCCAACACCGACCCGCCCGGACCCGACGAGCGCACCCCATCCCAGATCGCCGAGCAACTGGGCGTCAGCCGCGACGCCGTCTACAACTGGATCCAGCGCGGCTACCTGCCCGCTCGCCACGGCCCCGGCCGGCATCTCTACGTCGCCTTCACCCCCCAGATCGAGACCGCGTGCCGGCAACGAATCATCGACTCACCCCAACTCCCCGCCGCGACCAAGGCCCAAGCCCTCCAGCCACCGACAGGAGCCGCACTATGAAGCCGCCATCACCGTGGTATCCACCCGCAGCTTGCGCCCTCGCAGCAGCTTGTCACCCGCGAGCTTGCCGAGCAGCGCGGTGTTGAGCTGGTCGATGACCTCCGGGCCGGCGCGTCCGACCAGCTTGCTCAAGGTGGTGGGGTGGGGGACGGGCTGGTCCAAGGGGATGCGGCAAAACCGCCGCCAGGAGATCGAGTCGCCGACCTCCTGCAGAGGGTCTGGTAGCCGAGCTGGTAGCGGTGCTTCAAATACAGCAGGCGCAGCAGGGTCGGGATCGGCACCGAGGGGCGGCCCAGCCGGGCGGAGAACAGGGTGTACCAGGGGGCGAGGAAGCGCTCGTCGTCGAGGTAGGCATCGACCTGGGCGAGCTCGGTGGGGAGGCGTTTGGCCTGGTCGGGCAGCAGGTCATCCCAGGTGGCAAGCGGCGGGGTGGTGGTGCGAAGCAGCGTGATCTCCTACAACAGCGACAACAGTGTCATTCGACCACAACCCAGTCCGTACCCAGTCGTATTCCCGCAGCTCAGCGGCTACTTCCACCCCGAGTTCTTCATGGGCAAGTAGCCAGGGTGCGACCCAGGCGGCGTCGTGGCCGTTGGAGATGAACATCTCGAACGTGCCGCCCTCAAACTCCTCGAAAACCGCACACTGGCCCAAGCGGCAGTCAACGCAAGCCAAGCGCAGCCGTCAAGTCCGCATGTCGGCGTAGATCGCCTGCCCCGCCGGTGCGGAGGCTGGGCCTCTCTGGACCGGGTGTTCGAGCAATGTACGGGTCGCGCACTCAGCTTTACACAATCCTGCGAACACCCACCACCAGCGATACCGCTGGTCAGCGGCCCGACCATCCGACTGCCGCGCCAGCACGGCAAGGTCAGGCGCGACGGGTGCCGCGCCAGTCGGCTGTCATGACGGTTCAGGGTCCTGGTGGTCGGGCTCACCTACCTGAGCGCGGTACGACCAGGCCTGATTCGTAGGCCATCACGACGGCCTGGGTCCGGTCGCGTAGGGCGAGCTTGCTCAGCACGCGGCTGACGTGGGTCTTCACGGTTTCCTCGGTGACCACCAGCCGGGCCGCGATCTCCGGGTTGGACAGGCCCTCGGCGACCAGCCGCAGGACCTGCGTCTCGCGCGGGGTGAGCGCGGCCAGCGCGGCCACCGACGGGGCGTCCGGCTTGGGGTGCAGCAGGGCGAACTCGCTGATGAGGCGGCGGGTGACGGCCGGCGCGAGCAGCGCGTCGCCGGCCGCGATGACCCGCACGGCGTCGAAGAGCCGCTCGGCGGTGACGTCTTTGAGCAGGAAGCCGCTGGCACCGGCGCGCAGCGCGTCGTAGACGTACTCGTCCAGGTCGAAGGTCGTCAGGATGAGGATGCGCGGCCCGCCCAGCGCGGAGCCGGCCAGCTGCCTGGTGGCTTCGATGCCGTCCATGCCCGGCATGCGAACGTCCATCAAGACGACGTCGGGGGACAGCTCGCGGCAGATCCGTACCGCCTCGGCGCCGTCGCAGGCGGTGCCGACGACCGTGAAGTCGGGCTGGGTGTCCAGCAGTGCGGCGAAGCCGGCGCGGGCGACCGGATGGTCGTCGGCGACGACGATCCGCACCGCCGGCGAGCTATCCACCGGAGGGCTAACGCTCGGCGCTGCTTCACGCCCGGATCCGTGGCCACCGGCCTCGCTTTTGAGCCCCCCGGACCCCCCGGCGGTCATCGGAGCGCCTCGGCCTTGGCGGGCAGCGTGGCCTCGACGAGGAAGCCACCGCCGGCCGCGGGGCCGGTGCGCAGCCGGCCGCCGACGGCGGCGGCGCGCTCGCGCATGCCGGCCAGCCCGTGGCCGCCGGCCGGTGGCGCGGGGGGCGGGCCGGGTCCGTTGTCGCGGATGCGCAACCGCAGGGCGTCGTCGGTGTAGTGCAGCTCCACGTCGACGGCGGCACCGGGGGCGTGGCGCCGGGCGTTGCTGAGGGCCTCCTGGACGATGCGGTAGGCGGCCAGCTCGACACCCGGGTCGAGCGTGACCGGCGGGCCGCAGACGATGAGGCGAGCACCCGTCCCGGACGCGTCCCGTGCCTCGTCGAGCAGGTCGTTGAGCTGCTTGAGGCCAGGCTGGGGCCGCCGGTCCGCGACGTCGGCCTGGGCGTCCTCGCGCAGCACGCCCAGCAGCCGCCGCATCTCGGTCAGCGCGGCCCGCGCGGTGTCGCCGATCGCAGACAACCGCTGCGCCCCGGCGGCGGGCATCCCGGGGGTGGCCAGCCGGGCCGTCTCCGCCTGCACGGCGACCATGGAGATGTGGTGGGCGACGACATCGTGCAGCTCGCGGGCGATGCGCGCCCGCTCCCCGCGGGCGGTGTGCTCCAGCAGGGTGCCGGCGATGGCATGCCGCGCGGCGCTGTGCGCCAGCGCCTCGCTGCGCGCCCGCCGGGCGGTTCCGGCCAGGGCTGCCGCCGGGGCCAGCGAGGCCAGCAGCACGGTGAGCACCCCTGCCTCGGAGTCCGTGGGACGGGGACCAGCGAGCGCCAGCACCAGGTACGGCACGGCAAGGCCCACAGCCAGCAGTGGTGCGCCGCTGCGCTGTGCGCCGTCGTGGCCGAGCCGGTACAGAACGATCAGCTGCGCGGCCAGGCCCGCGACCGTCAGGGTGTGGAACAGCGCGAGCGACAGCACGCTGGCCGCGGAGATGGCCACCGCGGCCGCGACGGGCCCCAGGAACGCCAGCGGCAGCGTGGTGGCCAGGGCGAGGACGGCCACGGCGAGCAGGCTAAGCACCAGGGATTGCACGCTCACCCTGGTGCCCGCGGCCCGCGCGAGCGCCTCGATCACCGCAGCCAGCCCCAGCAGCGCCCCGGCCACGGCAGGCGCATGTGGGGCGGCGGCGATCCGCCGTCCCCGCTCGGCCCATCCGCTGCACCAGTCACCCGCTCGGCTCACATAGATCATTGTCGCCGCTGGCTGTGGCGCTGGCGTCCCCCTGGCCAGGGATACCGCCGTCCCCCGTGCGAGGGATGCGCGGCGGCGGATGTCCCTCGTGCCAGCGACGGCGAAGATGGCTCCCCGGCGTGACGACCGCCCCGCCCCGGCTCCCATAGTGTTCCTGGTATGAAAGCAACCATCGAAGTCACCGGGAGCATCCCTGGCATGGAAGCGACCATTGAAGTCACCGGCCTGCGCAAGCGCTTCGGGCAGACCGTGGCCCTGGACGGGCTGTCGTTCACGGTCACGCCGGGAACCGTCACCGGCTTTGTCGGCCCCAACGGCTCGGGAAAGACCACCACGATGCGGGTGATCCTGGGCCTGGACGCCGCGGACGAGGGCAGCGCGCTGATCGGCGGGCGGCTGTACCGCAGCCTGCGGCACCCGCTGAGCCACGTCGGGGCGCTGCTGGACGCCACCGCCCTGCAGCCCAGCCGCAGCGCCCGCAACCACCTGCTGTGGCTGGCCCACTCCCAGGGCCTGAGCGCGCGGCGGGTCGACCAGGTGCTCGAGCAGGCCGGCCTGCGGGCGGTGGCCCGGCGTAAGGCGGGCGGCTACTCCCTGGGCATGCGGCAGCGGCTGGGGATCGCCGCGACGCTGCTCGGCGACCCGCCCGTGGTCATGCTGGATGAGCCGTTCAACGGCCTGGATCCCGAGGGGATCGTGTGGATGCGCGGCTTCCTGGCCTCGCTGGCCGCCGAGGGCCGTGCGGTGCTGGTCTCCAGCCATCTGATGAGCGAGCTGCAGGACAGCGCCAGCCATCTGGTGGTGATCGGCCGCGGCCGGCTGGTCGCGGACACCAGCGTGGCGGCGCTGATCGCGGCCGCGTCCCGTGGCCGGGTCATGCTGCGCACCACCGCACGCACGCAAGCGATGACGGTGCTGGCGCACGCTGGCGCCACCGTCGCCGCCACCGGGCCCGACACGCTCACCATCTCAGGGCTCGTGGCGGGCGAGATCGTGGCGCTGCTGGGCGAGCGCGCGGTGCCGTTCTCGGAGGTGTCGGCGCACCGCGCGTCGCTGGAGGAGGCCTACATGGAGCTCACCAGGGACGCGGTCGAGTTCCGCGCCGCCGCTCCTGCGGCTGAGGAGGTGGCGCGATGACCGCCGGCACCAGCACGCCGTACCGCTCCGGGCTGCGGACGGGGCGCGACGGCTTCGCGCAACTGCTGCACGCCGAGTGGACCAAGTTCCGGACCGTCCGCGGGTGGGTCATCGGCATGCTGGCCGCGGCGCTGGTGACCGTGCTGGTCGGGCTGCTGGGCCCGGCGGGCAGCTGCGAAGGTCCGGGCGGTCAGGCCTGCAAACCCTCCGCCCCTCAGGTTGGGCCGGACGGCGAGGCCGTGACCGATAGCTTCTACTTTGTGCACCAGCCGCTGGCCGGAGATGGCAGCATCACCGTCCGGGTGACCTCGCTGACCGGCCTGTACCCACCCAACGGCGCGGTCCCCGCCGGCAAGGGCCCGCTTACGGGCATGCGCAGCGGCACCCAGCCGTGGTCCAAGGCCGGGATCATTATCAAGGAGAGCACCAGGCAGGGGTCGGCGTACGCGGCGATGCTGGTCACCGGCAGCCGCGGGGTGCGCATGCAGTACAACTACACCCACGACACGGCCGGCCGCCCGGGTGCCGTCTCGGCGACATCCCCGCGCTGGCTGCGACTGACCCGCTCCGGCGACACCATCACCGGTGATGAGTGGGCCGACGGCACCCACTGGACCAAGGTCGGCACCGCCAGCCTGGCCGGGCTGCCATCGACCGTGCAGGCCGGGCTGTTTGTCACCTCCCCCGACTACGTGGTGACGACCCAGTCACGATCTTTCGGCGGGTCAAGCTCGACGGGCGGCCCCACCCAGGCCACCGCCCGCTTCGACCACGTCAGCCTCCAAGGCGCCTGGCCCCGCGGCGCGTGGACCGGTGACGGTATAGGAAGCCAGGCCGGCGGGGGCGGGCCAAGGCTGAGCGCCGGGTTCCGGCAGGCTGGCGGCAGGTTCACCGTGAGCGGGTCCGGCGACATCGCGCCAGCCGTGGCCGGACGACGAGGGGGAGGCAGCAGGACAATCGAGGACAGCCTCCTGGGCGCGTTCGCGGGGCTGATCGCGGTGATCATCGTGGCCACGATGTTCATGACCACCGAGTACCGGCGCGGCCTGATCCGCACCACCCTGGCCGCCAGCCCGCGGCGCGGCCGGGTGCTGGCGGCCAAGGCCATCGTGCTCGGCTCGGTCACCTTCGTGACCGGGCTGGCCGCCGCCGCTGTCGCGGTCCCGCTCGTCGAGCGGCTGGAGCGCGACAAGGGCCTGTACGTGTTCCCGGTGACGTCGCTGACGGAGCTGCGCGTGATCGCTGGCACTGCGGCGCTGCTCGCCGTCGCCGCGGTCCTCGCCTTGGCCGTCGGCACGGTGCTGCGGCGCAGCGCCGGGGCGGTCACCGCCGTCATCGTGGCGATCGTCCTGCCCTACATCCTCGCAGGCGCCTCCGTGCTGCCCGCGGGCGCCTCGGAGTGGCTGCTGCGGCTCACCCCGGCCGCCGCCTTCGCCATCCAGCAGAGCATGCCGGAGTATCCGCAGGTCACCGCCAGCTACACACCGAATATGGGCTACTTCCCCCTGGCACCGTGGGCCGGCTTCGCGGTGCTGTGCGCCTGGGCCGTGCTCACCCTGGGCCTGGCCGTCGTCCTGCTGCGCCGGCGGGACGCATGAGGCAGGCCCTGTCCGTGGGGTGGACGAGCATGCGGGACGCGCTGCACGCGGAGTGGACCAAGCTGCGCACCGTGGCGGGCACGAGCTGGCTGCTGCTGGCGATGATCGCACTGACCGTGGCGCTGAGCGCCATGGCGGCAGCCACCGTCCACTGCCCCACCGCGGGCTGCGGCCAGGACCCCGCCAAGGTCAGCCTCACCGGGATCCAGCTCGGCCAGGCGGTCGTCGCCATCCTGGCCGTGCTGGCGATCAGCGGCGAGTACAGCAGCGGCACGATCGGCATCACCCTGGCGGCGATGCCGCGCCGGACCACCGTCTTGGCCGCCAAGGCGGCCGTCATCGGCGGGGTGGTGCTGGCGGCCGGGACCTTGGCTGTGCTGGGGTCCGTGCTGGCCGGGCGGCTCATCCTGCCCGGCAGCGGCTTCACCGCGGCGCACGGCTACCCGATGCTGTCGCTGGCCGACGGGCCGGTGCTGCGCGCCGCCGCCGGCTCGGTGCTCTACCTGGCCCTGATCGCGCTGCTCAGCCTCGGCGTCGCCACCGCGATGCGGGATTCCACGACGGCCATTGGGGTGGTGCTGGGCCTGCTGTACCTGTTTCCGATCGTCGCCCAGGCGGTCTCCGACCCGCAGTGGCAGCGGCATCTTCAGCAGCTCGGGCCGATGAGCGCGGGGCTGGCCACCCAGGCCACCATCAACCTTGGCAGCCTGCCGATCGGCCCATGGGCGGGCCTTGGTGTACTCGCCGCCTGGGCCGCTGCCGCGCTCCTGGCCGGCGGGCTGCTGCTGCGGCTGCGTGACGCGTGACCACAACGCCAAGGCCGTGCCCGGCCGATCACCCGGGCGCTCGATCGACCGACCACCATCCTCATCACGTCGTCTACGGCGACCTGCGCACCCTCGCTGCGACGGGGGCGAGCAGCAGAACTCGGCGTACCTTCACCGGCGCCACGGCCGGTGCTCTCGGTCTGCTCGGCGCCCTCCTCGGCACGGCCATGGCGGGCGCAGGCGCCGCTGCTTGACGATGCGCCAGACCTGCGCGCCGCCGAGCCCAAGACGCCGCGCTACCGGCTGGTCGTATGCCGCCGATCCGACCGGGTATACGTAGGCAACCCCACAGGTCTCGTACCTACCCCAGAGGCCGTCTCGGCTTCGGTACCTGCGCTCCTGGCGGGGAAGAGCCCAGGGGACGGGCATCCATGAGCGCCCAGCCAGAACCATCGCTACGGGAGGGCACTGACATCGTCGCTGGAGGACAGGCCCGGCATCTGGCCAGTGTCGATCAGCTCTTGTTGGCGCCAGTTGTAGATGGTCTGGTCGCTGATCTGCAGATCGTGCGCGACCTGGGCGACGGTGCGGCCTGCCTTAAGCAGGTCCAGGGACCTTGCGGCGGAACTCCGGCGGATAGCGCCTTGGCATGCCGACTCTCCTGGGGTCAATGGCATGCAAGTCAACTCGTGTTTCGTGATTTCGGTGGTGATGGCTGGCTGAGTTGACCGGCTTGCCTGGTGCAGCCAAGCAGGCGAGCATCGGCGGCCCATTCCCCGCTAAAGGAACAACCGCCGATGCTCACGCCG